>Ga0307379_10000693_pt1 | contig 55309 bp, 42 predicted proteins | sample UN2MG_FD_202237 | JGI IMG/M metagenome (GOLD analysis project Ga0307379, IMG submission 202237) | Soil microbial communities from Risofladan, Vaasa, Finland - UN-2 | ecosystem: Environmental > Terrestrial > Soil > Coastal area > Acid sulfate soil | place: Finland: Risofladan, Vaasa | collected... | reverse complement strand
TCTCATTCCTCTCCAAGCAAATGGACGAGGACGATGGCTGATGGAGGGAAGAAGCGAGAATCAAGAATTAAGAAGCAAGAAGCAAGGTCCCGAATTCCGGGTCCTTTCCTCCGGCTTCTTGATTCCGACTTCTTAATTCTTGATTCCTTTTGATCCGTGTTGATCTGTGTTCATCTGTGGTTTCTGAAGATGAAGCTGACCGATTCGATTAGCGGATGCGGATGCGGAAATGATCGAGCTTTATCACGTCACCAAGCGATACTCGGGCGATTCCCCGGCCATCACCGACGTCAACTTGAAGATTGACAAGGGCGAGTTCGTCTTCATCACCGGCGCATCCGGCGCCGGCAAAACCACCCTCCTCAAGCTCCTCTTCGCCGCCGAGCGGCCGACCGCCGGACAGATCATCATTGACGGAAAGAACGTGAGCCGCATCAGGGAGCGCGACGTGCCGGCGCTGCGCAGCAAGATCGGCGTGGTCTTCCAGGACTTCAAGCTCATCACCCACTGGACCGTGTTCCAGAACGTGGCGTTCGTGCTCGAGCTCATGGGACTGCCCGGCCGCGAGATCAAGCGCCGCGTCTGGTGGGCCCTCAAGACCGTGCGGCTGCATCACAAGCTCGATGCCTATCCCTTGAAGCTCTCCGGCGGTGAGCAGCAGCGCGTCGCCATCGCCCGCGCCCTCATCACCAACCCCATCATCCTGCTCGCCGACGAGCCCACCGGAAACCTCGACCCCGAGATCACCCTCGAAATCATGCGCCTCTTCTCCGACATCAACGCCCGCGGCGCCACCGTGGTCATCGCCACCCACGACCGCGTCCTCCTCGAATACATGAACAAGCGCGTGGTCATCCTGAGTCAGGGACGCGTCATCTCCGACGAGCACGACGAGTCGTCGCTGATCCGCGCCGGACGCCTGGCCCGCGCCGGAGTGGGGGGACCGCTGTGATCCGCAAGGCCGCGTTTGTGTTCCGGCTCGCCGGCCAGGACCTGAAAGGCAACCTCGCCGTCAACCTGGTGGCCGCCGCCATCATCTCCGCGGCCTTCCTCACCGTGGGCATCTTCATCCTGATCGGCGTGAACCTGCGCGCCCTCTCCGGCCACTGGCAGGAAAAAATCCGGGTGTGCGTTTACCTCCAGGACGATGCCGGCGGGCAGGCGCAAAAGGACCTGAAGGCGAAGCTCGAGGCCGCGCCCGGCGTCCTCTCCGTCGCCTTCACCAGCCGCGACCAGGCCCTCGCCGATTTCAAGACCATGCTGGGACAGGACGCGGACCTGCTCGACGGACTCGACCAAAACCCCCTGCCCGCGAGCTTCACCCTGAGCCTTAAAGAGGAAGCCAGGGGTTACGAGGAGGTCAAGCGCCTCGCCGCCGAGCTCTCGGCCCTGCCCGGAGTGGAGAGCGTGGACTACGGAGGGACCTGGATCGAGAGCTTCACCTCCGCCGCCAGGGTCGTCCAGGCCGCGGTCTTCCTGCTCGGCGCCCTCATCGTCATCGCCGTGGTCTTCATCATCTCCAATACCATCCGCCTCACCATGTATTCGCGCAAGGAAGAGATCGGGATCATGAAGCTGGTCGGCGCTTCCAACCTCCTGGTTCGCCTCCCCTTTGTCCTGGAAGGAATGGTGCAGGGCACCCTGGCCGCCGCCGTGGGAGTGGGCCTGCTTTGGGCGCTCTTCCGCCTGGGCCTGGCCGGACTCGCCTGGCCCGGAGTGTTCGCCGGCTTCAACCCCGTGTTCATCTCCGGCCCCGTGCTCGCCGGCCTGGTCGCCGCCGGCGCCGGCCTCGGCGCGGCCGGCAGCATGAGCCGCTTCTCCGACTTCCTGAGGGCGTGAGATGAGCGCCCGGAAAAATTGGCGGCTCGCACCGGCCATCCTGGCCGCCGCCATCATCCTCTTCAGCCCGAGCCCGTCAACTCCCGCTCCCCTCGACGCCGCCGGCCAGGACCAGGCGGCCCGCGAGCTTGAAGGCGTCCGCGCCCGCATGGACCAGGAAAAAAAGGCGCTCGCCGGGATCATGAAAAAGCAGGGGAGCGTGCTGGAAAAGCTCGAGGCCTTGAAGAACCAGCTCCGGCGCTCGGAGCAGAGGCTCTTCAAGCTGGAGCGGGAGCGGGAGATCCTGGCCGCTGACTCGCGGGAGCTCGCCGCGGGCATGAAGGACCTCGCCGGGAAAGTCGAGAAGCAGCGCCGGGACATGGGCCGGAGGCTCCGCGCCCGCTACCGCTTCGGCCGCGCCGGGGCCATTTCCGTTTTGCTGAGCGCCCAGAGCCTCTCCGACCTGTCGCGGCGGGCCCGGTACCTGGACGTCATCTTCCGCGTGGACCGCGCCCGGATCTCGGATTATAACGCGCTCCTCTCCGACTGGCGCGCCGCGGAGGAGCGGCTCCTGGCGCGGCAGGAATCGCTCAAGTCGCTGGAGGCCGTGGCCCGGGAGCAGCGCGAACAGCTCGCTGACGAGAAGCAGGCCCAGACCCGCCTGCTCAGCGCGATCCGGGAGGAAAAGTCGGCGCACGAGGCCATGCTCGAGGAATTGCAGGCCGCGGCGGCCAGGCTCTCCGGCGTGATTGCGAGCCTGGACCGCGGCGCGGGGGCGGTGGAGGACGGCGATTCCGTGGAGGGCGGGACCGGGGCGCCGTTCGCCCAGTTGCGCGGCAAGCTGTGCCAACCGGCGCCCGGGCCGGTGCGGAGCGGCTTCGGCATCCAGGTCCATCCCAAGTTCAACACGGAGGTCATGCAAAACGGCATCGAGATCGGAGCGGCCGCCGGGGCCAGGGTGCGCGCGGTGGCCCCGGGGGTGGTCAGGTTCGCCGAATGGTTCCGGGGCTACGGCAACCTCGTCATCATTGATCACGGCCAGGGCTATTACACGATCTACGCGCACCTGGCCGAGATCCGCGCCTCGGTGGGAGCGAGCGTACGGAAGGGCAGCGTGGTCGGGACCGTGGGCGACACCGGCTCGCTCTCCGGCCCCTCCCTCTACTTCGAGGTCCGCCGCCACGAAAAGCCGCTGGACCCGGCCCTGTGGCTGGGCAACTGTTCCGGCTGAATCAATTCAGTGAGTTTTAATTAACCGCAGAGGCGCAGAGAACGCAGAGAAATATTTAAAAAATAACCCTGCGTTCTCTGCGCCTCTGCGGTTAACAATCCACCCTTAATACCCATCGGAGTCGTCCAGCCGGACCACCCGGTCCGCGTGCGCGTCGTAGCGGCCGGTGGGCGAAAAGATGATAATCTGGTAAGTGCTGGAGAATTCCTTGAGCACGGCCATGGACGCGGCCAGGCGCTCGTCGTCGAAGTGGGCGAACGGGTCGTCGAGCAGGATGGGCGGCCGCCTCTCCTCCGTGATCAGGCGCACCAGCGCGAGCCGGGCGGCGAGATGCAACTGCTCGCGCGTGGCCAGGCTCAACTCGTCCTCGCAAACCCAGTCGCCGCGCTCCCGGGAAAAAAGGGAAAGCGACAAGTCATCATCCGCCCGCACCTCGTCGTATCTGGCCGCGGTGATCCGCTTGACGATCGGCGCGATCTCCTCCTGGATCACCAGGCCCGCTTTCTCCATCACCGCCTGGACCGACTCCCGGAGCACGGACAGGGACTTGTCATGCACCCGGAGTTGCCGCTCCCAGTAGTCGGTCCATTTCCTCAGCTCGGCCTCCTCCTCCTCGAGCGCCGCCAGCTCGCCGGGATCAAAGTCCGCGGCGAGCAGCCGGGCCTCGGCCTCGCTCTTCTTGGCCGCCAGCTCCATCAGCTCGTCCTCCTTGCGCGCCGCTTCCTGCTCCAGGCCGGCGAAGCGGACCGGATCGCTGATCTTATAAGGCTCGAGCTCGCGGACGCGGTCCTTTTCCACGCGCAGCTCCAGGGTCAGGGCGGCGATCCTGGCGGAGAGCTCGCGAAGCGGGGTCGGGCCGGCGAGGTCGGCCACCGCCTGCTTCACGGTACCGGCTTTGGGGGCCAGGGCCAGGAACTCCTGGTAGGCCCGGAGGCAGTCATCCACCGAGACCTTGCCGAACTTTTTCACGATCCCGTTGGTCTCAGCCTCGATGCGGGCGACGTCGGCCTCCGCCGCTTTGATCTCGGAATCGAACGCGGCCATGCGCGCCCGCTCCCGCTTAACGGCCCGCGAGCGCACGGCAAAGCCGGCCGCGGCCAGGCCCGCGGCGGCCAAGGCCCCGAGTCCCGCCGGCCAGATGTTCCGGAAAACGGCGGCGGCCATGCTCCCCGCAATCACGGCCAGCGCGGCGGACACCAGTAGCGCGGCGAAGCTGCGCGGCATCTTGAGCTCGCTGTCGTATTTGCGGCGGGAGATCTCGGTGAGTCGCTGGTCCAGGGCCTCGCGTTCGTTCTTGACGCCCTGCAGCCGCTCGGCCTCCCCGCCGAGATTTTCATATCCCGGGTATGCGGACAGGGACTTTTCGAGTTCCCTGAGCTCGGCCATGCGCTCCTCGGCCCGGGCCAGGCGGTTAAGGCGCTCCGCGATGATCTCCATATTTTTTTCGGCCTCCCGGCACAGGCGGTGGTTCCCGACCGCCGCGCGCACGGCGCTGAGCTCGCGCGCCAGCTCGGCCTCCCGTGACCGCGCCTTTTCCAGGCCGGCGGAGGCCAGGTCTGAGGCGTTCAGGTCCTTTCTCAGCTCGTGCAGCTTCCGCCGCGTTTCCTCGAGCCGGCGCCGAAACGAGACCGCGGGCCCTCCTTCCGGGTCGCCGGCGCCGGGATTTTTGCGGATCTCCCTGGCCCTCTTCTCCAATTTCTGGATCACCTGCGCCGGGCTCCCGCCCGGCCCGCCCGTGAGCATGGCCTGGAGCCGGGCCACGATCTCGCGGGAGCAGGAGTTGCTCATCTGCATCCGGGGAATCTCTATTTCCATCTCCGCGGCGCACGCGGTGGCCTTGAACATGGCCTGGGTCGGACAGCCGAGCCGCGAGATGATCCATTCCTCCGCCGCCCTGGCCGCGGTTATTTCATGGTCCGCGTGCGTGATCCTGACCTTCTTCCTGGCAAAGTCTTTTTCCAGCCGGGCCGGCACGCCGTCCAGCGTCAGGTCCAGAACGACCGCGGGAAGCGTCTCCTCCCCCCACGAGGTATTGCTCTTAAGCTCGGCGCCGGCGCTCCCGGGCTTGACGTAGAGGGCCGTGACCAGCGCGTCCATGAGCGTGCTCTTGCCCGACTCGTTCGCTCCGCGCACCACGACCAGGCCGGGCCCCAGCTCGGCCGAGAATTTGCGGAAGAGCCGGAACCGCTCCATCCTGATCCGCTCGATGATCATGGCACTCCGCCCCCGCTCAGGAAATGGATGCCCAGGCGGAGCGCTTCCTCCCATTCCTCCCGCTCCGGGCTTTTCGCTTCCTTGATCCTCTCCTGCATCCTCCGCATGAACTCCGCCAGCACCGAGGCCGGCGGGACCTCGGCCAGGGAATTCAGCTCCCGGGTGCGGGTGGTCCGGTCAATGAGGCGCAGCTTGAAGAAGGCATCAGCATACGTGCTCTCCAGGCCGGCCAGGTCGGGAAGCTCGGCATCGAGTGCGGCCGCGCCTTCCAGGATGAGGTCGAGGAAGAGCTCGGGATCGGCCAGCCGCGTAAGCTCCTGGGCCAGGTCCCGCCCGGCCCGCGCCTCGTCCATTCCGACCTTGAGCCGCTGGTAGCGAAGCGTCCCCACCCGCGCCTTGTCCACCGTCACCTCCACCCGGCCGCCGCGCTCCTCCAGGATGACGTGGAGCGCGTGCCCGGCCTCCTTCTGGTCAATCGCCAGCATCTCGGGCGAGCCGGAGTAATAAGCGGGCATGGCGGCGTCCGCGACCACCCGCGCGCCGTGGTGGTGCCCGAGCGCCAGGTAATGCACGCCCGCCGCGCGCAGGATGGAATCCGGGATGCGGTCCTCGGGCCCTCCCTCGGAAAGCCCGGACATGGCGCTGCCGTGGGCCATGGCCACGCAAAAGGTCCGGCCGCGGCCGAGTGATTCATCCGGCCCGGTCCACTCCCCGGCCCGGTCGCGGCAGGGGAAATATGCGCCGATCGCGAGGTCAAGGTCATCGAGGACCAGCGAGGGGGCTTCCGGGGTGAGAACGAACACGTGGCGGGGCCGGGAGGAGAACACCGGCGACGCGAACGGGCGTGAGCCGGGAGGGTCGTGGGTCCCCGGCATGACGGCAACGCGGATGCCGGCCCCGGCCAGCCGCGCGAACTCCGCCTCAAGCACGCTCTGCGCCTCCCGCGAGGGTGTGTTCGAATCGAACAGGTCGCCGGCAATGAGGAACAAGTCGGCCCGGCGGTCGAGCGCAAGGTCCACGGTGCGCCTGAAGGCCGATATAATGCGGCGACGGAGCTGGACGCCGCGGGTGCCGAGCTCTTGAAAACTTTTTCCCAGATGGAGGTCGGCGGTATGGATCAGCGAGAGTTTCTTGGGCATGGATGTCTACCTTGCGCGTTCACTGGGACATATTCTATTCTCATCCGGCTCGCGCTTCAACGGCTAATTTTTCTTGAATCCGTTGGCAAGCCCTCGATTCCCGGTCAAGCACTTTGGAGTGCGCGGGCACGACCGCGCTTTCATTGGCGCTGCAAGCTTAAGCGCCTTTCAATTCACCGCAGAGACGCAGAGAACGCGGAGAAAAAATATTTCTGACTTTGCGTTCTCTGCGCCTCCGCGGTTAGAAGCCCATCATGGGGATGACAAGGCCAATGAAAGCGGCGTCGTGCCGCGACTCGACTGAGCTCGTCGAAGTCCGCACTCCAAAATAGCGGCCGCGCTTAACCGGGAATCGGGGCGGGCGGATCCGGCCGGCGCGATGCGCCTTTGACTTCATGGCCGCATCGCTGTTATCCTGATTTTATCTCCGCGCCGCGCCACGAGAAGGGCCAAAGAGAGGAGGGAAAGGCAATGTCCGGACAAGTCAAAGGCGTGCTGTTCCGTGATTACGTGCGGATGATCCGGAAGCGCAAGGACGTGGACTGGGGTCCCCACCTGACGGATGATGACCGGGAGCTGCTTTCCCAGCTCATCTTGCCGGCGTCGTGGTACCCGATGGAGAGTTATCAGCGGATGGGCGCGGCCATCTACCGGGAGGTGGCGCACGGCGATCCGGGCACGGCGCGGGCCTGGGGCCGGGCCGGCATGGAGGAGCTGGCGTCGCTCTACGTCGGCCACCTCATCAAGAAAGGCAGCCCGCGCGAGACCCTGGAAAACTTCAAGGCCATCCACCGCCGCTTCTTCGACTTCGAGGGCTTTGACATAGACGTGGTGGGCGATAACCACATCTACGTGATCGTGGAGCCGGAGTTCGGGCCGTACGAGGTCGAGGGCTACAGCACGCAGATGCTCGGCTCGTTCGAGCGCCTGTTCGAGCTCGCGGGCGCGGCCGGGCTCAAGGCCGAGTTCCGCAATCGCTCCTGGGAAGGCGCGGGCAAGACCGTGATCGAGCTGAAATGGGACCATGCCGAGGACCCGGACCGGCGGGCCGAGCGGGCGGCCGGCAAGAAAAGCCCGCTTCGGATCATGGTCATTGACGATGACGCCAACACCTGCCGCATCGCCCAGATCATCCTTTCCAAGGCCGGCTACGAGGTCCAGACCCGGACCCAGGCCCTGGGTTCCTCCGTCGCCATCAAGTCCTTCAAGCCCGACCTCGTCCTGCTCGACGTGCAGATGCCCGGACTATCCGGAGACCACCTGGCCGGCCTCATTACCCCTCTCGATCCCCGCCCCAAGATCATCTTCTACTCCAACAAGTCGCCGCAGGACCTGCGCGAGCTCGTCAAAAAAACCAGCGCCGACGGCTACGCCTGCAAGGTGGACGGGCCATCCGTCCTGCTCAACACCGTGAACAACGCGCTGGGCAAGACGCTGTAGGACGCGGCGGACTTTAACCAATGCGGCCGGGCTTGCGGCGCGGTCACTTCCCTTTTTCCGCCTTCCCCGCTCCCGTGATAAATTAGCACCATGCCCGCGTCCGGCAAGAGCCTCCACGTCGCCCTCCTCTCCTACCGCGGCAACATGTTCTGCGGCGGGCAGGGGGTGTACCTCACCAACATCGCGCGCGCGCTCGTGGCCCGCGGCCACCGGGTGCGCGTCATGGCCGGGCCGCCGTATCCCGATCCGGTCGCCGGCGCCGAGATGGACCTCATCCCCGGCGAGAACTTCATTAACCGGCCCGCGGCGGCCCTGCCCGCGCGCCCTCTCTCCGTGTTCGCGCCGCTCAATTTCCTGGAGTACGGGCTGGCCCGCGCCGGCATAAACCCGGAGATGCTCGCCTTCAGCCTGCGCTCGTTCGCGCGGCTCCGGGCGCTTCATGCGCGTGATCCGGTGGACGTGGTCCACGACAACCAGGGCCTGGGCTACGGACTCCTGCTGATGAAGGCGCTCGGCGTGCCGGTGGCGGCCACCATTCACCATCCCCTGCGGATTGACCGGGCCGAGGACATCAGGCAGATGCACGGGCTCACGGCCAGGATCAGGCGCTCGCTCTATTACCCGGTGGTGATGCAGAAGCTGGTGGCGCGAAGGCTCGACCGTGTCATGACCGTGAGCGCCTTTTCGCGCGACCTGGTCTGGGCGGCCTACGGGCTGGACCGCGGCCGCATGAGCGTGGTCCCGAACGGCGTGGACGCGGGGCTGTTTCGGCCGGTCGCCGGCGTCAAGCGCGAGCCCGGGCGCTTGCTGTTCGTGGGCAGCACCGAGGACCGGAAGAAGGGGATCATCTATCTGCTGCGCGCGCTCGCGGAGCTTCCGGATCGCTTCAAGCTGGTGATCGTTGACGGCCGGCGGTATCCGGGCCGGGTGTACGCGCGGGACGCGGTGGCCGCGCTCGGGCTCGGGCCGCGGGTCGAGTTCAGGGACAGGATCACCAACGACGAGCTGGTGATCGAGTATAACCGGGCGGCCCTGGCGGTGGTCCCGTCGTTGTTCGAGGGCTTCGGCCTGCCGGCGCTGGAGGCCATGGCCTGCGCAGTGCCGCTGATCTGCACGACGGCGGGGGCGCTGCCGGAGGTGGCCGATCCGTCTTCGGCGCTGCTCATCCGGCCGCGCAGCAGCGGGGCCATCCGCGAGGCGGTGCTGCGTCTCGACGCCGACCCCGCCGCCAGGGAACGCATGGGCCAGGCCGCGAGGCAACGGGCGCTCGAATCCTTCTCCTGGGACCGGGCCGCGGAAATGGTGGAAGAGCAATACCGGATGGCCATCGCGGACGGCCGCCGCTCGCGCCCGGCGCGTCAGGCCCATTCATACCTTGCGGCGCTCAGGCTATAGGGGCTCAATCAATGGATGAACTGAATCAGCGCGGGCCCGCGCCCGCCGGGAACGCCCGCCGGGCCAGGCTCTACGCCGCGCTCGTGTTGATGGTGGCGCTCGCGGCGCGTCTCGCATACCTCGCCCAGATCCAGGACAGCCCCTATTATGACGTGGCGTTCGACCGCAGCTCGGACCAGTTCAACTTCTGCGCCTGGGCGCTCCGCATCCATAACGGCGACCTCCTCGGCAACGGCACGTTCTGGCAGTCGCCGCTCTACCCGTATTTTCTGGCCCTGGTCTTCTCCGTGACCGGCCCCAACCTGCTGACGCCCCGCTTTGTCCAGCTTTGCCTGGGCGCGGCCGGCGCCGTCATCGCCTTCTTCCTGGGACGGCGGCTGAAGGGCGACCTGGCCGGACTGCTGGCCGGGCTCATGACCGCCCTCTACGGCCCCCTCATCTTTTACGAGGCGGCCCTGCTGCGCGACGGCCTGCTCGCCTTCCTGAACACCGCCCTCGTCCTGGCCATGCTGCGCGCCCGGGAAAGGCCCGGACTCGGCCGCGGACTCACCGTCGGCCTGGTCCTCGCCCTCGCCGTCATCGGCAAGCCGAACATCGCGGTCATGCTGCCGGCGCTGGCGTTCAGCATCATCGCGGCGCGGCGGGGATGGGAGCAACCCGCGGACGCCGCCGCGGCATCGGAGCGCTCCGGCCAAAATCCCCGGGCTCCTCGTTACGCCCGGCTCCGTTATCTTGCCGGCGCGGCCGCGGGCCTGATCATGGTCTTCAGCGTTCTGGTGGCGAGGAACCTGGAAGCCGGCGCGCCCGCGCTGGCGCTGAACCAGCAGGGGGCGCTGGAGCTGATTTCCGGGAACGTCCCGGCCGGCCCGCCCTATGGCTGGCTCCGCGACCAGGCCGCGATGGAGATGTACGAGCAAAGCAAGGGCAGCATGTTCCGCGCCGCATGGCTCATTATCCGGAGCTATCGCGGGCGCTGGCCGGACCTGGTGAAGCGGGAGGCGGTGAAGACGCTGTGGTTCTTGTCCGGATACGAGGCGCCGAACAACATGAACTACTATGTTGAGAAGCAATACGTGGGCATCATGGCGCTGCCCTGGCTCACGTGGCCGGTGGTCTTCGGGCTGGCGGTGGCGGGCATCGCGGCCACGCTCCGGGAGTGGCGCCGCGCGTTCGAGCTTTACGCTTACGTCCTGCTCTTCAGCATCGCCACCGTGGGCTTCTATTTCATTGACCGCTTCCGCATCCCGCTCGTGCCGGCCATGTGCGTGTTCGCGGGGGCTGGGCTTAGCGAGATCATCATGTCGCCGGCCGGCGGGCGCCGCCGGCGGGCGGCTTTGTTGCTGAGCGCGGCGGTGGCGCTCGCGGCGGCGGCGTGGCCGCGGGTGCCGGACCCGCTGCGCGTGAACGACTATCGCTTCCTGGCCCATTACCATCTTCTCAAGAAGGAGCCGGGCAAGGCGCGCGCCGTGATCGAGGAAGGGCGGGAGAAGGCGGAGCGCGCCGTCGCGAGATGTGACGATGCCAAGCAGCGCCTGTGGCTGGCGCAGCTTCTGTTCGTGGAAGGCGCGCCGCTGGAACGGGCCGAGGATGAGCTCAGGAAGGCCGCGGCGGAGCCCGCGCCCGGATGGATCGCCGACCTGATCGCCTCCACCCGGCGCGAGGTCAAGCGCAGGATGGAGCAGGGCGACCCCAGGCCCGACGGCTTCAGGATCTAGCCGCTTGTGCGCTCCCGGCCTTTGTGCTCCGGCCGCGCCATGCTACAATCCCCGCCATGACGCAAGCCAAATTGGTCCCTATCTATCGCGGCCCGATCGCGGACGCCACGCTCCTTAAAAGCTTCCTCGAAAGCGACGGCCTCGCCGTCACCATGGCCCCCGACGTCACCAGCGAGCCGCTCCAGTCGCCCGGAGCGCACACCATCCGGAGCCGGTACACCGACCACGTGCTGCTGGTTTCTGAACAGGACGTGGAGAGGGCGGAGGAGCTGATGAAGTCGTACGAGGCTGAAGAAGAGTAGACGGAATTTTTTACGCAAAGAGGGGCAGGCCAAACGCCTGCCCCTCTTGATTGATCGTGAAGAAAGCGGACAGGCAGGAACGCCTGTCCTACCTGTTTTATTCCTCCAGCTCGATCAGCCCCGCGGCGCCCATGCCTCCGCCGATGCACATGGAGACGATGCCGCGCTTCACTCCGCGGCGGCGCATCTGATGGATCAGGGTGGCGGTGAGCTTGGCGCCGGTGCAGCCGAGCGGATGGCCGAGCGCAATGGCGCCTCCGCAGCAGTTGATGTCGCCCTTTTCCAGGCGGTCCATCATCCCCAGCTCGCGTACGCAGTAAATGGTCTGGGAGGCGAAGGCCTCGTTGATCTCGAAGTAGTCAATGTCCTTGGTTTCGAGTCCGACCTTTTTGAGGAGCTTGGGAATGGCGTAGCTCGGACCCACGCCCATCTCGTCGGAGCGGCAGCCGGCGACCTGGAAGTTGATGAACTTGGCGAGCGGCTTTAGCCCCAGCTCGTTGGCCTTCTCCCGGCTCATGAGCAGGGAGGCGGCGGCGGCGTCGGTGGTCTGGCTGGAATTGCCGGCGGTGACGGTGCCGTTCTTCCAGAATGCGGGCCGGAGCTTGGCCAGCCCTTCCACGGTGGTGCCGCGGCGCACGCCGTCATCGGCGTCAAAGGTGTAATGGTCCTTGATCCTTTTCCCATCCTTGATCGCGTAGCGCACGGCCTCGGTGACGGGGGTGAGCTCGTCCTTGAACCATCCCTTGTCCTGGGCCTCGGCGGCGAGCGCGTTGGAGCGTACGCCCAGCTCGTCCTGCTGCTCGCGCGAGATGTTATAGCGCTTGGCCACGTTCTCGGCGGTGCTGCCCATGGACATGTAGATGTCCGGATACGTGTCCGTCCACTCCGGGTCCGGCCGGTTGATGAAGCCGCCCATGGGCACGCGGGACATGGACTCGACGCCGCCGGCCAGCACCACGTCGTTCCATCCGCACATGATGTTCTGCGCGGCCAGCGCGATGGCCTGGAGGCCCGACGAGCAGAAGCGGTTGACCACGAACCCCGGAACCTCGTCCGGCAGCCCGCAGTGCTTGGCGATCACGCGCCCGATGTTCAGGCCCTGCTCGGCCTCCGGGAACGAGCAGCCGAACACCACGTCGTCAATCATCTCCGGCTTCACCGCCGGCACATTGGCCAGGCAGGCCTTGACCGCGGTCCGCGCCAGCACGTCCGCCCGCGTGTCTTTGAGGCCGCCCCGCTTCGCGCGGCCGCCCGGGGTCCTTACCGACGATACGATAACTGCTTCACGCATTGTATTTCCCTCCTTGTCTCAAGGCATCAGTTTCTTATTAATTACGCAGCGGCCTGCCGGTCTTGAGCATGGCCTCGAGCCGCGCCTGCGTCTTCTCCTGCGCGCAGAGCTCGGTGAAAACCTCGCGCTCGAGCTCGAGGATGTGCTCTTCCGGGACCCACGAGTTCTCGGCCACGAAGCCGCCGCCCAGGATGTGGGCGAGCCTCTTCAGGATGAAGGCGTCGTACTCGGAGGCGTACCCGCCGAGGACCATGTCCTGGACGAACGCGTTGGCCACGCCGCGGAGCTGGTCGCCCATGACCTGGATCTTCTGCGGCCTTGGCGGCTTGAACCCGGCCTCCGCCATGAGCAGGACCTCTTTCTTGGCCTCGCCGATGAGATGCCCCTTGTTGAACACGATTTTGTCCCAGGGCCGGAGGAACCCCAGCTCCCGCGCGTTGGCCGCGGAGTTGGACACGGTCGCGGTGCCGATCATCTGGAGGAGCGGGGCCACGAAGGGCTGGAGGTTGTTCATCTCCGCGTTTCTGGGCACGAAGTTCTGGTAGTGCTTGAGGATGGTCATGCATCCTCCGCCGGCGGGGATCAGGCCCACGCCGACCTCGACGAAGCCCATGAACAGGTCGTGGTGGCACACCATCTTGTTGCAGTTCATGGCGACTTCCGCGCCGCCGCCGAGGGTCATGCCGAAGGGAGCGGCCACCACGGGCACCGGCGAGTAGAGCATGTACATGTTGGTTTCCTGGAAGTACTTGACCGCGTCCTTGATCATGTCCCACTGCTTTTCCTTGGCGCCCTGCAGCACCACGGAGATGTTGGCGCCGGCGGAAAAGGCGCCGGGGATGCCGGGGGCCTGGTTGCCGATGACCACGCCCACTCCCTTTTCATAGGCCAGGTCCACGGCCTTGCGCATGAGCTGCCACATGTCCATGTCCAGGGAGTTCATGGGGCTGTGGAACTCGACCAGGTACACGCCGTCGCCGATGTCGAGGAGGGTCGCGGTGTTTCTGGACTCGATCACCTTCTTCTTGTCCTTCTTGACCTCGGCGAGCACGATGGCCTTGGGGTCGGACGCGATCTTCACGTAGTCCTTTTTCTTGAAGTCGTAGCAGAGCCGCTCTCCGGCCTTGCTCTGGTAGAAGGAGGTCTTCTTGGCGGCGATCATGTCCTTGATCTTTTTGGGGACCTTGACGCCGCGGGCCTCCATGTCGGCCACGCTTTCCTTGAGGCCCACTCCGTCCCAGGCCTCGAACGGGCCCAAGTCGAAGTTGAAGCCCCACTTCATGGCGTTGTCTATCTCGGCCACGGTGTCGGCGATCTCGGGCACGCGCTCGGCCGCGTAGATGAGCTGCTCGATGGTGGCCTTCTTGGCGAACTCGGCCGCGCGGCCCTCGCCGTTGATCACGGCCTTGATCCGGCTCCCCAGGTCCGCGATGAACAGCGCCATCCCGAGGTTCTGGAACTTCTCGCCGTCCGGCTCCTTGTAGTCCAGCGTCTCAGGATCTATGACCAGCGATTTCCTCTTGTCCACTCTTTTGTAAAAGCCGCTCCCAGTCTTGTTGCCCAAGAGCCCCTTCTTCACCATCTCCTCGATGTACGAAGGCAGCGTGAAGTAGCGTTTGGCCTCTTCCTTGTCCACGCGGCCGGCGGTGTTGTGCGCGATGTGGACCAGGGTGTCCAGGCCCACCATGTCGGCGGTGCGGAACATGGCCGACTTGGGCCGGCCCATGGGAAGGCCGAAAATCTGGTCGGCCTCGTCAATCTTGATCCCCAGCTCCTGCATCATGTTCATGGCGCCGATCATGCCGGCGACCCCGATGCGGTTGGCCACGAAATTCGGCGTGTCCTTGCCGTAAACGATGCCCTTGCCCAGCTCCTTCTCGCAGAACTCGGCCATGAACTTGACGATCTCCTTCTTGGTCTCCTTCATCGGGATGATCTCGAGCAGGTACATGAAGCGGACGGGGTTGAAAAAGTGCGTGCCCAGGAAGTGCTTCTTCATCTCCGGCTGCATCTTGGCCGAGATCTCGTGGAGCGGAAGCCCGGACGTGTTGGTGGTTATGATCGCGGACCCGTTCCAGTTCTTCTCCACCATCTTCATCACGCTCTGCTTGATCTTCAGGTCCTCCACCACCACCTCGATGATCCAGTCGCAGTCCTTGAGCAGGCCCGCGTCGTCCTCGAAGTTGCCCGGCGTGATCAGCTCCGCGTCGTCCTTTATAAAGAACGGGCTCTGCCTGTCCTTGAGCGCCTTCGCCATGGCGTTCACCGCGAAGCGGTTGCGGAACTCCTTGTTCTCCCGCGTTACCCCCTTCTTCGCGTCATCGTCCGAGAGCTTGGGGGGCACGATGTCGAGGAGCGCCACCTCGATCCCCGCGCCCGCCAGGTGCGCGGCAATCCCCATCCCCATCACTCCGGACCCCAATACCGCCGCCTTCTTGATCACTCTTTTCATCCCTTAGTCTACCTCCTTGTCTGTGGGAAGCCTGTATCCATAGGAGCGGCTTAAAGCCGCGACCTTGTTGGCATCGAGCAGCGGGCAGCGCGGAGGGAGCGGTGCGTCGCGCCATCTTTGGCGCGGGCCGTCAAGCTCAAAGAAAAAGCCGTATCATCAGCGTTCGATTCCAGGTCAGGATCATTCAGACTTAACCGGAGCATCCGCCCGTCCCGGACCATCCGCTCCGCCGCTTGGAAATACTGCATTCAACCGGGCAACAACACCCTAATCCTATACGGGCGTAAGGGCGTTGTCAAACCTTGGAGTGCGCGGGCACGACCGCGCTTTCATTGGCGCCGATGTCATCGCGAATGCTTGCCTTTCTCATACGGTTCTTGTAATCTTTCAAGGAATCTCGGTCGTCCCTCCGGGACTTGAAAGTGTTCCCAGGAATGAATTCCTGGGCTATTATCGTAATGTCCCTCCGGGACAAGATCTGCGACATCCGTTGATCGTGGAGATTGAAGCGATGAACCTTTTTAAAGATAAGAACCAGCCCCTCGATTGGGACTACGACGATGAAGCGGACACCCTCTACCTGAGCTTCGGACCGCCGCGGCCTGCCCTCGGGATTGACGCGGGCGATGGCGTCATCCTGCGTTATGACGAGAAGGCGCGGGAACTGGTGGGATTGACGATCGTGGGGGTGGGCGGAAGGCTGAAGGAGTATCTGAAGCGATCCGCCTAATCTTCATCAGCCCCGTCCGGGGCGGAAGAGAATGGCCCGGCGATTCATCGCTGGGTCGGCGGTCATTTTCATTAACAGTCCCGGAGCGACGGCTCCGCGGAAAAAATTTTGCGAGGCTGACGGACGCGCCCGAAACATAAAGCGCGCTCGGGCTTAACCGGGTTGACTCACCCTCCGATTAAAATTATAACTAAATATTATGGCATGGACGGTAGCGGTCATTGCCGTGCTGGGGCTTGTTCCGGTGGTTTTGGAAATTTTCTGGCGGAAAACCGGGAGGGGCCCCAAATTAATGGGACATCGGTTGGTGGTCCCCGATCAGGAGCTGGGCTGGCGCGGCGCTCCCGGAATTTCGACTTTGAGCAGTTCCTGGACGGGGGAATTTGAGGTTGGCTGCACCCATAATTCGGAAGGCTACCGCGGCGGTGAATTTACGGAGACCAAGCCTGAAGGCGTGTTCCGGATCATCTGCATCGGCGACAGCTATACTTATGGAGGCGGGGTCAAGGACGAGGAGACCTACCCGACCCGCCTGGAAGCCCGCCTGCAGCACCGGCCGGGAGCACGCGCCCCGGTCGAGGTTATAAACCTGGGCGTGCAGGGCTATTCCATCCGTCAGATGCGGCTGCTCCTGGATCGAATGGCCCCGCGCTGCCGGCCGGACCTGGTAATTGCGGCGGTCCTGCCCCTCCAGGTGGTGACCGCGTCCATGGGCATGCAGAGTTTGACCATCGGCTCCGACGGTTTCCTCCTCTGGAACGAGGTCCCCACCATCGGCCGCATCGGAAACTGGCTTCACGCCCGCTCCCGATTCCTGCAAGTCGTCCTGGAAAAGCCCCTGAAGCGTCGCCGCAAAAAGATCTTCCGCAAGGTGCACCCGCACAAACGTGAAGATCTCTTCGAAGGCAACGGCAGCTATGAAGCCGGCTGGAGGGCGCTCGAAGACCAGGTCCGCCTGATGAAGCAAACGGCCCAAGACAACGGCGCGGCTTTCGCTTTGCTTTATGTGCCGGAGATTGACTTTGACAAGCCGGACCGCGACTATCCCCAGAGACGGCTGTCGTCATTTTGCCGGAACGAGTCGGTTGTTTTCATTTCCGCCCAGGAAGCAGTCCGCCAGGAAGCCCCAACGCGGACCCTTTACCACGCCCGCGACGGTCACTTGAATGCCGCCGGATACGACCTGGTGGCCCAGGTCGTATCCGATCATCTGTCCGCCCATGACCTGGTCCCCTAGGGCGGCGGCCCGGAGATCGTTCACATCGCGGCGCGGCGCTGGTCTTTCTTCGCTTTGCATCGAGCCGGGCAAAATCGTCCGGCCCGATCGCGTCAGCTCCCCTTCGCCCTCATCTCCGTGATCTTGTCGAACAGCAGCATTGCGTCCTTGATGCCGTTGGCCACGAGGTAGCGGAAAGGCTCCGGGGGGATGAGTCCGGGGGTGTTGTGGACGAAGAGGAGCTCTTTGAGCTGGTCGGCTTCGGGCTTGAAGAGCAGGTCGCGGATGAGGATTCCGGCGGAGGAGGAGAGGGCGACGCCGTGTCCGCAGTAGCCCATTCCGTAGGCGATGTTCTTGTGGCCCTGGAAATAGCCGAAGGAGGGGACGAAGAGCAGCGTGATGGCGACGGGCCCTCCCCAGCGGTGGGTGATTTTCGTGTCCTTGAGCATGGGGAACATTCCGCGGAGGTCGGCTTCGAGTCCGCGGAAGATTTTTTCGTGCGACTGTTTGCCCTCGGCCTTGTTGCCGAAGTAATAGGGCGCGTCGCGTCCGCCGAGCAGGATGCGGTTGTCGGCGGTGGGCCGCATGTAGTGGACGAGCTGACGCTTGTCCTCGATTCCCTCGCGGCGGGTCCAGCCGACTTCCTTATAGAGCTCGTCGGAGAGCGGCTCGGTCAGGATGATGTAGGTGTACATGGGCGCGTAGGTATAGGGCCGGACGCGCAGGCGCTGGCCGAAGGCGTTGAGCGCGAGCACCGCGTGCTTCGCCTTCACCACGCCGCCGTCCAGGGTCTCGATCTTTACCGTGTCGCCGGGCGTGAACTTGCTTACCGGCGAGCGCTCGAACACCTGCACCCCCTTTTGCTCGATCACCCTCTTGAACTCGCGCGCGAGCTTGGCCGGGTTCAGGATCGCCGTCTCCGGCTCATATAGCGCGCCCACGTGCCACGCCGAGTTCAGCCGCTCCTCGAACGACTTCCCGGTGAGCAGCTCCACGTCGGTAACGCCCGCGGCGGCGAAGTCCTTGAGGTTGCGCTCGAGCTGGCGCATCTGGAAGTCGTTCCGGGCCAGCACCATGAGCCCGTTGTACTCGAGATCGCACTGCATCTTCTCCTTTTCCACGAGCTCCTTGGTGCGGCGCACGCAATCGAGCATGAAATGGTGCGCGCGCTTGCCCCGCTCCTTGAACACCAGCATCAGGTACGTGATGTCCCAGCCCAGCAGCGGCATGGAAAAGCCGCCGTTCCGGCCCGACGCCCCGTACCCCACCACCTCGGCCTCCAGAAGCGCGATCCTCAGGTCCGGGTACTGCTCCTTCAAGTAGTATGCCGACGACAGGCCCGTGAACCCTCCGCCCACGATCGCCACGTCCGCCTCGATCTCTCCCTTGAGCGGAGCGTTCTCCGTATAGATCCCGCCCTCCAGCCAAAAACTCATCTTGCGATAATCCTTCATGGCGTTCCTCCTTGCAAAAGGGGCGAGAATCGAGGAGCGGGGAGCGAGGGGAAGACATTGCCCCTCGGCCGCGACAACCGATCTTTCCCGCCGCTTTTTAAACAGCAAGATTCTATTCTTTTGGCAAATTCAAAACAAATAGCCGGGGCATTTGCGGTATGAGTGATGACGTTGCCCGCTGCTCGAAACTCGATCCTCGCTCCTCGATTCCCGCCCCTCGATTCCTATTTCGATTCCTATTTGCTTGACTTATCTAAGGGAATATTAAATAATGGAAAAAAGGCGGACTCGGTGTCCGCGGGGTACTTTTGCATACGCAGGCGAAGACGAACAGACCGGACGGTTTGCCCGAACGTGGAGGGCTGTCGCTCGCGCCGGAGGAAGGCAAGCAGTACCTGGTCTTCAAAGAGGGGAAATTTACGCTGGCGCTCCGGCTCCCCGCGATCAAGAAGCTCTACGACGCGGAGAGCCTTCCGCCCCGGACCCCGGGCACTCGCCTGCTGGATCTGCATGACCTGATGGGCGCGGAGTTCGTGGCGCGTCATGGTTACTGGATCGAGATGGAGGCCGGGTCTAATCGTTACCTGATGCCGGTGGAGGAAGTTGAGGGCATCCGGGAGTTGAGCCTGGCCATCGTGATGGCGTATCCGCCGGTGTTGCGTCGTCCGGAGCTTGGGTACATCCGGGGCATTTTCTTTGACGGGCTTCGGATGATCGTGGAGCTGGATCCGGAACAGATGGCCGAGACCGGCGAGGGCGGTGACCGGTCCGGGCAGGCATGGATCCCGGCCGCGTTCCCGGAGAAAAGCGGGCCGTCCGGTCCCGGCAAAAAGGGAGCCGAGCCCGGCCCTGGCGGGGAGCGGTCGCTGGTGCTGTTTGAAGGCGGCGGCGGGCTGTGGAGCCTGGACCTGGAGCTGGTGGTCCAGATCATCAACAAGGATGAGGTCCACCCCATCCCGGCGTCGGGCCGCGGGATCCCGGGAGTGGTCTATTACGCGGAGCAGGCGGTCCCGGTGATTGCGCCTTCCACCTTGCACGAGATCGTGTCGGGGGTGAAGGGAGGGCATGGGGAGGAATTCTCCATCGTGCTGGTGGCGGAGACGCCGCGCGGGCTCATCGGGTTCGGGTGCGACCGCGTGATGCGGGTGTTGAGGCCGGCCGCCGGCGGTGGGCCGGTGCCAGAGGGTCGGGAAGAAGTTTCGCCCGGCCCGCGCGCGCATGAGCTGAAGATGGACAAGGTTCTCAAGTTTCTGACTTGACGCGGAAAGCTGATGAGGAGACACGGACAGTCGTAAGGCTGCGAGGCCGAGGTAAGGAGGACGATTAATGGCCAAAAAGATTTTGCTCGCGGACGACAGCATCACCATCCAGAAAGTGGTGCGCATAACCTTGGCCGACGGAGACTATGAGCTGATCGCGGTGGACAACGGCGACGACGCGCTGGCCAAGGTCAAGCAGGTGATGCCGGACCTGGTGTTGGCGGACGTGGTCATGCCGGGCAAGGACGGCTACCAGGTGTGCGAGGCCATCAAGGCCGACCCCAAGCTCCGCCAGATCCCCGTCCTCCTCCTCGCCGGCAGCTTCGAGGGATTCGATGAGATGAAAGGCGCGCAGATCGGCGCTGACGGCTACATCATCAAGCCCTTCGAATCCTCAACCCTCATCAGCAAGGTGGAGGAAGCGCTCTCCCGCGCGCCCGTGGCCCCGGCGGCGCCCGCTCCGCCGCCCGTCGCGGAGCCCGCGCCGCCCGCCGCGCCGCCCGCGCCGGAGCCTGACCTCTTCGCCGCGCCGGAGGCCCCGTCCGCCCAGGCGGCCCCCGAAGCGTTCGCGGCGCCCGAAGCGTCCGCGGAGCCTCCTCCCATGGACGATCTCTTCGCCGCGCCGGAGGCCCCGCCGGTGGAAACGTCCGCCGCCGACCTGTTCGCCGTGCCGGAGACGGAACCCGCGGCCGCGGCGGACCAGGACCTGTTCGCGGCCCCGGAGGCCCAGCCCGTGGAGCTGCCGGCAGCCGAGCCGCCCGCGCCGGAGCCTGACCTCTTCGCCGCGCTGGAGACGGAACCCGCCGAGCCGCCCGCGGCCGCGGCTTCCGACGAGGAATTGTGGAAGCAGGCGTCGTTCGGCTCTGCGGCCGCGGAGCCTGCTCCTCCCGCCGCCGATGACTTATGGGGAGCGCAGCCCGCGGCCCAGCCGGAGGCCGACATCTGGGGAGTTGCGCCTGCCGCCGAAGCGGAGCCGGCCCCCGCCGGCGACATGTGGGGAGAGCCCGCTCCCGCCGGGCCGGTGATGGAAGCCGAGCCGATCGCGGAGCCGGAACCGGAACCCGCTCCGGAAGCTGAAGTATGGGGACAGGAGCCGGCGGCCCAGCCCGAGCCTGCCGCGGCGCCCGTGGACTATTGGGGATCCGAGGAGCCGGGCGCGTCTCCCGAGACCTATGAGACCTTGCCCGGCCTGGAGCCGACCGGGATCACCGAGCAGGCGGACTACGAGCAGCCCGCCCCCGAAATCGCTTCCGAGGAGGACGAGCTGCCGCTCGAATCCTATGCCCAACTGGAAACCCAGCCCGCGGACCTCTTCGCCGAGCCCGCCGCCGAGCTCGTGCCGGAAGCGGAAGGAGAACTATTGCCCGAGCCCGGACCGGAAGCGGAGCCGCTGGAGGTTGAGCCGGCCGAGCCGATGATGGAGATGGAAGAACCGCTGGCGGCGCCGCTGCCGGAGGAGCAGGTATTCGAGCCGGCGCCGGAAGCCGAGCCTGTGCCGCTGGAGGCCCTGGCCGAGCCGGAAGCCGAGCCGATTCCGGCGGAGGCGTTGGCCGAGCCGGAAGCCGAGCCGATTCCGGCGGAGGCGCTGGCCGAGCCGGAAGCCGAGCCCGTTGCCGAGCTTGCTCCGCCCGCGGAGCCGGAACCCGCGCCCGCCGCTCCCGCCGAAGCCGGGCCCGCCATCGAGGAGGCCGCCCAGCGCATCAGCGATGCCGCCATGAGCGGCGTAAGCAAGGAAGAGCTGTTCGCCATCATCCGCGAGGTCGTCGAGTCCGTGGTATGGGAGGTAGTACCCGCCCTGGCCGAGGCCCTGATCGAGGAACGCATTCTCCAGATGGAAAAGTCCAAGAATTCCTGACCATAAATTTCTCGAATCCAGCCGGCCAAAGGGGATCATCGGTCCCCTTTTGCCTATTTGAACGGAACGGGTCACGCGAGATTTTTAAAGCGCAAAGGCGCAAAGAACGCAGAGAAAAAAATTGATAACGGCATGAGATTCATGAACTCCTTGCCTTGGAGTCCGAGGCGGAACCAGGCCCAACAAATATTTTCTTTGCGTTCTTTGCGCCTTTGCGCTTATAAAATAAGGCCTGACCGCGCCCTGACGGTTTAAAGGAGGCTGACGACGCCATGACTAAGAAACTCGACCAGTTTTTCGACCACCAGAAAGCGGAGGAACGGTGGTACCGCTTCTGGGAAGAAAAAGGATATTTCCGGCCCGCGCAAAAAGCCGACGCGAAGAACTACTGCATCGTCATCCCTCCGCCCAACGTCACCGGCATCCTCCACGAGGGCCACGCGCTGAACAACACGCTGCAGGACATCCTGATCCGCTATCACCGCATGTTGGGCGAAAACGTTCTGTGGCAGCCCGGCACCGACCACGCCGGCATCAGCACGCAATACATGGTCGAGAAAGAGCTCGCGGCCGAGAACAAGACCAAGGAGGAGATAGGCCGCGAAGAGTTCCTGAAACGGGTCTGGAAGTGGAAGGAGCAGAAGGGCGGCCACATCATCAACCAATTGAAAAGGCTGGGCGCTTCCTGCGACTGGACCCGCGAGCGCTTCACCATGGACGAGGGCCTGTCCCGGGCCGTGCGCGAGACCTTTGTCAAGCTCTACGACGAGGGACTGATCTACCGCGGCGAGTACATGGTCAACTGGTGCCCCCGCTGCGACACCGCGCTCAGTAACCTCGAAGTGGTGATGCCCGACGTGAGCGAGGCGGAGAAGGGACTGCTCTATTACGTCAGCTATCCGCTCGCCGCGGGCTCGGGCAAGCTCACCGTGGCCACCACCCGGCCCGAGACCATGCTCGGCGATACCGCGGTGGCGGTGAACCCTGAAGACGAGCGCTACAAATCATTCATCGGCAAAAAGGTCAGGCTCCCGCTCACCGACCACGAGATCCCCGTGATCGGCGAGCCCTACGTGGACATGGAGTTCGGCACCGGCGCCCTCAAAATCACGCCGGGCCACGACTTCAACGACTACGAGATCGGAAAAAAACACGGGCTCGCCGCGCCCCAGGCCATTGACCGCCGCGCCCGCATGACCGATTACGTGCCCGAAAAATACCGCGGCCTCGACCGCTTCGAGGCCCGCGAGACCGTGGTCAGGGACTTAAAAGCCCAGGGGTTGCTCGAGAAGACCGAGCCTTACAACCTCCTCGCCGGCCGCTGCTACCGCTGCAAGACCGTGGTTGAGCCCGTGATCAGCGAGCAATGGTTCGTCAAGATCGAGCCGCTGGCCCGGCCCGCGCTCCAGGCCGTGCGCGACGGCAAGTCCATCATCATCCCCGAGGCCCAGGAAAAGGAATACTACAACTGGATGGAAAACCTCCGCGACTGGTGCATCTCCCGCCAGCTCTGGTGGGGACACCAGATCCCCGCGTGGCACTGCGATGAATGCCGCCAGATCACCGTCTCCCGCGACGACCCCGAAAAGTGCGCCCACTGCGGCCAGAGCAACATCCGGCGCGACCCCGACGTGCTCGATACCTGGTTCTCGTCCGCGCTCTGGCCCTTCTCCACCCTGGGCTGGCCCGACCAGACCCCGGAGCTCGAGCGCTTCTATCCCAACTCCGCCATGATCACCGGCTTCGACATCCTCAAGTTCTGGGTCGCCCGCATGATGATGATGGGGATCCATCTCCTGGGCCAGGTGCCCTTCACCGACATCTATCTGCACGGCCTGGTCCGCGATGAGCTCGGCCGCAAGAAATCAAAGACGCTCGGCAACTTCGTGGACCCCATCGAGATCATCGAGGAGTTCGGCGCCGACGCCCTGCGCTTCACCCTCACCTACGAGACCTACACCGGACGCGACATCCGCCTCGGCGAGTCCCGCATCACCGACACCAAGAAGTTCATCAACAAAATCTGGAACGCCGCCCGCTTCACCCTGGGAAACCTCGAAGAATTCGACCCGGCATCCGGACCGGCGCCCGAGTTTTCCGCCGCCGACAAGTGGATCACGAGCCGCCTCCAAAAGGCCATCACCGCCGTCCGCGGCCACGCCGACCATTACCGCTTCCACGAGATGGCCGACGCCGTGTACCACTTCATCTGGGACGAGCTCTGCGACTGGTACATCGAGTGGTCCAAGCCGTCCCTCTACAACCCCCAAAGCCCCGGCGAAAAACGCGCGGCCCAGGAGACCCTCATCTCCACCCTCACCGCCGCCGTCAAACTCCTCCACCCCATCATGCCCTTCTTCTCCGAGGAGGTGTACCAGTCGCTGCCCGGCGCCACCGAGTCCATCATGGTCTCCGAATTCCCCGCCCGCGACGAGGAGAAAGAGGACGCGGACCTGGAAGCCAACATGGCGCTCGTCCAGTCCATCGTGGTCGCCATCCGCAACACCCGCTCCGAGAACCTGGTCCCGGCCGGCGCCAGGACCAAGATCACCCTGACCCCCGACACCGCCCCGGCCGCGGACGTCTTGCATGCCCTCCAGGGCTACATCTTGAGCCCGCCGCAAGTGCAGATCGCCGAGTTGGTCATCGCCGAACCCGGCGCTCCGGTGAGCAAGAAGGCCGTCACCCGCCGCTGCGGGCCGGTCCAGGTCTCCGTCCACGTCGCCGGGCTGGTCAACCCGGACCAGGAGATCAAACGCATTGACAAGGAGCTCGCCAAGCTCGGCGCCGAGCTCAAAAAGGTCGAGGCCAAGCTCGCAAACCAGGGCTTCATCGCCAAGGCCCCGCCGGAAGTCATCGCCAAACAGAAGGAGATCCAGGAAGAGCTCACCGCCAAGAAAGCCACCCTTCTCGAGACTCGGAAGCGGATGGAAGATTTAAAACAACAGTCAGGTATAGTGTGGAAGGCGTGACCCACGCGGCCACCGGGGGACTGGGGAGGCCGGTTCACCGGCCTTGCTTCAGGTGTAGGCCCGTGCTTTAGCGCGGGTTAACGCGGCGACGGGCACCTGCTCTGGACCCCGTTTCAACGGGGTTCTCGAAATAAAGGATTTATCCGGGGGCTAAAGCCCGGAGGCAAGAGAAGGACGTTAAAACGCCCTCCCTCTGGCTTTGCCGCGCCTCGATACCCGCCATAAATGGCGGGCCTACACCCTGGAAGAAAGCCCGATGAATCGGGCTTAAGGCAATCAGTGCCTGATCGTTCCCTCCCAACGCGGCCGTCACCCTTTAAACCGGAAGATGGCCCAGTCGCCCTGGTCATAGAGCGGCTCGAAGCTCTCCGGCGCGGTTTTGAGCTTGCCGATGGCCTCGGGATGGCCGCAGGGGATGCCGTAGAGCTTGTAGGTGGGATTGCGGTTGACGATGACGCCGGCGGCGTGGAAGCGGGTGAGGATCCGTTCCATCCGGGCGATGCCGGTGGCGGGGTCGAAGAATTCCAATTCCAGGAGCCTGCGCTCGTCCTGGTCCGGCACTCCGGTTCCCGGCTTGGCCTGGCAGGCCACGAACAGAGGAAGGTACGCGGTCAGCCGGTAGCTGGTCCAGATGTCCGAGAAGATCACCGCGTCCGCGCCGAACCAGCCGTGCTCCCGGATCGCCAGGTACGGCGTGTCGTCGTGGATCAGCGAATCCTGGGGATACGCCCGCGCGATCGCTATCGTTTTCTTGAGCATCCCGTTGTAATACCGCTCCTGGACCCGCCACGGAATGCACGCCGCGCTGAGCAGCGCCGCCGCCGCGAGCACCAGCGCCAGGTGTGCAAGCGGCCTGCGCTCTTCGTCAAGAATCCAGTTGCCGACGCGGTGCAGCGTGAGCGCCAGCGGGAACACGCAGAAGAGCGCGCCGAGCTTTTCCAGGCGGCGCAGGTAGCCCAGGCTGAAGTGCTCGGCGAAAAACGTGGCCAGCGCCGGGTGAAAGCAGATGAGCGGGACCGCGATCAGCGCCACCAGCGCGACGCGGGGCTGGTATTGCCGCCGCGCGGCCGCGAACAGCGCGGGCAGGCAGAGATAGCCCGCGATCCAGAGCGGATAAAAGGTCATGCCCGGGTTGCCGAGGCTGAGCTCGAACGGGTTCAAAAAAAACAGGTTCGCCGTGAGGAACGCGCGGTAGGGGTTGCGCCCGAACTGCGACCAGTTGGTGCTCTGGATCGCGCCGTAACGCAGAAACGCGTAAGGGATGGCCACGAACAGGCACATGGCCAGGATGTAGCCGGTGCGCCGCAGCGTGAAGTTGATGTTAGGATCGCCCTCCGGGCCCGGCCGCGGCCGGAAAGGCGCGACCAGCCAGATGAGATACAGGGCCGGCAGCGCCACGAAGGCCGCCAGGTACACCCCGGCCGAAAAATCCAGCCCGCCGCCCAAGAGCGGTGTAAACCCGTCGTAGCTTCCCCGCGCCGCCATCACCGCCATGTCAATCATGGCCAGGACCACGGGCAGCGACGCCAGCGCCAGCGCGGTGATGAGGTGGGGTGCCTTGCCGCCCCGGGCCGTCATGACCACGGCCCGCGCCGCGCCGAAGCGGTAGAGCAGGAACAGGATGAAGTAGCTCCCGATCACCAGGTAAAACGACAGGCCCCACAAGACGTGCACGATGGAGGCCGCCAACGCCGAGAGCGTGAGCCCGAGGAGCAGCCCGTCGTGCCTGGTCTCGAACATGCGCAGGAACAAGACGAGGCACATGGGGAACACGATCAGCCACATGCCGTCGTCCGGATAAAAGGTGGTGCGGCCGAAAAAGATCAGGCCCGCGTAAATGACGTTATAGAGGACGTAGATGAAAAACGCGGTGCGGGCCACGTTGGCCGAAAACATGCGGCGGCCGAGCGCGAAGAAAGCGAGCGCGGCCGCGGGAACGGTCAGGAACGCGCTCCGGCGGTAGAGCTCGATGGGGTCGAGATGGTAGAGCCTGGCCATCAGCGCCCATTGCAGGGCCCAGATGTTATAGGAATGGATCGGGTCCGGCGGCGCGTCCAGATAAAAAACGTGCGCGTTCGAAGCCTGGTTCCACGCCACCAGCTTCACCACCGCCGAGATGTAATTGAAATAGTCCCAGTCCATGACCTCGCCCCGCTCCGCGCCCGTCCAGTAGGCGAACGCCGCCAGCCCGAGCGTCACCGCGAGCACCGCCGCGTAGCTCCACCGCGACGCCGGCTCATGCGGGTCGGGGTCGAAGTGGGTCACGAAAAACAAATGCTGCACCAGGGCCACCAGGAACAGGCCGAGCGTCACCGTGATCTCGATCATGATCACCTTGTGCAGGCTCCACTCCCAGATGAAAGCCATGAGCCCGGGAAACGCCCATACCCCGAGCGACAGCGCGATGGACAACGGCAGCCGCTCCGGCAGCCAGAAGCGCTTATGGGGGAAAAAGATGAGCGCCAGGAACAGGCCGGGCAGGACCAGGAACACTCCGAACCCGAGCGCGATCCGGGCCTCCGCGGGCAGCGCGGGATCGAAGTGCGCGGCCAGCAGCGCCAGGGCGAGCAGGATAAAGGACGCGAGAAACAGCGGAAGGAACCCGTTCAACTGCGAGCTGACGACCCCGGCCTCCCTCCACGACAGGCGTTCGCGATCGCTCATCGGGAGAACCGTTTCCGGACCGACAAGGCGTGGGCGTGAAGGCCCTCGATCTCGGCGAATCGCGCGGTCGGCTCCTTGATCGAGCATAGCGCTTCCTTGGATAATTCGGTGACGGTCTGCCGCTTCACGAAGTCGTAAACGGAAAGGGGAGAGCTCCAGCGCGCGGTGCCGCCGGTCGGCAGGACGTGGTTGCCGCCGGCCATGTAATCGCCCGCCGGCACGGGCGAGTAGGGGCCGATGAAAATGCTGGCGGCGTTGCGCACTTTACTAAGAAAGCTCCGGGGATTTTTCACGATGATCTCCAAGTGCTCGGGCGCGAATTGGTTCACCACAAAAGCGGCTTGCTTGAGATCTTTGACAATCACTGCCTCCACCCGTTTTCCCGCCGCTTGGGGCCATGGTCCGCCTTTTATCATCCGACCGAGCTCGGCATCAACTTTTTCCGCCAATCGATGCGAGGTGGTGACGAGGATAGCTCTCGAATCATCTCCGTGCTCCGCCTGCGAAAGAAGATCGGCCGCCACGCATCCGGGGTAGGCCCTTGCGTCAGCTACCACCACAACCTCCGAAGGCCCCGCCAGCGAATCAATGCCGCACAATCCTTGCGAAGCGGCGATAGCCTTAGCCGCGGTGACCCAAGCGCTTCCGGGGCCAACTATCTTGTCCACGCGGGGGATCGGTGCAATCCCTCTCGCGAGTGCAGCCACAGCTTGAGCTCCGCCCACTTTATAAATTTCTTTTACGCCTACGAGCTGCGCCGCGAAAATAACATGCGCGTTCATCCGCCCGTCGGGCCAGGGATTGATGATGATAATTCTTTTGACGCCAGCGATCCGCGCCGGAATCGCCGTCATGAGGACGGTGGAGGCCAGAGGCGCCCGTCCTCCAGGTATACATAGGCCGACACTGTCAATAGGTACCGCCCGTTCTTCTATAACCGTGCCCTTGCCATCATCGAACCTGACTGGAGGCAATGACTGTTTTAAATGATATGCCGCAATGCGTTTTGCCGCCAGCTTAATTATTTCTTGATCGGATTTAGGCACCAAGCCCTTGGCTTTTTCGAATTCTTCAGGCGATACCTTGATGGTTTTTACCGTGATGGGGTTACGGTCAAACTGAATAGTATAATCAATAAGAGCTTTGCGGCCTTGTTCAAGCACTCTATTGAAAATTTTGTCCGCTGCTCTTTGGACATTCGTGGGTATTTTATGCAGAGTAATGCGACGAGCAATGAATGAAAAAAAATCTTTGTCCTTATAACTCTTAACCCTCACAGCCCGGCCCCCTTGACGCGCTCCATGTCCGCGCCCAGGTTTTTAAGTTTTTCCTCCATCTTTTCGTAGCCGCGGTCGAGGTGATAGATGCGCAGGATTTCCGTCTCGCCGTCGGCGGCGAGTCCGGCCAGGGCGAGCGAGGCGGAGGCCCGGAGGTCGGTGGCCATCACGGAGGTCCCGGAGAGCTGGCCCCTGCCGTGGATGATGGCGCTGTGGCCGTCGATCCTGATGTCGGCGCCCATGCGCTGGAGCTCGAGCACGTGCATGAAGCGGTTCTCGAACACAGTCTCGGCGATCACGGAGATGCCGTCCTTGGCCATGCACATCAGCACCATGAACTGCGCCTGCATGTCGGTCGGGAACCCCGGGTACGGCTGCGTCTTCACGTCCACCGCCCGCACCCCGTCGCTCTTCACCAAAAGGCCTTCCGGCCTCTCCTCCACCGTGACCCCGGCCTCCCGGAACTTCGCGATCACCGCCTCCATATGCCCCGCGTTCGCGCCCTCCACCAGCACCTCGCCCCTGGTGCAGGCCGCCGCCGCCATGTAGGTCCCGGCCTCGATCCGGTCCGGCATGATCGTGAAATCCACCGGGTGCAAGGGCTTCCCGCCCCTGATCTCGATCCGCGTCGTGCCCAGGCCGTGAATGTCCGCGCCCATGGCCACCAGCATCTCAGCGAGCGCCGTCACCTCCGGCTCCATGGCGGAGCCGGTCAGCACCGTGGTCCCCTGGGCCAGCGCCGCCGCCATCATCAGGTTCTCGGTGCCGGTCACGGTGCTCACGTCGAACGCGAACTCCGCGCCCTTCAAGCCCCCGGCCTGGGCGATGATGTAGCCGTGCTGGAGGCGGATCGAGGCCCCCAGCGTCTCCAGGCCCTTCAAGTGCAAATTCACCGGCCGGGCCCCGATGGCGCACCCGCCCGGCAGCGAGACCTCGGCCTTGCCCTCCCGCGCCAGCAGCGGACCCAGCACCAGGATGGAAGCGCGCATCGTCTTGACCAGGTCGTACGGCGCGCGCACCGAGCTGATCCGGCTGGTGTCAATCTCGGCCACGTGCTCCGCGGCCAGCCGCGAGTCGTCCACCACCACCCCGAGACGGCGCAGCAGCTCGATCGTCGTCTGGACGTCCTTCAGGTTCGGCGCGTTGCGGATAACGTGACGGCCCGGCGCCAAAATGGTCGCGCAAAACGCCGGCAGCGCCGCGTTCTTGGCACCGCTCACCCTGACCCGGCCAGAGAGCGGCTTCCCGCCCCGAATCACCAGCTTGTCCATCGCCCAAGTTCCTCCCGGCCTTCCAGCATATCCGCTCTCCGGCCTTCTCTCAAGTTTAGAGATTGTTATGCTTTACAATTCCAGGTTGGCACGCAAAGGCGCAAAGAACGCAAAGAATAAATTCCATCTTCATTCCTTTGCGTTCTTTGCGCCTTTGCGTGCAAACAATTCCTTCCGTTACTTCTTTCTGAAAATGACTATCCTCGGCACTCCTCTTAAGTCCTTCCTGGTGGACTCGTGGTGGAGCTCCGCTCCCGCCATGGCCGCGACCGCCGCGGCCTGGCCCTCGCCCACTTCCAGCATCAGCCATCCGAGCGCCTTCATCCGCTCCGGCGCCTCCGCGATCAGCCTTCTGATGAAATCCATGCCGTCCGGGCCGCCGTCCAGAGCGAGCGCGGGCTCATGGTCCCGGACCTCCGGCATCAGCCGGTCCAGCTCTGGATGGGGCACGTACGGCGGGTTGCACACGATAAGGTCGAACGGGACCATATCCTTGACCGGCGCGAACAGGTCGCCTTGAATCACTGCAACGCGCTCTTCAAAACCCAGCCGCCTGGCGTTCGCCCTGGTCAGCTCCACGGCCCGCGGGTCCAGGTCCGTGGCCCACAGCCGGGCCGAGGGCAGCGCCGCGGCCAGCGCCAGCGTGACCGCGCCGGTCCCGCCGCCGATCTCCAGGATGAGGGGAGCGGTCGTATCCTTGAGCCGCGCCGCCGCCTCGTCCACCAAGAGCTCGGTCTCCGGCCGCGGCACGAACACGCCGCGCTCCGTCACCAGCTCGATGGCGTGGAAGCCCTTCAGCCCGATGATGTAGGCCACGGGCTCCCGGTCCCTCCTCCGCTTCACCGCGTCGCGGAACCTGCCGAGCGCCTCCGGGTCCGGGACCTGGTCAAAGCGCAGGTAAAGGTCCACCCGTTTCACGGAGAGCGCGAAGGCCAACAGGAGCTCGGCGTCGAGGCGGGGCGTGTCAATGCCCCGATTCGCGAAATCCTCCGCCGCCCATTTCAGGAGCTCCTGGATGGTCCACGCCTTTTCCGATTTTCCCGCGTTGTCCATGATCTCGCTTGATAAAGAAAAGGGCACGGCGCGCCGTGCCCTTGGTTCCACTCCTGCTCGAAAAGCCGCTTCAGGTTACTGCCACACCTGGGCCTGGATCAGCAAGAGGTCGTTGTTCTGCACGCTGTACTTGGGATTGTAGCCGGGCAAGAGCGGATCCTCGCCGAACTTGCCCTTGTTTACGTCAATGCCCTCTTCGTTCTTGATGACGTAATTGACCGAGACCTCGGCCTGGTCGGAGAGGCGCCAGTTGGCCCCCAGCGTGATCCAGGTGGACTGGTCATAGAGGCTCGCCGGGATTTGCACGCTGTCCTTGGCGTTGGGGTTGATGTACTCGTAGCGTGCCAGGATTTCGAGGCGGGGCAGGATCCAGTAGCCCGCGGTCACCTGCCATCCCTCCCAGTTCAGGTCCTGGAAGTCGCCGCTTTTATCGAGCTGGAATTGCGGGATCATGCCCTGCGCGTAGTCGGCGGTGATTTCCAGGATGTCCGTTTTGTAGGCGCCGTAGAGGAACCACATATTGAGGTCGCGGCGCGCGCCCTTGGCGATCCCGGGATAGGCCTGCAGGAACCGCTCTCCCCACCAGGCCAGGGACAGGGACAGGGTGTCGGCGGGCTCGAACGTGGCCACGATGCTCCGGGCCATTCCCAGGTCCGGGTTGAAGTTGGCGTTGCCTCCCGGCATGGTTCCGTTCCAGACCCCGAGGTCGAGGCGGATCATGTAGGGCGGCTGGAAGGTCAGGTTGAAGCCGGCCTGCTGCCACTGCGACAGGTCGCGGGCGGCCGGCCGGTTGCCGAAGATGCCGGTATTCATCCGCGAGGCGTTGTTCATAAGCGGGTACTGGATCAGGTCCAGGTCCCACACCGGACGCGGCATGTAGTTGCTGATCGGGGGCATGAAGGTCCCGGCCTCGATCCGGGTCCACGGCACCAGGTCATGGAAAACGATGGAGACCTGGCGGACGCCCGCGGTCCCGAGCTCGTTGGGGTTCGACTTTCCGTTCAGGCTGCCCGTCTTCATGTCCTGGTTCCAGCTCGAAGCCAGCTCGATGCGGTAGGACAGGTTCTTCCCGAGCGATCCGGCCACTCCCACGTCCAGGAGCGCGGTGGTGAAATCCTCCCTGGCCGGCGTGCGCGTGTCCTGGTTGCGCGGCGAATAGCCGTAAACGAACTTGGCCGCCGTGCTCAACTGGATGGCGCCCGAAGGCGTCTCCACCTCGGCGGCGGCCAGGGGCAGGGCCGGCAACGTCATCAATACCACCGCGATAATAAAGGTCCACTTCTTCATTTTCTCCTCCCGTTTCTGGTTCTATTATCCGGGTTGTTTGCTGGGTGTCAAGGAAAGGGGGGCGGGCATGGAGACGTTGAGATTTTATCAACGCCAAGGCGCCAAGACGCCAAGTCCGGAAATAATTTTAATCAAGAGTTTTGCGTCTTGGCGTCTTGGCGTTGAAGTATTCCGCTAACCCTCTATTGTCTGACCTGGACCTGGACCCGGAAATAGTTGTTCTCCACGGCCTGGTACTTGCCGCCGACCTTGCCGGAGTCCATGTCCACCTTGTGGCCCTCCTCGATCGGGACCACGAAGTTGACCATGACCGTGGCCCCCTCCGTGACCCGGTAGTTCACTCCCACCGTGTACTGGACGAGCTGGTCGAAGCGGCTGCGGACGAAGGTGTGCTTGTCGTCGGCGGTGTTGGGGTCAATCCATTCCCAGCGGAACAGGGCCTGCCAGTCATCGAGCATCCACCAGCTAAGGTCCACGTGCCCGCCCAGGCTTCTGAGGTTGGCCCATTTCCCGGTGAGCTTCAACTGGTAGTCCGGGATCATCAGGTCGGTCCATTCGAACAGGGCCTGCACCTTGGGCGTGACCAGCTCCGCGCCCGCGACCCAGGCCTCCAGATGATACCGCTCGATCCGCGGCGAGCCTCGCAGGTCCTCTTGCCAGCCCTCCCCGTACAGCGCCCCGAAAATCCGCACCGGGCCGAGCATTACCTTGACGCGGCCGCCCATGCCCTTCTCCCGGTCCGTGCCGCCAAGCGGCAGCGGCGCCTCGTTGCCGGCCAGCCCCCCCGGCATGTAGCCGTTCACGTAGAACAGCCCGAGCTCGAGCTGGTCCAGGGGGTTCACGGCGAGGGCGATGCCGGTGTTCTGCCATCCGAGGGCGCGCCATTCCGGGCGCGTGAGGATCAGCGGCAGGTCCACCAGGCCCCAGTCGGTAGTCGCCCTTTCCTGGAGCGGGCTCCAGGCGGGGATGAAGGTGCCGGCCACGATCACGGTCCGCGGGACCACCCGAAGCTCGATCTCGGCGCGCCGGACCCCGATAGTGCCGAACTCGTTCGGGCCGCCGGAGGGAGCGGCCGCGCCCATTCCGGTAATGGGGTCGCGATAGATGCCATTGGCCGCGACGAGCTCGACCAGCCAGCCCACCTTTGCTTCCATGCCGCCGGCCGCGTCCAGCTCCACCATCCGCAGCCCGGCGCTGGACAGGGCCGCCACTCCCGACTCCTCATGCCGGTCGCGGTAGGTGTAAATGAATTTGATCGCGGGGCTGAGACTTAACTTCCCGGCCCCCGTGTCCACCGTGGCCGCGCCCGCGCCGCCCGCCATCATCACGATTGCCAGCGCGACGGCGGCCGGCGCCATTATCCCTGTTCTGCCCGCCATTTTCCGTTTTTCCTCCGGCTTATTTTTTTACCACGGCTTAACCCAGCGCGGCACCTGGCCGCAACCAATAAATGGAATGAAGAAGATAACCACAGATGAACACGGATGAACATTGATTTTTAACATCATCTATTAATCTGTGTTGATCCGTGTTCATCTGTGGTTTTAAAAAAGTGCAAAGAAATTTATGCATCTTGCATATTAGTAGTACAGATTAACACGGATGAAATTGTTCTATTTAAAATCGGTGTTGATCCGTGTTCATCTGTGACTCATTTCTTTAATTGGGCCGCCCTACTTGCCGTTGCCTTCCGCCGCGGCCGGCTTGCCCGGCTTGCTGAGCCTCTTCTTGATGAATTTTTCGATGGCGTCCGGGTCGTAGAGCTTGGCCTCCGCCGGCAACTGCGCCATCGGGATCTCCGCCCGCGCCGCGGTGCGGTGGCCGCCGGCGCCGCCGATGTCCGAGAAGCGGGTGGACGCGATCTTGCCCGCGTCCTTCTTGATGCTCCGCGACCGGAAGATGATGACCAGCTTGTCGCCCACGATGCAGGAGATGGCCGTGAACAGGATGCCGGCGACCCGCACCAGGAAGTCGGAAAGGATCACCGCGATGTCCGCCGACTCCGCCGGCCCGATGTGGATCACCGCCCGCCGGTTCTCCACCTTGAGCCGATGCAGCATCAGGTCGAAATAATCGAGCTGTTTGAGCTGGATTTCCGTCTGCACGATCATCTGCAGCAGGATGTAGTTGACGCTGGGGAAGAGGTGGCTGAAGGCCATCGCGTCCTCATGGGTCATGTCGCGCTGGAAATGGTCGGTGTCGGTGATGATCCCGTAGCACAGCGCCGTGGCCAGGCGCTCGCTGATGCGTACGCCGGCGTCCGGGAGATACTCGGTGATCACGCTGGAGGTCGCGCCCATCCGGGGCCGGATGTCCGCGAACTTGTAAGCATACTCGGGAAGGATGGGGTGGTGGTCAATCACGATGTCCCAGTCAGTGCCGGAAAGCTCCGGGAACTGGTTCGGCTGTGCGTCCACCAGGCAAAACCGCGTGTACTCCGCGAGCTTCGCGTCCTTGAAATTGATGAGCGGGATGCGCAGGAGCTTCACCATGTTGCGGTTCTCGATCCGCTTGATCGGCTCGAAAATGGCGATCTCCGCCCGCGATCCCCGGCGCTGGAACATCTGCGCCAGCGCCCAGGCGCTGGCCAGCGAGTCCGGGTCAGCGTGGATCACGATGATCCCGCGCTGGTCCGGGCCCAACAGCGGCTTGAGCTCGTCGTAGCGGCTGGAAACCATGCCGATATATTAGCCGCAAGGCTGTGATGAAGCAAGGCAAAAGGGCCGGGAGAGTATCAGGGGCTGGATCTGATTATCGGGCATTAATAATTTGCCGCAGATGAACGCGGATCAAAGAGAGGTAAGAATCAAGAAGCAAGAATTAAGAAGTAAGAAGCAAGAATCAGGAGCAGAGACCCGGTTTCCGTCTTCTTGCTTCTTAATTCTTGCTTCTTGATTCTTTCTCAATCTGCGTTCATCCGCGTTCATCCGCGGCAAAAATTCTTTTGCCAGCTTTATCAACCGGTAACCTCCTTCAACGCCTCTTCGTAGAGCTTCAGGTCCGCAGCGCTGAACAGCACCATCGTGACCTCCATGGCCGCGTCCGCGCTCTTCAGGAACGTCATGATCGCCCCCAGCGCCGTCCGCGCCGCGAGCGGGAGCGGGAACCCGTACGCGCCCGTCGAGATGCTGGGGAAGGACACGCTCGAAAGCCCGTTCTCCCGCGCCACCTCCAGGCTCCGCCGATACGCCGACGCCAGCGTGGCCTCCTCGTTATGGCCGCCGCCGTGCCAGATCGGGCCCACCGTGTGGATCACGTGACGGGCCGGCAGACGGCCGCCCGCCGTGATCTTGGCGTTGCCCGGACGGCAGCCGCCGAGCTTCCTGCACTCCTCCAATATCGCCGGGCCGCCCGCCCGGTGGATCGCGCCGTCAACGCCGCCCCCGCCCAATAAAGACGTGTTCGCCGCGTTCACGATCGCATCCACCGACTCCTTCGTGATGTCGCCCGGCTTCAATCCCAGCCGCGATTTCCCGACCTTGATCTCCATGGCCCCTCCTTCCATTGGCAGCGCATCAGATCTTGACTGGTTTTATTGACCGCGGAGGCGCAGAGGACGCAGAGACATGAAAATAAAAATTATTCTCTGCGTTCTCTGCGTCTCTGCGGTTAAAAAAGTCTCAACGCCCGCCTACAGCCCCTTGCCCAGGGCCTTTCCCACCGCTTTTCTGACCTCGTCCGGGTCGGCCCCGATCTCGTGGCCGTTCACGTAAACCGTCGGCGTAACGTTGATCTTCAGCCTCCGGGCCATCTCGAGGCGCTTCTCCACCGTGGCCTCCCAGCGGTGATCATCGAGCGCCGCCTCCATCCTGGCCTTGTCAATGCCCAGCTCGGCGCAGGCCTCGACCAGCTTCTTCTTGACCTCACCCTGCCGGGCCTCGTAATCCGCCTGGTCCGCCGGCCGGCCGGAGGGGAAGAGGCTTAACTGGTTCGAGAAGACCCAGGCCTGCAGCGCGCCGAACTTGCCCTGCGCCGCCGCCTCGCAACCCGCCTCGTGCGCAATCATGCTGTAGGGGTGGAACGGGAAGCCGTCTCCCGCGGCGCCGTTAAGCGGACGGTCCATCCACACCACCCGGACGCCCTCCGGCGCCTGCCGGCGAAGACCGTTCACGTAAGCGAACATGCCCGCGCAATACGGGCACTGAAAATCCGAGAACTCCACGATCACCGCGGCGGCCGTGGCCGGTCCTTCCACGGGCGCGCCCGGGTCAATCAGCTTCGCGTCCGGCACCGCCTGGCCCGGCCAGCTAAACCCCGCGCCCATCGCGCCCGCCGCCGCGAGGCACGCCGCCGCCACCATCATCTTGATTCCCCGACCCCGCTCGATGCCCATGCCTATGCTCCTTTTTCCACTACTGGTTTAATGACCCGTATAGCCATCCATGACAAGAAGATGAATAACAAGGATGCTAAGGATTGCAAGGATAAATTCCGGACTTTTCTTTCTTATCCTAACTATCCTGAATATCCTTGTTCTTTTTTCTTAAGATGGTCAGGAGACCGGCTCCAGCTTGAACTGCGGCTCGCTCTTGATGAGCTCCACCATCTCGTCGTGGATCAGGCCGTTGGTGGCCAGGAACTCGCGCGCGTACAGGTCCACCAAATCGCCGCCAATCCCGGTCCATCTCCCGCCCGCCTCCTCGATCACGAGGCTCGCCGCGGCCACGTCCCACGCGTTCAAGTTCAGCTCCCAGAACCCGTCAAACCGGCCCGCCGCCACGTCGCACAGGTCCAGCGCCGCGCACCCCGTCCGCCGCAGCGACTGCGCCGCCGGCAAAATCTTGAGATACGGCACCAGGTCCCGCCCCAGCCGCTTGCCCTTGTCATAAGAAAACCCCGTGCAGATCAGCGCGTCCTCCACCTTCTTCACCCGGCTCACCAAGATCCGCTCGCCGTTAAGCCACGCGCCCTTGCCCCGCACCGCCGTGAACAGCTCGTCCGCCACCGCGTTATAAACCGCGCCCGCCTCGACCCGCCCCTTCACCGCGAGGCCGATGGACACGCAAAAGCGCCGGAGCCCGTGCGCGTAATTCGTGGTCCCGTCCAGCGGATCAATGATCCACAGATGATCCGAGCCCGGCGCCGTCTCCCCGCCCTCCTCCGCCAAAAACGAGTGGTCCGGAAAACGCGACCGCACCAGCGAGATGATCGCATCCTCGCACGCCACGTCAACCTCCGTCACCAGGTTCGACACGCCCTTCAGCGTCACCTCGTGCGGACGCGACAGACTCTCCATCTGGATAGCGCCCGCCTTAAGCGCCGCCTCGATCGCAACCTCTAAAAAATCCTTATCCATGAACCACCTTCCAACATTCTGCCCCCGCGCAAAAACCCGCGAGGCCCTATTTATATTGTTGCCTCGCGGGCCGGGTGTCAAGGAGGAGATTAAGCGGGTCGGGACGGGCTTGCGGAGAAAAATCAGATTTTTACCGGGAACGGAACCGCACTCGCGATTCGTCCACTATGGCCAGGCCCCGTTCCAGCTTCTGAAGCAATCCTGATTCAATCAACCGCTGGGCCGGGCGCTTCATCACCACCCACCTCTGGTCATGGAGTCGAAATACCACTATCCCTCCATGTGATCCGAGCGGGTACTTTCGGATATCGGCAAAACCTACATCAAGCGTCATCAGTAATCGTTCTTCACTGGAGGCCTTTTCGAGCACCTCCTGATCGTCGGCCCCGGAAAGTCCTTGCTCAGCCGCCGTAGCCGCGTCATGGCCGGATGCGCTCAGCAGCTCCGCCAAGTCATGCGGCATGTTCTCGTCGAGCTTGATCTTCATCCGGAGATTTCCGTATGGAGCGGTTGTTCCTCCTCTTCGTGCGCCAGCCATGCCGCATAGGCCATCGCGGCCCTGATGTCCTGCTCTTTCAGAACCGGATATTGCCGCAAGATGGCCTCTACTCCCTCCCCCGCCGTGAGGTAGTCCAGGATGATGGAAACCATGATCCGCGTCCCCGCGATGCAGGGCTTCCCGTGGCAGATATCAGGGTCTATCGAAATCCGCTCGTTCCAGTCCTTATCGGTCATCGGACACCTCCCGGGCCGCTAGGCCACGTCATTTATTCTAGCGCATCCGCTCGTGTCATTCCATTTTGCTTGAACCTCAACTATAATGGCCGCATTTGAGCAGGGAGGCTGTGGGACATGCGGAAACATGAAGCATTCGCGGCCGGTGGCGCATCAGGGGAGGTTTTTCGGAAATGGTGCTGGCTCATCGTGTTGGTGGCGGGAATGATGGGGATGATGGGCGCGGCGGGCGATGCTCCCGTGGTCGCGGAGACGGTGACCGTGGACACGAAACCAGACGCCATAATCGCCCTGGCCGGAGTCAATGACTGCCATACCCAGGGAATGACAATTGTAGCAGGTCATCTCTTTGTTTCGTGTGTTGACCGCAAGAAAAAGCGCGGCATGGTTTACCGCTTCGATCTCCCCTCCGATTTTCCCGCGGCCGGCGAGGCGCTGTCAGTTCCGGTTTCCGCGGACGTGACCAGCGGCAGCAGGTATCATCCGTCCGGCCTGGACCACGACGGGGAGTGCGTCTGGGTGGCTGCGGCCAACTACCGCTCGTTCCTGGCGCAATCCCGCGTGATCTGCCTGGACCCGGAGAGCCTGGCCGAGGAATCGTCGTTCATGGTGGAGGACCATCTGGGCGCGCTCGCGGTGATGGGCGATCAGCTCGTGGGCCTGAACTGGGACGCTAAGGCTTTTTACCGGTTCGACAAGAAGGGCGCGTTTCTCGGCAAGGACCCGTCGCCCACGGGCCTCGCTTACCAGAACTGCCAGGGTCTCTCCGCCACCTCCATCCTCTGCTCCGGCTCGATCAAACAACAGGGCGTCTGGTCGGCCGCCGTTGACCTCCTCGTCTTTGACCCCTCCTCCACTTCCCATTGGCGCGCGGCCCGACGCACGCTCATCTCCGTGCCCTCCATGAACCTCGGCCGCGAAGCCTTCGCCGTTTCCGGTAACGCCTGGCTTTTCCTGCCCGAAGATTTTCCCGGGGCCAGGATCTACGCCTTCACGGGAATACAATCAAGCAACTGACTCCTTATAGAGATGTGTGCGGTCATGAAGAGCATTGATCCGCACGGAGACACAGAGAACACGGAGAAAAAATACAAAAATTACTCTCTGTGTTCTCTGTGTCTCTGCGCGAAATCACCCTCTTACCCGCTCAATGTCCTTGACTCGCGGGTTGCGCTCCGATGCCGGTGTGCGCTATGGTATTAGCTCACATTCGGGGTCATCAATTCCGGCACAGGGAGGAGACGATGAAGAACATCTTGGCGATCATGAACCCCAAGGCCATCGCCGTGGTCGGCGCGACCAACCGCCCCGGCAGCGTGGGCCTGCACGTTTTCAAGAACATCCTGAACGGCGGCTACCAGGGCGTGCTCTACCCGGTGAACCCCAAGGCCCGCTCCATCTCGGGCGTGCGCGCCTACCCGAGCCTCACCGCCGTGCCCGACGACGAGATTGACCTGGCCGTCATCATCGTGCCGGCGGAGGCGGTGGGTGCCGTGGTCGAGGAAGCCGCGGCGAAAAAGATCCGCGGGGTGATCGTGATCACGGCCGGCTTCAAGGAGGTCGGCGGCAAGGGAGTGGAGCTGGAGAACGGGCTCAAGGCCCTGGTGAAGAAGCACGACATCCGGATGGTCGGCCCCAACTGCCTCGGCGTCATCAACACCAACCCCGAGGTCCAGATGAACGCCAGCTTCGCCACCAAGATGCCCAAGCGCGGCAACATCGCGTTCGTCTCCCAGTCCGGCGCCCTGTGCACCGCGGTCCTGGATTACGCGGCCGGCAAGAACATCGGCTTCTCCAAGTTCATCTCGTTCGGCAACAAGGCCGACGTCTCCGAGACCGACCTGCTCCGCTACTTGAAGGACGACCCGGAAACCGACGTGATCCTGATGTACCTGGAAGACATCGAAAACGGCAAGGAGTTCATCGAGATCTGCCGCGAGATCACCTGGGACGCCAGGAAGCCCATGCTGGCCATCAAGTCCGGGACCAGCGCCGAGGGCGCTAGGGCCGCGTCGTCGCATACCGGCTCGCTCGCCGGCTCCGACGCGGCCTACGACGCCATCTTCTTCCAAAGCGGCGTGCAGCGCCTGGAGGGGGTCGAGGAGCTCTTCGACTGCGCCATGGCCTTTTCCACCCAGCCCATGCCCAAGGGCAACCAGATCGCCATCGTCACCAACGCCGGCGGGCCCGGCATCATGGCGACCGACGCGGCCATCCGCCACGGCCTCTCCCTGGCGCGGCTTTCCGAGGCCACCACCAAAAAGCTCAAGGAGGCCCTGCCGCCGACGGCCAACGTGCACAACCCGGTGGACGTGATCGGAGACGCCACCCACGAGCGCTACGAGGCCGCGCTCCGGGCCGTGCTGGAGGACGGCCAGGTGCACGGCGCCGTGGTCATCCTCTCCCCCCAGGCCATGACCGACATCCGCGAGACCGCCGAGATCGTGCCCCGCGTGGCCAAGGGCATTGACAAGCCCATCCTCTGCTCGTTCATGGGCATCGTGGACGTGTCCGAGGGCATCAAAATCCTCGAAGAGAACGGCATTCCCGACTTCAACTTTCCCGAGGAGGCCGTCCGCGCCATGGGCTCCATGGTCCGACTCGGCGAGCTTCTGCGCCTCGAACGCCGCGCCGTCCGCCGCGTCGCCGCCGACCGCGAGACCGCCGGAGGCATCATCAAAAGGAAGCTCGGCGACAACCCCAAATACATGATGCCGCAGAAGGAGGCCAACGAAATCCTCCAGTGCTACGGCTTCCCCCTGCTCCGCAGCCTCATCCTCAAGTCGCTCGGCGAGATCGGGCCGGCCGCCCAGGACATCGGGTTCCCGGTGGCCATGAAAATCCAGTCGCCCGACATCATCCACAAGTTCGACGCCGGCGGCGTCATGCTCAAAATCAATTCGGAGGAAGAAGCCAGGAAGGCCTACGACACCATCATCGCCAACGCCAAGAAGTACAAGGCCGACGCGGACATCACCGGCGTGCTCATGGAGCAGATGGCGCGGGGCGGGGTCGAGGTCATCCTCGGCTCGACGCGGGACCCGAAGTTCGGACCCATCTGCATGTTCGGGCTCGGCGGCACGTTCGTGGAGGTCTTGAAGGACGTGACCTTCCGCGTCGCGCCCATGTGGGAAGTGAGCGCCGAGATCATGATCCGATCCATCAAGGCTTACAGGGTGCTGCAGGGCGTCCGCGGCATGCCGCCCGCCGACGTGGAGGCCATCAAGGACTGCATCCTCCGCCTCTCCCAACTGGTCTCCGACCATCCCGAAATCGCCGAGCTCGACATCAACCCCCTCATCGTCTACGCCGAGGGCCAGGGCTGCGTGGTGGCCGATTCACGTATCTTGTTGACTAAAATTCCGCAACAATGACGAGAAGCCGAAGATACTCCGCGGGAGCGCGATCCAGAATGAGCGAGGCATATTGGAAAGCCACGCCGGGCTTGAAATGATAAGAAAAAGAAGCTCTGATAGATTGAAATTCGCAATTCGCCTGGCGCGGCGGCAAGATCAGAAGCAAATTTTAAGCCTCATCTCCCGGCAAAGACAAGCCGATGCAGCCCATGCGGTTCTCACTTACCATCGTTATTTCGACCTGAAGCAACGACCACAGGATCGGGTATTCGTTGCCTGCATGGGGAGAGAGATCATCGGGGTTTCGGGCTATTGGTATGATGAGTATGCGGACAGCGGAGTCTATTGGCTGGGCTGGACCTATGTTGACCCCAGTTGCCAGGGCCAAGGCATCGGCCAGAAACTACTTCACCGGGTGATCCAGGATTTGAAAAAGAAAAAAGCCCGGAAGCTTTACGTGGATTCTTCCAGCCGCCGCCTCTACCGCCAAGCGATTCGATTTTACCTGGCAAATGGGTTCAAGAAGGAAGGAGTGTTCAATGACTATTACCAAAAAGGCGAAGACCAGATTGTGCTCGGAAAGGAATTGGGCCAATGAAAAAGAATGATTGGAGAGGCTTTGGTTGGACGACCCGAGAACCTACTGATGATCGCAAAATAGGTTGACACGACCAAGCCCTGCGGCAAGGGTTGCTGGCCTGTCGTCGCACATCTTCTTGTCAGCCAATTATGCGATCATCAGTAAGCTTCCAGAACTCAAGAAAATCTTCGAGGAGATGTGGCGTTATTATGATTTGTATCTGGAAAAAGCGATGGATTTGCCATATTGGTCAACGGAAATGGACCTGGCGGGGAAAATGGCTATGGCCGCGTATCGCCTGGATTATCCGGCGGCGTTGGAATTTTATCCGGAAAAGTCCAAAGGCCGAGGAAGAGCGGATTTATGGCTTTTCTTTTCTCGCAGGAAAAATCTGGTTGTGGAAGCCAAGCGGGATGAGACTATTTCAATAAAATCTGAATCCGGCACAATATCTGGTAATGTTAAATGGTATTTGCGCGGCGCCGATAATCAGACTCGGAAATATTTAAAAATGCTTGAATCAAAACCTTCGTGGTATGCTTCAATCGTTTTTATTCAGATCTACATTCCTGTAACCGATATGGCGGGGGATTACGATAACATGGTTCAGAAACTATTGCGTAAATGTAAAGACATTGCAATGGACTATAAAAACAAAATTTCTTTTCTTGCATATTACTTTTTGGATAAAGACATAATCGAAAAAGAAGATTTTGAAGTATCGAATGCTTATTATCCCGGAGTCGTGATTTCAGGAAGAACTCGACCCATAACTCCGAAGTAACATCGGAGGGGAATGGCCTAGCAACCGGCAAGCCTTAAATCTGCCTTTGCCTCTCCCCTTAATCGACCGGGACTTGCGAATCCTTTATAAAACCTCTATTATTTTAATGTGAAGAAGGACGTTTATATTGAAACCACGGTGGTGAGTTACTTAACAGCCAGAACGAGCCGGAATACCATTATTGCCGGTCACCAGGAGGCCACCAGGAAACTTCGGCCCAAGCTCGCCGCTGAATATGGTGCTTTCGTTTCCGCGCTGGTTTACGAGGAGGCGCAAAGGGGCGACCCCCGCCAAGCCCGGATGAGGCTTGAGGCCATTAAATCTTTTCCCATGCTTGAGATTGACGACGAGGCGCGGGATCTGGCGCAAAGGATCATTGCGGAAAAGGGCGTTCCCAAGGAGTATCCGGAAGATGCCCTTCACGTGGCGGTGGCTGCCGTGAATGGAATCGAAGTCTTCATCACCTGGAATTTCGGCCACCTGATTAATCCATTCATCCGCTTTAAGATAAGACGGATCGTGGAAAATGCCGGATACCAATGCCCCGAGATCTGCTCGCCCGAGGAATTATTGGAGGATGAACCATGAAAGACCCCATCGTCGCCGAGGTGCGCAAGCACCGCATGGACCACACCCTTAAGTTCAAGGGGGACCTCGCGGCGATCTGCGCTGACCTGCGCGCCGTGCAGGAAGCCTCCGGGCATAATGTCGTCCGGTTACGCCCTAGAAAGCAAAAGCCCTTGCGATCTTCGCGCCGGAGTGACCGCAAGAGAGGACGAGAGAATTCTTAATCCTTGCCCCTGGAGATCAATCCGGCCTGGGCCGATGGCAGGTTGGAGCTGGAGACCAAGGGATACTGGAAACAGAGAACGATCTGGAATTGAAATTAGCCCATGGGTCAGCGGGTCTGGCCCAGCCCCTCCCCGCCCACTCCCCTCTCCATTAAATAGCGCCCGTTGTGAAACGCCGCTTTGGAGTGCGCGCGGCACGACGCCGCTTTCATTGGCGCTGCAACGCCGAGAGAGTGGGAATTAAACGCAGAGACGCAGAGGACGCAGAGAAAGAATTTTTATTTTCTCGGTGCCCTCTGCGTTTCCACGGCTTTATAGGACGCTTTTAGAACCTCAAGGCCAATGAAAGCGCGGTCGTGCCCGCGCACTCCAAAGCCGCGAGGCGGCCGCGCCGGGCTTGATGCAAACGGGGGAGGGGTGTGGCACAATCGGATGGGGAGGCGGATGGAATAATGGCTGGACGCGGACGCGGATTCAAGAAGGGAGACCGGGGTGCGAGGAAGCCGTCGGGCCGGGGCAAGGCGGGCCGCGGGAGCGGCGGTTTTGCCCGGTCCGGCAAAAAGGCCGGCGGCGCGGAGCCGGGCGGTTACTCGGGCGGCGTTTATCGGGGCCGGAGGCCGGTCGGTACGCGCGGGCGGGTGCGGAGTGACGCGGGGCTGAAGATCACGGGGACGCTGGAGGGCCACGCGCGGGGCTTCGGGTTCGTGCGGCCGGACCAGGAAGGCATGGCGGATGTTTTCATCCCGGCCTCCTACATGGGCGGCGCTCTGCACGGCGACCGGGTGGAGGCGCTGGCGCACGCGGAGGGCCGGGGCGGCAAGGGCTGGGGCGAGATCGTCAAGGTGGTCGAGCGCAGCGCGTCTCCGATCGTGGGTTACTTCAACGGCCAGATGGTGGTGCCGCGCGACGCCCGTATTGGCGCCTGGCTCAAGGTGCACCCGGCGGACGCGGGGGACGCGGCGGCGGGCGAGATGGTGCTGGCCCAGGTGGTGAAGACCGGGCCGCACGGGGTGCAGGGCCGGATCGTTGAGGTGTTGGGGCCAAGCGACGAGCCGGGGATCGAGTCCAGGATCGCGCTGCGCGCGCACGGCTTCGAGGAAGAGCATTCGGCGGAGGCCGGGGAGGAGGCGGGGTCGGCGCCGCAGAAGGTCACGGCCGCCGACCGGGCCGGGCGGGAGGACCTGCGCAATCTGTTCACCATCACCATTGACCCGGAGACCGCGCGGGACTTTGACGACGCCGTGTCCATCGAGCGCACGGACGGCGGCTATCGCCTGTGGGTGTCCATCGCCGACGTGTCGCATTACGTAAAGCGCGGCGGGGCGATTGACGCGGAGGCGTACGAGCGCGCGACCAGCGTTTATTTCCCGGACCGGGCCATCCACATGCTTCCGTCGGAGCTGTCGGCGGGAATATGCTCGCTCAAGCCCGGGGTGGACCGGCTGGCCATGACGGTGGAGATGAATTTTGATGGGCGGGGCCGGAGGCTGGAATCGCGGATGTACGGCTCGGTGATCAACAGCGACCACCGGCTCTCTTATGACCAGGTCGAGGAGATGGAGCACGACTCCGGGCTCCGGGAGCGGCCGCCCGGAGCGTGGCCGGCGATCCAGATCATGCGCGAGCTCGCCCTGCTTCGGCGCGAGCGGCGCGCCGAGCGGGGAGCGATTGACCTGGACGTGCCCGAGCCGGTGGTGGTCCTCGATCCCGACGGCGAGGTGAGCGCCATCCTGCGGAGCGAGCAGACCTGGAGCCACAAGCTGATCGAGGAGTTCATGCTCGCGGCCAACGAGACGGTGGCCTCGTTCCTCACCGAGCGCGGCCAGCCCATGGTCTACCGCATCCACGAGCCGCCGGCGCCTCCGGCGGTCACGGCGCTGGCCGAGATGCTGGCGCCGCTCGGGTTCCGGCTCCTGGAGAAAGGCGCGGAGCCGGAGCACATCCGGCCGCGCGATTACCAGCTCGTGATCAATAAGGCCCGGGGCACGCCTTACGAGATGATGGTGAAGGTGATGTGTCTGCGCTCGATGATGCAGGCCGAGTACAGCGCGGAGCTGCGCGGGCACTTCGGGCTGGCCGCGGACCGCTACTGCCATTTCACCTCGCCCATCCGGCGCTACCCGGACCTGATCGTGCACCGCATCCTCAAGCAGTTCCTCTCCATGGGCGGCACGGGCTTTCAACCCGGGTCCAGCGATATCGCCGCCACGAGCAGACGCAAGGGGAGCGGGGCCACGGGTCATAAACCCGTGGAACCATCGGGTGGCGGTTCGTTAAAAGGGGCCGCGGCGCACTGCTCGGAGCGGGAGCGGGCGGCCCAGGACGCGGAGCGGGAGATGGTTGACTACTACCGCGCGCGCTGGATGGCGCGGCACCTGGGCGAGGGGTTCGGGGGGGTGATCAGCGGGGTCGCGGCGTTCGGGCTGTTCGTGGAGCTGGACCAGGCTTTTGTTGAAGGCATGGTCCCGGCGGACACGCTCGACCCGGACCTGGAGTTCCACGAAAAGGAGATGGCGGTGCGCGGCGGACACTCGGGCCTCGAGTTCCGCATCGGCGACCGCGTCCGGGTGCAGGCGGTGGCGGTGGACCTGGAACAGAGGAAAATTTCCTTCCGGCTGCTGGAGAAGGGGTGAATTCTTTTTAGAGGGAGTTTCGCACCGAGGCACAGAGAACACAGCGCGGCTCAAGGCCGCAACCAAAGAGTTTATTAACAAGGATATTCAGGATGTCAAGGATAAGATTTTTTTATCCTGAATATCCTTTACATCCTTGTTCATTCATTCTTTCAGCCAGTCGGTCATGATTTAGCGAAAAGCGCAAAGATATTTATGCATCTTGCATGTTAGCGGTACAGAGAGAAGAAAATTATTCTCTTCTGGCTCCGTGTTCTCCGTGCCTCTGTGTGAAACCCCGCCTTGAAAATTAAATTCACTGCGGCCCGGGACGGAGGCGGTCAATGATGCGCTCGATGACGTCTTTGTGGTCCGGGCCGGCGGAGTTTTTGGCGGGGTTGAAGATGAGGAAGACGGTGATGGCGGCGAGCAGGGCGATGGCGAGGAGGATGAGTCGCCACGTCCATTTCATGATGGCCTCTCCGAGCTCGATGGGCTCGGGCCGATCCGGCGCGGGCTGGTCCGCCGCCGGCTTTTGAGCGGCGGAGGCCCCCGAGCCGGCGCCGGTTTTGCCGAGCACTCGCGCGGACTTGACCGGCTTCTTGCCGTCCGGCCCGCGCGCCCCCGACACCCTGGTTTTGGCCTGGACCTCGGAGAGCTCCGATTTTTTCACGCCCGGGCCGGAGCGCTCGCGGATGCGGATCTTTTTCATGGAGTCCGCGTCCCGGCCGGAGGCCGATGCCGGCGTGGGCTCGCGGTCCTGGCCGGTGATCTCGCGGACCCACGCGGCCAGCTCGCGCCGCTGCTCTTCCCGGCTCGCGTTGCCGATCACGCGGTCGAGCATTCGCGCGAGCTCTTCCGCGTCGGCCGGCCGGCGGGCCGGCTTTTTGCGGAGACACAGGTGCGCGATCTTCTGGAGGCGGCGGGGGACGGAGGGGTTGAGCGAGCGGACGCGCGGCTCGGTCTCGAGGCGGACCTTCTTGGCCAGCGCGCCCTCCCCGTCGGCCTTCCACGGCTTTTGTCCGGTGAGGATTTCGAACAGGACCACCCCGAGTGAGAAGAGGTCGGTGGCGGGCGCGATCTCTTCGCCGAGGAACTGCTCGGGGGCCATGTAGTTGGGGGTTCCGAGGAAGGCGCCGGTTTTGGTGAGGTCCGAGTCCATCTCGCGGACGATGCCGAAGTCCATGAGCTTGACCTCGCCCTGGTTGGAGACCATGACGTTGCCGGGCTTGACGTCGCGGTGGATGAGCCCGCGGGCGTGGGCATAGGCGAGCGCGCGGGCCACTTCCCGGATGACGATGGCGGCGATGCGGGGCGGGACCATCGTGGACCTGGCGAGCAGGCTTTTCAGATCGAAGCCTTCCACGTACTCCATGACGATGAAGAGCGAGTCCTCCCGAGGCTCGCCGAAATTATAGACCTGGACGATGTTCTCGTGGATCAGGGACGCGGCGGTGCGGGCCTCGCGTTTGAAGCGCTCGACCAGCTCGGGGCTCGCGGCGATGGCGGGCTTGATCTCCTTGATGGCGACCATGCGGCCCAGTGAGAGCTGGCGGGCCTTGTAGACCTGGGCCATTCCTCCCCGTCCGATGTCGTCCAGGATCTCGTAGGTGTCCTTGATGGTCTTGCTGGCCGGGGCCATGCTGGGCTTTATTCTCTGATCTCCACGATCAGGGTGGTGATGTTGTCCTGGCCCCCGGCTTCGAGGGCGAGCCGGATGAGCTCCTTGACCGAGGCTTCGAGGTCCTTTCCCCGCATGACCTGCTTGATGGTCTCATCATCCACCATGTTGGTGAGCCCGTCGCTGCAGAGCATGAAGCGGTCTCCGGGCTGGTACTCGCGGCGGTCGAGGTCCACGATCAGCTCGCGGTCGTGGCCGAGCGAGCGGGTGATGATGTTCTTGAGGGGATGGACCCTGGCCTCTTCCTCGGAGAGCACGCCGGCGTCCACCTGCTCCTGGACCCAGGAGTGGTCGCGCGAGATTTGCAAGAGGTCGCCGTTGCGCATCAGATAGAGGCGGGAGTCGCCGACGTGGGCGATGTTGGCCACCACGTGATCGAGCTGGATGGCGGTTACCGTGGTCCCCATTCCGCGCAGGGTCGAGTCCTCCATGGCCTTCTTGAAGAGCATTTCGTTGGTGAGGAGCAGGGCGCTCTTTAGTCGGATCTGGGCGGGGGTGCGGCCGGAGGCGGCGCTCAAGGGCTGGGTGGATTCCTGCTTGCCTTCCTGGCGGAGGATCTCGGCCTTGATCTGGGCCACGGCGCGCGAGCTGGCGTAGCCTCCTCCCTGGTGGCCGCCCATTCCGTCGGCCACGATGTAGAGCTTGAGCTCTTCGTCCAGCAGGAACGAGTCTTCATTGGCCGCCCTTACTTTGCCCACGTCGGTGGCGCCAAAGGCCTTAACTTCCATTATCCGTTTCTCCCCCGTCCGGGACCGCTCACGTCCATCTCGGCGATGAGCAGGGCGGGCGATCCCGAATCCCCTGAAAATTTTATTTTGTCCGCGACAGCCTCGATCCTGGGCAGCGTCTCCTTGAGCGTGCCCGCGATGGTAATGCCGGTCACCGGCCCGCCTTTGTGTCCCTTCCTGATCCGGTAGCCGAGCGCGCCCATGGAGAACTCTCCGGCCACGGCGTCGGCCGTGTGCAGTCCCATCAGCTCCACCACCAAGAGCCCGTTCTCGACCTGGCCGATCAGGTCCCCCTCGCTTGCGGTCCCCGGCAGCAGCACCCAGTTGGTGGTGTCCACCACCGGCGGGATGAAATACGTGGGCCGCAGGCCGTTGCCGGTGGAACCCGTTCCCGCCATCCTGCCATAATACGTGTCGTAAAGAAAATTTTCCAGCACGCCCCGGCGGACCGCGGTGACCGTGCGCGAGGCCGTGCCCTCGTCGTCAAACGGGAACGCGCCCGGCCCCTCGGCCATCAGAGCGTCGTCAACAATGGTGACGGCCGCGCCCGCGATCTTTTGCCCTTGTTTGCCTTCGAGCCAGGAGCGGTGATTGGCCACGGCGTCTCCGCACGCCGCCGGCGCCAGCACCGAGATCAGGCCGCACGCCGCCTCCGCGGACAAGACCACCTGATACTTCCCGGCGCGGACCGGCCGCGCTCCGAGCAGGCCCACGGCCTGCTCCGCCGCCTTGCGCCCCGCCACGGCCACGTCAAGTTTATCATAGTAGTGGGCCGTTTCAAGTTCCGACGCCGCCTGCGCGCCGCCCTTGTCCTCGGCCATCACCTCGGCGGAGGCGGAAACCAGGGTGACCGCGGAGCGCGCCTCAACGCCTTCCGAATTGGCCACCCAGACCTCGCCCCTCAACTCTTCATATTCCGCGCCGCGAACGGTTTTCACCCGCCGGTCATAAGCCAATGCGCTCGATTCGATGAGCCTGGCCCGCGCCACCTTCTTGGCGAGGGGAACGCGGTCGAGTGACGGGTCCATGATGTCGAGCTCCGGCCAGCCCCGCTCGGGAGGGGCCACGAAGCCGGGCGCGCGGCTGTCCGGCATCAGCGCCGCCGCGGCCATGGCCCGGTCCACCGCGTCCCGCACCGCTGCCGCGGTGAACTCATTGGTGTAGCTGAACCCGACCCGGCCCCTGACCAGCGCCCGCACCGCCGCGCCCATCACCCGGGCCGAGATCAGCGACTCGACCTCCCCCTCCCTGGACTCGATCGCCAGCCGCCGCTCCTCGTCCAGGTAAATCTCCCACGCCCCGATCTCCCGGCGCTTCTTCACGGCCCGGATAAAAATCTCGAGCGCGTCCTCCGGCCGCTCCGGGGCGCGGGACCGCGCGGGCGATTTTACATGATGTCCGGCAGGGGATGATCTAACGGAATTTTTCTTTCGAACTACCATGACCTGATTTGCCTTGGCGCAATGGCCGCCGGTTCGGGCGGTGGTTGATGTTGGTGGAGGGGACACTCTTGTCCCCTGCTCCAGGGCCGACAGGAGTGTCGGCCCCACCTATATTGGCCGCACAACTTTTACAGAGATCAATAATTGATAATCGGTCTCCGATTCCCGGGAATGCATTCCCGGGCTATTTTCGATTGTCCATCCGGGACTTGTCAACCGCGGTGCAACCGGTTTGTAACCGGTGGATCCTTTTTCCCTGGATCAGCTCGCCCTTCCCTCCCGCCTCTTAACGCCTGACTTGTTCTTTTGCGGCCCTTCCTTTTTCCCGGCGAGGTCGAGCAGTTCCCGGGCGTGCGCCCTGGTGGTCTCGGTGATGGCCAAGCCGCCGAGCATGCGCGCCAGCTCCTCCACCCGCTCAACGTCGGAAAGCGTCCTTGCCTCGACCCAAGTGCGGCCGCGCTCCTGGATCTTCGTGACGCGCACGTGGCTCATGGCGAGCGCGGCGATCTGGGGCAGGTGGGTCACGCACAGGGTCTGGTGCGTCCCCGCGAGCCGCCGCATCCTGCGGCCCACCGCCTCGGCCACCGCGCCGCCGATGCCGGCGTCAACCTCGTCCATCACCAGGCACGGAACGTCGGCCTCCGCGGACGGCATCACCCGAAGCGCCAGCATGATCCGCGACAGCTCGCCGCCCGAAGCGATCTTGGAGAGCGGCTTCAGGTCCTCCCCCGGGTTCGGGGAGAGGAAAAAGGCCACGCGGTCGGCGCCGTGCGGCCCGAGCTCGCCCTCGCCGCCGCCTTCAGGCTCCACCCGCGCCTCGAAGCGCGTCTGGTCCATGCCCAGGCTCTTAAGCTCTTGCTCCACCCGGCGCCTGAGCTCCTTGCCCGCCTTGACCCGCGCCTTTCTGAGCTCGCCGGCGATCACGCGGGCCTCCTTCTCCCGGGCCTCGACCCGCGCCGCCAGCTCGTTCAGCAACTCCTCCCGCCGGCCCAGCCGGTCAAGCTCGTCGCGGGCATCCTGGGCGGCCCGCAGCACGTCGGCGATGGTCTGGCCGTACTTGCGCTTCAGCTCCTTGATGTCGTGCAGCCGGTCCTCCACCTGCTGCAGGCGCGCGGGGTCGGCCTCGATCCGGTCCGTGTAGCTCGCCAGGCCGCGCGCCACTTCCTCCAACACCGCCACCGCCTGCTCGACCTCGCCGGCCTGAGTGGAGAGCCACGGGTCGTGCGCGCCCGCCTCGCGCAGTTTTTCCGTGAGCTCGCGCAAGCCGCCCAGGGCGCAGGCGTCGGACTCGTATAAGTAGTCCGCCCCGAAGCGGCTCGCGCCCTTTAACAGCTCCGCGTGCTTCAGGATCTCGCGCTCGCGCCCGAGCTCGTCGTCCTCATCGGGCGTCAGGTTCGCGGACTCGATCTCGCGGAGGCGATAGCGGAGCAGGTCCTCCCGCTCGCGCTTTTTTTTCTCGTCCAGGTCAAGCGCGCCCAGCTCGTCCCTGGCCTCTTTCCATTGCGCATAGGCGGCGTGATAGCGCTCCCGCACGGGGGCGATTTCCGGGGCGGCGTCGAGCAGGCCGCGGTGCTGGTCCTCGTTGAGCAGCGTCTGGTACTCGTGCTGGCCGTAGATGTCCACCAGGCGGCGGCCGAGCTCGAAGAGGCGGCCCAGGCTCTCCATCTTGCCCGCGATCCAGACGCGGTTCTTGCCACCGCGCGAGATGATGCGCCGGACCACCACCTCGTCCTCGTCAGCACCCTCGTCCATCAGACCGGCGGCGGCCAGGAACTCGCGCGCCGCCGGAGCGTCGGCGAGTCCGAAGATGGCCTCCACCTCGGCGGCCTCGGCGCCGGTCTTGATGAGCTCGGCGGACGCGCGTCCGCCCAGGACCAGGCTGAGCGCGTCCACCAGAATGGACTTGCCCGCGCCGGTCTCGCCGGTGAGCACGGTAAAGCCCAAGCCGAGCTCAAGCTCCAGGGATTCGATGATGGCCAGGTTCTTGATCCGGAGGGCGGCGAGCATCTACCTTTCTCCCCAGCGGAGCTTGGTGCGCAGGATCTCGTAATAGTTCATGGCGGGCGAGCACACGAGCTTGACCCCGCGGGCCGCCGCGCTGATCTCGACCTTCTGCCCGGCTTCAAGCGGCCACGACTTCTGGGCGTCGGGCGAGACGTGCACGGTCTTGACGTCGCCGTCCGCCAGGGTGACGGTGACGGTGGAGCCGGCGGGGATGACCAGGGGCCGCGAGGTCAGGGTGTGGGGGCAGATGGGGGTGATGGTGATGCACTGCAGCGCCGGGTGCATGATGGGCCCGCCGGCGGCCATGTTGTAAGCGGTGCTGCCGGTGGGGGTGCAGACCAGGAGCCCGTCGGCGCGGAAGGACGTGACGAACACTCCGTCAATCCAGGTGTCCAGGATGACGACGCGCGGCATGCCCGCGCAGGTGATGGCGACCTCGTTCAAGGCCCGGAAGCCCTGGCTCCCGCCGTTATGGATGATGCGGCCGGTGAGCGCCATCCTTTCCATGACCCGGGCCCGGCCGGCCAGGGCATCGTCCAGAGCGCCGAACAGTTCCTCCGGCCGCACCTCCGTCAAAAACCCGAGCCCGCCCAGCTTCACGCCCAGCACCGGGATGTCCGCCTCCAAAAGCTGCGCCGCCCGGAGCAGCGTGCCGTCGCCTCCCAGCACCACCGCCAGGTCCAGGTCATGAGACCACTTTTGCTCATCGCAGGACTCCGTCCCCGCGATCGGCTCCTGCGCGGCCAGCATGCACGCCGCCGCTCCCAGCTCCTTGAGCCGGTCCACCACCCTTTGCGCCAGCTCCCGGGCCTCCGCCGAGCCTTCGCGATATATCAGGCCGACCCGCATCCGGTCTCCAATCAACAATGAATTGCGACTTCAGGCGCCGGGCCGTTGCCGCCCGCGCCTGTTTCAGTATTACATGATTCTCCGGCGCACTCCAAATCAAACGCCTGCCTTTTGAGGGCTGCCGCTTTTCATGTTACCTTACAATCCATCTTATTTTTTCCCGGCGATAATTCGTCCGGAATGATGGAAAGAGAGCACATGGAAGAACCGGTAGACAGCGGGGCGCCGAAGCCCGGAGAGGGCCGCCCCCGGAAGAAAAAATGGACCAAGAGACTTGAGCGCAAGCTGATCCTGACCCTGCTGCCGCCGCTCGCGCACCAGTGGATGGCGTGGTTCGACCGCACCGCGCTCATGAACAACGAGAAGCTGCTCACCCTGATCAACGCGGACGAGCTGCTCGCGCGCGTGTCGAGCCGTAACCAGCCCTCCATCCTGGCCGTCTGGCACAACCGCCTCATGTTCGGGCCCACCGCCTATCAGTACCGCCAGGGCGCGGGCGCGGTGATCATGGTGTCGCGTAGCTTTGACGGCGACATCATCTCCGCCACCATGAGCCGTTTCAAGAACCTGCGCGCGGTCCGCGGCTCGTCGTCCCAAAAGGGCCGCGACAAGGGAGGCCAGGAGGCGCTGGAAGAGCTGATCGAGTACGGCCAAAAGGGCTATGACCTGGTTATCACCCCCGACGGCCCGCAGGGGCCGGTGTACCAGGCCAAGCGCGGCATCATTGACCTGGCCAAGGCCACCGGCTTCCCCATCTTCTGCGTCGGCCCCAACGCCGACCGCTGCATCACCGCCAAGAGCTGGGACCAGACCAAGATCCCGTTCCCTTACGCCCGCTTCGTCTACCGCGCGTCCGATTCCATCTACGTGCCGGCGGACGCGGACGAGGCCGTGATCGAACAAAAGCGCGCGGAAGTGGAAAGGGTGCTTATCGAGCTCACCGAGTTCGCTGATCATTTCTTCGATAAGCCGACTTCATAGGTCTACCCGGCGGGATAAGGACTTTTTTTCTCGCAAAGGCGCAAAGGCGCGAAGAAGAAATCCGGTCCCGGTTCTTTGTGAGCTTTGCGCCTTTGCGTGAAAAAATCCATGGCCATGTCACTGGTTCTCAATGATTCTGATCGGAGGACTTGTTATGCCGCGGTTTTCAATCCGGATTGACGCGGAAAAATGCACGCGCTGCGGCCTGTGCGTCAAGGACTGCGTGAGCGGATGCATCCAATTGGAAAATGACGCGCCCGTGCCCCGCCACCCCGAGTGGTGCAACCTGTGCTCGCACTGCGTGGCCGTGTGTCCGGCGGGCGCGGTGGAGCACGGTGGCCTCTCCGGCCAGGGCACGCGTCCCATCGAGCGGAAGCGGCTCGACCCCGAGTGCTATCGCGAGATCGCGCTCACGCGGCGCAGCGTGCGGCATTACAAGGACGAGCCGGTGGATCGCGAATTGATCGCGGAGATCCTGGACCTGGCCGCGTACTCGCCCACGGCCTCCAACACCATGGACGTGGGCTACACCGTGATCACCGACCGCGAGGCGATCGCGCGGACCGCGGCGTCCGTGTTCCGGACCAGCTTGAAGCTCCGGGCCGCGCTCGACAAGCCGTGGGGCAAGGCCCTGTTCTGGATCATCAACCGCGCGAACCCGACCGGCAACCTGGGCCTTTACCTCGAGCGCCTCGACATGTATAAATCCTGGACCGAGTCCGGACGCGACCTGGTCCTCCATCACGCCCCCGCCCTCATCCTGATCCACGGCCCGAAAAAAGGCAGGTTCGTCCGCGAAAACTGCGCCATCGCCTCGACCAACATCATCAATTACGCCCACGCCAAGGGCCTCGGCACCTGTTACATCGGGTTCATGAGCCTCGCCATGGACTGGAACAAAAAGCTCGCCCCCCGCCTGGGCGTGCCCCCCGGCCGCAAGCCCTATCTTGCCCTCGCCCTGGGCCGTCCGGCCATCAAGTACAGCAATACGCCCATCAGGCCGCCGGCCACGGTTACGTGGTATAATGGACCGTGATTTGCCGGGCAGGTTACGGAAGCAATCCCCGTTTCGCCTTGCGGATTGATACCGGCAATGTTAATGTGCAACGCGATTTATGCAGATGAAACCGTCCGCCTACATATTTGACCAGCAGGCCTACGACCCGGAGCAGATCCGGGAACGGGTCCGCGGGATCATCGAGAAAGACGGGCTGGCCGTCAAGGGCAAGAGCGTCTTCCTGAAGCCGAGCTTTGTTTATCCGGCGCGGCCGCCGCTGAACCGGGGAGTGAACACGCAGCCGGAGTTCGTGGGCGGAGTGGCTAAGGCGCTCCAGGACCTGGGCGCGAGCCGGGTATGGGTCGGCGAGGACTGCCTGGTGGGTCCGTCGCAGGCGGCGTTCGTGGCGATGGGGGTCCTGCCCTATCTCCGGGGCAT
>Ga0307379_10000692_pt1 | contig 55396 bp, 50 predicted proteins | sample UN2MG_FD_202237 | JGI IMG/M metagenome (GOLD analysis project Ga0307379, IMG submission 202237) | Soil microbial communities from Risofladan, Vaasa, Finland - UN-2 | ecosystem: Environmental > Terrestrial > Soil > Coastal area > Acid sulfate soil | place: Finland: Risofladan, Vaasa | collected... | reverse complement strand
ATCGTTCCCTGAACAAGGACGCGCCGTTCCATCGCGCGATTGAGCACCTCGGTGCCATCACGTCACACCCTATTCTCGGTGGCCTTCACCACCAATATTGCAGAATCTAATTTTCGGTACACACAGGGCTCGACGCCTTCGACCTTGTCGATGGCGTCTGGGTCACTGAGCCGCGGTGTGCTGTTCCGGTGGCGATCGCCCTGCGCGAGTCTCTTATTGCATTACATGGCGCACGGCTCGCTGGCGAAGGACAGCAGACTAAGATGGAGATGGTCTATAGCTACCTGACCGGGCCCCGCTTCAAGCACCGAGTCGAGGCGATTGTCGAAAAATTTTCGGAGATGAAATTGGACCTCGATAGGGAACGGAAAACAATGACGCGTCTGTGGGCCAAGCGCGAAGAGCAGCTCCTGGGCGTAATCGCATCGACCGCCGGCATGTACGGCGACCTGCAGGGCATCGCGGGTAAGACCATGCAGGAGATTGAGGGTTTGGAACTGCCGATGCTGGATGGACCTCAAGAACCTCCGATCACGTCCTAGTAGTTAAGGCTCATCAACGTCGACTACAGCGGCGTTGGAATGCCTGCCGCGTTCTCGGCAGAGATGATTGTCTCTAATCTCGCCGCCCACGCCCCCAGCGCCTCCCGCTTCTCGCGGTCGTAGCTGTATTTCATGACAGCGTAGAGTGATGTCGTGTCCAGACGTCAGGTTGATTGTCCAGTCATGGGAGCCTCCCTCGTTGGCTCCACCCGCCGGAACAGAATCGCGGGAAACGCCAAGCGGTGCTAGGGAGCGGACGCAGGTTTCAGAACATTGCCGGCGAAGCGTTCACTCGATCAAGGGAGAATACGCCTGGTGACATGGCGGTGACACAACAGCACCCCAAGATCAGCAAGCCATCAAGGTCATCGTTTTTCGTATGTTTTTTCAGTGAGTTAGTGGTGGGCGGTACTGGACTCGAACCAGCGACCCCTGCGATGTGAACACAGTGCTCTACCAGCTGAGCTAACCGCCCGCCTTAGGCCTCAAGCATCGGATTTAGCGATTGGGCGCAAGCCAAGTCAAGCAAGCGGTCGGCTTGCCCTGGTCCAAGGGCTGGAGGGCAGCGTGATATCCACGCCGCCCTTGTCGCCAAAACTGGTTCTGTCGGCCTCTATTCCCCCGCCACGATGCCATTGACCTTGGCCAGCGTCTCCGTGGCTTCGGCGAGGTTCCCCTCGGTGCATTGAGCGTCGGCCTGGTCGAGAAGCTCATTGACCTTTTCGTTGTCCTCTTCGCTGATGGTGCTGGCCTCGACCTTGTTTTGCACGGCCTCCTCGGCGGCCGCGAGCTGCCGCGTGCACTCGTCGTCACCCTCGGCACCCTCATCGACAGCATAAGCGGCGCCACCCATCAGGCAGGCTAAGGCTGCGCCGATCACGACACGTCTCAGCATCGTATGTCTCCTCGAAAAATCGGTTAATCGGGTTGAACTCAGGCCGGCAAACTGAACTTCGACTATGGCTCTTCGTTGAGAGCAGTCCGGTGGAAATAGGGCAAATATGTGACTCGCTCAGCGATGACCCGGACCGGCAAGCGGCGCCTCGAGCAGGAGACCCGCTTTGGCCGCGAGCTCATCGAAGTGGTCAATGACCGCATCGGGAACAAGCTCGTCAAGCGATTCCGCACCATAGCCGAAGCTCACCAGGATCGAGGGCACGCGGGCGCCTTTGGCGGCGCGAAGGTCCACCTCGCTGTCGCCCACCATGATGGCGCGGGCCGGGTTGCCGCCGGCGAGCGCAATCACCCCCGTCAAATGGCCCCGGTGGGGTTTCGACACGGCGAAGGTGTCGCGGCCCGCCACGCCCCGGAAAAAGTGCCGGAGGTCAAGCGCGGCCAGGAGCCTGCGCGTCAGATATTCGCGCTTATTGGTGCAGAGCGCGAGCGTCGCTCCCGCCGACGCCAGGGCTTCGAGCGAGGCGACGGCCCCTGGGAAGGGGCGGCTCTCGGCGGCAATATTGTCCTCATAGTGCACCAGAAACTCGGCCAGCATCGTCTCGACATCGTCCTCCGCGCGCGCGCGCCGGAGCGCGTCCTCGATCATCAGCTTGGCGCCAAGCCCGACCGAGGAACGGATGGTTGCGATCGGGACCGGTGCGTGGCCGCGCCGGGTCAGCACGTCGTTCAGCGCGTTGGTGAGATCGGGCGCCGTGTCCACCAGTGTGCCGTCGAGATCGAACACGATGGTCGCATCTTGCAGTTGGAGTCTTGGCACGGTTCGATTTCCAGACCAGGCTTGGACGTTGACCCCTCGGGACGCCCGGCATATCTCATCCCTGGCCGGTTAAGGCCAGACCTACCCTCACGCTAAAAGGCGTCTTTCCCCCGATGATCTCCGAGACTCCTACCGACGATCTCAAGCAAGCTGCGGCTGTTCGCGCGCTCGACCTCGTCTGCGATGGCATGTGGCTCGGGCTCGGGACCGGATCGACCGCGGCGCGATTCGTCGAGGCGCTGGGCCAAAAAGTGGCCTCCGGCCTGCAAGTCCTGTGCGTGCCGACCTCGGAAGCCACGCGGGCGCAGGCCGAGAGTCTCGGCATTCCGCTTACGACCTTGGACGAGACGCCGCATCTGCACCTCACCGTCGACGGCGCGGACGAGATCGACGATCAGCTCCGTCTGATCAAGGGCGGGGGAGGGGCGCTTCTGCGCGAGAAGATCGTGGCGACAGCCTCCGATCAGATGGTGGTGATCGCGGATAACAGCAAATTGGTTCCCATGCTGGGGAAGTTTCCGCTCCCGCTTGAGGTTGTGCGCTTCGGCTTTGCCGCGACGCGCCGTCTGGTCGAGGCCATGGCGGCGCAGGCGGGTTGCGAAGGGGAAATCAGGTTGCGCAAGACCGAGAGCGGGGAGCCTTTTATCAGCGACCAGGGCAATTTCATTCTCGATTGTCACTTCGGCAGCATTCCGGAGCCCGAGGTTCTCGGCTTTGCCCTGAAGCGGGTTCCCGGCGTGGTCGAGCACGGATTGTTCCTGGGGGTTGCGGATTTGGCCATCGTCGCGAGCAAGGAGGGGGTCACGGTGCTGCCCCCACGTCGAGGACTGTGACAGTGAGCGGTTACGACTACGATCTGTTTGTCATCGGTGCCGGCTCCGGCGGCGTGCGCGCGGCCCGGCTTGCGGCCGAGCTTGGCGCCAAGGTCGGCATCGCCGAGGAATATCGCGTTGGCGGGACCTGCGTGATCCGCGGCTGCGTGCCGAAGAAGCTGCTCGTCTATGGCAGCCGCTATGCCGCCTCGTTGGCCGATGCCCCAGCCTTCGGCTGGACCTTTGAGAGCTTGCGTTTCGACTGGCCGAGTTTGATCGGCAACGTTCAGCGGGAGGTCGACCGGCTGAACGGCGTCTATGTGCGAACGCTCGAGAAAGCCGGCGTCGATCTGATGCTGACGCGCGCGACCTTGGAGGATCCCCATACGGTGCGGTTGACGGACCGCGACGATCCGGTGCGGGCCAAGACCGTGCTGGTGGCCACCGGCGGTCATCCCATGCTGCCAAAGGTGCCGGGGGCCGAGCATCTGATCACCTCGAATGAATGCTTCAAGCTCGAGCGGTTGCCGCAGAGCATCGCCATCGTCGGCGCGGGTTATATTGGCATGGAGTTCGCCTCGATCTTCGCCGGGCTCGGCGTCAAGGTCAGCGTGATCTATCGCGGCGACCAGATCTTGCGCGATTTCGATGGCGATTTGCGTGACGGCCTGGCCGCAGCCATGCACAAGCACGGCATCGACATCCGTATCAAAACGGATATCGAGCGGATCGAGAAGGAGGCGGGAGGTTACCGTGTCCATTTCAAGCACGGCGACAGCCTTGAGGCCGGCTTGGTGATGGCGGCGACGGGCAGGCTCCCAAATACGGCAGGCCTCGGGCTGCAAAAGGCCGGAGTCGAGCTCGGCTGGAACGGCCATATCGTCGTCGATGAATTCTCCCGCTCCTCCGTGGACAACATTTACGCCGTAGGCGACGTGACCGATCGGGTAAATCTGACGCCGGTCGCCATTCATGAGGCCACGGCCTTCAGCGAGACCGTGTTCAACGACAGGCCCACGCCCGTCGACCACACCACCATCCCGACCGCGGTGTTCTCCGATCCTGAAATCGGCACCGTGGGGCTCTCCGAGGAGGTGGCGCGGGAGATGGGTCATACCATCGACCTCTACAAATCGAGCTTCCGGCCGATGAAATATGCTCTCGCCGGCCGCGACGAAAAAATGCTGATCAAGCTCGTCGTCGACATGGAGTCGGACCGGGTGCTTGGCTGCCATATCCTTGGGCCCGACGCCGCCGAGATCGTGCAAATGGCGGCAATTGCCTTGAGGCTCGGCGCCACCAAGGCGCAATTCGACGCGACCATGCCGCTGCATCCAAGCGCGGCGGAAGAGGTCGTGACCTTGCGCCATAAATGGGAGCCGCCGGTACCGGTGGCGGGGTCCGATGCGGCGGCTTGAGGATAAGATCGCTCTCGTTACCGGTGGCGGCGCCGGCATCGGCCGCGCCATCGCCGAGACCTTCGCGCGGGAGGGGGCGCAGGTCGTCGTGGTCGACCGCGACGGCGACACCGCGCGCGAAACCGCCGATGTCATCGTCAAGAGCAATGGTGCGGCGCAAGCAGAGACCGTCGACGTCACCAGCACCGATGAGGTCAAGGCGCTGATGCGGCGCCTGGCCGAAAAATTTGGGCGCCTCGACGTGCTCGTCAACAATGCCGGCATCGGCCAACGCGCCGACTTCCGTCACCTCGACGATGAGGCCTGGGATGAGGTGTGGAAGGTCAATGTCGACGGCACCGTGCGCTGCGCGCGGGAGGCCTTCGCTCTGCTGAAGGCGTCCGGCAACGCCTCGATCGTCAATCTGTCCTCGGTGATGGCGACCAAGCACACACGGCAAATGTCGGTCTATTCGGCGACCAAGGGGGCGGTGTCGGCGCTATCGCGCAGCCTCGCGGTGGAATATGCGCCCTACGGCATTCGCGTGAACGCGCTCTGCCCGGGCTATGTCGAGACGGCCCTGATCGGCCGCTATATGTCCAAGCCCATGATCGCCAAGGCGCTGCTTAGTCAGACGCCGCTCAGGCGCTTCGGCACGCCGCAGGACATCGCCAATGCGGCGCTGTTCCTCGCCTCGGACGAGGCCGCCTATATCACCGGCGCCAGCCTCCATGTCGATGGCGGCATGAACACCACGCTTTAGGGCATTTGCGCGTCTACTTTTGCCGGCGGCGGCACGGTCATCGTCTCCTCGATGATGCCGTCGACCACGGCGATGAGTGCGGCCTCATCGCTGGCGCCGAGCGCCTTCGCCGCCTCATAGCGTGCAAGCTGACGGTCGGCGCTGGTGCCGCGCTCCAGGATCGTTCGCGCCTGCGCCACCTCGGCCACGCAGCCGAAATAGGCCGCGTCCTCGGCAATGAGATCGAACAGCTCCTCCAGCAGAACCGGGAAAGGGACGAGCGCGCCCTTGCCGAAATCGACCAGGCCCTGCTCGATGCCGTAGCGTTGCGCCCGCCAGCGATTTTCGCGCACGAGGAAGGGCGGGTAGTGGCGCCAGCGCTGGTTCTGCCGGCGCAAGCGGTAGAGCATGCGGCAGATGCAGCGGAACAGCGCCGCGATGGTGATGCCGTCGGCGAGCAGGGGGCAGACATCGGTGAGGCGCATCTCAAGCGTGGGGAAGCGCGCGGAAAGCCGCAAATCCCACCAGATCTTGGTTGCATCCTCGATCAGCCCGGCATTGACCAGAAGCTCGATGGTGCGGGCATATTCGCTGAAGCTGCCAAATTGATGCGGCAGGCCGGTGCGCGGCAGCTCGTCGAACACCGAGAGGCGATAGGATTTGAGCCCGGTCGAGTTTCCTTGCCAAAAGGGCGAGGAGGTTGAAAGCGCGAGCAGATGCGGCAGGAAATAAGCCGCCTGTCCGAGCAGATCGATGCGGAGATCGTCGTCCTCGATGCCGACGTGAACGTGCATTCCGCAAATCACCAACCGCCGGGCAACCTGCTGCAAATCCTTGGCCAGCAGATTGTAGCGTTCCTTGTCGGTATGGTGCTGGGTCGACCATTTGGCGAAGGGATGGGTCGAGGACGCGATCGGGGCCAGTCCGAACTCATCGGCGATGGCGCCGACGGTAGCGCGCAAATGCACGAGATCGTCCCGCGCCTCCTGGATCGAGTGGCAGACCTTGGTGCCGACCTCGATCTGGGACCGCAGGAATTCGGGGCTCACTTGGCCGCGGAGCGCTTCCTCGCATTTGGCGAGCAACGCCGGCGGAGGCTCGGGCTCCAGGTCCCGGCTCTCCTTGTTGACGAGAAGGTATTCCTCCTCAATGCCGAGCGAGAAACTTGGTTCGCGGATGGTCATGGCTCATGGTGGCACAGGCGCGCGCCAGCGTGTAGCGGCTTTGCGTCAGGAGATCAGACCGCCCAGGACCGCGCCGACGACATAGGCCATCGCGGCCGCGGACATGCCGATGGCGAAGGTCTCAAGACCGGCGCGCCACCATGGCGCGGGCGACCAGCGGCTGCGCATCGAGCCAATGGAGAAGAAGGTGAGGCCGGTCATGATGGTCGACGCGGTGACCGTTGCCGGGAGGCCGATGACAAACGGCAGCAGCGGAATCGAACCGCAGACGATGAAGGCGAGGAAGGTGGCAAAGGCGGCGTTGGCCGGCGAGCGGTTGATCGGGGGGAGGCCGTGCTCCTCCGTCATCATGGTTTCGATCCAGCGCTCGCGCTTCTCCGTGATCACATTGACGGCGGCGTCGAGGGCTTCGCCTTCGAAGCCCTTGGCGCGAAAGATCTGGCGAACCTCTTCGCGCTCGCCTTCTGGCGCGATCTCGACGTGGCGCTCTTCCATAAGGCGCACATGCTCATATTCCTCGATCTCTGCCCTCGACCCGGAGAAATTGGCCGCGGCCATGGAGAAGCCGTCGGCAATGAGGTTGGCGGCGCCGAGAATGAGCAGGGCCCGCGTGGACAGATCGGCTCCAACCACGCCCGCCACCACGGCGAAGGTGGTCACGGTGCCGTCGATACCGCCATAGACCCAATCGCGCAGATAGCTGACGCGCGGACCTTCCGCGAGGCGCCTTGCAATCTCGGGCGGATGATGGCCGTGCTCGAGGTGTCGGGGGTCCAATTGCTGCTCCGTGCCGCTGCCGGCTATGTGGCATGGGAGGGAAGGGGGAGCAATGGTCGATCCGTACGCGGCAATGGCGTGAAAGGGGTGCTAATCTAATCGAATTCGGTAAGGACCAGCCCATGCTCTATCTGATCATCAAGGCCGTGGTTTCGGGCATTATCGTCACGCTCGCCTCCGAGGTGGCGCGGCGGAGCTCGGCCTGGGGCGCGCTGATCGTGTCGCTGCCGGTTATCTCACTCCTGACGATGATCTGGCTCTGGCGCGACACGGGCGACAGCGAACGCATCGCCGCGCTGGCGCAAGGCACATTTTGGCTACTGCTGCCGACATTGCCCTTGTTTCTCGTGCTCCCCGCCTTGCTGCGGCATGGCGTGGGGTTTTGGCTGGCCTTGACCATCGGTTGTATCCTGACCGTGGGGCTCTACCTTCTGACCGTCTGGCTGCTGCCGAAACTCGGCCTTAGCCTTTAAGCGAGGGCGCTGCTAGCCAGGCCAGTGCGAAGCGCTTATATAGCGTCGAATTGTGCAGGAGAGGTTGAATGGCACCGCGATGGAGCCCCGAAAGCTGGCGCTCTAAGCCGATCGAGCAGGCCCCGGTCTACCCAGACCCGGCGGGCGTGGTCGAGGTGGAGCGGCAGCTTGCGAGCTTTCCGCCGCTCGTCTTCGCGGGCGAAGCGCGGGAGCTGAAGGCGAAGCTTGCGCGCGTCGCAGCGGGCGAGGCGTTCCTGCTGCAGGGCGGGGATTGCGCCGAGAGTTTTGCCGAGCATCGCGCCGATTCCATCCGCGACTTCTTCCGTGTGTTGTTGCAGATGGCGGTGGTGCTCACTTACGCCGGCGGCTCGCCGGTGGTGAAGCTCGGCCGTATCGCCGGACAATTCGCCAAGCCGCGTTCGGCCTCGACCGAAATCCAGGACGGCCAGGAGCTGCCGAGCTATCGCGGCGACATCGTCAATGGCATCGAGTTCACCGAAGCCGCGCGGGTTCCCGACCCGCAGCGTATGCTGATGGCGTATCGGCAGTCGGCCGCCACGCTCAATCTGCTCCGCGCCTTTGCCCAAGGCGGCTACGCCAATCTGGACCACGTGCATCAATGGAACCTCGGCTTCGTCAAGGATAGCCCTGCCGGGCACCGCTATCAGGAGCTTGCCGGCCATATCGCCGAGAGCTTGCGCTTCATGCGCGCCTGCGGCCTCACGCCGGAGCGGACGCCGGAGCTTCGCACCACCAGCCTCTACACCAGCCACGAGGCGCTGCTGCTCGGCTACGAGCAGGCGTTCACCCGCGTCGATTCGACCTCCGGCGATTGGTATGCAACCTCCGGCCACTTCCTCTGGGCCGGCGATCGCACCAAGACGCTCGATCAGGCCCATATCGAATATCTGCGCGGCATCAAGAATCCGATCGGCACCAAAATTGGCCCGAGCTGCAGCGCCGAGGAGTTGCTGCGTCTCGCCGACGCCCTCAACCCGGCGAACGAGCCTGGCCGGCTTACGCTGATCTGCCGCTTCGGCGCCGATAAGATCGCCAAGCATCTGCCGTCGCTGATCCGCGCGGTCGAGCGCGAGGGCAGAAGCGTGGTGTGGGCCTGCGATCCCATGCACGGCAACACCATCAAGGCCGCTGGCGGCTATAAGACGAGGCCCTTCGATCTCATCCTGCGCGAGGCCGAGACCTTCTTCGACATCCATCGCAGCGAAGGCACCCATGCCGGCGGCATCCATGTCGAAATGACCGGACAGAACGTCACCGAATGCGTCGGCGGCGCTAAGGCCGTGACCGAAACGGACCTCTCCGACCGCTACCACACCCATTGCGATCCGAGGCTCAATGCCGACCAGTCGCTCGAGCTTGCCTTCATCATTGCCGAAAGGCTGAAGCGCGAACGCGAGGGGCGGCCCGAGCCTGAGATTTCGATTGCGGCCGGAGAGTAGCCCAAGGGTGGGGCGGGCCGAGAGCGGTCACAGGCCGCTGGGTCGCTCCGCTTCCGCCATCGATTTCCGCTGATGCCCAAACAGATCAAAGACAGCTTCAAGCTGGCGCTGGCGCAACTGAACCCCGTCGTGGGCGACCTCGACGGCAATGTGCGCAAAGCGCGGGAGGCGCGGGCGAGCGCGGCGGCTAAGGGCGCCGATCTCATCGCCTTCACCGAACTTTACCTCACCGGCTATCCGCTCGAGGATCTGGTGCTGAAGCCGGCGTTGCAGCAAGCGGCACGCGTGGCGTGCGAGGAGCTTGCCCGCGACACCGACGATGGCGGCCCCGCGGTGCTGATGGGGCTTCCCTGGGCTGAAGCTCCGTTCGTCTACAACGCCATGGCGCTGCTGGATCGGGGCCGCATCGAGACGGTACGATTCAAATATAATTTGCCCAATTACGGCGTGTTCGACGAGAAGCGGGTGTTTGCCGCCGGACCCTTGCCGCCGCCGATCGAGGTCCGTGGCCTGCTGCTCGGCGTGCCAATCTGCGAGGACATTTGGAGCGACGAGGCCTGCCGCGTGCTGGCCAAGGCTGGGGCCGCGCTTTTGATCGTGCCTAACGGGTCGCCTTATTGGTCCGACAAGCTGCCGCAACGCCTCGCCGTGGCGCGGGAGCGGGTCGCGGAAACCGGGCTGCCGCTCGCCTATGTCAATCAGGTCGGAGGTCAGGACGAGCTCGTCTTCGACGGCGCCTCCTTCGTGCTCAATGCCGACGGCGCGCTCGCACTGCAGATGCCGGCCTGGGAAGAGGCCGTGGCGGTGACCGAGTGGCGCCGCGACGCGCGGCGCTGGCGCTGCGAGCCAGGCCCGCTCGCCGAGATCGAGCAGGGCGATGCCGCCAACTATCTCGCCTGCGTCACCGGCCTGCGCGACTATGTGGACAAGAACGGATTTCCCGGCGTGGTACTCGGGCTTTCCGGAGGCATCGATTCGGCTCTCTGCGCGGCGATGGCGGTCGATGCGCTGGGGGCTTCGCGCGTGCATGGCGTCATGCTTCCCTACGCCTACACCAGCGAGGAGAGCGTGGGCGACGCGGCCGCGACCGCCGAAATGCTTGGCCTGCGCTACGACATCATGCCTATTCACCCTGCGGTGGATGGGCTCGCCGAGAGTCTCGCGGCCGTGGCCGATGCAGGCGGAGCCACCGGTACGACGGAGGAGAATCTACAGTCGAGAGCGCGCGGCACTTTGCTCATGGGGCTTTCGAACAAATTCGGTCCGATGGTGATCACGACCGGCAACAAATCCGAGGTTTCGGTCGGCTATGCCACGCTTTATGGCGACATGAATGGCGGCTTCAATCCGATCAAGGATTTGTACAAGACGCAAGTCTATGCTTTGGCGCGCTATCGCAACGCCGCGCGGCCCAAACACTGCCTCGGCCCGGAGGGCGTCGTCATCCCGGAGAATGTCATCGCCAAGGCGCCGACGGCGGAGCTGAAACCGAACCAGCGCGACCAGGACACGCTGCCGCCATACGATGTGCTCGACGACATTCTCAATTGTCTGGTCGAGCTTGAGTTGCCCGTGGCGGAGATCGTGGCGCGCGGGCACCCGCCAGAGATCGTGAAGAAAATCGAGCGCATGCTCTATCTGGCCGAATATAAGCGCCGCCAGGCGGCGCCGGGCGTCAAGATCACGGCCAAGAATTTCGGGCGTGACCGCCGCTATCCCATCACCAATAAATTCCGCGAGCGGTTGTGACATGAGCGTCACCGTCCGCTTTGCGCCAAGCCCAACCGGCCGCATCCATGTCGGCAATATCCGCACCGCGCTGCTCAATTGGATGTTCGCGCAGCAGAGCCAGGGGCGATTCCTGCTTCGCCTCGACGACACCGACGTCGCGCGCTCGACCGAGGAATTCGCGCGCGGCATCCGCGAGGATCTGACTTGGCTCGGCCTTGGCTGGGACCAGGAAGTCAGGCAGTCGGACCGCTCCGCGCTCTACGCCGCCGCGGTCGAGACGCTCAAATCGAGCGGCCGCCTCTATCCGGCCTATGAGACGCAAGAGGAGCTCGAGCTCAAGCGCAAGCGCCAGCTCGCGCGAGGGCGGCCGCCGGTTTATGACCGCGCTGCGCTGAAACTATCTGAGGCGGACCGGGCCAAGCTTGAGGCGGAGGGGCGAAGTCCCCATTGGCGCTTCCGGCTCGAGCCGCGCGATGTGGTTTGGAACGATCTCGTGCGCGGCGAGCAGCATGTGGATGCCGCTTCGCTCTCCGATCCGGTGCTGATCCGCGCCGACGGCACCTATCTCTATACGCTGCCAAGCGTCGTCGACGACATCGACTTGGCCGTCACGCATGTTATTCGCGGCGAGGACCACGTCGCCAACACCGCGCCGCAAATTCAATTGTTCGAGGCGCTTGTCGGCGCGCACCCGGCCTTGGGTCATCACAATCTTCTGGTCGGCGCCGACGGCCAGGCGCTGTCCAAGCGCGACCGCTCCCTCTCCATCGAGGGCATGCGGCGGGAGGGGCTCGAACCGCTCGCGGTGGTGAGCTTCGCCGCCACCATCGGCACCTCGGACCCGGTGGCCCCACATCTCGGCCTCGATGAGCTCGTCGCCGCCTTCGCCTTCGGCAAACTGTCGCGTGCCCTGGCGCGGTTCGATATTGACGAGCTGCGCGGGCTCAATGCCAAGCTCCTGCACGCGCTTCCCTATGAGGCCGTGGCGCAACGGCTGGAGGCGATGGATATTGGCGGCGGCGAGGAATTTTGGCTCGCGGTTCGCTCCAATCTCACGCTGCTGGCCGAGGCCAAGGACTGGTGGCTGGTGGTCGAGGGTCCGCTCCAGCCGGTGATGACCGATGCGACCTTTTGCCGGCAGGCGGCAGCACTTCTGCCGGCGGAACCCTGGGACCATACCACCTGGGGGAGCTGGACCGCCGAGGTGAAGCAGGCGACGGGGATCAAGGGGAAAGCCCTGTTCCAGCCGTTGCGGCTCGCGCTCACGGGCCGCGAGCATGGGCCGGAGCTCAAGCTTCTGCTGCCGCTGATCGGGCGCGAGCGCGCGGCGGCGCGGCTGGAAGGAAACTCCGGTTAGGTTTTGAGAATTATTGGGCCGGAGCCGGTGTGCGCTTGGCGATGCTCGATTGCTGCGGTTGCGGCGCGGGCGGCGGCGCGGCCTCGGCCGGCACGGTCTCGGCCACCGGTGCGGCCTCGGCCGGGGCCGCCGCTTGCGGTTCGGGCGCCGCCTGAGGCTGTGGCGGCAGAGCGCCGGTCACGTCGAGATTGAGTAGCTGGGGCGGCTGCGCCGCGGGCGCTGGGGCGGGCACCTCAGCCGCGGCGGCCTTCTGCGCCGCTCCAGGCGCCGGTGCCGCTTCGGCCTTCTGGTTGGCCGCCTCGATCTCGGTCGGATTGTATTCGGCTTCCTTGCAGGAGCAGCCCTTCACATATTCCTGGCGGTATTTGAAAGCGGCCGGGAGCTCCTGATAGGGAATGCCATTCAGCGAGATGGCCTGGTCGATCTCCTGGCCAGGGTTGCGGTAGACGTAGAGCTCGGCGGGCGCGGCACAGCTTGACTGGCATTGCGCCGCGTCTTGGGCCAGCCGCCCGGCATAGGTGGAATAGCTGACCGGGAAGAAGAAGCCGTCGCAGGTCCGGACGCATACCGATCGATAGCGGCCGTTCGGGTCGATACTGCGATAGACCGGCTGGTCGGGTTGCATCGGCGCTTCTTCTTCGCCGCCGCGACCGAACCAGCCGAACAATCCGCCACCACCGCTATCGCGACGCGCCTGCTGCGGCCTGGCGCCGCCGCAGCCGTTGCGGGCGAGCGCATCGTTGAGCTCGGCCTGGCGGCGGCGGTTGCCGCCACCGCTCAAAATCGCATCGCGCTGCTGTTGGAGCTGGCCGACCTGGCGCCGCGAATCCTCGACGCGATCGTTCATCTGGAGGCATTTGGGGCTACGCACGAGCCCGCGGCCGAAGATGAGAAAACCCCGCTCATAGCAACCGGCATCCTCCATGGCCGCCTTGGTGCCCTGGAAAACGCGGGTCGCGTCCTGAATCTGCCGCTCGATCGCAGGCAGCGCCTCGCGGCCACCGCCACCATGGGCGCTGGCAAGCTCCTGCTGGAGCTGCATGCAGCGGACCTGCTGATCGTCCTGCGCCAGCGCAGTGCCGGCACCGGCGATGGCCGTACCGCAAAGGGCTAGCATCGCCAGGCGAGCCGGGCCGCCAACGCGTTGCGCCAAGGAAGCGAGCCAAAGCTCGTGACGGGTTTTCACTTCAATTTCCGACTGTTCAGATCCCCAACAGGCATCCCCGCCTGGGCCATCGGCCTGAGGCATTATGACCGGCCAAGCTTAGGGGTCAATGCGGCATCAATAAGATGCTTCGGCTTGACCTGGTTGAGGATTGCCGCCATAAGGCCGGTCATCATGGTGACAGAACAACCCATCCTTATCATTTTCTGGGGCATCATTCCGAGCTAGCAACAAGCTGGCCCGGTCGTTCTTCCCTTTACCTTTTTCTCCACCCAAGAACCGAACGCCGGCCGGCCGTAAGGCAAAGAGGCTTCCGTGGCGCTTAGGCTCTATAATACGCTGACCCGCAAGAAGGAGCTGTTTCAGCCCTTGGACCCGGGCAAGGTGCGCGTGTATGTATGCGGGCCCACGGTCTACGACTTCGCCCATATCGGCAATGCGCGGCCGGTCATCGTCTTCGATGTGCTGTTCCGCCTGCTTCGCCATCTCTATGGCGACAGCCACGTTACCTATGTCCGCAACATCACCGACGTCGACGACAAGATCAACGCCCGGGCGGCACAAGATTATCCGGACCTGTCGCTGAACGAGGCCATCCGCCGCGTCACCGAGAAGATTGAGAAGCAATTCCACGACGACGTGGCCGCGCTCGGCTGCCTGCCGCCCAGTGTCGAGCCGCGGGCGACGGAGCATATCGACGCGATGAAGGCCATGATCGAGGCGCTGGTCGCGAAGGGTTGCGCCTATGTGGCCGAGGATCACGTCCTCTTCCACGTCGCGGCGATGCCCGATTACGGCAAGCTTTCGGGACGGCCGCTGGACGAGATGATCGCCGGCGCCAGGGTCGAGGTCGCGCCCTACAAGCGCGATCCGATGGATTTCGTGCTGTGGAAGCCATCGAAGCCGGGCGAGCCCTCATGGGTTTCGCCGGCCGGCATCGAGACGCCGGGGCGTCCTGGCTGGCACATCGAATGCTCGGCCATGGCGGCGGCGCATCTCGGTGAAGTGTTCGACATTCATGGCGGCGGCATCGACCTCGTCTTCCCCCATCATGAGAACGAGATCGCGCAATCGCGCTGCGCCCATGGCACCAAGCTGATGGCGAATTACTGGCTGCATAACGGCTTTCTCCAGGTCGAGGGCGAGAAGATGGCGAAGAGCCTCGGCAATTTCGTCACCATCAACGAGCTGCTGACGGGTTGGCAGGGCTATGCCTGGCCAGGCGAGGCGCTCCGCTTCAATATGCTGCGCACCCACTACCGGCAGCCCCTCGACTGGACCCTGGTTGGACTCAATGAGGCGCATAAGACGCTGTGGGAGTGGTATGGCGACCTCGAAGGCAAGGCGGCCGCGACCGAGGGGGTCCCTGGTCACGTTCAGGATGCGCTCTCCGATGATCTGAACACGCCCAAGGCCATCGCCGCCATGCACAAGCTGCACAGCGCCGGCAAATGGGCCGAGCTCCGCGCCGCACTGCGCCTCCTCGGATTCTCAGGTGAAAAAGCACGTGTGCGCAGAGGTATTGAGGTCGGGGTCGAACTGGGTGTGAAAGCCGACGGCAACGCGCAAGTCGATGTCGAGGCCCTGGTCGCTGCCAGAGTCAACGCGCGCAAGGCGAAGGACTTCAAGGAGGCCGACCGCATCCGCGACGAGCTTGCCGCCATGGGCATCGAGCTCAAAGACGCCAAGGACCCCAAGACCGGCGAGCTGGTCACCACCTGGGAGGTGGGGCGATGAACGCGCAAGCCCATCCCACGCTGGCGCTGCGGCCGATGCTGCCGTCGGATGCGCCGATGCTGGCCGAGATATTCCGTGAGAGCATCATGGGGCTGACGAGCGAGGATTATAGTGGGCCACAGCAGGAGGCCTGGGCGGCGTCGATCGACGACGAAGCGGCGTTCGCCAAGCGGCTCACGCAGGGTCTGACCATTGTCGCAACTCTGGGCGGCTCACCGGCGGGTTTTGCCTCGCTCGAAGGCAACGACAAGATCGATTTCTTCTACGTGCACCCGGCGGCGAGCGGGCAGGGGGTTGGCGCGATGCTGGCCGATGCGCTGGAGAAAGTCGCGGGCGGACGCGGGGTGGAAAAGCTCAGCATTGACGCCAGCGACACGGCGTCCGGCTTCTTCGTCAAGCGCGGCTATGTCGCTCAGCAGCGCAACAGCGTCCGCTGCGGCGACGAATGGCTCGCCAACACCACCATGCAAAAGCTGCTCGGGGCGGTGTAGAGGAACGTCATGGCCCGCGAACGCCTCTATCTCTACGACACCACGCTCCGGGACGGCGCCCAGACGCAAGGCGTCGACTTCTCGTTCGAGGACAAGGCGTTGATTGCCGGGCAGCTCGATCGCCTTGGGCTCGACTATATCGAGGCCGGCTATCCCGGCGCCAATCCCACCGACACCAAGCTGTTCGCGGAGGAGCGGCCGCTCCATTCCGCAACGATGACCGCCTTCGGCATGACCAAGCGCCCCGGCCGCTCGATCGCTAACGACCCCGGATTTCAGGCGGTGCTTGCGGCCAAGGCCGGCGCCATATGCCTCGTGGCCAAGAGTTGGGATTTCCATGTCGAGGTGGCGCTTGGCATCACGCTCGATGAGAATCTCCAAGGCATCAAGGAGTCGGTGGCGGCGGTCGTGGCGAGCGGGCGCGAGGCCCTGCTCGACTGCGAGCATTTCTTCGATGGCTACAAGGCCAACCCCGCTTACGCGATCGACTGCGCCAAGGCGGCGAATGCGGCCGGGGCCCGTTGGGTGGTGCTATGCGACACCAATGGCGGCACCTTGCCGGAGGAGATCGAGAGGATCGTGGCTGAGGTGGTCAAGCATGTCCCCGGCGACCGGCTCGGGATTCATGTCCATAACGACACCGACAATGGCGTGGCCAATTCGCTTGCGGCCGTGCGCGCCGGCGCGCGCCAGATCCAGGGTACCCTGAACGGGCTCGGCGAGCGCTGCGGCAATGCCAATCTCACCTCGATCATCCCGATCTTGATGCTCAAGTCCGATTATGCCGAGCGCTTCGAGACGGGGGTGACGCCGGAGAAGCTCCGCACCTTGACCCACGCCTCGCGCATCCTCGATGAGGTTCTAAACCGCGCGCCGAACCGGCATGCGCCTTTTGTCGGCGAGGCAGCCTTCGCTCATAAGGGCGGCATCCATGTCTCCGCCGTGCAGAAGGACCCGCGCACCTATGAGCACGTGCCGCCGGAATCGATCGGCAATCGGCGCAAGCTGCTGGTGTCGGATCAGGGCGGCCGCTCCAATATCCTGGCCGAGCTTGACCGCATCGGCATGGCCGTGCCGAAGGACGATCCGCGCATCGGCAGGCTGCTCGACGAGGTGAAGCAGCGTGAGGCCAAGGGCTATGCCTATGAGGCGGCTGACGCGTCGTTCGAGCTGCTCGCCCGCCGCATCCTCGGCAATGTGCCGCAGTTCTTCGATGTGGATTCGTTCCGCGTCATGGTCGAGCGGCGCCACAATGCGGTCGGCGATCTGGTCACCGTGTCGGAAGCGACGGTGAAGGTGCGCATCGACGGCGAGACCATGCTCTCGGTCGGCGAGGGCAACGGCCCGGTGAACGCGCTCGACACCGCGCTCAGGAAAGACCTGGGCCGCTACCAGGGCTTCATCTCCGACCTTGAGCTGGTCGACTATAAGGTGCGCATCCTCACGGGTGGCACCGACGCCGTGACGCGCGTTCTGATCGAGAGCCGCGACGGGGAGGGCAAGCGCTGGTTCACGATCGGGGTATCCCCCAACATCGTCGACGCCTCGTTCGAGGCGCTGCTCGATTCGATCAATTACAAGCTGATCCGCGACGGCGCCGCCGCGCCCTGAGCCCGATGGTCAGAATTTGGCGATGACCTGCGCCTCCACCGTCTCGGCGCTGGGAACGAGCGCGCGCAACACCGCCGGAAGGATTGCTTCGACCCGATCCACGGCTTCGAGGTGAAGCTCAAGCCCGGGGCGGATGAAGCCTTCGCTCCGCATGTGCTTGAACAGGACCAGGAGCGGGTCCCAGAACCCATCGATATTGGCCAGCACGATCGGCTTCTGATGCTGCTCGAGCTGGGCCCAAGTCAGCTGCTCGACAAACTCCTCCAGCGTGCCCAGGCCGCCGGGCAGCGCCACGAAGGCGTCCGACTTCACGAACATCAGATGTTTCCGCTGGTGCATGTTGTCGACCACGACCAGCTCCTGGACGTCGCGCAGCATGTGCTCGCGCGCGTTGAGGAAGGCCGGAATGATGCCGGTCACGTTGCCGCCATGGTCGAGCACCGAGCGCGCGATCTCTCCCATCAGCCCGATGCTGCCGCCGCCATAGACGAGGCCGATGCCTTCCTTGGCCAGGATTTCGCCGAATGCACGCGCGGTCTCGGCATAGGCCGGGTTGCGGCCGGGGCCGGAGCCGCAATAAACGCAAATATTCCGAATGTTAGCGGCGTTTTGCATCGGGCCATCTGGCATCGGCGGCTTCCGGGCGTCAAGAAAAGCCTCCCCATCAGGGTGGCAGCGGGCCGAGCGATTCGATAGGTTGCTGCATGAGCCTGGCCCAAGGACTCCGATTTCGGTCCTGGCAGGCTTCAAGAACATGTCGCGGGAGCGTTTCGCCAAAGGATCGAGCGTGTCATGGGCAACAGATTCGTCGCGTTGTTAGTCGCCGTGCTTGTCGTGGTCGGCCTCGCTGGGGCAGGGATTTACCTTTATCGCCAGCAGCATGCGGGCCCTCCCCACGTCGAGGACAAGTTGGCCCAGGGTGAGAGCCCGACGCCGGGCCCGATCCCAGCCGAGCCCGACGAACCGGCCCAATCCAAGCCCACGGCGGTGCCGGACTTCGATGTGGTCCGCATCGAGCCGACCGGCGAGGGCGTGATCGCCGGACGGGCCGAGCCCGATTGGACGGTGAGGGTGGAGAGTGGTGGGGCCACGATTGCGGAAACGACGGCCGACGAAGAGGGCGCGTGGACCATCGTTCTCGAGCAGCCGCTCAACGCTGGCGAGCATTCCCTAAGCTTGCGCGCCATTTCCCCTGACGGGACGCGCGCGCTGACGGCGCAGCAATCGGTGAAGGTCGCCGTCGGCGAGGCTACGGCGCCGGGCCAACCGGAGGTCGCCGCCAAGCCTGACGAGCAGGCCGTCGCCGCCGCGAATGACCTCGAATCGCAGCCCCAGCCAGTTTATCCAGACGAGAACGCAGCCCGAGAACAGGCCAAGCCCCCGGTCAAGATCGGCAAGCTGCAATATCGGGACACGACCGACGACACCGGTAAGATCTCGCTGTCCGGCGTCGGCGAGCCGAATGTCCAAATCTATCTGTTCTTCGACCAGGAACCGCTCGGACAGGTGATCGTCGGCGAGGACGGGACCTGGGCCTTCGAGGTCGAGAAGAAGCTCGATGCCGAAGAGCACACCATCCGCGCCGACACCTACGACGAGAAGACAAGCGTGGTGCAAGGACGTGCGTCGGTCCAGCTTGGGCGCGAGCCCGCGATGGCCCAAGCAGGACAGCCCTCCCGCCAGCCTGAGCCGGTCTATCCCGACGGTCCTCCTGAGGCCGAAGCGTCCGTCGCGAGCCCTTCCACCTCGCTGGCGGCGGCGGAGCCGGTCAGTGTCGCAAGGCAGCCCCAGCCGGTCTATCCCGCAGAGGTGGCCGAACCCGAGGCGCCCCCAGCGGAGCCACCCGTTGCGGTGGCGGCGGCGGAGGAGCCTGCCCCGACGCGGCCCCAGCCCCAGCCGGTCTATCCGGATGGTCCGCCAGAGATGGACGCATCGGCGCCTGAGCCATCGATGCCGGTGGTGGCGCCTGAGCCCTACGATTTGTCGTCCCAGCCCCAGCCGGTTGTACCCGAATTTGCGGCGGCGGAGCCGGAAGCGGCTCAGCCCGAAATGGCCGTGGCAACACCGGCGGAGCCCCAGCCGGAGGCCACGCCGCCAGAGCCTTCGACGCCGGCGGTGACCGCAGAGCGGCCAAGCGCGCAGCCGCTGGCCGAGCCGAAATCTTCCCCCGTCGTGTTCAAGAGCGTGGATTATCAGGACAAGGATGGAGAGTCGGGAACCGTGTCTCTTGCCGGGGTCGGAGAGCCCGGCGCGCGCATTCTCCTCTATTATGACGAGGAGCCGCTGGGCCAGGTGATCATCGGCGACGACGGCAGCTGGTCGTTCGAGACCGAGAAGAAAGTCGAAGCGGGCGAGCATAATTTCCGCGCCGATCACGTCAACGAGGCGACGGGGACCGTCGTGGGACGGGCCTCGATCGGCATGATGCGGTTGGAGCCGCCGAAGCAAGAGGTCGCCGCCGCTCCCGAGCCCGCAGCTCCGCCGGCTCCCATGGCGGGCTCCGAGGGAGCCCCCGGCGAGCAGGTGGCTGCGACGGAGGAGGCGACGCCTGCGGCAGACGGCGAAGGAGTGCCGCAACGTAGACGCGATCGGCCCAATGTCTATACCGTGCAACGCGGAGACACTTTGTGGGACATCGCCGAAGAATTTTTCGGCGGCGGGTGGCGCTACCGCGCCATCGTGCGCGAGAATCGCCGCAAGATTCGCGACCCCCATTGGATTTACCCGGACCAGGAGTTCCGCCTGCCCGCGCGCTGATAAGGTCGTCTCTCGGGAGCGCCGGGGGCGAGCGCTCGGTCTCGCGCGCGCTTGAGGCACCTGCGTCTCAATACTATATGCACTGAGGGCGGGGGTAGCGGCTGACGCTGCCCCTTTTTGCCGCGCGGAATCCGCGCCGAACCAAAGCGATCATTCATGCGAGACCGACTGCCGCAAACGAGGAGCGACGCGCTGATGCAGGCGCGGACGGGCCAGCTCACGGTGTTGCGGGAACTTCTGCCTTACATCTGGCCGGCCGACCGGCCCGATCTCCGCCGGCGCGTGGTCTTCGCCCTGGCCGCGCTGGTGATCGCCAAACTCATCACGCTTGGGGTACCGATCGCCTACAAGATGGTGGTCGACCTTCTGACCGGAGAGGCGAGCGGCAAGGAGATCGCCACGATCGGCATCGCTGTCACCCCGGTCTTCCTCATCATCGCCTATGGCGTCGGCCGCGTGCTGATGGTGCTGTTCGCGCAGCTCCGCGACGTGTGGTTCACCAATGTCTCCCAGAACGCGGTGCGCCAGCTTGCCAACCGCACCTTCAGCCATCTGCACGCGCTGTCGCTTCGCTTTCATCTGGAGCGCCGCACCGGCGGATTGAACCGGGTGATCGAGCGGGGCGTGACCGGCGTCGACACCATCGTGCGCATGGCGGTGCTCAACTCGATTCCGACCGCGGTCGAGCTGGTCATGATCTCGGGCCTGATCGCCTATTATTTCGGCTGGGTCTACGTCGTGGTCGTGCTCGCGACCGTCGTGCTCTACGTCACCTTCACCTTCTGGGCCAGCGAGTGGCGCATCGCCATTCGCCGCGACATGAACGAATCCGACACCGAGGCGCATTCCAAGGCCGTGGATAGCCTGCTCAACTACGAGACGGTGAAGTATTTCGGCAATGAGGAGCTGGAGGGGCGCCGCTTCGATGCGTCCATGGCCCGCTACGAGAAGGCGGCGATCAGGACCTATACCTCGCTCGGCGTGCTGAATAGCGGGCAGGCGGTGATCTTCACCACCGGCATGGTCGTGTGCATGGTGCTTGCCGCCGGCGGCGTCGCACGCGGAACGCTCACAATCGGCGATTTCGTCATGATCAACGCCATCCTGATGCAGCTCTATCTGCCGCTCAATTTCATGGGCATGGTCTATCGCGAGATCAAGCAGGGGCTGATCGACATCGAGACCATGTTCGCGCTGTTGCAGGAGCCGGCCGAGATCGTCGATCGTCCCGGCGCCAAGCCGCTTCGCGTCGACAAGGGCGAGGTCAGGTTCGAGAACGTGTCTTTCGCCTACGATCCCGAGCGGCCGATCCTGAAAAACATTAGCTTCGAGGTGCCGGCGGGCAAGATGGTCGCCATTGTCGGGCCGTCCGGGGCCGGAAAGTCGACCATCTCGCGTCTCCTGTTCCGCTTTTACGAGCTCACCGGCGGACGGGTGCTGATCGACGGCCAGAACATCAGCGACGTGACGCAACGCTCGCTTCGCGCCGCGCTCGGCATGGTGCCGCAGGACACGGTGCTGTTCAACGACACCATCGAATACAACATCCGCTACGGCAAGCCGGACGCGAGCGAGCGCGAGGTGCGCGAGGCCGCCAGGCTCGCCCAGAGCCACGACTTCATCATGACCTTGCCGCTGGGCTACGATTCCCTCGTCGGCGAACGCGGCTTGAAGCTTTCAGGCGGGGAGAAGCAGCGCGTGGCCATTGCGCGGACCATCCTCAAATCGCCGCCGATCCTGATGCTGGACGAGGCAACCTCGGCCCTCGACAGCCACACCGAGAAGGAAATTCAGGACGCGCTCGAGCGGGTGGCACGCGAACGCACCTCGCTCGTCATCGCCCACCGCCTCTCCACCGTCGTGCATGCCGACAACATCATTGTGCTCGACCATGGCGAAATCGTCGAGCAGGGCACGCATCTCGAGCTGCTGGCGAAGGGTGGTCTTTATGCCAGCCTGTGGACGCGCCAGCGCGAGGCGGACGAGGCGCGCGAGCGGCTCGCCCATGTGCTCGAGCCCGAAGTGATCGAGCCAGAATCTGAGCTTCCCTCCAGGGCCGCCGAGCGGCTCGAGGACGAAGCCCTTGCCGGCCAATAATAGCGGGACCGACCAGCCATGAGCGATCGCCACAGCATTCTCGACAGCATCACCGGCGCCTTCGTGCCCGTCCATCCCGACGGGCGCAAATTCATCATCGGCTTTGCCGTGGTGACGCTGATCCTATTCGTCCTGGCGCCGCCGCTCGGCTGGCTGGCGCTGATCCTCACGCTTGCTTGCGCCTATTTTTTTCGCGATCCCGAGCGGGTCACCCCCGCCAGGCCCGGTGTCGTGGTCAGCGGGGCCGATGGCAGGGTTTCGGGCGTGGAGACCGTCATGCCGCCAAAGGAGCTTGGGTTGGGGGAGGCGCGGCTCACCCGCGTCTCGGTGTTCCTGTCCGTTCTCGATGTCCATATCGTCCGGGCTCCCGTGGCTGGGCGCGTGATCCGGAGCGTCTATGTGCCGGGGAAGTTCCTCAATGCCGAACTCGACAAGGCGAGCGAGGAGAATGAGCGAAGAGCCATGGTGATCGAAACGCCCAAGGGAGACTCGATCGGCGTGGTGCTGATCGCCGGGCTGATCGCGCGGCGGATCGTGACTTTCGTGGGCGAGGGGACTAGCGTGGCGGCTGGTGAGCGCATCGGCCTGATCCGCTTCGGCAGCCGTGTCGACGTCTATCTGCCCGCGGGGGCTAAAATCCTCGTCGCGGCCGGCCAGACGGCGATTGGCGGGGAGACGGTGCTGGCCGAGCTTGCCAGCGGTGAAGATGTGAGTCTCGGCCCACCCCAGGGTTGAGCTGTCGTGGTCCAAATGGTCGAGTGAGTCTGTTCTTCCATGTTCCCTCCCTTCGATCCTGAACAGGACGATCGCAAGCCTCGGCAACGGGTCTTCTCCCGCAGCCAGGTGCCGATCCGCGTCCTGATCCCCAACATCTTCACCTTGCTCGGGTTGTGCGCGGGGCTCACCGCCATTCGCATGGCGATCGAGCATCGCTGGGACCTGGCCGTGGCCGCGCTCGTCTTCGCCGCCTTTCTGGATGGCATCGACGGACGCATCGCCAGGCTGTTGAAGGCGTCCTCGCGCTTCGGCGCCGAGCTCGACTCCCTTGCCGATTTCGTCAATTTCGGCGTGGCCCCGGCCATCATCATCTTCAACTGGGCGCTCGACGATCTTCGCAGCATGGGGTGGATCGTGGTGCTCGTCTACGCCGTGTGCGTGGCGTTGAGACTCGCGCGCTTCAATGTGGCTCTCGATAACCCCGACCTGCCTGCCTGGAAGGCCGGCTATTTCGTCGGCGTGCCGGCGCCGGCGGGAGCGCTGGTCTTGCTGTTACCTATTTATGCGCAGGACCTCGGCCTGCATCTTCCGAGCCTGACGCCATTGGCGCTGGTCTATACGCTCGCCATCGCTCTGCTGATGGTGAGCCGCGTGCCGACCTTTTCCGGCAAGATGATTGGGCAGCGCATCGCGCGGGAATATGTGCCGCCGGTGTTCGTGGCGGCCGCGCTGTTCATGGCGCTGCTCCTCACCTATCCGTCGCTGACGCTCGCTCTGGGCTCCGTGATCTATCTCGCCATGATCCCGGTCAGCGCCTATCGCTACCTCCAGGAAGAGCGGAAGGACGCGGCACGCGCCAAGGCGCAAAATGGCAAGGGCGCCGAGGAGTCATCGCCGGAGCCTCCGTCCCTCCCGCGCTGAACTCGGCTAGATGCCGGCGTCGCTATCGCCGGGCGCGAGCACGCCGGTCACATCGTAGATCAAGCCATTGGGAGCGAGCAGGTCCCTCAACCGGTTTCGCCCGAGCCCGACGACGTCGCGGTGCTTGACCGCGAGCACCACGGCTTGAAACTTTTCGCTTGGCAGCTCGGAAAGGATGGTGACGCCATATTCCTCGAGCGCGGCGTCGCGATCCGCGACCGGATCGAAGATCGACACGTCAAGGAAGCCGCCGAGCTCGCGCACTAAATCCGCGACCTTGGTGTTGCGCGTGTCGGGGACGTTCTCCTTGAAGGTAAAACCCATGACGAGCACCTTGGCGTCGTCCATCTTCAACTTGCGCCGGAGCATGGCCTTGACGATGTCGCGCGCGACGAAACCGGCCATGCCGTCATTGATGCGCCGCCCCGCCAGGATCATCTCCGGGTGAAAGCCGATCGATTGCGCCTTGTGCGTCAGATAATAGGGGTCGACCCCGATGCAGTGGCCGCCGACGAGCCCCGGCCGATAGGCGTGGAAATTCCATTTGGTGCCGGCGGCGTCCAGCACCTCGCGGGTATCGAGGCCGAGCTCCTTGAACAGCATGGCGAGCTCGTTGATGAGGGCGATGTTGACGTCGCGCTGGATGTTCTCGATGACCTTGGCCGCCTCGGCCACCCTGATCGAGCTCACCTTGTGGGTGCCGGCGGTGATCACGCTGCCATAGACCTTGTCGACGAGGTCGGCGGCTTCAGGCGTCGAGCCCGAGGTGATCTTGACGATGCTGGGGAGGCGGTGCTGCATATCGCCGGGATTGATGCGCTCGGGCGAGTAACCGACGAAGAAGTCGTGGTTGAAGGTCAGGCCCGAAATGCTCGCCAGGATCGGCACGCAGATTTCTTCCGTCGCCCCCGGATAGACCGTCGATTCATAGACCACGACGTCGCCGGGCGAGAGGACCCGGCCGACCGTCTCGCTCGCCCGCATGACGGCGGTGAGATCCGGGCGCTTGGCCTGATCGATCGGGGTGGGGACGGTGATAATGTAGAAATTGCAACTGCGCAGCGCCTCGAGGTCGGCGGAGTAGGACATGCCGCGCGCGGCTGCGAACTCCTCGTCCGTCACCTCACCGGTGCGGTCGCGCCCCGCCGCCAGCTCGTCCACCCGGGCCTTGTTGACGTCGAATCCAGTGACCGGGAAGTGGCGGGCCATATAGACCGCGAGCGGCAGGCCGACATAGCCCAGACCGATGATCCCGATCCGCACATTGTCCAGAGCCGGCGGGCTTGCCTTTCCGGCGGCGAGGCCCGGTTGCGCCTTAATTTGGTCATTCATGGGCAGGCTCTATCGGTCCCTCTCTATCGCGGCGTGGCTTAGCATTTCGCGATAAATTGCGCAAAGACGTGCGGTGGAGGCCGGGCCAAATTGTCTTCGGCCTCCCCGGGATGCTATGGCCAGGGTCCAACGAAATCGCCACAGGGTGGCTGTTATATGAAGCACAGACTTTCGACCTATTTGCGTCAGCTCGAAGCCGAGAGCATCCAGATCATGCGCGAGGTTGCGGCGGAGTTCCGTCACCCGGTCATGCTCTATTCGATCGGCAAGGACTCCTCGGTGATGCTGCATCTCGCGCTGAAGGCGTTCTATCCGGCCAAGCCGCCATTTCCGCTCCTGCACGTCGATACGACCTGGAAGTTCCGCGAAATGATCGAATTTCGCGATTCTGAGGCGCGGCGGCTTGGTATCGACCTCATGGTCCATATCAACGAGCAGGGCGTGAAGGACGGCATCTCGCCGATCACCCATGGCAGCGCGCTGCATACCGACATCATGAAGACGCAAGGCTTGAAGCAGGCGCTGGAGCTTCACCATTTCGACGCGGCCTTCGGCGGCGCGCGGCGCGACGAGGAGAAATCGCGGGCCAAGGAGCGCGTGTTCTCCTTCCGCAACTCTGCGCATAATTGGGACCCCAAGCGGCAGCGGCCCGAGCTGTGGCATCTGGCCAATACCAGGGTCAAGCCGGGCGAGAGCATGCGCGTGTTTCCGCTTTCGAACTGGACCGAGCTCGACGTCTGGACCTACATCTATCTGGAGGACATTCCGGTGGTGCCGCTCTATCTCGCGGCTGATCGTCCGGTGGTGGAGCGTGGCGGCATGCTGATCATGGGCGACGACGACCGGCTGCCCATGGATGGGGGCGAGAAGCCGGTCATGCGGCGTGTCCGCTTCAGGACGCTCGGCTGCTACCCGCTGTCGGGTGCGATCGAGTCGAACGCGGCGACCGTACCCGAGATCATCGAGGAGCTGGTGGCGGCGCGCTCGTCCGAGCGCCAGGGCCGCGTCATCGATCACGACCAGACCGGTTCGATGGAGAAGAAGAAGCAGGAGGGGTATTTCTGATGCCGCGGCTTAGTCTCGTAGGCGGCCCCAAGGAGACGGCGGAGGAACGGCTCAAGGCGCGCCTCGCCGCCGAGGAGAACCGCGGGTTGCTGCGTTTCCTGACCTGCGGCAGTGTCGATGATGGCAAGAGCACGCTGATCGGGCGCCTGCTCTACGACTCGGCCCAGGTCTATGAGGATCAGCTCAAAAGCGCCGAGCGCGACTCCAATCGCCCCGGCACGAAGGCCACGCTCGACCTGGCGCTGCTTGTCGATGGCCTCCAGGCCGAGCGCGAACAGAAGATCACCATCGACGTTGCCTATCGTTACTTCTCCACGCCGCGCCGGAAATTCATTGTCGCCGATACGCCCGGCCACGTTCAGTACACGCGCAACATGGCGACGGGAGCCTCGAACTGCGATCTCGCCGTGCTCCTGGTCGATGCCCGCAATGGCGTGCTGACGCAAACGCGCCGGCATGCCTGCATCGTGTCGATGCTCGGCATTCGCAAGGTCGCGCTCGCCGTGAATAAGATGGATCTCGTCGATTTCGACGAGGCGCGGTTCGACGCGATCACCCAGGATTTCTTGAATTTTGCCGCGCCGCTCGGTTTCGAGGCCGTGACCCCAATCCCGGTCTCGGCGCTCAAAGGCGACAATGTGCTGAAGCCGAGCCCGGCCATGCGCTGGTACCATGGCCCGACCCTGCTCGGGCATCTGGAGACCGTGGACGTCGCGCGCGAGGAGAAGGAGGAGCCGTTCCGGTTTCCCGTGCAGTGGGTGAACCGGCCGCATCTCGATTTCCGCGGCTATGCCGGCACCGTGGCGAGCGGTTCGGTCAGGCCTGGCGATGAAGTGGTTATCCAGCCTTCGGGCAAACGCGCCCATATCGGGCGCATCGTCACCGCCGATGGTGACCTTCCCCTGGCGCATCGGGGCGATGCCGTCACGCTGACCTTTGCCGAGGAGGTCGATGTCAGCCGCGGCGACATCCTTGCCGCGCCGGAGGAGGCGCCTTCGGTGGCCGACCAGATCGCGGCTCGGATCGTCTGGTTCGACGAGGAGCCGATGCTGCCCGGGCGCACCTATGCGATCAAATGCGGCTGCCAGACCGCGACGGCGACCATTTCCAGTCTGAAATACAAGCTCAATGTCGACAATCTCGACCACGTCGCCGGCAAGACGCTCGAGCTCAACGAGGTTGGCTCCTGCAATCTCAGCACCAGCCGGGCGCTTGTCTTCGACCCCTATGCGGAGAATGCCGAGACCGGGAGCTTCATTCTGATCGACCGTTTCACCAATGCCACGGTGGCGGCGGGGATGATCGAGTTCGGTCTAAGGCGCGCGACCAATATTCAGTGGCAGGAGCTGTCCCTCGACAAGGTCGCGCGGGCCCGGCTCAAGGGCCAGAAGCCGTGCGTGCTCTGGTTTACCGGGCTGTCGGGCTCGGGCAAATCGACCATTGCCAATATGCTGGAGAAGCGCCTGCACGCGATCGGCCGCCATACCTATGTGCTCGATGGCGACAATGTCCGCCACGGCCTCAACAAGGATCTCGGCTTCACCGATGTCGACCGCGTGGAGAACATCCGCCGCGTGGCCGAAACGGCGAAGCTGTTCGTGGAGGCCGGGTTGATCGTCATGGTGTCGTTCATCTCGCCATTCCGCTCGGAGCGTCGCATGGCGCGCGAACTGTTCCACGACGGCGAATTTATCGAGGTGTTCGTCGACACCCCGCTTGAAGTCTGCGAGGCACGCGACCCCAAGGGGCTCTATCGCAAGGCGCGCGCCGGGTTGATTACGCACTTCACCGGCATCGATTCGGATTACGAGGTGCCGGAGAAGCCGGAGCTTGCGCTCGAGACGCGGGATACGAGCCCGGATGCACTGACCGACTCCGTGCTCGCTGAGCTCCGCCGCCGTCACGTCGTCTAAAAGCGTCGGGCCGCAGCCGCCGATCCCCCCGATTTGGTCCCTCGGTAAGCGACTGCGGCCCACCTCTAGCTAGTCTGAGAGACTAGCGAGGATCTTCAAGCGCTCGGCGGCCTTGACGTGGCCGCTGTTCGAGGCGCGTTCATACCAAGTCACGGCGCTGGCCCGGTCCGCGCTCGGACCCTTGGCGCCAAGCTCCATCAGGGCCTGTGTGTCAAAGGTGCGCGCGAGTTCGTAGGCTGCGTCGCCCTCACCCTGATCGGCCAAATGGAGGAGCAGGCGCCTCGCCGCGGCGATGTCACCGTCTCCGAGCAAGCGCATCGCCCGAGCCATCAGCAGCGAGGAGTCGGCGGCGGCCACCAATCCAACTTCGTCCGGTGCAGTGCTCACCATGGCAATGGGCGGGCTCGCATCGGAAACGGCCGCGGCGCCAAGGACTTGCTCGACGCGAATGAGGAGACGCTGCCGCGCCTGCGGCGCGCTGGTCGCGCCGAGCGCGTAGATTTCAACGGGGTAATCGCCGCTTGCATTCGCCCCCACCGACAAAGTGAGTTGCGACACGTCCTTTTCCTTCACCAGCCAGGCCCCGCTTGGATTGCGCTGGCCGGCGGACAGGGTTGCCTCCTTGGGCAGCCCGCGGACGAGAACGTAACGGGCCTGCCGCAGCGCCATTAGGGGCGCGAGGGCCAGCGGCCGGTTCGATTTCATCAGGATCAATTGCGGGGCGGCAAGTTGCGGGGTCTCCACCGCGCCGGCGGCGGCTGGAGCGACCGCCGGGATGTCGTTCGGAGCGATTTTGGGCGCCGCCGCGGCGAAAACAAACCTCACTTTCGCTGCGGGAGGTTCATCCCAGTCCGACGGTATCGATTTGTCGGGTGCGGTGAGCGCGCCGGTCGCCTCGGGCTTGGTGAAGCCCGCAAGCGTCGCGATGCCGGCAAAAGTCAGGACGATCGAGGCCGCGATGCACCCGGCCACGACGATGCTCGCCCAACGTTGGCGCCGGCGGAAATCGTGTACGAGTGTTTGCACATGGGCCTGAGGGGCGCTCCCGTTGGCGCCCGGCTCGAGCGGCAAGCCGGCGGCGAAGGCCTCGCAGTCGCCGAATTCAGAGCCGGCGGCGCTTTGGGCATCGCCTGCCGCCTCGATATCGTCGAGAAAGCTGCGCAATTGATGATCCGGCGGCAGAGCTTGCAGCCTCTGCGCGAGAGATGGGGGAGGGGCTTCGCGCCTGGTGGCCGCCTGGCCATGCTCGATGTGAGGAAGAGGGTGCCGCGGGACGGCGTTCCAATACACTCCGGGTATCGATGCCAGGCTTGCCAGCTTGGGACGGCTGCCATGTTGCGGTGGACACGACGGTCGCGAGCCAGGCTCTGCCTTGCAGGGCGTGGTGGCAGCGATCATGGTCTTCTCTCCCTGTTACTAGCCGGGCGGTCTTCTGCCACCCGACGTCACACGCCCCGTTTCCCCCCTACAAAAAAAAGCGCGCCAGTGCCCCTTGGCGCGCCTCCACTCAGATAAACCCTTCGCGCAATGCTCGCTTCTGGCCTGCCGGCGGCATGCCTGCCTTGGTTCTTGCTGTTGCGACTGCCACCTCATTCCCGGTGTGGTGGCACAGTTCCGGCCACGGCTCCGCTACGGAGCGACCGTCAAGATATGGGGTGAAGAGGTCAGCCATCTCGGCTGCAAGCTTCGATTGCGATCGGGCTTCGTCGTCCCTGATCACACCGAGCCAGCCTGAATTGGCGCCGATCCCCCGATCTTCGCTGTTCCCCACGGTTGCGTTCCCCGCCGCGATGAAGCTGACCGGTGCGAAGCACCGGCAGAGTCGCGGTCTGATATGCAATACGCGCGACGGCATGACACGGTTCCCTTCTTACCGCAGGAGCCGTGGCCATCGGCGGCGCGCCATGGGCCTCAACCATCGAGGATGTGGACGGGTAACCCAATGGATCGAAGCCCCCCTGCATCTCGAAGGCCGTCAGCTAAACCCTGTCGGCATTCTTGTGTCTTGGCGCGAGCCCCCCTCTTGGGAGCGAGAAGACTTCTTATTGTTGCGGCGAGCGTAATCCCCGACTGGGGCGCGACTTCGGCCTGATTGCGGCGAAGCGCGGGCCTTGGTCCCTCGGGCGCTAGCGCCTCTCCGGCGCATTCAAGGCTTTGCGGTCGGCTGGCAGGCGCACCAGGTGCCCGATTTCCGGTGCAAATTCACGCGCGAGGCCATGCATCATGCGGGCATAGAGACGATAAGCGAGCCGGTTGAGGCCAAGCCGCGCTGCAATCGCGGCAGGCAGGATGAAGCGCGCATAGAGTGACAGCAGCCGCCGCGTGCGGTCCTGCCGTGGCAGCCGCTCCAAGACCGTTGGCGCCACGCGATAGTAGGTGGCGATGGCCGCGGGTCCGCCGGGAAGCGTCGCCAGCGCATGGTCCCGATAGCGGCGAAGCGCGGCCAGCTCGAAACATTCGTCGTCGAGGCCGAGGATTTCGCAGCAGGCCGTGGTGAGGAAACAGCCTTGAGGGGGCGGCGTGCAGTCTTGCGCTTCAAAGGAGCTGGCCAAGGCGTCCTTCTGCTCGGTGGCCCAGTCCAGGGCTTTTCTGAGATCCTCACAGTTGACGGTGAAGCTGCATTCCTTGGTCCCGCCAAGCTTGACCGCGATCTCCAGGGAGCTGTTCGACCGGAATAGCGGCGCGGTCGCAAGCGGCAGAACGATGCTCACCTTGTCGTCGCGAATATCGGTGCAAACGCCGCATAAAGGCTCGTCCACGGCGGCGGTTCCATCCTCGTTGCGAACGATCAGCCGATTGTCGGACTGGATGAGGAAAGTCTTTGGCAGGCGCGTTCCTTCAGGGTCGCCGAAAAGGACGAGCTTCGCATCGAAGCTCGAGGCGACCTGGATCGTGCCGCGGAGGTCGCAAGCCTCCGGGTCGCTGAACTCGATCTGGCCGATCTGAGCGCCGGCCTGGGTATTCGTCGCCACGCCTTTCCACTCGCCGAAGGGCTTGAGGGCGAAGCAATCCCCGGTTTTGGCGAAAGCGCTTGGGATCGATGGCAAGAAACGCATGCCAGCGGCCGCGCCAAAGAGGAGACCGAGCGCGCGGCGGCGCGTATTGTTGAGCATGGACCAGCCTTATGGGGTTGCCTAAGATTCCGGTCGGGAGACTAGCAAAGCCGGTGGAAGAGCGGGAGAATGATGCAACAGCGTGTTCGATTCGCGGCCACCATGCTAATGGCTGGTAAAATAAGGAAGAAATAGGCCTCGTTGCCGCTGGGGGGCGGAGACCGTGGCAAGGTTCAATCTTCTAGCCGCTTTGCGTGGCGTGACTGTGCTCGCCCTCCTATGCATGGCATTGGGGCAAGCTGCGGTGGCCCAGGGCGCCGGCGGCGAGGGAGGCTCGCAAGGCGGACCAACGGATTACCCTCTTCCCGGCACGGCGCATGAAGTCTACAGCCCGATCGGGGAGGGCTTCGACAGCCCGATCGACCCGCGTGCGGATCTCAAAGGGCCCAAGCCCTATGTCGATGACCGCGAGGCGCGGCTCAAGGCGGCGCGGGCCAGAACCCCGGCCTTGAACCCATTCTTCCGCGACACGGAACTCACGGCGAACAGCCGCACCTATTGGTTCGACGAGGACGACTTTGGTTTCAGTAACCCGAGGGCACTGACCACCGGCGGTCATTTGTCCTATCAGTCCGGCTATCTGGCCGACTTTCTCCAGCTCCGTGCCGCGCTCTACACGACACAGCCGCTCTATGCGCCGCCAGGCGCCGGCGAGACTATGAACCTCACGCCCGATGGGGATCAGATCACGACGCTCGGTCAGGCAAACGCCCGGCTGAAATTCGCAGGGCAGGAGCTCACGGTCGGCCGGCAACTCGTCCGCACCCCGTTCATCAACCCGTTCGACGTGAGGATGATCCCGCTCACTTATGAGGGCATCGTGCTGTTGCCCGAGCGGCGCGGTGAGCAGACGCTCGACTACATCGCGTCCTATCTCTGGCGCTACAAGCCGCGCAACAGCGCCGACTTCATTCCCCTGTCCGAGGGCCTTGGCGTCGAGCAAGACGAGGGCGTTCTCATCACCGGTGTGCGCCATCGCACGAACAGTCTCAATTACGGGCTCGTGAATTATTGGATCAAGGACACGATGAACACCGCCTATGGCGAGGTCGACTACGCGCTTCGGCTTGGCGGTGGAGACGACGCGCCGAGCTTCCGCGTCAGCGTCAACGATGCCGACCAGAGGAGCGTCGGCGAGGATCTGATACCTGGCGGTCCATTCGCGACCTATCAGCTGTCGGCGCGACTGGTCGCGGGCTTTCAGGGCTTTGTGTTGACAGGGGCAACGTCGCGGGTGGGCCGTGACGCGGAATTCCGCAAGCCGTTCGGCAGCAGTGCCTCCTATACGTCCATGATCATCTCGTCCTTCACGCACGCGGGCGAGACGGGCTATCTCGCAAGCCTCTCCTACGATCTTTCGCGCATTGGTCTTAAGGGGCTGAAGGCCTATGTCGGTTGGGGGCACGGCGTCGATGCCATCGACCCGCAGACCGGAGCGGCGTTAGCCGACTGGAACGAGCTCGATCTCCGTTTGGAATACGAGCCTCACGGCGGGCCGCTCGAGGGCTTGCGGGTGAAGGTCGAGCATGTCGAGGTGCGGCTGAGCGACACGCCCCCGCCCCATGACGAGCTCAAGGAATTCCGCGCCATCGTGAATTACAGGCTGCCACTGCTCTAGCCAAGCGCGGAGGGCTGGTCACGTCCGAGCTTTAGGCCTCGCTTGTCGTTCACGGCCGCACTTCTGGCGCGCATTCGCGACCGCGGATCAGGTGGGCAATCAGCTTCTAGGTCTGCCGCGATTCAATTCCCTGAGCTAAAGCCAAAAGGACCTAATCCCATCGGACTTTGCATGGGTGATTCAGCGTTTCGTCCAGCCCCGCCCGAACTCGCGAGCCCTTCTCCCGCTGTGCTTAGGTTCTGAGTTGGGCTCGCGGGCCTCTTGATGGGTGGTGGGAGGGAGTCCGATCGGCCCTCCGAGGCAGGCTCGGTGACCGAGACCCTTGCGTTCGGCCTTCGTGGCGGGGCGATATCGATAACTTTGACCGTGCGGACAGGGACCTCTCCTTGCGCGCCTCGCTGCTTCGGCTCTGCGTGACTTGCGGATCCGGACGGGCTTTCAGCATTGGCTGTCGCCGCCCCGGGAGCGGGAGTTTGAACAGGAGTTGAAGTGAAATCGGCGGACGCGGACTGAGACTTAGGGGTCGCGGGGTCGGGTTCAGTGACGGCGGCATCTTGCGTCGCCGTCCCTGGGTCCGTCGCCAAGAAACGATACGTCACCAGACCGAGCCCTGCGAGCAAAGCCATGGCGACCAGCAAACCCGCCACGCCGATCAAGTTGAGACGCCGCTTCGCGCTGCCCAACGCCGTGGTCGGCATCCTGTAAAGAGTGGTCGTTTCGATAGCACTCGATGGAGGCGGCGTTGCCTCGACACGAATTTGCTTGGGCGCAGGGACATCCCCCAGCAAGGACCGGACGGTTTTATACCCATCGAAGTCGGGCCCCCATAGCATGTCGTCGGCACGGAGGCGTCCAAGCTTGGCGAGCAGGAGCAGTTCGCGGTCGGAGACGAGGCACGGCCGCTCATCCGGGCGCGATAGATGCCAGACCCGTTTCGCAGTGACTTGGGCCATGCTCCCCACCGGCGAAGCCCTCACACGATGTGATCGTGCTCTCGAATTAGGCAGACTACCAAGGCGCGTTCACAAACGAAAACCCCATCCTGCGGCCAACCGGATTTATCCACACGCCGCCCACAGTCATTTAATTCAAGTTTTCCAAAATCTATAAGTCGAATCAGAGCCTTCCGGTCGTGGCGAGTTGACGGGCGTCCATCGTCGTCGCCCGGCGCGCGGTTGAGCCGCCGGGGTCGCGATCCGCTCTAGAAATTGATCAACCCGCCGGCGGTGACGTAGCGGAAATCCTCGATGTTGCCGAGCCCGGCCCCGGCGATATCCACGCCTTGCTGCCGGTATTTGATCCACAGCGTCATCGCGGCGGAATCGATTTCCTGCGCGGCGCCGAAGCCCCAGCGCGCGAACTCGCTTCCCGTCGCGCCGGCGTTGAGCGCCGCGGGCGAGAGTTGGTCGAGATATTGGCCGTACTCGCCATAGAGCACGCTGTGGCCGAGCGCGTTCCATTGCCGCCGGATGCCGCCCTTGAGGTACCAATGATGCGTGTCGGGCTCGGTCAGGCCCGAAAAGATCGTCTCGTCGTTGTTATCCTCGCTGCCATAGGCGGCGTGCAGGAACAGGCCCGTGGCCAGATGCTGCGCGTAGCCGCCGGCCTGGAAGTACTCCGAGTGTTTTTGGAATGAGATCGGCGGCGGTTGAATGCGCTGGTCGGTGTTGCTGGAATAGCCGACGCCCAGCGCGAGTTTAAAGCCGCCGACATCGCCCTGGTAGCGGGCTGCCGCCTCGACATCGTCGTCCTTGCCATAACTGGCAGCGAAGGAGAAGCCGCCGAAATTGGGGGTGTCGTAGCGGATGCCCTCCATGACGATGCCGTCGCAGTCGCCACCCCATGGCCGCTGTTGTGAATAGCAATAGGCGAAGTCGCCCCATCGCAGCTTCAGCAGCGTCTCATCCTGACGTAAGAAAAAACCGTTGCCGTCGAACAGCACATAATTGGCGATCAGCTGCGTGCCCGAAAGGTCGGTGAACATCGCCGCGCTCTTGGACGCCAGCGCGTTCTTGCCGACGCTGACCTTGCCGAATGTCTTGCTCTGCAGATACCAAAAGGACATCTGCGTATTGAGGCCGAGATTGGCGTTGTCGTTGAACTGATTGAGGCCCATCGGGTTGTTGTTGAGGTCCTGAAGGCGTACGAGGAATCCGGCGGACCAATCGGCGGAGATTTTCGCATTGCCCGAAATCCTGAGATTCGACGCCTGCGTCGGACCGATGTCGCTGACATAGACATTGCTCTCGACGCCATCGTCCCAAGCCATGATCTGTTTGGTGATGTAGCCGGAAATCGTGACCGAGACCTGGCGAGTGCCTTTGCGGACGGTCGTTGCCTCAAGCTCGGCAACCCGTTCCTCCAAATCCGCGCAACAATCTCCGCCGAGATCCGCCGCCTTCGTGGGGGGTGCCTCGCCCGCGATTGTGAACGCGGCGACCACGCACATGATCGCCCCCCGGATCAGTCCCGACTTCCAACGCACGATATTCGTTCCCCGCGTCTTCTTCTTATCTAGAGTCTTGTTTTCTAGAGTCTTGCCACCAACTCGGCGCGACCTCAAGACCGTGAGATTCAATCAGCGTGTGCTTTTAGCGAGCCCTTTCGAGCGGACAAGCGGATGTCCGGAATGACCCCACGAGCAGATATCCGCGCGTCGCCAGCTCATGTCGCAGAATGACCCAGAGCGGACTTAGGGTCCCCGCAGGCTCAGATGCTACAAGTGGTTAGGGGTGAGACATTGATCTTCCTCAATCCTGTCATCGGTTAGGGCGATTAGATGCGACCGGTCTTGCACGCGCTCCGCCAGCCCGAGGATCTCGAATGGCTCGCGCACCTGTCCCCAGCGGATCATTCGAAGGCGCGAAAACGCGACACCGTCATGTCGAGGATCGGGCGAACGCGCTCCTTCCTCAGTCCGTCGACGATGTAGGCGCTGACGCCGGCATCGATCGCGGCCTCGATCGTCGCCTTGTCGCTTTGCTCGACGAACATGGCGATGGGCCGGCGCACCGCGCGCGAGACCTGGAACATCTGCTCCAGCACATCGCGGCTCGGATTCTCCAGATCGATGAGGATGACGTCCGGATCGAGCTTGTAGATCTGTTCGATCAGCCCCGTGGCGCTGTCGAGCGTGGTGACATTGTCAAAGCCGGCCTCCTTGAGACCCGCCTCGAGGATCGCCCGGCGGATCGGGGTCTCATCGATCACGAGGATCTTGAGGGCGCTGTCGGCGCTATCGAAGTTGGAGATGGACAAAGGTGCGGACGTTCCCGTTTGTGCGGTGCACAATTGTGAACTGTGTCGCGTGCGCCTGCAAGGGCTCACTCGTTTTTGGCGAGCCTATAGGCGTTTTTGCGGGGGGTAGGGGAGGGCTCGACGGGATCGAATGGTGGCTGGGGGACTAGGATTCGAACCTAGACTGACGGAGTCAGAGTCCGCTGTCCTACCATTAGACGATCCCCCAACTTCTTCACCATATCGAGCAAGGAGATACGATTTACAAGGGCGTGGGCCTCTCGCGCTTGCCGCTCCTTTCGGCCAGATTGTTCTAGCCGCCGCGCTGCGAGCTTGGCAAGGCTCTTGGGTGGTCGACCGCCTCTGAGCAGGCGCGGTCATTTGCGCCTTGAACCTGCGTCTTGGCCCAGCTTAGCTGGCCGGATGACATCGACACAGGACCCTGAATCGCGCCGGATCGCGGCAGCGCTCGCGCTTTTCGGCGCGGCGGTTCTTGTCGGCTTGACCGGGCAGGTGGCCCTGGCCGGCGAGTTCAGGGCCGGCGCGATCTCGGTCGAGCAGCCCTGGTCGCGCGCCACGCCGGGTGGCGCCAAGGTCGCGGCCGGCTATCTCACCATCAAGAACGACGCCGCGACCCCCGACAGGCTGGTCTCGGCCAAGGTGGAGGTCGCCGGTCGCGCCGAAATTCATGAGATGAGCATGAGCGACGGCGTGATGCGGATGCGGCCGCTGCCGGAAGGTTTGGTTGTGCCCGCCAATGGCTCCGTCGCGCTCGCCCCCGGGTCCTCGCATCTGATGCTTCTCGACTTGAAGCGGCCGTTGCAGGACGGCGAGACCTTCTCTGGCACCGTAACCTTCGAAAAGGCCGGCACCCTCGACGTGATCTTCGATGTCAGGGGCATGGGGGCCAAGGCGCCCGAAGCAAACGAGCATCAACACCATTGATGCACGTTAACCATGCTTTAACCTAGTTGCCGCCGCGGCCTAAGCCTATGGTAAATTGACGATGTTGATGGTGAGCGCACCGAGAGGAGTGCCCCCCCGTATCCTCCAGTGACGGCGATTACCCCCTGCCGACGCTCACGATCGACAGATTGGCGGCCTGTCCCTCGGCCCCCCCAAGCCGGAAGTGCCGCAAAAAGCTTCGGGCCGGAGGAAATCTCCGGCCCATTCTTTTTCCATCCCCTGATCCAAACCCGCTAGCCGCCGTCGCGGCATTCGCTTGCTGGCCGCGACCTTGTGGCGCTATGACAAGAGCGCTCAACCAAAAGGGGTAGTCCATGCGCTTGCCAATCTCCGGCCTCGTCGTGTTCGCCTTCGCCGTCTCCGCCGCACTGACGCCCGCAACCGCGGACAGTCCACCACCCGGAAGCTACCAGGGCACCTGCACCAATGTGCAAGTGAAGAAATTGCTGGGTGGGTCGGGAAAGGGCCTCTACGCCTCGTGCCAGAAACGCGACGGCAAGAGTATAGATGCGGGGCTCGCGCTCCCTTGTGCTGGCGACATCGAAAACAAGAACGGTAAGCTCGTGTGCAAGCCGGGTTCGAACCCGTTCGCACCGCCGCCCGGCAGCTATCAGCAAGCATGCAAGAACGCGTCGATGGCCGGCCCGATCCTGCGCGCGTCGTGCAAGACGGCGGACGGTGGGCGCGTGGACACGACGATCAACACGCTCGATTGCCGCGGCCTCGACATTAGCGTCAAGCCGAACGGCAAGCTGAAGTGCAAGTAGAGCGGGGGCGCGCGCGCGTTCGTCGCGAGGCGCTGACTGAGGCTTCAGGGGTTGCCAATTCCGAGCGAGCTGGCAACCCCTCAATCAGCTTTGTTAATGGCGCGCCTGGCAGGGCTCGAACCTGCAACCCCCAGATTCGAAGTCTGGTGCTCTATCCGTTGAGCTACAGGCGCTGGCTGCGCTCAGCTGCGATCAGCAATAGTCCCAATAGCCTCGCGTCAGTGCCGGATCGGCCCAGTACCAGCAGAGGTTCGGCGCCGGCGCCGCAGCCGAATAGGCGGCCGCGCCGAGGATGGTTCCGAGCGCAACGCCGCCGATCACGGTGCCGTAATACGCGCGCTTGTTCCAATGCCGATAGGGCCGCACCACGATAACGTTCTTGTTGTTCCAGTGCTTGTTCCAATTCTTGTTTTTGTTCTTGTTCTTGTTGCCGGCGAGGACGACGAGGCCGCCGGTGTCGCTGGCGGCTTTGATGCTGCTCGCGCCAGTCTCGACGCCGGCGGACGCCGGCTCTACCGGCATGACGACGCCCAGAGCCAAGCCCGCCAAAACAATTGCTGCCAGATAGGGCAGCTGCAACGATCTTCCAATCTGCGCCGATTCGACCTTCTTATAACCCATGACAGTTCTCCGTTGGGGTGTTGGTGGCATCACCGGTTTGGACCTGCAGTCGGCAGTGAGTGCCCCGGGTTCGAGAAAAGCCTGCGCTCCTCCGCCGAAATTCAGCTACGAAGCCAGGAAAACGACTTTGTGATGGCAATGTGGTTCCAATTGTGGATGAGCAGTGGAGATCTCGCTTCGCGTGGCCGCTACTTCGCCAAGCCTTCCCGTCGGGAAAAGCGACTTTACCTGTCGTGTGAGCTTGCTAGAGTAGCGTCATAGAACCAATGCCGCGGCCGAGCAGCCATTGCCTGGGTTAGACGGCTCTGCGGTTTGAAGGGTTGAACATCGTGACTGGGCCGAGCGGCAATGCCCGCGCGGCTGCCATTCCTTCGCCGGACTTGGTCGGGCGGAGAGAGACCGATGACTGCGGGGAAGGCGGCGTTCCGGCGCAGATCATGGCCCGGGCGCGGCTCGATGCGCCGGTTGAGGGCCTATTGGGGGCAGCCCAGGGCAAGAGCGATGCGGACGCGCACGCCAGGCGTGGCGCAGCTCCGGTTTACGCGGCTCTCGATCTCGGCACCAACAATTGCAGACTACTCGTCGCCAAGCCGTCGCGCCGTGGCTTTGTCGTCATCGACGCCTTCTCGCGCATCATTCGTCTCGGCGAGGGTATGCTGGGTTCGGGGCGGCTGTCGGAACTGGCAATGAGCCGCACCGTCGAGGCGCTGAAGATCTGTGGCGACAAGATGCGCCGCCGCAATGTCTCCCGGTCGCGCCTGATCGCCACCGAAGCGTGCCGGATTGCCGCGAACAGCGATGAGTTCATCGAGCGCGCGCGCCGCGAGACCGGCCTCGCCATCGAGATTGTGAGCCGTGAAACCGAAGCCAAGCTTGCCGTCTCCGGCTGTGCGTCCCTGATCGACCGCAATTGCGATCTATCGCTCGTGTTCGACATCGGCGGCGGCAGCTCGGAGCTGATCTGGCTCGATCTCAGCCGCCTCGACCGGCCCTGGCACCGCTCCATCTCCGATCGGCTCGAGGTGCAGAGCTGCATCGCGGCGTGGACCTCTTTGCCCATTGGCGTGGTCAACTTGGCCGAGCGCCACGGTGGCCGTGAGGTGACGCGGGCGAGTTACGAGGCCATGGTGGCGGAGGTGATCGGGGCGCTGGAGGATTTCGAAGCCGAGCACAAATTCGGCCGGCGCATCCTCAACCGATGCACGCAATTCCTCGGCACCTCCGGCACGGTCACCACCATCGCCGGAATTCATCTCGCTTTGCCGGTCTATGAGCGCTCCCGCGTCGACGGATGCTGGCTTGGCGTGCGCGATGTGCGCAACGTGTCGGACGCGCTGATCGCCATGAGCTATGCCGAGCGCGTGGCCCAGCCTTGCATCGGTCAGGAGCGCGCCGATCTGGTGCTCGCGGGCTGCGCCATTCTCGAAGCGCTGCTCAGAGTATGGCCGTGCCAGCGATTGCGGGTGGCGGATCGGGGCTTGCGCGAGGGCATCCTGGCCACGCTCATGGCCGAGGACGCGAACAACCGCCGGCCGCCGCGTCACGCCTCTGGGCGCTCGTCTCGCCCCTAGCGAAATTTTGCCGATGCCGGTCGGGTCAAACCTGGGACTCCTGGTCCTGAGGCGTGGCCGTGGGGCGCATTGGCGCCGACAGGCTCGTGCCGGCGGCTTTGGGCAGGGACATGAAGATCAGGGCCGAGGCGGCCGAGATCGACGCGACCACGACGAAGGCGGTGGAGAAATCGTCCGGCTGAACCAGCGCGTCGGGACGTCCGTGCCGTTGGAACTCCAGCACCAGCGCCCCCACCGCAACTCCCGCCGACATCGATAATTGTTGCGCCACGGAGGCGAAGCTCGTCGCCGCGCTCATCGCTTTCGGCTCAATGTCGGCGTAAGCGAGCGTGTTGATGCTCGTGAATTGCAACGATTTGAAGAAGCCGCCGACAAGCAGCACGGTGAGAATGACCGCGTGCGGCGTCACCGGCGTGAACAGCGCCGTCGACGCGATGAACAGGCTGCTCAACACGGCGTTGACCACGAGCACGGATTTGAACCCGAACCGGCGCAAGATCGGCGCCGCCGTGGTCTTCATGGCGATGGCCCCGACGGCGCTGGCGAATGTCAGCAGCCCGGATTGAAACGGGGTGAGGCCAAAGCCGAGCTGCAACAGAAGCGGCAGCAGAAACGGCGTAGCGCCGATGCCGATGCGAAACATGAAACCCCCGACCACGCTGGCATAGAACGAGTCGATCTTGAGCAGGCTCAAATCGATGAGGGGAAACGCAATGCTGCGCGCGTGACGGACATAGAGCCAACAGCCGATCACGCCGGTGACGAGCAAGGCCGCGACCATTTCCGGCGGGAAGAGTCCTTGGCCGATGGTGGTGAAGCCGAAGGCGAGGCCGGTCAGTCCGATCCCCGACAGGATGAAGCCTTTGAAGTCGAGCGGCGGCAACTCGTCCTCGCGGATATCGCCGATATAGCGCGTGGCCAGGATGACCCCCAAAATCCCCACCGGGATGTTGATCCAGAAGATCCAGCGCCAGGAGGCGAAGGTGGTGATGAAGCCGCCGAGCGGCGGCCCGATCACGGGGCCCATCAGCGCCGGGATGGTGAGCCAGGCGAGCGCCGCGATCAGCTCCGATTTCGGCACGGTCCGCAGGATCACGAGCCGCCCCACCGGGACCATCATCGCCCCGCCCATGCCTTGGATGATGCGGAACAGGACGAAGTCCCAGAGCGAATGGGAGAAACCACAGGCGGCGGACCCCAAGGTGAACACGACGATCGCCGCCCTGAAGATGGTGCGGGCGCCGAAACGGTCGGCGGCCCAGCCGCTCAAGGGAATGAACACGGCGAGCGATAGGAGATAGGAGGTGAGCGCAAGCTTGAGCGCGATCGGGTCTTCGCCTAGATCGCGGGCGATCGCCGGCAAGGACGTCGCGATCACCGTCGAGTCCATGGTCTCCATGAACAGGGCGACCGCGACGATGAGGGTGACAAAATAGCGGGGCATGTGTCAGGGGCTAGAGCGTGATAGGGCCGACATGGGGCGTCGGGGCCTTTAGGGTCAAGGGCTACGCGGCGATATGGCTGATTAACCAATGGTAAAAGAAACGAAAGGCGAGGGCTCGCCCAAGGGCGGCGGCGGCCGGCAACTCTCGGTCAAGCTGCGCACCGCCAAAGGGCGGAAGACGGGTTCGACGCGCTGGCTCCAGCGCCAGCTCAACGACCCTTACGTCGAGGAAGCGAAGCGGCGGGGTTATCGCTCGCGTTCGGCGTTCAAGCTCACCGAGATGGACGACAAAGCCCGCTTCCTCAGACCGGGGATGGTTGTGGTCGATTTGGGCGCCGCGCCAGGCGGCTGGAGCCAGATCGCGGCGGAGCGGGTGGGAGCGGGCGAGGGGAGGGGCCAGGTGGTCGCCGTCGATCTGCTCGACCTCGAGCCGATCGCCGGGGTCGAGATGTTCGCGCTCGATGTGAGCGAGGAGGGGGCGCTGGAGCAGATCAAGGCCGCGCTCAAAGGCGGCCTCGCCGACATCGTGCTCTCCGACATGGCGCCGGCGACCACGGGGCATCGATCTACCGATCATATCCGCGTGGTCGCGCTGGCCGAAGCCGCGCTCGATCTGGCCGAGGCGCTGCTCGCGCCCGGCGGCACCTTCCTGGCCAAGGTGTTTCAAGGTGGGGCGGGGCAGGAGCTGATGGCCAGGTTGAAGCGGTCCTTCGCCAAGGTGCACCACGTCAAGCCCAAGGCGAGCCGCAAGGAATCGCCGGAGATCTACGTCCTCGCTACCGGCTTTCGCGGCTCGCGGTAGCGATCAATCAACCGCGTATTCGACGTCGTCTTTGTAGAGGTCGTAGGCGGCGGCATATTCCATCACGCGGGCGACCTCGCCGATCAGCGTCGCGTCATAGCCGGCGCGGCGGAGCAAATGGAAGCCCATCTCCATGCCCGAGGCGATGCCGCCGGCGGTGATGAAGCGCCCGGCATCGACCACGCGGGCCCGCGAGATGCGGACCTTGGGCGCGATCTCGGCCAGCCGGTCGATCGGAATCTTGCCCGCGCCCGACGCTTCCACCCGGTCCGGCTCTTTGCGGTTGGTGGCGGGTTTGCCATCGAGCAGCCCCATGAGGCCATAGATCCAGGAGCCGGTGCAGACGCTGGTGAGCAGCGTCTTCTCCGGCAGATCGCGAATGAAATCCTGAAGCCGCCCATTGTGCATCTCCTGGCGCGTGCCGAAGCCGCCGGGGATGAGAAAGGCATCCATGTCCGGCCGGTCCTGGAAGCTGTAGTTCGGCAGCACGGTGAAGCCGGCTTGGGTCTGAACCGGGCGCATGGCGTCGGCGATGAGAAAGGCATCGAGCTCGGGGTCGAATCTCCGCGCCACGGAGAACACGCCGTAAGGCGCAGCATAGTCGACGATCTCGGCGTCCTTGAACACATAGATGCCGAGGCGGAAACCCGGGCGCTTTGGATAAATGCGGTGCGTACTCATTCTTGGCGACTCCGGGAGTTAGGAGATGGTGGCGCGCAGCTCCGCATTCTCACGCTCGAGCGCTTCGATGCGAGCCTTCAATGTATCAATGGCGGCGGCAACGTCCTCGGAAAAGAGCAATTGCGGGATATGCTGCGGACAGTTCGTGTCCCAGGCGCTGAGGGTGAACAGGATCGCCGCCTCCGCTCGGGCTCGGTAGCCCTCGGGCAGCAGCGTCGCAATCAGCTCCGGGTCGTCCTCGACCACGCGCGCGCTTCCCCAGAGCTTCACCCGGTGGCGGTTCATATAATCCATGATGAAGATCATGGCGCGCGGGTTCTCCGCCAGATTTCCGGTGGTGATGTATTGCCGGTTGCCGCTGAAATCGGCGAAGGCGAGCGTGTTCCCGTCCAAGACGCGCAGGAACCCCGGAGGTCCGCCCCGATGCTGGATGTAGGGCTGCGCCTCCTTGCTGGCCGTCGCCAGATAGAACGACCGCACTCCGGCGATGAGCCCGGCGAGCTCGGCGTTCACTGTTGTCGGCCAGCCGCCTTTGGCTTCGAGACCGGCATAGCCGCGGCGTGAGCCTCGGCTTTCCTGCACGGTCTTGACCGAGGGTGAAAACGCGATGTCGGTGGAGGAAGCAGGCATCGGCCGAGCCGTCACAATCCCGGCATCGGGATGAAGCCAGGAAGCGCCTTGATGCGTCCGATCCAGGCCTGGACCGCCGGACAGGGTGCGAGCGACAGGCCGCCTTCATGCGCGAGGGCGACATAGGGCATGCAGGCGACGTCGGCGATGGTCGGCCGGTCGAGGACGAGCCAGTCGTTGGCGTCAAGACGCGCTTCCAGGAGATCGAGGATGCGCGCGGCCTTTTCCCGCGCCAGGCCGATGTCGAGCTTGTAGCCGAATTTACCGTGGAGGCGGGCGTCGGCCGGCCCGCGCGCGATCTCGTTCTCGGCCACCATGAGCCATTCGACCACACGCGCCAGGTTCGCGGTGTCCGTCGGCAGCCAGTCCTCGCCGCCATGCTTGCGCGCGAGATAAACCAGGATGGCTTGCGAGTCGCGGAGGACGACATCCCCGTCCTCGAGAATTGGGACCTGGCCGAAGGGGTTGAGGTCGATGAGGGGGCTTCTCTTGTGGGCGCCACCCAGAAGATCGACGGTCGTTGCGTCGATTTTCAGTCCCAGTAGCGAACAGAGCAGGCGGACCTTGTAGCAATTCCCAGACAGCTCGAAGTCGTAAAGTTTCATCTTGGCCATCAGGCTCTCCCATTGTCTGCGTCCCGGAAGCCCTTGATGCCTTATTCCGTTTTCAAAGAGTATCGCCTAAGATTGCAAAGTATAATTCCGAGAAACGGAACAATCTCATGGACCGGCTTACCGCCATTAACGTCTTCGTCGCCATCGTCGAGGCCGGCAGCCTGTCCGCGGCCGGGCGCCGGCTTGGCATGCCGTTGACGACGGTCAGCCGCCAGCTGTCGGCGCTGGAGGAGCAAGTCGGGGTGCGGCTCGTCACCCGCACCACGCGCCGTCTGACCCTGACCGAGCCCGGCCGGGATTATCTCGACTCCTGCCGCCGTATCGTCGCCGAGCTCGAGGCGGCGGAATTGCGTCTGGCCGGGGGACATCTGGAGCCCGCCGGGGAACTCGCTTTGACCGCGCCCATTGTATTTGGCCGGCTGCACTTGCTGCCGATCGTGACCGAGTTCCTCGCCACGTTTCCGAGGGTCACCGCGCGTCTCTTTCTCGTCGACCGCGTCGTCGACCTGATCGAGGAAGGGCTCGATGTGTCGCTGCGTATCGGAGCGCTCCCCAGCTCCTCGCTGATGGCGGCGCGTGTGGGCTCGATCCGTTACGTCACCTGTGCGAGCCCCGACTATCTGGCCCGTCGCGGCGTCCCCTCCTTGCCGCAGGAGCTCGCGCGTCACGACTGCATCAGCTTGACGGCTTTATCGAGCGCGGAACGATGGAGCTTTGCCGGGCCCAAGGCGCAGCGGCAGGTTTTGTTGCATCCACGGCTCACGGTAAACATGGCCGAAGCCGCCATCGACGCCGCCGTGGCCGGGCTCGGCGTCGCGCGCATACTCTCCTACCAGGTCACCCGGCATCTGGCCGACGGCTCCTTGCGCTTGATCCTCGAGGCGTTCGAGCCGGAGGCAATGCCGATCAGCATCCTGCACCGGGAAGACCGGCTGCCCCAGGCTAAGGTGCAGAGTTTCGTGGGCTTTGCCGTGCCGCGCCTGCGCGCGCAAATGAAGGTGCAGTCCGCGACGGGCGCCATGGCGAGGGGGAGTGAGGCTCAGCTTCCCAAAGGCGGGGCAAGCTGCTAAAGGAAGCCGCCAACCGGCTGGATAGAAAAACAAGCTCCCGCCCGTCGATGAGGTTGGCCGATGCCCCAGGGGCAGTCTCAAGACAAGACCAAATTTTCCAACAATGGCGAGGTCGGGCTGACCTTCGACGACGTTCTCATCAGGCCCGCCGCTTCCGATGTGATGCCGAGCGCGGTCGATATCGGCTCGCGCGTCACCCGCACCATCCAAGTGCACATCCCGATTCTGTCCTCGGCCATGGATACGGTCACCGAAGCCAATCTGGCCATCGCCATGGCGCAGGCCGGGGGAATTGGAGTGGTTCACCGCAATCTCCCGCCCGAGGCCCAAGCGGCGCAAGTGGCGCAAGTGAAGAAGTTCGAGTCCGGCATGGTGGTGAACCCGGTGACCACCAGCCCCAAGGCGACGCTTGCCGACGCCTTGAAGCTGATGGTCGATCACCGCATCTCGGGCATTCCCGTGGTCGAGCCCGGACGGAACGGCGAACGCGACGGCAGGCTCGTCGGCATCCTCACCAATCGCGACGTCCGCTTCGCCACCAATCCGGGCCAGCCGATCCACGAGCTGATGACCAAAGAGGGGCTGATCACGGTCAAAGAGAATGTCGGCATGGAGGAAGCCAAGCGCCTTCTCCACACGCACCGGATCGAGAAGCTTCTCGTCGTCGACGACGACTATCACTGCATCGGCCTGATCACGGTGAAGGACATCGAGAAGGCGAGGTTGAACCCCAATGCCTGCAAGGACGAGCAGGGGCGCTTGCGCGTCGCCGCGGCCACGGGCGTCGGCGACGATGGCTTCGCCCGCACGGAACGGCTGATCGACGCCGGCGCCGATCTGATCGTCGTCGATACCGCCCACGGCCATCAGGCCCGCGTGCTCGAAGCCATCGGCCGGATCAAGCGGCAATCGAACGCGGTCCAGGTCATCGCCGGCAATGTGGCCACGCGCGAGGGCACCATGGCCCTGATCGATGCCGGTGCCGATGCGGTCAAGGTCGGCATCGGCCCAGGCTCGATCTGCACCACTCGCATCGTGGCCGGCGTCGGCGTGCCGCAGCTCACGGCGCTGCTCGAGGCGGTGGAGGTGGCGAAGAAGCACGACGTGCCGGTGATCTCGGACGGCGGCATCAAATATTCCGGCGACTTGGCCAAGGCGCTTGCCGCCGGCGCCGACTGCGTGATGATCGGCTCCCTCCTTGCGGGCACCGATGAGAGCCCGGGCGAGGTCTATCTCTATCAGGGCCGTTCCTATAAATCCTATCGCGGCATGGGCGCTGTCGGCGCCATGGCGCGGGGCTCGGCCGACCGCTATTTCCAGCAGGACATCAAGGACACGCTGAAGCTCGTGCCGGAAGGGGTGGAGGGCCAGGTGCCCTATAAGGGGCCGCTGGCGAGCGTGCTGCACCAGCTGACCGGAGGCTTGCGCGCCTCGATGGGCTATACCGGCGCCCGTAATCTTCCCGAATTCGCCGAACGCGCCGAATTCATCCGCATCTCGCCGGCCGCGCTTCGCGAGAGTCACGTGCATGACGTGACCATCACGCGGGAATCGCCGAACTATCCGCGGGAAACGTAGCGGCGCTTAGGCGCCCGCTTACTCCACCCCGAGCTTTTTGATCTCATCGATGATGCCCGGCTCCAGCTTCACGGCCAAGGCGATGTCGGCGCTGCCGTCGGTGGCCTTGCCTTTGCGGCTCTTGACCAAGCCGCGGCCGACGAGGGCCGAGGCATTGTTCTCCTGCAGCTTGAGAGCCGCGGTGAAGTCTTCCATGGCTCGATCGAGGTCGTTCTGGAGCACATAGATCCAGCCGCGATCGATGTAGTTCTTGGCCAAATCCGGCTCCAGCTTGATCACCGTGCTGTAATCGGCGGAGGCCTTGTCGTAGTCCTTCTTCTGCCGGTAGAGATCGGCACGCTTGGAATAGCCTGGCGTCGACTTGGGATCGAGCTTGACCTTCTGGTCGAGGTCGCGGATGGCGCTGTCGAAATCACCCTGATCGCTGGAGATCAGCCCCCGCAGCATGTAGAAATCGCCGCGGACCGCGTCGAGACGAATGGCCTCGTCCACGTCCTTGGTGGCATTGGCGAAATCCTTCTTGGCCCGATAGGCCGCGGCGCGCATGAAATAGAGATTGGGCTCTTTGGGGTCGAGACGCACCGCCTCGTCCATCTCGGCCACGGCGCCAGCGTAATCGCGCGTCGCCGACAGGCCGATGGCCCGGTTGCCATGCGCGGCGACGACACGGTCGGTGTCGGTGGAACCGGAGTTGATGAAGGCGGTGCAGGCGTCCAGCACCTCCTGGATCGAGCCGTTGCCGGTGAAGCAGGGATTTACTTCGGTACTCCCGGCGGTCGTCTTGCCATGCGGCGTGGCGGGTTCGACCGGCTCTAGAATCGGAGCCTTCGCCGATTCGGCCGGAGCATCGGCGTCCTCGGCGGAAAGGGGGATGGCCGAGGCCGACAGAACGGCCAGCGTGCCGACCAGAACAGCGGCGCGCGAGACCAGGGCTGAACGCTTGAACAGATGCATTAATTCCTCCACTGCCTTTGAAAGCTTGTTTTGTCCTCCTTAAAGCCACGCAAGCGACCCGCGTCAACTGAACATCCATTCATGAAGTGAACGGCGCCGAAGTAAGGGTATAAGGGCGCCTGAGGCCGCCAGCGCTGGCCGACCCTTCACCCAGGCCCATGGGAGGCTTCCATGTCGATGCAGGCCATGTTGATGCCGGTGTTTGCGCAAGTGGCGCTCACCTTCGTGCTTCTGTTCTGGATGCAAATCCTGCGCTTGCGGGCGGTGCGGCTCGGCCGGGTTCCGGCCCACTCGGTGGCGCTGCGGGAGCCGAACTGGCCCGCCCGGGTCGTCCAGATCGCCAACGCCTTCCATAACCAGCTCGAGACGCCGCTCCTCTTCTATGTGCTCATCCTGCTGTCGCTGCTGACCCAAACCGCCGATTCCATCCTCTTCGTCCTCAGCTGGCTGTTCGTCATATCGCGCTTCGCGCACGCCTACGTCCACGTCACCTCCAACCGCATTGCCCACCGGTCTCCAATTTTTCTGGTCGGCGCCATCGGCCTTGCCCTGATGTGGATCATCGTTGCCGCCCGCCTCACCATCGCGTCGAGCGGATGACGCCGGGAGCGAGGGCGAGCGCCGCGATCGAGATCCTCACCGAGATCGAGGCGCGCAAGCGCCCGGCGGCCGACGCCTTGAAGGATTGGGGGCTCTCGCACCGGTTTGCCGGCTCGGGCGACCGGGCGGCCATCGGCAATCTGGTCTTCGACGCGCTCCGCACCCGCGCCTCGACCGCCTTCGTCATGGGCGAGGACAGTCCCCGCGCGCTCGCGCTCCGCACGCTCGCTTCGAGCTGGGGGCTAGGCCCGGACGGCGTGGCCGCTTTGGCCGATGGCGGCCGCTTTGCGCCCGAGCCTCTGACACCGGCAGAGCTTGAAGGGCTCAAGCGCGAGATCGCGCCGGACGCGCCGGCCCATATCCGGGGCGATTATCCCGAATGGCTCGCGCCCCTGTTCGAGCGTGGCCTCGGCCACGGTGCGGCGGCGGAGGGGGCGGCGCTGGCGACACGGGCGCCGGTCGATCTCAGGGTGAATAGTCTAAAGGCGACGCGGGAGAAGGTTCTGAACGGGCTTCGCCGGTTCGAGGCCGAGCCCACGGCTTATTCGCCCCTCGGCGTTCGCATCGCCGCGGGGTCAGGGCCCAGTCGCAGCCCCCATGTCGAGGCGGAGCCAGGCCACGGCAAAGGTTGGTACGAGGTGCAGGATTTGGGGTCCCAGCTCGCGACCCTGCTCGCCGGGGCCCAGCCGAAAGAGCAAGTTCTCGACCTTTGCGCCGGTGCCGGCGGCAAGACCCTGGGGCTTGCGGCCGCCATGGCGAATACCGGTCAGCTCTACGCCTATGATTCCGACCGGATGCGGCTTCGGCCGATCTTCGAGCGCCTGAAGCGGGCCGGCGCCCGCAATGTCCAGGTGCTCCAGGCCGGAGACGCGGAGGCGCTGGCGCAGCTCGAGGGTCGGATGGACCGCGTCATCGTCGATGCGCCTTGCACCGGGTCGGGCGTGTGGCGGCGGCGGCCTGACGCCAAATGGCGGCTGGGCCCACAGATGCTCGAGGCGAGGCTCGCCGAGCAGCAGGCCGTGCTCGACCTGGCGGCGCCTCTGGTGAAGCCGGGAGGCCGGCTCGTCTATATCACCTGCTCGGTCTTGCCGTCGGAGAACCGCGACCGAATCGATGCCTTCATCGCCCGCTTTCCCGAGTTCAAGCTCGCGCCCTGGCGTCAGCTCTGGGACGCGGCGTTGCCGGAGGCGTCGCCGCCACCCTCCGCCGACGGCTCGGCCGAGACGCTGCTGATGACACCCCTAAGCCACGGCACCGACGGGTTCTTCGTGGCGGCGCTGGAACGGTCTGGCTGAGCGCGCGGCGGCCTCTCCCGGGTGCGCTCGCGACCGCCGGCAAAAAAAATCGGCGGCGCCACCATTAGCACTTGAAATTGACATTAAGCTCGATGAAATGACTCCGCGCTTTTGACGGACGAGAGTCGGCGGTTGGCGCCACCATCGATCCCTCGAAAGCTTGGAGGGGAAGCATTTCCCATGAGCTTGCTACGTAGTGAGGCTGAAGAGCCTCCCAGTCGCCCGCAGGCGGCACATCAACTTCTTCCCAACCCACATCATCCCCTCAACCTTCTCTCCCCCGCGACGGTACAAAGTCTCGGCGTTCTGACGGCGCGCGCAGAGCGCTTCCCCGTCGGACCCCAGACACGCGCCTTCCGCAAGCGCTACTTTCCCGAGATCGACCCGGCCCAATGGAACGACTGGCGCTGGCAGGCCCGGGCGCGCATCCGCACCCTGGCCGAGCTTGAGCGCATCTTCGTGCTGTCGGATGACGAGCGCGACGCGGTCGCGCGCCACCAGGGCTCATTGCCGCTCGGCATCACGCCTTATTATGCCAGCCTGATGAGCCGCGAGGATTCGTTCGAGCCGCTCCGGCGCACGCATATCCCGGTCGGCACCGAATATCTGAAGGCGCCGGGCGAGGCGGACGATCCGCTGGGTGAAGACGGCCACACCGCGGTGCCGGGTCTGGTGCACCGCTACCCCGACCGCGTGCTGTTCCTGGCAACGGGATTCTGCTCGACCTATTGCCGCTACTGCACCCGCTCGCGCATGGTGGGCGAGCCTGGGGGCGACTATTCCTTCAGCCGCCCGCAATGGGAAGATGCACTCGACTATATCGCCGACCATGCGGAAATCCGTGACGTCCTGATCTCTGGCGGCGATCCGCTGACGCTCTCCGACGAGCGGCTCGACTATCTGCTCGGGCGGCTTCGGGCCATCAAACATGTCGAGTTCGTAAGGCTTGGCACCAAGGTGCCGGTGGTGCTGCCGCAGCGGGTCACGCGCTCCTTGACCCGGGTCCTCAAGAAGCATCATCCGCTATGGATGAGCCTCCACTTCACCCACCCCGCCGAGCTGACGCCGGAGGTTTCGGAGGCTTGCGCGAGGCTCGCCGATGCCGGCATTCCGCTCGGGAGCCAGACGGTGCTGCTCAAGGACATCAACGACAGCGTCGACACGCTGAAGAGCCTCTATCACGGGCTCCTGATGCGGCGCGTGCGGCCTTATTATCTCTACCAATGCGACCCGATCTCCGGGTCGTCGCATTTCCGTACCTCCGTCGATAAGGGGCTCTTGATCATGCAAGGCCTGCGCGGCCATACCACCGGCTATGCGGTGCCGACCTATGTCATCGACGCGCCGGGCGGTGGCGGCAAAATCCCGCTGCTGCCGGACTATGTGGAAGGCCGCGATGGCGACGATCTGATCTTGCGCAATTTCGAGGGCAAGACCTATCGCTACACCGACCCGGAGGGCACCGTCGGCACCGATCGGGCCCCCCGCGGCGAAAGCCTGTGATGCGTATCGGCCTCGTCTACGACCTCAGGGACGATTATCGCGCCCTCGGCTTCTCCGAGGAGGAGATCGCCGAGTTCGACAATGTCGACACCATCGACCAGCTCGCCGGTGCCTTGCAGGCGCTTGGCTGCGAGGTCGAGCGGGTTGGCCGTGGCCAGGCGCTGGCGGCGCGGCTGGTCGCGGGGACGCGCTTCGATCTCGTGTTCTCCATCGCCGAAGGGGTGAAGGGCCGGTCGCGGGAGGCGCAGGTGCCGGCGCTGTGCGAGCTATTCGACCAGCCCTATCTGTTCTCGGACCCGCTCAGCTCGGCCGCGTGCCATGACAAGGCCGTGGCCAAACGGCTGGTCCGCGATGCCGGCGTGCCGACGACCGCTTTCGCGGTGGCGCATGCGGATGCGGGGGAGCTGCGCGGCTGGGATCGATACCCGGCCTTCGTCAAGCCGTTGGCCGAAGGCACCGGCAAGGGCTGCGAGGCGGCTTCCCTGGTGCGCGATGCTCAGGAGCTTGCCGGCGCGGCGACCACGCTCATTGCCCGCTACGGCCAGCCGGTGCTGGTCGAGCCTTATCTTCCGGGGCGGGAGTTCACCATCGGCATCGTCGGCAATGGCAGCGATGCGAGCGTGATCGGGGTGTGCGAGATCCTGCTGAAGGAGCAGGCCGAAGCCAATGTCTATTCGCTCCACAACAAGGAGCTGTGCGAGGACCTGGTCATCTACGCCCGCGCCGACGATGCCGAAGCGCGCCTTGCCGGCGAGTGGGCGCTCTCCGCTTACCACGCGCTTGAGTGCCGCGACGCGGCCCGCATCGACTTCAGGTCGGATGAAGCGGGCGAGCCCTATTTCCTCGAAGCCAACCCGCTTGCCGGACTTCACCCGCAGCATTCCGATCTTCCCATTCTCGCCGCGCAGAACGGCATTACCTTTGTCGAGCTGATCGGCAAGATCCTCGATGCCGGGCTGGCGCGCTACGGTCTGGTTCGGCCGGCCATGGAGCCGCGGCGGAGACGCGCCTGATGGCCCTGAAGCCTCATGGCTTCATTCCCGTCGTGCACGCGGCGACCAAGGAACGTCCCGACGAGATCGACACGCTGGTGGCGGCTGAAGCCGTGGCTGGGGCGCTGGCCGAGCTCGGCTTCGCCACGGACATCGTGGCTGTCGACCTCGATGTGACGGACTTCCTGGCGCTGAAGCGCCGCGATGCCATGCTCGTTTTCAACCTCGTGGACGCGGTGAGGGGAGATGGCAGGCTCGCGCCCGGCGTTCCTTCGCTGCTGGATGCGGCCGGGCTTCCCTATACCGGCGCCCGCTCCGGCGCCTGGCTCGAGACCCTGTCCAAATTGGCGACCAAGTCGAAGCTCGCGCGCGAAGGCCTGCCGACGCCGCCATGGTCGGTCGATGGCGGTGGGCTTGATCCGGACCGCCTCGTCATCGTCAAGCCGGTCTGGGAGCATGGCTCCTTGGGCCTCGACGACAGCTCCGTGGTCAAACCTGCGGGCGCCGCCCGCATCATCGCAGAACGAACCGCGCGCTTCGACACCGAGCATTTCGCCGAAGCCTTTGTCGACGGGCGCGAGTTCAATCTGGCGCTGCTTGAAGGCCGTCATGGCGCGCGCGTGCTGCCGATGGCCGAGATCGTGTTCGAAGACTGGGCCGAGGGGCGCCCGCGCATCGTCGGCTATGACGCCAAATGGACGCCTGATAGCGAGGCCTATACCGGCACGCCGCGGCGCTTCGGGGTTGAGCGGGAGGAGCCCGCACTCGCCGCGAGGCTCAAGCAGCTCGCGCTCGCCTGTTGGGATCTGTTCGGGCTTGCCGGCTATGCCCGGGTCGATTTCCGCGTCGACGCCGCGGGCCAAGCTTGGGTTCTGGAAGTGAACGTCAATCCCTGCCTCAGCCCCGATGCGGGGTTTGCCGCCGCCGCGCGCGAAGCCGGACTGTCTTATCCCGAACTGATCGGCCAAATCGTCGACGCCGCGCCGCGAGCCTTGAAAGCCACGGCCTGACATGTTGCGCATCCGAAAAGTCGCTGACGCGACCACGGCGCCGAACCGCGCCGCGATCGAGGCGGCGCAGAAGATCATGCGCGAGCAGTTTCCGCTGATCCCGGACGCCGACATCGCCAAGATGTCGGACCAGCTCTCCAATCCGTTGAAGCATCGCTTCGTCTCGCGCCTGTTCGTGGCCGAGAATGCGCGGGACCAGACCCTCGGTGTGGCGCTTCTGCTTTACGCGCCTGACATCGGCTTCTCCTATCTGGAGATCATCTCGACCGCGCTCGGCCGCACGGGCAGGGGCATCGGCGCCACGCTGTATGAGCGGGTGCGCGAGGAGGCGCGCGCGCTGGGCACGCAAATCTATTTCGAATGCCTGCCGGACGATCCGGCGCTCAGCCCCAACCAAGAGATCAGGGCAAGCAATGCGAGCCGGCTCAAATTCTATGAGCGTTACGGTGCCCGGCCGATCGCGAATACAGCCTACGAGACGCCGGTGCAGCCGGGGCAGACCGACCCGCCTTACCTCGTACTCGATCCGCTCGGCTCGACCGATCTCCCGAGCCGGGACGCCGTCAGGAAGATCGTGCGTGCCATCCTCGAGCGGAAATATGGACTGCCCGAGACCTATGTGAAGATGGTGGTGGACTCGATCAAGGACGATCCGGTCCGGTTGCGCGAGCCACGCTACACCAAGCCCACCGCGGCGCTGAAGGGCGTGGTCAGGGCGAGCACCGAACCGCGCATCGCGCTCCTGGTGAATGACGACCACACCATTCACCACGTGCAGGAGCGAGGTTACGTCGAGGCGCCGGTGCGCATCCGCTCGATCATGGCCGAGCTCACCCCCTCGGGCCTGTTCGAGCGGCTGCCGACGAAGCGCTTTTCCGACCGCCATATCCGCGCCGTGCATGACGGCAGGCTCGTCGATTACATTCGCAAGGCCTGCCTCATGGCCGGCCCCAAGAAGTCCATCTACCCCTACGTGTTCCCGATGCGGAACGCGGCGCGGCCGCCGAAGGATGAGACGGTGCTGGCCGGCTATTACTGCATCGACACCTTCACCCCGCTCAATCTCAACGCCTATCTCGCCGCCCGCTCGGCCGTGGATTGCGCGCTGACCGCGGCGGAAAAGGTGCTCGAAGGCTCGGACCTGGCCTATGCGCTGGTAAGGCCGCCGGGACATCACGCCGAGACCCGCAATTTCGGCGGCTTCTGCTATTTCAACAACGCCGCGATCGCCGCGAATTTGCTCTCGCGCTATGGGCGCGTCGCCATCCTCGACATCGACTATCACCATGGCAATGGCCAACAGGAGATCTTCTACGCGCGCTCGGACGTGCTCACGGTCTCCATTCACGGCCATCCGAGCTTCGCCTATCCCTATTTCACCGGATTCCGCGACGAGACCGGGATCGGCCCGGGCGCGGGCTTCAACCTGAACATTCCGCTGGCCGAGCACATCACGCCGGAGCAGCACCGCAACGCCGTGGCGGAGTCGTTACGGCGCATCAGGCGCTTCAGTCCGGCCTTTCTCGTGCTGTCGCTCGGCTTCGACACCGCGCGCGGCGATCCGACCGGCACGTGGTCCAACCGGGCCCGCGACTTCGAGCAGCTCGGGCGCATGATCGGCGAGCAGGGCTACTCGACCCTGGTGGTGCAGGAAGGCGGCTACCGCGTGCGCACGCTCGGCATCAACGCCCGCAATTTCTTCGTCGGCCTCGTCGCCGGTCACTCGGCCGCGCGCAAGATGGTGCCATCGCTTGCGCTCGGGGCGCCGCCGCGGTTGCCCTCGCGCGACGCGCTCGAATGGCGCAGCGCGGCGATGGCCGACGATGTCGGGCGGGTGCGCGCGCTCGTCACCGCGACCGGCTTCTTCAACGCGGCCGAGGTCGAGATCGCGGGCGAGCTTGTGACCGAGCGCCTGGCCAAGGGCCTACGCTCCGGCTACCATTTCGTGCTGGCCGAGCGCGGCAGCGGCCTCGTGGCCTATGCCTGTTACGGGCCGATCGAGGGGACGCAAGGGTCGTTCGATCTGTACTGGATTGCCGTTGCGCCGGAGGAGCAGAGGAAGGGTTTAGGCCCCCAGGTCTTCGCCCGCGCCGAGGCCGCCATGCGCAAGGCCGGGGCCAAGCGGATCTATGTCGATACCTCCTCCTCCGACCGCTATGCGCCCACGCGCGGCTTCTATCAGCGCATGGGCTTTCAGGAGGATGCGCAGCTGCCAGACTTCTACGGCCCCGGCGACGGCAAAATCATCTACGTGAAGGAGGTCGCCGGTTTGGGCCAGCCACAGCCGCGCCATCCCGGCGAAAGCCGGGATCCAGAACCGAAGCCTACGAGCTAG
>Ga0307379_10000691_pt1 | contig 55555 bp, 38 predicted proteins | sample UN2MG_FD_202237 | JGI IMG/M metagenome (GOLD analysis project Ga0307379, IMG submission 202237) | Soil microbial communities from Risofladan, Vaasa, Finland - UN-2 | ecosystem: Environmental > Terrestrial > Soil > Coastal area > Acid sulfate soil | place: Finland: Risofladan, Vaasa | collected... | reverse complement strand
TATGAGTATGAAATTTCCGGTATGTCCGGCCGGCCTGTTTAACAGCCATCATCGTTGTTTGTATAAGGAGAATGGTATGAACAAACTCAATCAGAACAGACGTGATTTTTTGAAGACATTAGGGCTGGGAGTTGCATCACTGGCTTTGCCCGGATACTTGAAAGCTGCGGAGCCGAAAGACCCCCATACCTCCACCAAAAAGCCAAATATTATCCTTATCATGGCGGATGATTTGGGATATTCCGATATCGGATGCTTTGGCGGAGAAGTCAATACGCCGAATCTCAATGAATTGGCAGCGGGCGGAATTCGGTTTACGCAATTTTATAACAGCGCCAAGTGCAGCCCGACACGAGCATCCCTTCTGACCGGCCAGTACGAACATACCGTCGGAGTCAAAAACCTTGAGTATGGAGCTACTTTTGCTGAGATTCTACGCACAGCCGGTTACCGCACAATCATCTCAGGTAAATGGCACCAAAGCCCCCTTCCTACGAGCCGCGGATTTGACCGATATTTCGGCCTGGCCGACGGATGCTGTAATTACTGGAATCCCGGAACCAAAGCCAGGCCCGGCGAAGGGAAACCCGGCCGAAAAAAGCCTACACCGCGCCGTTGGGCCATCGAGGATAAGGCGATTATGGGATACGTCCCTGAAGACAAAAACTTCTACACCACCGACGCCTTCACAAATTATACGATTGAACGGCTTGAAGAGTATAAAAATGAGAATAAACCGTTCCTTCTATATCTGCCGTATACGGCGCCCCATTATCCGCTGCACGCCTGGCCGGACGATATCGCAAAGTACCACGGGAAATACAAAATCGGCTGGGACGAGCTTCGCCGACAGCGCTACAAACGCCAGATCGAGATTGGCCTGCTCGATGCGAAATATGCGATGTCTCCACGGGACGAGAGTGTCCCAAGCTGGGAGTCACTTAGTGATTCGCAAAAGGATCAGGCCGATTTAACAATGGCGGTGTATGCCGCAATGGTAGACCGCATGGACCAGGGTATAGGCAGGGTGCTGGCAAAAGTAAAGGAAATCGGCAAATGGGAGAATACGCTTGTGCTGTTTCTTGCCGACAACGGCGGCTGCCCTGAGACGCCAGATACAACACCTGATATTCCGCCGGGGCCGGTTGAAAGCTATCGAGCGCTGGGTCCTGCCTGGGCTAACGCGAGCAATACACCGTACAGGAAATATAAATCCACCGACTACGAAGGAGGCGCCTGCACGCCGTTCATCGCTTCCTGGCCCGGCGTGATCAAACCCGGTACCCTGACCGACCAGGTGGGACACATAATCGATATTCTGCCAACGTTTATGGAAATAAGCGGTGCCGTCTATCCCGACCAAATCGATGGCAGAAAGCTCAAACCTCTCGCAGGCAAATCATTGCTGCCAATCTTGCGAGGGGAAAAAAGGCAGGGGCACGATGTACTATTCTGGCAGTTTAGCAGGGCCAAAGCTGTTCGGACCGGCAAATGGAAACTCGTCAGGTACGGTGAGGCCGACTGGGAACTTTATGACCTTGAAAAAGACAGAACGGAATTGAACAACCTGGCCGGGCAATATGCTCAGAAGGTCAAAACAATGTCCGCTATGTGGGAAGACTGGTGGACCAATTGCAAAAAATAAAGACACTACCTTCGATATGATTATCGAAGGCGGAAATTATTGTCGAGCACAGGATACGCCAAAATTCATCTATAGGGATGTCACCAATATCCTCAGCACTCGGAATTGAGACTCCACACAAAAACACCGGGAAAAATAATGATAAACTTCTGGCACCGATTCTTCAGATGTAGATTAGACATGATATAATTCCTTCATTAAATCATGCTTAAATTTGAAATACTCAATGAAATAATTCCAGTATTCCAAATCCACAGGATGCTCAGCCCATCCGTTTATTAGATTTGGCGAATTTCAGGAAACTGGTCAGGTTGGAGGCAAAACGAAGCCAGCTGTCAGGGGATTTCCATAGCATGGTGACATATCCTGCCAGAACCTTCGGACGTGTGTAATGGGCCTTGTAAAACTTAATAAATAACTCCTCTAAACGCTCTTTCTTCATGCCATTGGGAACAAAAAGGAAGTTCATGCAATCCATCTTGTCCCAATCCTCTTCGAAGGTTCCCAGTTCATGGATGTTTTCATACAGCGGAGACCCGGGAAACGGCGTGAATTTCGCCAGGTTAAAGTCGTCTATCGGCAGAGAGAAAACAAAATCCATACTGCGTTTGATACTTTCCTCAGACTCTCCGGGCAGGCCCATCATCAGCAAGCCTTTGGTTCGGATCCCGGCTCTTTTAATATTTCGGATGGTATCGGCCAGCATATCCAAATCTGGATTCTGCCGATGCTGCGCCAGCAGTTTGGAATCACCCGATTCAATACCCAGGCTCATCATCCAGCACCCGGCTTTCTTCATCAGCTTCATCAGTTCAAAATCGACATGCTCGGCCCGAACGGCACAGTTGAAAGTCATGTTCAGATTATTATCCATCATCATTCGACAGAATTCTTCCACCCTTTTTCGGTTGAAAGTGAATTGGTCGTCGTAAAAGTTAATATGCCTGATTCCAAACCGTTCCTTCAGATACTTCATATGTTCATAAAGATATTCCGCCGAATTATATCGAAAACTTCGACGGAACACGGATCTGTCACAGTAACTGCAGGCATATGGGCACCCGCGACTTGAGTTACAAGTTGTGTTCGGTGTCCTGGGATAATTAAAAATCGGCAGTTTATAGGCATGTGGATAGCCTTCCAGTTTTTCATAAGCCGGAAACGGCAGGCTGTTCAGATCGATCCCCTTCTCCCTGAAACGAGTAAAATTTATATCGCCGTTTTCCCGATAGACCAGTCCGGGAATCTCACTTAGAGCCTTGCTGTCGGTACCGGCCTTGATCAATGCCTCAACGCATTCTTCTCCCTCACCAATTACTGAAAAGTCAACATCAGGGTAGTCTTCCAGAATCTTTTCACGCAAAGCAGAAATATGAGAGCCACCAAAAACCGACCTGATTCCGGGCAGGATCCCTTTTGCCATTTTGGCAATCCTGACCGAATCGTGAAAGGATGAGGTTGTGCAGCTCAAACCAACATAACCGGGATTCTTCTCCTTTAAGTAGTTACAGATCTTCCGGTCTGATTCCGGATGTGCAAAACAGTCAATAATATCAGCAGCAATCCCTTTCTTCTCCAAACATGCCGCAATACTCATAAGACCCAGCGGCGCCATAATATTTGCCAGTCTGGAGATATCCCGACCAGCTTCACAGGGATCGTATCCCAGAGGATGAATCAGTAAAATTCTGTTATAGTCAAGTATCATCTGTAAGTCCTCCATTGGAAGACTGGGTTTCCTGACAATTCTGTACTTGTTCAATATTAACAACCTATATCATATTCTTGATTGCTGATCAAAACAAGTATGGCTGGAGCATTTTCAGATAAATAGACTTTGAAAGTAATTGCAAAAATTATGTTTGAACTGTCGAAACCAACAATCAAAACCAAAAACGGCAAAAACCGTATTGCTCTATCGAAAAATGTTTTCTTAGCCATCCTGAGGTTGGTGCAATCCCCCCTGCCCACAACTGACGGTTACAATTTTTTATCGCAACCCGCGGAATCCGCTTGCTTTACGATAATTTCATATAACCTCAAGGTGCATTAATGACTTTTTTTAAGGAAAAAATAGATTGTCGGAAGAATAGAGCCTATATATAATTGTTTTTTTCAAGTTTTTTCGAGTCGTTCAGTCTTAGACAATTAGTTTGGTAGTTATTGAAATTATATGTAAACGTAAATAGGTTCGGCTATATTGTTTTAGGACTTACACGTTTGTCAATTTGAAGAGGTTAAATAGAAAGTGTAAATCGCTTCTGTGTAACCCACGGGCACGGAGTGCATCCATTAATGACTACTTCTATATCCGACAGTATTTAGAAGCTCTTTATTAAAGGGTAATTTCGCTGCGTTGATGTAGATACAGATTCAGCCAACTGAAAGAAAATAACTCCGGCTCTTGTTCTGGATAATCTTTTCGTCAAATTCAATAAATTGCATTTGACATGTTTCTCGGCACCCTTATCATAGTGACAAAGTATTTGTTTTTTCTGTCAACATCTATATATACATGAAAAGACCTGAAAATAGAGGAGAGCCTGAGAATATGGTCAGAAAAGTGTTTCTGGCAATTGCTTTGGTTGTTGTGGTCCTTTCGTTGGTTGGCTGCCAAACTGTCCAGGGTATAGGTCGAGATATCACGTGGATCGGCGAGAAAGGCACCGAGGTGCTGGAGAAATAAAGCAACTCACTTATTCAATCGCGCAGGCCTTGCAGCTTCTTAAGATATTGGTGTTTCCGGCCGGCTTAAGACTGCTGATGGTATGATATGGATAAGTTTTATCGGCCGCTGGAAAACTCCGCAATGATTGTTGATGACCACTTCTGCTGCGGGGCTCGTGGCTTTCTGCCATAAGAACCAAAAAAGCAGGCACAGCAGCATTTAGCCGGATAGACAGAGAATATAAGGATGAAAACCTGTTTACAATCGCAGTCTGTTAGGAAATGATCTTGAAAAGGTATATGGCTCTGCATGGCGTCAAAATAAGCATTTGTTACACCATAGCAATCGCTTGTATTGCTTTCGGAGCAAATGCAGAACAAAATCAAGCTCCTTTGTTAGAAGACCTTTTGACGCGCCTGGAAAAACAACACGGCAACATAAAAATTCTGGCCGCCCGATTCCAACAGGAAAAGCACTTCTCTTTTATGGACAAGCCAGTCATTTCTCAGGGTTTTATACTTTTTTCATCACCCAACAGGATTCGTTTCGATATTACAGAACCATTCCAAACGACACTGCTTTCTGATGGAAAAAAAATAGAGCGCTATGAATTTATCGATAGCCAGTGGCGTTCAATCCAATTTACTGGCGGCACAAGTATTAAACTTGTAATGGAACAGATAGGTCAGTGGATGCGGGGGAAATTTTCTAAGCAAAAAAACCTTTTTGCTATGTCTGTAAATGTTGATGACCCCAACGATTACGCCTCGCTTGATCTGGAGCCTCGCCCCAAGCAATTCCGGCAGTACATTGAAAAGATAAGAATTCATATCTCCAAACCACCTAAATATAATATCAACCGAATCGATATTTATGAGCCTGAGGGCGACCGATTCGCTTTAGTTTTCGTGCAGGAAATTCTCAATCAGGAATTACCCAAAAATTGCTTCAGTAATCCACAAACAGCTATAAAATGCAAAGAGCTATTCTCACAGGGGCAAACCGAAACCCTGAAGGAAGAAAAGAAAAAAAAGGGTAACTCTGAAGATTAAGTCCTCATGATCAGCAGATACCTTCCGATAATAATATTGCTCTCAATTATAATGCTTTATGGGTGCCGGTCGCTGCCGGATGTCGAACTGGGCAACTGTAGAAATTTGGATTATGATGCATTTGCGAAGAATTTTCAGTTTGACATTCCAAATCCATTAAAGTACCGTTATACGTTGCGCTGGCGGAACAAAACATTGATCGCCAACGGCATAAATCAGAAAACTGAGGAGGGCGGTGTAAATATAGCAGGATATACGAATATAGGTATAACCCTATATTCGGCTCGGTGGCAAGACGGGCAGTTTGAAATATTGAAAAATAACACACATATGCCTGACAACTTCCTGATAAAAAGTATTTTGAATGATGTGTTATTGCTATATCGCCAATTGCCAGCAGAGTCAGATTGTATTCGCCAGGATGTTTCGGATGGGTCTTTATGGTTGGAAACGGATCGTGAGTTGGCGGGAGGAACAGGCTATTTTGTAGTCCTTGACGAGCAACCCGCATGGGGGGCAATCCGAAATGGGAAGATCTGTTTCAAGGCTATAGTTACACGAAAAACAAGGAATATGCCTGCAAGGATCACCGTAGAGAATTTTAACGAAGGTTACAGGGCGGAAATCAGATTTTTCAACGAAAGCTCTGTATAACAAGAAACTGTCATTTTTGAGATGAAAAGGAGATAGAAATGAAAAACACACTACTGAAAGGATCGCTTTATCTGGCGTGTTGTGTGGTCATCTTTGGGATGATGGGATGCGAGGAGTCCATACAACGGAGTGCGAGAGTTGATACTTACTATCTCAAATACAATCTTCACTATTATTTACGTACCAGGGATAGGATCGCATCGGTTGCAAACTTTATACGGTGCCCTAATCATGGTTTTTATCCATATAACACGGCTGTTAAAGTAGACACTTATCGTAATGGCTTCATTTTTACCATTAAAGAAACAAGAGAAGTAATTTATATGGAATGCAGCAAGGCTCATCTCGGCAATAAGAGTCGTACAGAATATCTGGATTTGATAGTTTCCCCTACTGCCGTTAATTATACGGGCATATCCGGGGTAAATCAGAAGGGCATTTCTGAAGCCAAGCCATATGAAGGCATGTCCAAACAAGGAATCTTGATTGCTCTTGGTTATCCTGCTCCAGGTTTTACGCCCTCTCTTGATTCAGATGTCTGGCAGTACTGGTATAATCGTTATTTAAAATGTCTTATTCATTTCGAAGACGAAAAAGTTGTCAAAATCAAGTAAGGCAAAGGAAGTTCCCGAGAAGAGAGCTGAACTGATATTGGGCGCTGGATAGTCTTTGAGATAGAATTCAGGATATGACTGCGAAAGAAGAGAGAAAAATAGCATTAGTAACCGGTTCCAGCAAGGGAATCGGTGCCGCCATTGCTATTGATCTGGCCCGTAATGGATTTGATATCTGGCTTAATTATCGTAGTGATAACGAGGCGGCCAAAGGAGTCGCTCAAACAATCGAAGGGCTTGGAGCCTCGTGTACTTCATTACAATTCGACGTTACAAATCAGGATGCCGTAGACGAAGTATTGGGAGAAATCCTGGAAGAGAAGACACCTTTTGCGGTAGTTAACAACGCAGGCGTTACCCGAGATAATATGCTGTTCTGGATGGAACCGAGAGAATGGAGGGATGTGCTCGCTGTCCATCTGGATGGTTTTTTTTATGTCACACGTCTGGCGATAGCCAAAATGATCAGAAAACGGAAAGGCAGGATAATTAATATTGTCTCCACCTCGGGAGAAAGCGGCATGCCAGGACAGACCAATTATTCGACCGCCAAAGCCGGCCTTATTGGAGCAACGAAATCGCTGGCCAGGGAAGTTGCGGCTCGTAATATCCTGGTAAATGCAGTCTCTCCCGGATTTATTGAAACAAAGATGACTAAAGAACTACCTTTAGACAAAATTCTGCCCACCATCCCCTTGGGACGTATGGGGACTGTTCAGGAAGTTGCATCTGTAGTATCATTTCTCTGTTCTGAGGCGGCCAGTTATATTACCGGCCAGGTATTCAGTGTAAATGGTGGAGTTTATATGTAGTTCAAGCAGAGACAGTGTCGTAATCGTCAAGATGATAATGCTCTCAGGTATAGGATTTGAGGTATAATAACCGTATGTTTCGAGTAGCGATTACGGGAATCGGGGCAATATCCAGTTTGGGTTGCGATCTGGAAAATATTGCTGAGTCCCTATATCAGAAACGCTCCGGGGTTATCTGTGATCTCCAAAGAAAGGAGTTGGGATTTCGCAGTTGTCTAACCGGTGCCATACAAGGATTTAATCCTGCCCGCTATGTAAATCGTAAAATGCGCAAGACGATGACTCTGTTTACAATTCAGAGTTATGCCGCTGCTTTACAAGCAATCGACCAGACCGGTTTAGAACCCGAAGATCTCAGTAATGATAAGACGGGTTTGATTATCGGCTGTGATTCAAGCTGTCTTGCATCGTATGAACAGGCTGCAATTGCAAAAGAAAATAAAAACACTGGAGGAATAGGCAGCGGGTATATCTTCCGTTCTATGACTTCTAATGTCACCATGAATCTCAATATCTTATTTAAGACTAAAGGTGCCTGCTGGACTATCAGTTCGGCTTGTAGCAGTAGCGGTCATGCGGTAGGTCAGGCCGCCCAACTGATTCGCAGCGGGCAACAGGAACGCATCATTTGCGGGGGGGCCCAGGAAATCAACTGGCACTCTGTGTGTGGTTTTGATTCGTTGGATGCTTTTTCTATACGTGAAGATAAGCCACAGGAGGCCTCCCGACCGTTTTCCTACGATCGTGACGGTCTTGTGCCTGGCGGTGGAGCTGCCGTGGTGATTCTGGAAAATTATGATTTGGCCAAACAGCGAAACGCAAAAATACTGGGAGAACTCTGTGGTTATGGATTTTCTTCCGATGGGCATAATATTTCTATCCCGGATATGGATGGCATACGGCGAGCGATGGTGATGGCTCTTCAAGAAGCTCAAGTGAATACTGGTGAGATTGATTATGTATGTGCGCATGCGACCTCTACTCCAGTTGGTGACAAAGTAGAAGCCATGGCAATAGACTCGCTGTTTGGAGAGCAAAAGCCGGCCGTTTCATCGTTGAAAAGTATGTGTGGGCACGAATTGTGGATGGCCGGTGCCGCCCAGGTTGTTTATACAACGATTATGGCCAACAAAGGATTCACCGCGCCAAACATAAACTTTTCCGGGCCAGATGAATGTAGTGAAAAATTGAATATCATTACAGAGACAAGAAATGTTCCGCCGCGATTAGCATTATGTAATTCCGCCGGATTTGGAGGAACGAACTCCAGTCTGATCATTCGTTATGAAATATGATACTATTGTGATTGGTGCAGGAGTTTCCGGTCTTACTACCGCCATTCTTTTGGCTCAGAACGGCAGAAAAGTTGCTTTATTGGAAAAGTCCCATACAATTGCTCCTACAATCAGGGGGTTTTTCAGAAGGAATGTTTATTTTGATACGGGATTCCATTACGCGGGGATGTTTGGGCCGGCTGAACCGCTTACCAGACTTTGCGATAGATTGGGGATACTATCTCATATAAAGATTGGAGATGACAAAAAAACAATCGGTGACTGTTTTTATTGTACCGATCCTGAAGTAAAATTTGAATTCAAGACAAATTTGCGGAACTTGATGCAGCAGCTTATTGAAAGTTTTCCTGAGGAAAAAGAAGCGATAATTCGGTTTCTGCAAAATATAAAACATTTTCTGGATACTATAAATGACGATATGTTCCGTGTGGTTATGGATCCGACATCCATATTCCAGAACGTTCATTTATCCTTAAAACAATATTTACAAGAAAATTTCACATCCCCTGTATTGCAAACCCTGTTAAGTTTGCATGCTCTGCTTTACGGATCCATGCCTCAAGAGACTTCTTTGCTCTATCATTCGATGGTCGTCGGAGCTTATTATGATCAGAATTGGCAAGTAATTAATGGAGGACATGCCATAACACAAGCTTTTGAAAAGGAACTACAAAAGTATGATATTAACGCATATACTAATTGTACAGTCGAACATATTATTACAGACGACAATAAGACCGTTAAAGCGGTAGGTCTGGAAGGTGGAGAAGTTGTAGAATGTAATAGTTGCGTTTTTACGGCCCATCCGCGGATACTGGTTAATATGTTGCCGGAAGGTAGTTTGCGTCCGGTTTATCATCGTCGTCTGCAAAGTCTGGAGGATACCTGTTCGGCGGTTGTCCTGTATTGTGTAAGCGAAAAAGCCAATATGGACGCCAATTTTAATAATATGATACTGATACATAAACTATTTCCTGACATGTATAATCCGGAAGATGGATTTGACAAGCGTCTCATGTTTATCAGCCGTTCTCTTTCAGATACCTTTGACAGAGGTATTTCGATTATTTGTCCCTGTCGTTTTGAGGAGGTTAAACAGTGGGATAACTCCAAAACAGGGCGACGCCCCAGAGCATATTATGAATGGAAAGAACGAGTCGCTGATACAACCTTAGGTATCGTAAAGCGATACTACAATGACGCACTGGGAGACTTGAAAATTATTGACATGGCCACCCCTTTAACGTTTCGTGATTACATGAATGCTCCGAATGGCTGTTTATATGGAGCCAAGCACCAATTAGCCGATATGCCATTTATGCCCCGTACCAGAATTAAGGGCTTGTATTTATCCGGGCAGGTGATAGTATCTGCAGGATTGATGGGAGCCATGCTGGCGGGTTTTTTAAGCGCCGCGGCCATAACCGGAGAAAACTACAGAGAAACAATGCAATGATGAATAAAAGACGCGTCGCCATTACAGGAATGGGCACAGTTTCCCCGTTCGGCTCAGGTGTAAAATGCCTCTGGGAGCATCTTCTGAAGGGAGATTCTGCCGTACAAATAATGCCTGACATGCAGGAAATAGGTGGTTTACGCAGTTGTGTGGCAGCAGTTGTACCTGCCGTGGATGCCAGTGTCATCGACCGAAAAAAGAGACGTTTTATGTCACCTATGTCGATTTACTCTACGGTTGCGGCGTTAGAAGCCACTGCAATGGCCGGTCTATCGGAAGAGAAGATAACTGATCGAGGAACAGGGCTATGTCTGGCTTCTACAATGGGAAGTTCCGCAGAAAGTGAAGCCTTCTTTCAGGAATTGAATCGCAGTAGTTCCATCGAAAATATTAAGTCCACCATGTTCTTCAAAACGATGAATCATTCCTGTGCAGCCAATACCGCGCAGGCACTGGGCATTACGGGCCGAATTGTCTCCCCTTCGGCGGCCTGTGCCTCCAGTAATCTGACTATCGGACTGGCTTACGAAACGATTGCTGCCGGGAATCAGGATATTATGATCTGCGGCGGTACTGATGAACATCATTATCTTGCAACGGCAGTTTTCGATATTATGAATGCCGCTTCCTACCAATATAATAACGAACCACAGCAAACCCCTCGTCCTTTTGATATTAATCGCGACGGAGTAGTCTGCGCAGAAGGAGCCGGTATCCTGATCCTTGAGGAGATGGAATGTGCCCGCAAACGAAACGCAGAGATTCTGGCTGAAATCGTCGGCTTCGCGACTTTTTCCGCCCCGGATAACATCGCACATCCGGACAGTCAGACGATAGTGGACTGTATGGAAAGCTCTATGAGACAGGCCCGATTGCGTGTAGAGGATATTGATTATGTGAATGCCCATGCTACGGCGACAATTCAAGGGGATATTGCGGAAGCACAGGCTATTAGTGCGGCTGTCGACAACAAAGTTCCTGTCAGCAGCCTTAAAGGCCATTTGGGCCATACAATGGCAGCCAGTGGGGCAATCGAACTGATTGCCTCGATACAGATGATGCACTATGGTATTTTGATACCTACGCGAAACCTGGTAACGCCGGACCCAAAGTGTAATGGAATAGATTTTGTCACAATACCGAGGAAGATTGAAGTTAACATTATTATCAAAAACAGTTTTGCCTTAGGTGGGATTAACTCAACCATTCTCATCAGGAGAAATCGTAATGACTGAGACAGAAATTATAAACATTATTAATGACAGTATGGTTAAAGAGTTTGAATTTGATCCGGATATGATGACTCCCGATGCACATATGGTCAAGGACTTGGGAATGGACAGCCTGGATTTCGTTGATCTGGTTGTCGTTTTACAGGATGCATTTGGAATAAAGTTGCGGAATGAGCCTCAGGTAAGAGAAATCAATACTCTTGGTGATCTGCATAATCTTGTGCTCGGAAAGAAAAGAGAACTGGATGCGGAGGGCAAGTGATAGAATTTATATCCACCGCAAAACGTTCGAATTGAGTATTATACTATCGAGAAGCTGATTTTGGGTCGTGTATTCAATCTGATCTATGTTGTCCTGACAAATTTATTTATATACCCCTTACTTGTCGCCTGGACTCTATTTGGCTCATTGATCACAATGCCGCTTTTTTTCCTCTGGCGACTCTTTACCGGATGGCCAACCGCAAAAATTATGCACCTTTTCGTCTGGATTTACGGGCGAATCTGTATTTTGATATTTCGTCCGTTTATTCGGTTGGAATGCAAAAATCTGCGACGGGAATACCTACCTCGTCCTGGAATTGTTGTCATGAATCATAATTCATTTCTTGACACGTATATGCTATGCATGCTGCCAGCTTTTGATGCCCACATTTGTTTGCGGTCCTGGCCCTTCAAAATGTTGTGGTATTCTCATTTTATGCGTATGGCAGAGTATTTTGATCTTGAAAGTGCATCCTGGGAGGAGATTCTGGCTAATGTTGAACAAGTTGTCCGGAATGGAAGTTATCTGGTCATATTCCCCGAGGGACATCGATCACGAACCGGAAAACCAAGGCGATTTTATTCCGGAGCATTTAAACTGGCTGTTCAGTTCAAGGTACCCATTTTGCCCTTATGCATAACGGGGACCCAGACGCTTTTGCCACCTAAGCGATGGTGGATAAAGCCGGCTCGAATAAAAATGCAACTTTTGAAGCCGGTTCTTCCGGATTCTTATCAAGGTGAAACAGCTCATATTGAAATGCGGAAAGATGTACGCAAGCAGATGATCGAAACGATTGAACAAATGGAAAACAAATAAAACAAATGCGAACAGATCCTACAATTGAATTTCAATCCATCAAGAGTATTAAAAAGTTCAATGATCAGTTGCTCAGAAACCACGTGCAATATTGTTATGAGCGTTCTCCTTATTATCACAGGCTATTTGAAAAAAGTGGTATTAAACCAGAATTCATTAAGGCAAAAGAAGATTTACATCTGCTGCCCTTAACAGTGAAAGAGGATTTGGAAAAATATGCGGATGATTTTCTTTGCGTGCCCGAACGGGATGTTATAGACATGTGTCAAACTTCCGGCACTACAGGCAAACCGCTGATTCTGCCACAAACGGCTTCCGATTTGGAACGGTTGGGTTATAACGAAGTTATCTCCTTTCGCGCTGCCGGAATGACAGAAAATGATCGAGTAATGATCGCTTGCGCACTGGGAAGATGCTTTATGGCCGGACTGGCTTATTTTGAGGGAGTACGAGGGATTGGAGCCACGGCAGTGCGAACTGGCTCCGGAAATCCTGCTATTTTGATTCAATCTATATTGTTATACCGCCCTACCGTCATTGTTTGTGTGCCATCTCAGGCCTTACTGATGGCAGAGGCCATTCAAAAGACCGGTCAGGATCCGGCGCAGCTTGGTGTTCGATTGCTGATTTGCATTGGCGAGCAGGTAAAAACAGTTGATTTGGAATATTCCAAGCTGGGCGAAAGATTGAACAAAATATGGAACTGCGATATTGTCGGGACATATGCCAGCACGGAAATGGCCACATCTTTTACTGAATGTTGTCATGGACGGGGAGGGCATTTTCATCCGGAACTTATTACCATAGAGATTGTCGATGAAAATAATCAGCCTGTTTCTCCGGGGCAGCCCGGTGAGGTTATTGCGACTCCATTGCAGGTAACTGGAATGCCCTTGTTGCGCTACTGTACCGGTGACATTGCCGCTTACCTTACCGAACCTTGTCAATGCGGAAGAAACTCATATCGTCTGGGACCAATCATTGGCCGAAAACAACAAAAAATGAAGATTCGAGGGACCACGGTTTACCCCGGTGCGATCTTTTCGGTTCTTCAGGATATTCCCGAAGTAAAGAATTATTATCTGGAAGTATATGGGAACTATGAGCTCTCTGACACTGTTCGGGTCGTTGTGGGGACGGAGGATGTTCATCGTCTCTCTGCAGACTCTGTCGCAGAAAAGATTCGCGGATATATTCGAGTTAAGCTTGAAGTAATTGTTGAAACAGCGGCGAATGTAACCGCACGAACTATTCAGGAAGGTAAACGAAAAGAAGTAACATTTTTTGACTGTCGTAAGAAGTAAATATTGAATACATCTTGTTATCGGAATTCGATCCATAATGAAAAAAGACAACAGGCCAACAGTTAATCTCAACGGGTATGACCTCACAGTTGAAGACATCGTCGCCATCGGCATCGGCGATAAACGCGTTTCGCTGGATGATAAGGCTCTGGAACGCTGTCGCCAAAGCCGGGCCTTTCTCTCGGATGAAATTGAAAAAAAACGTATTATCTATGGAGTCAATACGTCCTTTGGCCCAATGTGTAATAAGATAATCAATGATAATGAATTTGCGACGCTGCAAATAAATCTCATTCGAAGTCACGCTGCCGGATTAGGGGAACCTTTACAATATTATATTACTCTGGCTGTATTGGCAGTAAGGCTTAATGCTCTTGTTAAGGGATTTAGCAGCGTACGAATTGAATTGCTGGAAATGCTCAGGGATATGATTAATTGCGGAATAGCACCTTATATCCCAAGTAATGGCAGCGTGGGAGCATCCGGCGATCTTGTTCATTTGGCGCATATGGCGTTAGCCGTCATTGGTGAAGGGCAAGTGTTTTATCGAGGGCAGCTTATGGCTGCGAAGGATGCCCTTGCCACTGCAGGATTAAAGCCTGTGCAGTTGGCCTTTAAGGAAGGTATCGCTTTAGTGAACGGAACCAGCGTAATGACTGCTTTGGCTGGTTTTGTGCTGTTCGGAGCTCGTAAACTTCTGCGTCTGAGTTGTGTTACGGCAGCATTCGCCATGGAGATATTCGGCGGTATCGACGATGCTTTTGACGAAGATTTGCATCGCGTCAAGCCTCATCCCGGACAACTGGAAATTGCTCAAGTGATCCGAAACTTGTATCGCGGCTCAGGCAATATAACACTTTGTGAAAATATGCATGAGCTGATTCGCCAGGAAGCAACAGATGCAGCAGTATACGAAACCAGTATTAATGTACAGCAAGTCTATTCGATCCGGTGTACACCTCAGATTTTGGCTCCGGTTTATGAAGCGATCGAACAGGGAGTCAAAACTATCGAATGTGAAGCCAATTCATCCAATGACAACCCTGTGGTAATCCCGGAGAAGAAAAAGATCATTCACGGAGGAAACTTCCACGGTCAAAGTGTTGCCTTTGCCATGGACTCATTATGTATGGCGGTTGCCTTAATGTGCAATCTTTCAGAACGACGCATTAATAAACTGCTGGACAAGAACTTGAACGAAGGCCTACCCGAACATCTGATTTCCGGCACTCCGGGAATTAATATGGGTTTTGAGGGAGCTCAGTACCTGGCAACTTCCACCACGGCAGAAAATCGCCACCTTGCGAATCCAGTCGGTATCCATTCCATCTCCTGCAATGCTTCCAATCAGGATGTCGTAAGCATGGGAACTGTAGCTGCACGTAAAGCATATCGTTCTGTCAGTAATGCCAAGCATGTATTGACCCTGGAAATCCTGGCGGATCTACAGGCTTTGTCATTTCGTAACGCTGATAAATTAGGACATGCTACCGGAAAGATCTATGAAATACTGAGTGAACACTTTCAAGTTTATGATAATCGTCGTATATTCCATGACGATCTTGTAAAATTTCGTAAATTGTTGTTTTCCAGTCAACTATTTGACGATTTAAAAATTTACTACCGGGACTCAGAATAATGGAATTGCCACTTGATGCTGAAAAGCTCATACCTCAGCGTAAGCCAATGCGGCTGGTAGACCGTCTAAATGAGTCCGACGGGAAATCGGGCAGTGCATCGGCTTGCTTCTCTGCGGATTGCCACTTTGTGATTGATAACAACGGGACAATCGATCGTTCGGCAGTACTTGAGTTGATTGCCCAAAGTTACGCAGCCACCAAAGGCTATGAAGATTTATCAAGTGAAAAAGAACCCTCGAAAGGGTATCTGGTTGGAATCTCACAAGCTGTTTTTCATGCCGATGCGTATGCAGGGCAGGACTTGCTCATTCGGGTAAGTACAGAAGAAACTTTTGATAATTTTTCTCTTGCTACCGGAGAGGTGTGGCACAACGATACACTACTTCTGAAAGCAAAATTAAAAATCTGGATCAATTCAGAAAATTCACGGAACGCATAGTCCCGTTCTTTTTTACTTTGGATCGCCCCTATTCCAATCTTGTAGTCTCTGCATACGACTTCTGGCAAAAACGCAGGTGGTTCCTTTTTAGTTTTGCCATATTGATTTTGTCGACGGCTGGATTGCACATTTTTACCATTCCGCTCCGCCACGACATAAAGTCAATGCTTCCTGACAAAAACAGGCGTTTCCAGGAAGATTTTGAACTCTTCAGCTACGCACCTTTCGCTCGCAATATTCTTATTTCCCTTGAAGTGTCGGACGATCTCAGCCAAACACATAATTCTCAAGAGAGTCCCACAGATCGGTTGATCCGAACTGCCGACAAAATCACAGAGTTATTGAAGCCACCCTATTTTGTACAAGCTATCAGTGGCATCACACAATCGCAGAAGCTCACGCTGTTTAATTGGATGTACGACAATCTCCCTTGCCTTCTTACCCAAGCCGACATTGAGCGTTTAGAGGATCAAATTCGGCCCGCCGCCATTCGCAATCAGTTACAAGAAAACGTTAAGATTCTGCATTCACCGGAAAGTGTAGTACTAAAAAAGCTGATCTTGCAAGACCCCCTGGCTTTAAGGGAATTCTTACTGGACAAACTGAAGCTCCTCAGCCTGGTGTCCAATATTTCAACAGACGAGGATTATTTCATATCGAAAGATCATAAGCATTTGCTTATCATCGCGGAAAGTCCTTTCGCGATCACTGATTTTGGAAATAGTCAGGACATGTTGAATTATCTATACAAGGTTCTTGACGAAAATGTCCTGACCGGGATTCGGTATCGAGTTATATCCGGACATCGTTATACAGTAGCTAATGCGAGCACAATTCAAAGTGACTTGTGGCGCGTATTCTTTATTTCGATCACAGGCTTGCTATTGGTATTTTTGATATTCCTGCGTACTTGGCGGGCGTTATTTGTTTTCCTGATACCTCTGGCAGCTCTTTTAATTGGAACAAGTGCCACGGGATATTTTTTTTCAACAGTATCGGCCATTACAATTGGCTTCGGGGCCGTCTTGCTGGGAATATCAGCAGATTTTGGATTGCATGTATTTTATGGATTTCAGGAAAAAAATGTAAATGCTCGTCATATATTAACCGACCTGGCCAAGCCCTTATTGTACTGTGCTCTAACGACCATTGGGGTTTTCGCCGTGTTATTATTCTCCGCACTGCCCGGCCAGAGGCAGCTTGCGGTGTTTTCTATTGCAGGGATACTTACAGCACTGTTGTTTGCTCTGTTCGTAATGCCTCACCTGATGCCAGCCAGGCCGGTGGTGACTTTAGCAAAACTGTCGTTGCCGCGTATTAAAGCTTTTTCGTTGCCATTATGGCTGTTTGTAATGTTGATTAGCGTTATCCCTGCCGCCTATGTCAAGTTTGATGGTAATCTTCGAAGCATCGGTATGATCCCGAAAGATATTTTACAGGATGAACAAATTATAAAAGACACCTGGGGAGGAGTCAGAGAGCAGGCACTTGTTTTTTGTGTGGCAGAAAGTCCTGAAAAGGCACTGCAGAAAAATGATCTCCTTTTTCTGCAAATTAGCAGGGAGATGCCCGATGTCAAGTTTCTCAGCCTGGCTCCTTTGATTCCATCCCGGCAAACTCAGGAAGAGAATCTGAAACGGTGGAGTGCTTTCTGGCATGATTCAGGCCGAAAAGCAGCATTACTTGTGGAATTGGAGCGACAAGGCTCGCAATACGGATTTAATTCTTCGGCTTTTGAACCTTTTTTGAAATGGATAGACAATCCACGCAGTACTTTTACGCTGACGGAATTTGAACAAGAGTGCAATGATAAAATGATTTCGCCTTTTGTGACTGAATTAGAAAACGGCCAATCCGCAGTCCTTACCTTTGTACCGGACGACGATTCGATAATAACATCTTTAAGTGACACAAAGCTTGATGTGAAAGTTATATCCAACCGGCAATTCAGTAAGCAATTAAATCGCGAGATCGTGAAAGATTTTGTCCGTTTTTTCACTGGAGCTATCGTACTGATTATCGTATTATTGTTTGCCTTGTTTCGGAACATCAAAAAGCTTATATTAGCGTTTTTGCCTGTATTGGCCGGGATTATTATTATGCTGGCAATCATGACCCTGTTTGGCATTCGATTGACTCTTTTCAATATGGTAGCAGCTATTCTTGTGATGGGCTTAGCTGTCGATTACGGTATATTTATTGTCTCCACTTATGAAAAGGCCGCTAATAATACAGTATACAATGCTGTGCTTGTTTCGGGATTGACCACATTTGTCGGTTTCGGATCGCTGATAGCAGCTCGCCATCCGGCTTTGAGCTCCATCGGAATAACTGTCGCCGCCGGGATTATCCCGGCGCTGTTATGTGCCCTCACTTTGCTACCATCTCTTATGGGTTCCTTCTTACCAGGAAATAAGGAGTCATGAAAAACATAAATGACGAGCTCAGAGAATGTAGTATCATGCCTGTTCAGAAGACCGAACGAGGCTGGGAAAGGGCATATGTGTTTTCTCCAACATTTTACGGTTTTCAGGGTCACTTCCCTCAGAATCCGATATTGCCAGCCATCATCCAGCTCATGACAGCACGCGAATCAATTATTGAACACCTTGGCCGGGATCTTCTTATTACAAAAGTCACACGGGCAAAGTTTCAGAAAATTATTCTACCCGATATTCCTGTTACAGTGATCTGGACTCTACGTGAACAGGAAGACGCTTTTCTCTGTAAATGTATTTTGGAAACAGAAGGAAATCCAGCCAGTAGTTTCACTCTGACCCTGAAAGCGAAATCGGACTGAATAATGCGAAAACCGTTTTTTCAAACCATTCCCGGCGCCCCCCCGCCATTGCGTACGATAGTGAAACGTCAGGTCCGTTTTGAGGAAGTTGACTCAATGGGAATCGTCTGGCACGGCCGCTATCCCGGATATTTTGAGGATGGGCGGGTTGCTCTCGGGCATAAATATGGCATCAGCTACTCTGATTTTATCCGCTATAGAAATCCGGTCCCCATACGACAATTGAATATTGAATATATTGAACCTTTATTCTTTGAAGATGATATAGAAATTGAAGCGATTCTCCACTGGTCTGAGGCGGCCCGGATGAACTTTGAATATAGCATCCGCAAGAATAACAACATTATTTGCACCGGCTATACTGTTCAGCTCATGTTAGATCAGAATGCCGAGTTATTATTGTCTCCCCCGCCATTTTATCTCGATTTTATGGAAAGATGGAGTAAGGGATTATTGACTTGACCACTATTCATATCACAGACTGCGGTTGCGTGACCTGTTTTGGAGATGGACCAGAGATACTATGGCAGTCTCTCCTGGCGAATACATGCGGTTTTAAACCGGTTAGTCGATTCAATACAGACAACTATGTTAATTGTATAGCTGGCTGTATTGCCGAATTAGATGATCTGCCTTATGGCCAGCGTTTTCCCGCCATTCTGGAAAAAGTATGCCAGAGAGACATTCAATTCACCGCAGATGCGGTCCTTGTTACTGCTACCACAAAAGATAATATTGAACTACATGAGAGATATATCCGGGCCGCTGAAAAAGAGGAAGGTACATTCAAGGCCTGCTCTATGATGGATTTCCTGGCGAAACGTCTCGGGATCAGGAACCTTGCTTTTAATATTAACGCAGCCTGTGCTTCTGCCAGCACTGCGATTTTGTGGGCGGCGGAAATGATCAACAATGAAGAAACGGATATGGTGATGGTCTTTGGGGCGGATATAGTATCAGAATTTGTGTTTTCGGGTTTTTCTGCCCTAAGGGTTATGTCACCAGATGTCGTACGTCCATTTGATGTTAACCGCAATGGCCTGATACTTGGAGAGACAGCGGGATATGTTATATTGATGAGTGAGAAAAAAGTATTGCGGGAAAAAAAGACAAGTCTGGGAAAAATCAAAGGCTGGGGAATCTCTTCCGATGCTCATCATATTACCGCGCCGGCTCGGGACGGGAGCGGCCTGCAACGGGCCATTCATAATGCTTTGAAAAAGGCCTCGATAGGGATAGATGATATTGCAGCGATTAATGGTCACGGAACCGGTACGGCCCATAATGATGCTATGGAGATTACCGCTTTCAATAAGGTCTTCGGTGATGCGATACCGCCAGTCTATTCAATCAAAGGGGCTATAGGGCATTCCCTGGGCCCATGTGGCTTGATTGAAACACTTGTCGCACTGCGCTCTCTTCAAGAGCAGATTATTCCACCCGTAACAGGATTGCAAGATCCGGAACCAGATATCAAAGCCTCCGTGACAATGGAAAAGACAAGTATTAACGGTAATTATGTACTAACAACGAATTCTGGTTTCGGCGGCATTAACACAGCCCTTATTCTGGAGAAAGTATGAGTGTACTGAACATTGACGTCGTTGGAGGTGCATGGATCACTGCTTCGGGTATCGGCCGCATTAACGGAGGGGATGACTTTTCCATGCCCGAGGGTCCTTTGCCGGTGTTACGGCGTGATCTGCTTTCGTCAAGACCTGAAGAGCGATGGGGAAGACTTGATTATTACAGCAAAGCCGGCCTGGTTGCCGCTTCACTGGCTTTTAAAGATGCCGGGCTGGAACCCCAGGATGTCCCCGCCTCGACAGCGACAATAGCCTCAACAGTAAACGGTTCTGTCGATGTCGACCATGAGTATTTCCGAACCGTCGTACCACAGAACGGTTTGCTGGCGAGTCCGAATTTATTTGCATATACGTTGCCGAATTGTATGCTGGGCGAAATATCTATCCGATATGGCCTTACAGGCCCCACTATGGTAATCAGTCAGACTACTCCGGATATGATGAATGGCATTATAGGCGGAGCTAAGCTCATCTCTTATGGCTTGTGCGAAGGAGCAATTGCAGGCTACTGTAATACAGAAGCTTGTATCAATTATACTGATACTCTGTGTAAACCAGGCGCTGTTTTTCTGGTACTACAGAAAGCACAGGAGAAGAGTTCTTTGACTTTTAATGGTTCTAAATTGAAGTATAATAACCGCATACAATCGGGCCTGATTGATTTTATGGGGCAATTAATTCATAACAGAAAAGTGGAATTACAGAGATGAAATTGAAAATCGTATATCCATCGTGGCCTAAACTTGAGCGGCAAACAGAATTTCATCTGCCTCCTCATGGCCCAGTCGTATTTGCTGCCACAGTTCCTGACGGTGTTGACATCATCTTTGAGGATGATAACGTTGATGAGATCAATTTTGATGAACATGTCGATCTTGTAGCCATGTCCACAATGCTCACATGTCAACTTCCCAGAGCTTTTGAAATCGCCGCAGAATTTCGAGCTCGCAAAGTACCGGTCATCTTCGGCGGCATATCCACAATTCTGCATAGTGAAGAAGTGGCGCAACATGCAGATTCTGTTTTTCTGGGTGAAACAGAAGGTCGGTTCTCAAAGGTTCTTGAGGATTTTACGAATGGGCAGTTGCAGCCGGTCTATAATTATATGAATAATCAACCTGATGTTGGGCTAATTGGACCGGCTCGAAGAGATATCCTTAACCGGGAGCTGTACAATTACAGGAATGTCCAGATGCTGGATCTGGTCCATGCATCGAGAGGCTGTAAGTTTAACTGCTTTCCCTGTTGCAGCGGTTTTCTGGGAGGCAGGAAATTCAGGCCTCGTCCTATTGATAAAGTTATTGCCGAAATGGAACAAATCCCCAATAATCGGCTCTTTATCGTGGACAATTCTATGGCACAGGACCGCGACTGGCTTATCGAATTGTTCACGGCAATGAAACCACTTAAGAAAAAATGGGTTTCGCACCCAATTCTTTATGATGAAGAAGTATTAAAACTGGCTGCGGAAGCAGGCTGTTGGTACGTATATCAAGCTATTTTTGACACGTCGGATGTCATTCGCGACCGAATCAAAATGCTGAAAGACTTTGATATCGGCATCGAAGGTACCATTATTCTCGGTACGGATGAACAGGACGTTGACTCCATCAAACGGCTCGTGGATTTTCTCTGCGAAAATGAGGTGGATATTGCTGAATTCACGATTTTGACACCTTTTCCACACTCACCTATCCGAGAACAGATGGAAAAGGACGGCCGAATCCTTCACAATAACTGGATCGAATATTCTGCCGACAAGGTCGTCTTTCAGCCATTGAAAATGACCCCCGATGAGCTTCAGGAGATGTATTACTACGCCTGGGATACGTATTATGCGGAATTCGGTTACGAGTTGAAAATGGGACGGTTGTTTCAAAAGGTGATTATGCGGGAAATCGCTGACAACACTTATAAGCGCTATGATACTCGGGCACCGCGGCGTTTAATCTCCAAGAAAAAATGAGCCGAATATTCTTAATTTCTTTTAACAGATGTGACCATCCCAACGAGGTCTATCCGTTGGGATTGGCGGTTGTTGCTCAGGCTCTGAAATGTGCCGGACATGATATACATATGTACGATTACCTGGTCGCCGGCCATGACGACAATGATCTTATGGTCGCAATCGAAGAATATCAACCAGAGTTCCTATGTGTATCTCTGCGGAATCTTGACGATGATACCAACTCGTCCTTCCAAATGGATAATCATAAGAAATTTGCACAGATCGGCCATCTTATGGAAAAGGCAAGAAACATCGTTTCCGCTCCCGTTATTATCGGAGGGCCGGCCTTTTCCTTGATGCCTGAAATAATACTTGAGCTTATCAAGGCTGATTATGGCATAGTTGGAGAAGGCGAGAAAGCAATCTGTCGCCTCATCGTGGACCTTCAAAATCAAAAAAAACCAGATAGTATTATTCACGCCTCCGACCAATTTATTCCAGGTAACAAAATCAAAGGCGGTTTCTATCATGACAGTATAGTAAATTATTATTATCAACATAGCGGCTTCATTAATATTCAGACCAAACGAGGGTGCCCTTTTCAATGTGCATATTGCACTTATCCCAGCCTCGAAGGCAGCAATTTCCGCTATCGGGACACCGAAGAAGTCATTGACGAGATAAGCAAACTGAAAACTGATCTGGGGTGTGATCATTTCTTCTTTACAGACTCTATATTCAATGATCCTGCCGGACATTATAGAGAAGTAGCTGAAGGGATCATTGCAAAAAAACTTGATATTCAATGGACTGCCTATTTTACTCCGTATCACTTGGAAAAGTCCGATATAGAGCTTTGCAAAAAAGCCGGTCTTTACGCTGTTGAATTAGGAACAGATGCCGCCTGTTCGACAACCCTTGCCGGATTAAACAAGATGTTTAACTGGCAGGGTGTTGTGCGTGCAAATGATATTATAACTCAATCAGGCTTGGCCTGCGCCCATCATGTTGTTTTTGGCGGGCCTGATGAGACCTATCAAACGGTGGAAGAAGGTATTCAGAATTGCCAACGATTACAAAACTGTGTTGTATTTGGATATACAGGCATCCGTATTTATTCCGGAACTCTCATCTACAAACGCGCACAATCCGAAGGGATTGTCAATAAGGATACTTCTTTGCTGGAGCCCTTGTTTTACTTCTCGCCCGAAGTGGAAAAACAGCGGATAAATGAAATGATTACCCGTGGTTGGCAGAAAAATAGGCGTTTGATCTTCCCGCCGGAAAAAGGGAAAATGATAAGCCAGACACTTAAGAGAATGTACAAATTAAAAGGATTGATCTGGGACCAGATATCAACATATGCATAGCTTAGCTTTTTCGGCTATTTTTCCCCAATATAGTACATAACATAATCCATATGAACAAAATATTAGTTGTTATCCCAATCTATAATCATGTCGCTTCAATTCATGATGTTGTTAGTCGTTGCCTGAAGTATCATCCTGATGTCCTTGTTGTAGATGACGGCAGCGAGGAAGACGTGGATGCTGCCTTGGCGGATTTAGATGTCACAATCATAAAACATGAATACAACCAAGGCAAAGGACAAGCAATTCTTACCGCTGCCCGCTATGCCCAGGAACATCACAAAACTCATATTATTACGCTTGATGCCGATGGGCAACATTATCCCGAGCACATACCTGATTTTATCGCGGCCGCTCAAGAAGACCCTGAGGCGATACTTCTTGGAGTGAGAGATTTCAATTCTTCCAACGCCCCTTTCAGTTCACGATTTGGGCGGGCCTTTGGGAATTTCTGGGTTAGACTTCAAACTGGAGTCAAGATCAAAGACATCCAAAGCGGTTATCGCACATACCCGGTGTTTATATTAAATAATCTGAAATATATGTTCCATTCATACGCCTTCGAGGATGAAGTGATTGTACGGGGACTGTGGGCTGGCGTTCCTGTGCGGCAATTACCTATCAAAGTCTTTTATCCTCCGAGCGAAAAGAGAATATCTCATTTTTGTAAATTCAGAGAGAACCTCAGGTTGACCATTCTGAATATATACCTGACCATTCGTACGATTACTCCCTGGCCGCATCTGCAAATACAGTATGAAAATGGGGTTTTCTTTACGATCAGACAACCCCTGAAAATCTTGAAAGAATTGCTCAAAAACCACAATCACCCTCTGAAACTGGCACTGGCCGGCTCATTAGGAGTATTTTTCGGAGCCTTGCCTCTGATTGGCTGTCATACTATAGTAATCATTTATGTTGCGTCCTTCTTCCGGCTCAATAAAATACTGGCGGTCGCTACCAGTCAGCTCTGTATGCCGCCAATTGTTCCAGCCCTTTGCATTGAGGTTGGTTATTATATCCGTTTTGGTAAATTTATAACCCTCGAGAATGTCTCATCTTTATCCGATACGTCTTTTTTCGAATTAGGATATCTGGGCTTGCAAAGACTGGCTGAGTGGTTTATCGGTGCTCTTGTAATCGGACCTTTGCTGGCCATTATTGTCAGTGGTATTATTATCTTCATACTTTCTCTGAACATTAAGAAAACCTTCTCATGGGCACAAAACAGGAAAATGTGACAGACGACTGGGATTCACGCAGCGTCGGCAAGCCCTGGCAGCATCGTTTCTTCTATTTAGTGATTCGTTATGGAGGTCGGCGGGTTGCTTATTTTTTCATGTATTTCGTTGTTTTATGGTATGTACTATTTTATCCCCCCTTGCATAAAAAATGCAGGCCGTATCTGGTTCACAGGTTTCCTGATAAAAAGGGAATCCTGGCCAGATTTTTCAATGAATATCGATGGATAACATCTCTTGGAACCAGTCTTATTGATCGAGCAGCCTTTGGGGTTTTAGGCCCCGGGAGTCTTGAGATTGAAGTTCCCGAAAGAGCCAAGCTGCAAGAATTGCTACTTGAGGGAAAAGGTTTACTGATTCTCAGCGCCCATACCGGGTGCTGGCAAATTGCCTTTTCCGCCTTGCAATTTCTGGAAAGCTCTGTTCATATCGTTATGCATCGGAATCAGTATGACATTGATAAACATTATTTTGAACACACTAACGGAAAAGCTCCATTTGAAATCATCGATCCTGCCGGTTACCTGGGGGGTACTCTTAATATGGCGGCCGTCTTGCAGCAGGGGCAGATCCTCGGTTTAATGGGGGATCGGGTTTTTGGGAATGATTCGAATACAATTACAGTGGATTTCCTGGGGGATCCGATCTGTATCCCCGTCACCCCCTATCGTCTGGCTGCTATGCGCGGCACCCCTATTGCAATTGTATTTTCATATAAAGCGGATCACTCACGATATATCGTTGAAATCCCCGGAGTGATACGCGTGCCTGCCGCTGTTGAGCGTAACTCTCAGGCCTATTTGCCTTACACACAGGAGTTTATTGGTTGTCTGACTCAATATGTTCAGGAACATCCTTTTGATTTTTTTAATTTCTATCAAATGTGGAACGTAAAATCATCCCAAAATAAAATAGATGCAAATCACTTAAAATCTGATCGACAAGCTATCAATCCATGATCTACTTATATTGAAAAGGTAAATTTAAGAATGGATATTAAACAAAAACTCAAAAAGGTTATTATTGAAGATCTCGCCCTGGAAGATGTCTCTATTGAGGATATCGAGGACGACAGTCCTATTTTTGGTGAATCAGGTCTGGGATTAGATTCATTAGACGCTGTGGAGCTGGTCGTCGTTATTCAGAAACATTTTGGTGTTCAGATCAAAGATATGGCCAAGGGCAGAGAAGTATTCCAATCCTTGAATACTCTCGCTGCTTATATTCAGGAGAACATGGAATAATGAGTTCTGTTCCAAGCCGTTTTCCTCCTGTTCTTGTTACCGGTATGGGATGTTTGTGCGCCGCCGGGGCGACTGTTCCAGAAACGATGCGCACGATATATTCCGGTGCGCGTACGCCTGTGGTGTCAGAGCAGGTTCGCGCCGATCATCCGGAGCAGTACCCCATGTTTGAACTGCCTCCCTCGGCGGTTCCCGACGGCTATTATGAGGGCCCGGAATCCAGGCGATGCGGCCTGCTTGCAATCGTTGCGGCTTGTGAGGCCACTAAAGATGCCGGCCTCGATATGGACAGCCTAAAACAATTTCGCGTTGGTGTGTGCATTGGCACAACTGTAGGCAATGCAATGAACAACGAATCCTTTTATCGTGATTTTTTATCCAACCGCTTTCCCGAAATGCACTCTATTAAGGCCTATCTGACAGCCAATCCCGCAGATATGGTGGCACGTCATTTTCATCTCAAAGGCCTGCGTCAGTGTATTGCAAATGCCTGTGCATCTGGCGCCGTAGCCATTGGCCAGGCGGCCGAATGGATCAACAACGGATTATGTGACATCGCTATTGCGGGTGGTTCAGATATGCTCTGCCGGGTAATCTATAATGGCTTTGTCTCTTTAAAGATAACAGATAAGGAACCTTGCCGTCCTTTTGATAAGAATCGCCAGGGACTTAATCTTGGTGAAGGAGCGGGTATAGTTGTTCTCGAATCCCCCCGGACCGCCAGTCAACGCAAAGCTCAAACACATGCGATTCTTTGCGGTTATGGGAATAGCTCGGATGCATATCATATTTCCACTCCGATGCCTGAAGGCGTGGGCTTGGAAATGGCAATAAACGCCGCATTACAGCAGGCTGGAATTAACCGAGATGACATAGCTTTCATCAATGCCCACGGCACGGCCACTCCGGAAAATGACAAAGTTGAGGGAACCCTTTTTACTCGTTTATTTCCGCAAACGCCGTTTCATTCCACAAAAGGGTATACCGGACATACGCTCGGGGCCGCCGGAGCTATTGAAGCGATCATAACAATCGAAAGCCTGAAACGACAAATGATTGCTGCCAGTGTCGGTTTTAGTGAGCCTGATCCCGAATTTGTTGTAAATCCTGTCACAAAGAACACTCCTGTCAAAGGAGATTATGCCTTGTCAGATTCTGTAGCGTTTGGAGGAAATAACGCTGTGCTGGTCTTTCAAAAGGAGGCTGAATCATGACCTTTCGCATGGCAATAAGAGGAATCGGTTTGGCCGGAGGCTTCGGGAGCGGAACGGAAGCCGCGCTGAATGCTTTGCGTGGCGGCGGAAGACCTAATGATGTTTTATCGTTCCAGACTTCAATGGGGCAAATCAATTATCCCGTGTACAGCGCAGATCCCGGACCGCTAAAGGATTTTGTACCTGCGCGTAAATTGCGTCGTATCAATAAATATTCCCGGCTTGCCGCTTTAGCAGCCTGCCTTGCCATACAGGATGCAGGTAAGAATATTCCGTGCATGTGTTCTGATGTGGGTGTAATTGTCGCCAGCGGGTATGGGGCTTCTTCAACGACCTTTGCCTTCCTTGATGATATTATCCTGGAAGGTGACAGCTTTGCTTCCCCTACCCAATTTTCCAACTCAGTACATTCTTCTGCGGCTTCTAATATCACAATCTTACTGCAAATCAAAGGTCCGGGGCTGACCGTCACTCAATTTGAAATGTCAACTATTGCCGCCCTGTTAAATGCCCAGGTGTGGCTGCAAGAAAAGAAAGTTGACACCGTACTTCTGGGAGGGGTTGACCAAATCAATCAGGTGCTTCTGTATTGTTACCATAGCTTTTGGCCAAACGAAATCCCAAACGAAATTATGCCGCTTAACTATGATCTTCAAACTGCTATTCCAGGCGAAGGAGCAGCCTTTATGGTCCTGACTCGAGATGAAGGCGAGGTTCCGCCTTACGGGTATGTCGATTCAGTCTCATGGAGAAGCACCGATGATTATACCGTTCCCGATGATATTTTTCTAATCTCAGGTTCTGACGGTCATCGAGCTTGTGGATTACAACACCGCAAGTTGTTCCGCACGGTCGATCCTGCTCGCATCAAATCTTTGAGTACCATTTATGGGAGTATGCCCTGTGGGCAGATGTTCGATCTTGCCATGGCTTGCTTAGCGGCACGTCATGAACTTTTACCCGGCTCTTTCTGCTCAATTAAGCTGGATGCCCAAAATAACATTGGCGTTATACACCACAGCTGATGGTATTTCCATCTGCCTTTCCCAAAAAAAGAATCCGGTCACGAAGATTCTTCTGCCCATAGTTCCCTGACCATCTCGGGACTCATTCCACTGTACTTCTGTCACCTACAGTAGTACGTCTGTTCAGACACATCAATTCCCTCGCACACTTTGGCGATGCTCTCGCCTTTGCCCAAAAAGAGTATCGGCCTGTCAAAGTTTTGATCCTATTGAAACGAAATCCGCCGAGGTGATTCTCAAATGACATGTCCGTTACGTACTTGACAGAATATTTCGCGTACAGATTGCTCTTAGAATGTAAAACCTAAACACAAAGCCAGTGCATTAACTCCTGCATTTGGAGACCTTGTCTCTGCGTTCGAGATATGCTGAAACTTCAGGGCTACATGCCAGTCTGAATCAAATTTGTAACCAATGCCGATTTCAGAAAGAAAGTTCCAGCGAGCAGCGTTATTTCTAAACAGACGCGAATTCCACATCGTTGAAACACCAATTTCCCAATAGCACCCTCTATTATTGATATACTGATAACGGCGCAAATCTACGCCGAGTGCTTCCCCGAAAACCGTATCAGTATCACCTTTGTCATTCTCTTCCTGGTGGTAAATAAAAGCCGGGTACAATCTTATACCGACATTCGTGCGTGAGCCGTATATGGACCATTCGTATTCGAGCGAACCTGCGAAATAATAATCCCCTTTGCGGTCGGACTCAGCCGGGCCGCTCAATCCCAAACCTCCGAGGCTTTCAAAACGCCAGTCCCCTTGTTTAAAGTCGTCAAAGAAACCAACATAACTGCATAAAGTTTCTGAGGTCAACACAAGTGTCAGAGATATCGAAAGAAATGCGACTTTTTTTATTCGCCTAAAACTTAGCATTTGTCGGCCCCTTAAATATTAGAATAAGTTTAGATAGAGATATTAGATAGGATAGTGAAAATGTCAAGAATTTTTCGAAGTAAAACCGTGATGAACTTTGTCCCTTGGTTCGGTAGATGCCGTGACATCCGGCAGGCTAAATTCTCTCCGGTAAGCGGAAGCCCAACAAAGCCGTATCACAGAAATTTTTGCCCGGCGATTACAATTTTACCTGGTTTGTTTTTAAGGAAACTACACCGGTTAAACCATAGTTATTTCATTAAAATTTGACGCCCCAAAACATTTTAACTAATTATATAATAGTCAACTTTCGCACTTTTGAAAAGCGGAATTCTCTACCCAATAAGGGTTTAACTGTGATTATTCGAGAATCGAATATCCGGCCGACCGTCAAGATATACCTGGTAATACGAGGTAAGGAGTCACGGAGATTTTGAGGATTTTGCTTGTGTTTTCGCCGTCTTGTGGTATAATACGCAAGAATAGTAGATAGTTTATTGTTTATTGTTCATCAGCAAAAGACACCAGACTTCAGACGACAAACGCAAATCAAAATTCAAAGATCAAAACCTGTCCTGAGTTGAGCCGAAGGATCGAAACTACAGCGCACGAAAATCCGCCAAATAGTGCAGAAAGCATGACCAAATTAGGCAAAATAGTGGAGAAATAGAGCGTAAAATTCGCGCTAATTTGAAAAAACAAAGCCAATTTCCGAAAGGCCAAAATGAGCGCAAAGTCAATTATAACAAGGGAATATGAAGAAAAACCGCGTTTTTGGCTTGAAAAAAAACAAAGCCAATTAGCCGGGCTTTGGCCGGAAATTCGAAGCACCCCTGCTTACGCAGGGATAAACTCGTCCCCGTGAAAACGGGGATCCTAAATCCGAAACGAGTTGAATAGATGCCAAATGACAGACCAAAAGCGTAATTTAAAGAATGCGATTTGAAAAAACAAAGCCAATTTCGGAAAGGTTAAAATGAGCGCAAACTCAATTATAACAAGGGATTATGATGGATTACCGCGTTATTGGAGCGAAAAAAACAAAGCCAATTCGAACCGGTTATGTGCGAAAGTTACCTAACAAAGACCTACATATATTTACCCGCTACCCATTACATCGCCATTAATAAAGGATGCGTCTTGAAATAAATCCACCTGAAAAAAGTTCTTAAAAAACCCACTAACTTTGAGGTATTTATCACTTGACAATCAGCTGTGAATACGCACTAATCACTCCAAGTTTAAAAAGGAGAATAATAGTGACAGCGGGCGTTAAACCACCATTTTGGTAAGGAGGTTTGCATTGTTAGCATTCATGTGAATTCCTCTGGTCCCTTTTGCACCGCAGCTTGAAATTAATGTAGATAATTTTTGGTTTTTTTATCTAAAACAACGATTTTTTTAGTGTGTAGCTAAGTAGTGGTTATGTTAATCTTTTTGTGGAGCAGGATCATTATGTGTAAAAGACTGATTTACCTGGTTCCTTTTGTTTTGGTGCTGAGCCTGACCTTAGGTTTGGCGAATGCCGGTCCGATCAAACAGGTCGTTGGTCCCGACCTTGTCTTGATAGAGGCCGAGAACTTTCATAACAACATTTCCCAGGGCGACCACGAGTGGCAACTGGCGACAGATACTGAGGGCTTCTCCGGCACAGGTTTCATGCGGGCGATGCCCGATAGCGGCGCCAACGTTCAGGTGGATTATGTCACTTTTAGTCCGCGATTGGACTTTGAGGTCAACTTCGTAAAGACCGGCATACACTATGTCTGGGTCCGCTATCTCAAGACCAGCGGCGGAGACGACTCCTGTCATATCGGCTTAGACGGGCAAGAAGGTTCGGACGCAGAGAATATTTCGGCGCCCGGTTCCGACAACGTATGGAGCTGGAGCAACGAGAGGAGGGGCGATCTCGGGCGAGCTAAGCTTGAAGTCACCAGCGCCGACGTGCACACGGTCAACGTGTGGATGCGCGAGGACGGATTTCGACTTGACAAGATAATTCTGACAACCGATGAGTCCTACATTCCAAAGGACGAAAAGCCCCCCGTTGAAATTATACCTGCCAAGGTCGAGCCCAAGCCAATTGCACCCAAACCAGTTGAGCCTGAGCCGGAGAAGCCCAAGCCATTTGAGCCCGAGCCGACCGAACCCGAGGCGATAAAGCCCGAACCGACCAAGCCCGAACCAATTGAGCCCGAGCCGACCGAAGCCGAGAAAATCGAGATTCCGCCTCCTGTGAGACCTGCGCGCGATGAATTAGGATTGAAAGCAGCGTCTTTCGAAATAGGTCCGGAGTTTTACTCTTTCGAGTATGAAGAACCCGGTGTTATGAAGGAGGAAGGTGAGTTTTTTGGAGTGACCCTTGGCTTTACAACCCATACCTTGGCAGCATCTTTGCCATACAAGAAGGGGGGATTTATGTTCCGGGGAGAAGCAAGGTTAGCTTACGGGCAGGTGGATTATGAAGGTGCGACGTGGGGCGGAACACCACTTATCATCGAAGACATAGATGACTTTGCCCTTGAGGGCAGGCTGCTGTTTGGCGGGGATTTCCTCGCTGGGAATACGCTAAATACAATATATGGCGGACCAGCATATCGATATCTGAGCGACGACTTATCCGAATACGCAGGTGGCTATTTAAGAGAATCAAATTATTTTTACATCCCGGTTGGATATGAGTTTGACAGTACTTACAAAGCCGGATGGTCTATCGGATTCAACATCGAGTACGATATCTTTATCTGGGGAGTCCAAAGAAGCCATCTTAGTGATGTCGGCCTGAATGATGTTGATAATGACCAGGACTCGGGTTTCGGTTATCGAGCCTCCATCAAGATTCAAAAGAAGAGCAGGAGAGGCGCTTTCATCATCGAACCTTTCTTCCGGTACTGGGATATCGACGAATCAGATGTCTCTTATGCCGGCTCAGGTGTTTATGGAGTCGAGCCGGCTAATGATACCACTGAGTTAGGTGTCCACGTTATTTGGAAGTTCTAACAGACTGTTGATGAGCAGGAAAAGATGTGGTTTGAAAGACCTCGGATGGTTGTGGAACAGAAAGGAGGCGAATTAGTTTTAGCGCGATAAAAGTTTGAAAAAACTGTGATTTGTTGCGAAAAACGTGCAATGTCAGGTATTTAGGAAGCCTTACTTAAAAGCAATTGAAGATAATTGGTCAATATTCTTCTATCAGCAGGGATTTCGTCGGGAAGAAGGAGTAGTTTGCTCATGCTAATATGATGTTCTGCAGAGGAAATTGGAACATAAAATAACTGCGTCAGATAGAAGAATAGTGCTTGCCATAAGTGATAATTATCTGTATCAATCGAGGATTATTAATTATTATGGTTTCGGGTAGGGAGCAAAAAACCGAACAATTGAAATGAGGTTCAGCGCCGTAGCTGAGCACTTAAATTGAGAATTTCAACTTAAGGAGAAAAGAACATGAGATTTGCTAAGGCTGGAAAAAGAATGAACCTGAGTGCTATCGGCATACTGGTATTGCTTGTTCTAACACCACTATTCATGTCTGGGTGTAGTTCGGCCGGCAACTTTATGATTGAAGCGGAGCCAACTTCGGGGCCCCAACAAGGAAAGGCCCTGGTGACATTAATACGCCCCAGCTTTGTTGGCGGTGCGATTGCGTTTGGCATGTGGGACAGCGATAACCTCATTGGAGTGCTTCAAGCAGGAAAGTGTATTCATTACGAGACTGTCCCCGGCGAGCATTACTTCCTTGCCAGGGCTGAAAACTGGTCCTGCGTCAAGGCCGATCTTGCGGCTAACAGACATTATGTCATTAAGGCTAATCCGTTCATGGGCGTATGGAAAGCCAGGATTGCCCTGGATCCGATAACGAAAGCGGATTACGAGGAGCGAGGGCAGCTTAAGGACGTTAAGAAGTGGCTTGAAAAACTTAAGCCGGTAACGCCGGATCCACAAGGTGCAGAGGCCTACGCCCAGCCCCGCCGTGAGCAGGTTTTGGGAGCTCAAGCGAACTTTAAGGCAGGCCAGGGCAAATGCGAGATACTTGCACCTGAGGATTATATGCCGGAATAATCTGACGGTGATATCGAAGATACTCGGATTGTCAATGGCGCATAGTGCACTGCCGCAAGCAACTGTAGGCACAATGTCTTAGACCCTGCCGGCCGTCTGGATGCTGTGGCTTTGCACCCGGCTAATCCTGGATTTGTTTGTTTCGGTATTGAATATAGGATTCGCGCATCACCACGTAAGGCTCCAGGGCCTCGGACTTGAGGGCTTCGTAACTTCCGATACGAAATGAACTCGCGTTAATGCCCCCCAAAACAGATACGCCGATATACGCGTCCGTACGTTCCATGTAGCGCGTCGGATTTAGAAAATAGTCGCCCACCATGCCTACCGAATCCCGTACGGTCGATGGGCCCATGAATGGCCAGACGATATAGAAACAGTTGTCTAAACCATATATTGCCAGGGTCTGGCCCATATCTTCCCTTGCAGGTAGCAGGCCCAATTCATCCAGAGCCGGATCACCAAACCCCAGAACACCTGCCGTTGTATTAATCGCAAACCGGCGCAATTCCGTACCGGCGGCATCACCTTTTCCCTGGAGCAGGCAATTGACTAAACGCACAGGTGTTTGGAGATTTTGGAAGAAATTGCGGATTCCGACCCGAGCAGGCTCTGGTGTCACATCTTTGTATGCCTGTGTGACGGGCTTAATGAGCCAGAAGTAAAGTTTGTCATTCATCTGATACATCATCCGATTCCAGGGCTCCAGCGGATCCGCCACTGTAACCATCTGTTCGACAAGCTCATCCTCCAGCAATTCAAAATCGTCAACGGCAGATGAGCTATCGGAATTATCTAAAACCGGCTCCTCGCCGTTGGCAACAGTTTGAACATTCTGTTGGCTTGCTGAAGCCTCCGCAACGTAGTTAGAAGAAGGTGTCTTTCCGGAGACCGCATAACCCGCAATCGTGACTGCCAGGATTACAATAGCCCAAGCCTCTCGTCTCAAATCATTCTTTTTGACGGCTGTGTTAGATCCTCTTAATGCCATATGATCGTACTTTCCTCAAACTCTCAAGCCTCCTTGCCGAATGCTCTGCCCAGGATCAGCAACTGCGGCAACAGGGTAAGGGCAGCAATAATCGCAATTAACATGGCCAATCCCGTCAGCAGGCCAAAATATACACTGGGCATGAAATTGGACAAAGCCAGGATGGAAAAACCGATTATAATAGTCACCGACGTATAATACATGGCGTGGCCAATGCTTCCATGGCATCGATGCATTGTATGAAGATACTTCCTGTCTTTCTGAAATTCATGCTCGAATCTGTGGATATAGTGAATCGTGTCGTCGACGGAAATTCCCAAACTGATGGCAGCGATTGTTATAGTCATCATGTCGAGGGGGATATTCAGCCAGCCCATCACACCGAGCACTACTACAACGGGAAGGACATTCGGAAGCATGGCGATTAAAGCTATTTTCAACGACCTGAATAACACCAGAAACATCCCTGTCAGCACCAATACGGTAATACCTAATGTCACTATCTGGGACCCGAACAGACTTTGCAGCATGTTGTTGTACAGGACAAGCAGGCCGGCCAGATGAACATGTTCCTCGTCAAGCTCCAGTTTACCGGTTAGATCTGCCTTTATCTTCTTCAGAAGTTCGTTGCGCCTCAGAGTCTTATCTGAATCCCTGACTCTAACCCAAAAGCGGACTTGATTATGCTCCACTGATACAAAGGGCTTGATTAGCATGGTCTTTAATTTGTTTGGGGCTTCACTGAAAAGCAGGGCAAGTTCAAGACTATCCAGAGGTTCGCCACCGTATAATTTCTCCGCTATGCCTAACATGGTGGCCAATGACAACACCTTGCCGGTTTCCGGCAGGTTATCAAGATAAAGATGCACGGCCTTGACCCGGGCCATCTTTTCGGAGGTAAACCAGTATTTCTCGTCCGTTGCCACCTCGTCAAATTCATCAAATTCATCGAATATGCTGTCAGCTTCTGCTGCGGCAGGCTCAGTGTAAGCCGGAGGAGCTTGAGGTCCATTAAATTCCACAATTACATCCAGCGGAGTGGTACCGCCCAGGTGCTGATCGATTACTTTCATGCCCTGGTAAATCTCGGTGTTTTCCTTGAAGTAATCGATGAAGCAATTTTCCACCTCAAGTCTCGATACGCCAACGAGGCTGGCAACGAGGACGAGGCCGCTGATGACCACGATCAGAACGCCAAAGGCTTCGGTAAATCTCGCCAGGACGGATGTCAGGGAAAAACGCCAACCTCGTCTGGCTGGCGCCTTTTCTTTGGGCACCAGCATCAGCACGGCGGGAAAAAGCAGAAAGGTCACGAGCAGGGATACAATCAAACCGACTATCATCATCCAACCGAAATTGATTACTGGTAAAATGTCACAAAGCAACAAAGATCCAAAACCAGCAATCGTAGTTAGTACTGCATACACACAGGGTCTTAGCTTCAACAAGACAGTATCGAGGATTAGTTGCCGATTAGACTCTTCCGGCTTCTGGACGAGCAGTTCCCGATATCGCACGATCAGGTGAATCGCAATGGCCATGGTGATAATCAGTTGCAAAGAAATGAAATTGGAGGATATTACCGTCACCTCCCAGCCAAACCATCCCAACAGACCTGTCATGCAGATCGAAGAGACTACACAGCAGAACATCGGCAGGAATATCCAGCGCATTCTCCTGAATATAATGCCCAGCATAAGAACCAGAAACAACAGAACTCCGAAACCGAACACCTTCAAATCGTTCTTAATAAAGGTAATCATGTCGTCCGCGATCATACTGACCCCACCGAGAAACAGGTCGGCATCGCGTCGATATTTGTCCATGATCGTCCGTATCGCCAGGATATCCTGATGGCGCCATCGCCTTAATTTGTCCCTGTGTTCTCGCAATTGCTCAACCGTTCGATTCAGTTCGGAACGCTCTGCCACAGTCGCTGAACCGGAGGCTTTCTTCTGTCGCAACTCATTGCGGTGTTCCACCAAATCACTATAAATATCATCATCCATAAAATTGATCAGCAGAGCCGTAGTCTTCAAATCCGAGCTTAACAGCATGTTTCGACAAAGGGGACTCTCACTAAGTTCGATCCTGGCCAGATCCCTGTCAATTATAGGCGACTCGAGGGTAAGCAACTCAGCAGCAGGCTCCTTGAGTGAGACAGGCGAACTTCCCAGTAAAGGGACATCCAGAATGGAAAACACCGACAAGACACGCTCTATGGACATCAACTCATCTCGTAGCCGGATTAAGGTAGCCAGCGTCTCCGGCGAAAACATATCTCCTCTGGTAGTGTAAGTCAGGACCAGAAAGTCATTTTGTCCGTAGCGGGAACTGACCAGACGCGCGTATCGCAGGTCTTCATCGTTCTCCAGAACCAGTGTTTCCGCGGAGGCATCCAACCTGAAATGCCTGGCCTGGAAAGCGAGAAAACAAACCACTGCCAGCACGCAGAGAATAACCGTCCTGGGATGTCGCAGGACTACTTGGTCGAAAAAAAATTGTGCCACTGAGTGGCGTTTTGTCATGATACACGTCCGACTAAGTAAAATGTGGATCAATTAGCTGGTGGTTTCTCAAGCCGAGAAAGAAGGTCCTTAACCGTGCCGTTGCGAAGGATATCATCGAATTGCGACCGGTAGGTCAAGAGGATGCTGACACCCTGTATTTCCACATCATAGATCTTCCAGCGTTTGTCCACCTTGATCTTCCATTGTTCGCCCACCTTTATTTTCCGGCTTTCTTCCACCTCACGAAGCTTATATAGCATCGCCACCTTTTTGTCTTTGAATATCAACTCCATTGAGATGTAAATAGTATTCTTCTTTTGTACCGGGGGCTTGAACAAAGCTTTCTCATTCGTGTAAAGAGCGATTTTCTCCCGATACGAGGTCTTAAGCCTTTCGACAAAAAGCTGGGTGAATTTCTCGCGTTGTGGCGGATCCAATTTTGGCCAGTTTTTTCTCCCCAGAGCGAGTTTGGCCATAAGTGGGAAATCGAAGATCGGGCTCACAATTCTGTCGATTTCCTCCTCTTTCGCTTTCTGATCGATGTCTTTCTTCTTTAGTATCGAAGTAACGGCATCCCACTTGGTCCGCAACAGCTCTTTTGGATCGTTCGGGTCCTTACTATCCGCATAGACGCCCTGACCCACAATCAGTAAAACCAAAAATGCACCCCAAAGACTTCTCATTATCCTTTCCTTATGTCATTTTTCTTCCGTTCCAGCCACAATTTTACTTTGGTGTGAGCAACACCGCAAGTCCAAATGTCTCTTAAAAAATCTATTTTTGAAGAGGTTTCTATTATAAGGCATGAGTTCAGGCTTCTTCCCGCACGTATCGGTCAAGGATTCTTTATTACAGGGCAGGCAAATTTGAGCCCTGGCAATTATCCTTGTAGCCTCGGTCTTCAACAAACCAGCCCACCGGAAAGAAGCCTTAACTCTTGCAATTAAAAGGAATACTGCTAACCTGATATATCATCAAGGGCACATTTGGTTTGTGAATAAATAGATGAAAGGCACAGAATTATGAGAAGATTTGTTCTTAGTTTATTGCTATTTGTTTCTGTTGGAAGTATATATGCAAAATCACTTACGACCAGGGAATTTGCTCTTTTAGCAACCCAAACAAATGCACCGAAGTCTTCAGTCTGGCAGCAGGAGGATATTGCAGAAGGATGGAAGATCAAATCCATCACACCCCGCGCATCATTAGATGCAGCTTTTTTGGCCGAAGCGGAAGGGGCCGATGAGGAAAACGGCTGGCTGAAAGCATTAACTATGCCTGCCATGGTTCATGACATCCTTCTTCAACATGGCAGGATCGAATCTCCCTGGTTGCCGGGTCGTGCTGAAAAGTACCAATGGATTGCCGAACAGGACTGGGTATATGCCGTCCATTTTTCAGCAGCCTACCCGAAAGCAGAATCCTGGCTGCAATTCAAGGGGCTGGATACCATTGTGGATGTCTATCTCAATGGGGGACTGATTGCTTCACACTGGAACATGTATGTGCCATTAAGCGTGAACATTAGCAACAAACTCCGCGAGGAAAACACTCTGATTCTGCATTTTCACTCAATTTATGACCAGCGTGACGGAAAACGTGTTCCTATTCGTAATGTAAATGGGGATCCGGAACGGCAAGTGCGGCGTCCAAATCAAAATTATGGCAAATACCTGGGCCCGCATCCTTCATTTTCCCGCGTCGGGATCTATGACAAGGTGTTTCTGGAGGTCACCCATGCCAGCCGGATCACTGAAGCCGTGCCCGATGCCTCCCTTAGCGAATCGCTGACAATGGGTACGGTGACTTTGGACGTGCAAGGTACGAGCGGACTTCCAGCGGTGGATGTGCGGGCACGCCTGCTTGATCCGGACGGAAAGGCAGTGGCCTCATTAGTGAATAGTCTCAATTCAAGAGAAGGTGTCTTTGCATGCCGCATGACAATAAAAATCGACCGGCCAAGGCTTTGGTGGCCTCGAGGGTATGGAGACCAGCCCCTGTATCAAGTGGAGACAACCCTGATCGCAGATGGTCATCCCCACCAGACAATATTACGCACTGTTGGCTTCCGTCAGGTTAAGATGCCGGAACGGCTGCACTTTGTTGTCAACAACGTACCCGTGCGCCTCTGGGGTGGAGATTGGGTGACCCCACATTGGCAAACGGCTGTATGGGACCAGCCACGTGTAGAAAAACTTTTCACCATGGCAGAACATGCCAATTTCAATGCCTTCCGTGTCTGGGGAGTTGTGGAGTCACCACGTGATGACTTTTATGAGCTGGCCGATACCAAAGGATTCCTGCTTTGGCAGGATTTTACGAACCTGCCTTTGGCCGCAGATGCAGAAAGCCGCTCCGTTTGCCGTGAGGAAGCCCCCCTGCTCGTCAAGCGGCTCAAACACCATCCGTCAATCATTGTCTGGTGCGGTGGCAATGAAAGCGCCATGTGGCACCATGAGGAGTACAACTCAACGCTGGAAGATCGCGGTCCGTGGCCTGGTCTGGTTGCCGCGGAAGAAGTGGGTGCCATCTGCCACCGGCTTGACCCTGACCGTTACTACCAACCCAGCTCTCCGTATTACGGCGAAAATCCCAATGATCCACAAGAAGGAAACACCCATGGTTATACCAACATGTGGTTTGTGCCCGGTTATGATTTCCTCAACTTTGCCAGTGAAGATACCCGCATTGCCGCACCGCCGCTACACAGCCTGCAGCGCTTCATGGCTCCCGAAGATATCTGGCCTGCCGATTATTCACCGGTTTATAAACATGGCAACAACTATCCATTTCCTAAGACGTGGCTGCGCTACACTACCGGCAGCAGCTGGAAAAAAACGGGCCCGGTGGAGCTATTTTACGACGCAACCGATCCTGCTTCGCTCGTTTACCGGCTGGGCATGGCTGAGGCGCTTTATTACCAGGACATTATAGAACGTCAACGTCGAGGCCGCGATGCAGATGATACTTCCAAACGTCGACGATGTGGAGGCTACTTGGTATGGAAATTCAACGACTCCTGGCCCCAAATTTACAGCGCGAAAGTAGATTACTTCCTCGAACCTTACCACGTCTATTATACATTGCGCCGAGCTTATGCGCCTGTTATGTTGTCATTCGATAAAGGGGCGTATATTTATCTTTGGGCCGTCAACGACACACGCCGGACGGTCTCCGGCACAGTGAAAATCCAGTTATTTCACCTTGATCGTAACAAAGTGCGAAAGGAAATCGTCAAGGAAGTGACGGTGCCTCCAGGCCAGTCCACAGTAGTCGTGCGTCTGGATGAGGCAGGGATCGGTTCTTTCCGTAAGGAACATATCCTTTATGCCACTTTCACCGACAAATCAGGCCAAGTCATTGCAAGAACCAATTGCCTCGGAGACATCGAACGGCGTATCACTTTTCCCGATGCCAAGCTTGATGTGAAAGTTAAAAACGGGGCTCTGGTAATCAGAAGTGACAAATATGCCCATAGTGTCACCCTGGAAGGTAATGCAAACGGCGATGCCTTCGGCTGGCTCTTCGAAGATAACTATTTTAACCTTATGCCCGGTGAAGAAAAAATCGTACGAATCATAGGGGAACACCGTCAGGGTCTCGTTACGGCGAAAGCCTGGTATTCCCCTCATGCTAAAACTGTTGAATGGCAGCGCTAACAGTGACCTGCTTTCGTTTTATGAAGCTGCCTCCCTGAGAGAATCACGCTCATTATCGCTGTCATTCCGGCATATTTTTCGTCTGTCCTCCAGGTGTGGGAACAGTTATCATAGGTGATAATTCCATAGCGCCAATGCCGAGAAAAAGAAGCAAAGCAACCTCCAAGATAGTTGCTATTTTCAACCGGATTTGTTATCTTGGCACAAATAAAGATTAAGAGGCAAATCTAATTTAATCTTGAACAGGAAATGTAAACAGTGTTAGGCGGTTCCACAAATGTTTATGATTTTTAGCTGCTTAGATACGGCTCGAATTCAAAGGAAATATTCGTTAGTCATCCGAGCCGCAAACGACAGGGACAGAGGAGGGGATAGATTGCAGTGGATACGCTGAACATCCCCAATCCAGAACCGAGTTCTGCTACGCCTCAAAATAAGCCAGCAGAATCAGAGATAAAAGGACTCGTATTTGACATCAAGAAATACGCCATACATGACGGCCCGGGTATACGCACAACAGTGTTTTTCAAAGGTTGTCCATTGCAGTGTAAGTGGTGCCACAATCCGGAAAGCTGGAGCAGTAACGCCGAACAGGGACTGCTCAAGGGCCGATGTATCGCATGCGGTCAATGTGCCCAGACATGCCCACAGCAAGCAATTTCACTTGTCGAAAACCTGCCTGTAACAGACACGGACAAATGCAGCCTCTGCGGCCGATGCGTGGATACCTGTATAGCCGGTGCGAGAGAGATCATCGGGCGGGAGATGACCATCAGTGAGGTCATGGTTGAGGTTGAACAAGACGTAATTTTCTACGACCAGTCAGGCGGTGGTGCTACATTTTCCGGCGGTGAGCCGCTGATGCAGCCGGAGTTCCTCCTTGCACTGCTCGATCGATGCAAAGCACATGAGATACACACAACGGTGGATACGAGCTGTTATGCACAGACGGAAACCTTAAAAATGGTTAGCGAAAGAACAGACCTGTTTCTTTGTGACCTCAAACATATGGACAACGAAATGCACGAGCGTTTTACGGGTATAGGCAATAATTTAATACTGGATAATATCATGTGCCTTTCGGATGCCGACAAAAAAATCGTTATCAGGGTGCCGGTTATTCCCGGCTTCAATGACGACCAGGCAAACATCGATGCAACAGGCAAATTTACCGCGTCACTGCAAAATGTTGACAGAATCGATATCCTGCCTTTTAACCGTGGTGGAAAAGAGAAATCGGCTCGACTCACGGCGGATATCAAATCCTTGCAGGTCGAAACTCCCAATGCTGTTCAAATGAATTCGATTTTAAATCATCTTAGCAAATACGGACTCAAGGTTAAGATTGGTGGTTAATCATATGAACGAAAGAGTAGCAAAACTACGCAGACAAAGTGTTGAAATCAGACCTTACATTTCCACTGAGCGGGCGGAACTTATGACTGAGTTTTACAAGAGCGATGTCCCCCGATGCGAATCAGTTCCTGTCTGCCGTGCTTTGTCATTCAAGTACCTTATGGAAAACAAAACCATATGCATTAACGATGGTGAATTGATCGTTGGCGAGCGTGGTCCGGCCCCGAAGGCCACGCCCACTTACCCCGAGCTGTGCTGCCATACAATGGAGGACCTGCGTATACTTAACACTCGGGAAAGAACGCCCTTTGTGGTCACAGAAGAGGTCAGAAAAGTCTTCAGCGAAAGAATCATTCCCTTCTGGACCGGTAAGACCATGAGAGAAAAACTCTTCGGTGCCATGGACGAAAAGTGGCATCAGGCATTTAACGCAGGAGTATTCACGGAATTTATGGAGCAGCGTGCACCGGGCCACGCCATACTCGACAACAAGATTTACTTTAAGGGGATGCTGGACTTTAAGCATGACATTGCTGAAAACAGAAAGAAGCTCGACTATTTCAATGACCCACACGCCTACGAAAAGGACCAGCAATATCAGGCCATGAGCATTTGCGCCGATGCCGTTATTATCTTCGCCCAACGGCATGCACACAAGGCAAAGGATTTAGCTCAACAGGAAAGCGATACTGTTCGCCGTAGTGAATTGGAACAGATAGCCGAAGTCTGCTCGCACGTACCGGCAAATGCGCCGCGTAATTTCTGGGAAGCTTTGCAATCGTATTGGTTTATCCATTTGTCCGTGATTACGGAACTGAATACATGGGATTCCTTCAACCCCGGTCGCCTTGACCAGCATTTATTGCCCTTCTACGAAAAGGGCCGACAGGAAGGAACCTTAACGCTCGAACAGGCCAAAGAACTGCTGCAGTGTTTCTGGATAAAGTTCAACAATCAGCCCGCTCCGCCGAAAGTTGGAATTACCGAAGAACAAAGCGGAACTTACACCGACTTTGCATTGATTAACATTGGCGGTGTAAGGTCAACTGATGGGGGCGATGCGGTAAATGATGTTTCATATATGATGCTGGACGTCGTCGAAGAGATGCGTCTGACCCAGCCCAGCTCCTGCATTCAAATCAGCAAGAGGAATCCGGACCGGTTCCTAAAACGTGCCTGCGAGGTCATTAGGACAGGATTCGGCCAACCTTCTGTGTTCAACACCGATGTCATCATCAAGGAAATGCTTCAGGACGGCAAGAACATGACGGATGCCCGCTCCGGTGGTCCAAGCGGATGCGTGACAGTCAGTTCATTCGGCAAGGAAAGCTGCACCCTGACCGGCTATATAAATTGGCCTAAGATTTTTGAGCTGGCCTGCAACAATGGCGTTGACCCGAACTCAGGCGAGCAGATTGGTCCTCAAATCGGCGATGCCGATAAATTCACTTCTTATCAGCAACTAATGGATGCCTACAAAGAACAGCTTCGATATTTCATCGACCTAAAAGTCAGGTCGAATAATATTATCGAACGGCTCTATGCTAATTATATGCCGGCCCCTTTCATGTCCATTTTAATGGACGACTGCATCGCTCAGGGACTCGACTATCACAATGGTGGAGCAAGGTATAACCCAACCTATATCCAGGGCGTTGGTATCGGCACAGTAACCGACGCGCTGGCAGCAGCCAAATATCACGTATTCGATAATCAAAACATTTCTATGAACGAATTACTGACAGCGCTGCGGGCTGATTTTGATGGATTCGAGCGCCTGCAGCACACGCTTCTGTATCACACACCAAAATACGGTAATGATGATGACTATGCTGATAGCATTGCCGAAGAAGTATTCAACATTTACTATGAACTGCTCAACGGTCGTCCAAACACCAAAGGCGGCAAGTATCGTGTGAACCTGCTTCCCACAACTGTACATATTTATTTCGGCTCTGTAGTCGGCTCTTTGCCCAACGGCAGAAACGCCGGTGAACCGGTTTCCGAGGGTATTTCACCCACCCAGGGTTCTGATACCAAAGGGCCGACTGCTGTAATCAAGTCAGCGGCCAGAATCGACCACGTCCGTACCGGAGGAACCCTGTTAAATATGAAATTCAATCCGCAAGTACTCGCTGGCGAAGGTGTTGATAAGCTTCTTCATCTAATAAGGTCGTACTTCAAGCTTGACGGCCATCATATACAGTTCAATGTTATTAATGCAGAAACACTAAGAAGAGCCCAGCAGGAACCCGAACGACATCGTGACCTTATCGTAAGAGTGGCCGGCTACAGCGATTACTTTGTAGATGTGGGTCGAGACCTGCAAAACGAAATCATCGCACGAACCGAGCAGCAATCCTTTTAGCACAACAAAGACTTTGCTCTTATAGATTTCTACGGGGCATGTAAGTTTATGAGAAATTTGTGATATGGTGTAACAGACAGAATGAACTTAAGGTATTCTCTTGGGACACATGGAGGCTTACCATGCTAAAAAATACAATTATAGTAACATTGTCTGTTCTATCTCTTCTTCTTCCTGGCTGCAGACGCACCGAAAAGGAAAAAAATTAGAGCAGTTCCTTGAAATTCACACTAAAGAAGTTATCCTGGAATATGAATCAGGGTTAGCGAGCCTGCCTCTTATTAAACGGACTTCCTTCATTCGTTTTTCGGCTTTAGTTTCTTTATGAAAAAGTCCGCGTTGGAAATGTAGGTCGTTTTGGCTCCAGGATATTTCAAGTCTGCTTCAATGTCCAATTTGTCCATTACCTCCTTAAGCTTAATACCGAATATCACGTGATGTACTTTCCAACCTAAGGCTCTATCCTCATCTTTCGGAACCGTATCGTCCGGTTTCATACTGTAACTCATGAAGATTGGCGGATCATCAGAGGTAATAAGTGACAGTGCTGAAATATCCTTTATGAGCTTGCGAAGTTCTTCGTCCGTAATATTACCGAACATTTCAGTTCGATCTCGGTGCGGCTTATCGTAGCCCGGAATCCACTGTACCCACCAGTCAAAATCCCGGGTGGTCTGCCCACCGCTGGTCGCTACACACATCAGCCGTGAAGATTCACGCCTGACCGGGTCACTACTCGACGGATCTGCCATTTCGTCGTGAAAGGCCAGCCACATACAGAGCTGAGCACCGGCCGAACCACCAAATGCGCCGACCCGCTCCTTGTCTATGTTCCATTCATTTGCTTTGGAGCGAATAAACTGAATCGCCCGCAGCGAATCATGGTGAGCTGCTGGCAAGGGCTTATGCGAGACCAGCCGGTATTCGATTGCCGCCACAGAGATCCCCGCATCCAGCAATTCTTGCAGCGTTGCAGCATTCAAACTCTGCTTGCTCCCACCTCGAAATCCGCCGCCGTGAATATACACCACTAACGGCGCATGTTTGTCGGATTTCGCCTCGTAGAAATCCAATACATTTCTTTCGTGAGGTCCGTATTTGACATCCGCATTGGTTGGCCGCCTCAATTGCGGTCTGCTTCTCGCCTGGCTCCGACTTCCGGAGTCGGCCTTTGGCCTTCGCGTCTTCAAATGCCTGTCGAAAAAGTCGGCTACCATTTGAATGAGTGTCTCTGAACTGTCCTGGCCGTCACGCAATCCGTGCCCTGCATCTTTGACGACATAGAGTGTTGCATCGACGTTCGCTTTCTTCAGAGCCTCGTATAGAAGTTCACTTTGATGAAGAGGCACAGACGTATCCTTGTCACCGTGCATGATCAGAAAAGGCGGGTCGTCTTTTGTCACATACGTTATCGGGTTGGCTTTTCTTACTATTGATTTGTATGGTTCTTCCTGAATCGGCCCTCCAACCAATAACGACTCCGGTGAATTGGGGGCATCGTGAATCAAGCGACTTGCCTTGAGCGAGTATTCATCCATCTGTAGAAAATCCGTCGGGCCGAACCAGTCACATACAGCCTGTACACGGCTCGAATATTCACGATTTGCCTCGGTGTCGTAATCTCGTACATCTCCTGCCGTACCCAGGAATGCAACAAGGTGCCCGCCAGCCGAACTGCCCCATGCTCCTATGCGGTCGGGGTCGAGACCGTATTTGGCTGCGTTCGCCCGCACCCAGCGTACTGCTGCTTTACAGTCTTGGACCTGAGCAGGGAAAATGGCCTCCCCACTAAGCCGGTAGCCGACATCCACCAGTGCATAACCTTTATCGAGCATAGGAAGGGCCCTGCCGCCAGAGCCTTTACTGCCGCTGCGCCAACCTCCACCATGCACCCAGACTATCACAGGCAACAGGCCTGAGCCTCTTGGGGGCAGGTAGAGGTCAAGAAGCAGTTTCCTGTCCCCGAGTCGGGCGTAAACGATGTCCCGTTCGGTCTTTGTATCAGCCGGGAGCTTCGCCTGTTGTGAGCGACCAGGTTCCTGCGGAACGGTTCTTTGATTCGGCTGCGATTGTACAGAACGACCGGCAAACAGACGCTGCGACAGGGCATCAAGTTCATCACGATCGAGAAATCCATCTTTATTCGCGTCATTTCGTTCGAAATTGGCCTTAAGACGACCTTCGGCTTCATCTTTAGTAATCTTTCCATCACTATTCTTATCCATCGACAACCAGCTATCCATAATTCGTTCGGCGATTCCACTGCCTGTGTTCCGTCCTCCGGAATTGTCTGAGGCCTGTCCATTCGACCGCTCAAGCGAGGTCCTGTCAATTCGCGTCTTGATTTTAGGAGCATCGTCAAGAACCACGGTTGCTTTGCTACCGATCGTGCGATTGAAGAACGCCTCTCTGGCTGGGCCGGTCTTCTCAATGTGCTGCTCAAAAGCACCGTGACCTGCTCCGTCGATGCGCAAGTAGGTGACGTCCTTGGCGCCGGCCTGCCACAGGGCCTTGGCGAATTCGTCGGATTGGCTTACCGACACCGTTCTGTCAGCGTTTCCGTGGATTATGAGGAAAGATGGAGCGTCAGCCCCGACATAAGTCATTGGCGACGCCTGCCTGAGGCGCTGTTCCAGCGTTTCTTCCGGTCCGGCAAACAAACTATTCAAAAAGCCGCCTTTACTTGCCGAGTCGGCTTTTTCGTTTGCCGCCGGACGTTTAAATGGGAAGTTGGTCGGCGTGGCGCTGCAGACGACAGCTTGAACCATGCTCGAATACTCTTGCCACGGCCCATCGCCTTCCAGGCCGGCTGAACGAGGGCAGATGCCCAACATCGCCACAAGATGTGCTCCCGCTGAATTGCCGTATGCACCGATGCGCTCGGGATCTACATTGTATTGCTTCGCATGAGCCCGCAGCCAGCGCACGGCACATTTTACATCTTCGATGCACGCCGGCATCGGTGCCTCGTCGGAAAGCCGATAATTGACCGTAATACAGACATATCCCTTCGCCGCAAACTCCAGCGCAGGGCCAAGAAAATTACCCTTTCGTTTATCGCCGCTCCGCCAGCCGCCACCGTGAACAAAAACAATCGCAGGCCGTCGCTCATCACTCGACTCCTCAGGCATGGCCAGATCAAGACGCCATGCCTTGCTCGAACCCTGCCGGTATGCAATATCGGGAACGACCTTTACGCCCGGAGGAATGTTAGCGATAATATCATCGGAATTCTCGGCGCGTTTGGCCCGAGATTGCGCTGCGTTTGAGGTATTCGGCAAAATGGCAACAAACACCACCATAAATATTATAAGTATTGCCCATTTAGCTTTCATAGTTTTTGCCTCCAAATTATTTGAAATGAATGAATTGAGATTTAACATTTATAACCCTCAGCCACATTGCTAAGCATTGTTATTTCACTAAAGTACCAAATCCGCTTCGAAATTACCAGTGTCGAAAAGTTAAAAAATGCTTGAGTACAAAGAAGAAACTCATAAACAGTATATGGTAAAAAAGTGAGTTTAACCTGCCCTTGGACTTTTTCTAATATCAACGCCGCCAAAATAGAGTAAAACGCAGTCGACTAATCGAGACAGGAAGGCGTTATTGACAACAAAATAACTATATGCGATAGCTTAACAACAATTGTTCCATATCAGGCTAATTGTAAGAACTCGGTTTCCCCGGATAAAAAATTGAAAAAGAAATACGATTTGATAGTATAGGTATCATAGAAGGTAATTTGCTGAAGTTTTCCCATTGAACAATGGCATAAACCAATGGATGAGCGAAGTAACGACTGAGAAAGGAGAGCGATCGTTATGAATCAACTGTTTAATTCCACGAAATCGGAATGGTTTTTGGTTTGTTTGTTGATATTGACAACGCCCTTATCGTTCGTTCAGGCCGAGGAATCGGCGGGGGATCTCCTGACAGAAGTGACTATGGCCAAAATCCGCCAGGTCAGCAGTGCCATGATTTCTCCGGATGGCAAACTGATTGCCTATACTGTCTCCGTTCCACGCCCGATCTATACGGACGATGACGGACCGGCCTGGAACGAACTGCATGTTGTCGATAAAGACGGCCGGTCTCGCCCGTTTGTGACCGGTGAGGTTGATATCTCGTCCATAGAATGGACACAAGACGGCAAGGGAATATCCTTTCTGTCCAAACGCGGCGAAGATGAACACAAGGCCCTATACATTATTCCAGCCGATGGAGGCGAGGCCCGTAAAGCGTTGGAATTTGAAACGGACATCAGCGGTTATTCCTGGAGTCCTGACGGTCAGGAAATTGCTTTTACCGCCAAGCCAAAGCCGGACAAAGAAATCGAGCAGGATAAGGACCACGGCTTCAATGCTGAAATTTATGAGGAGGATTATTTATCGACAAAAGTCTGGATTGCAACCGTCGATTACGAAAAGCCCGGCCCCGACCTTAAAGAGCAGAACAAACCACGCATGCTGGGATTGGATGACTCGGCTTCCACATTGAAATGGAGTCCGGATGGTAAGCACCTGGCGGTTGCTTTGGCGCCCACACCGCTGGTGGATGATAGTTATATGATGCGGCGAATCCATATCGTGGATGTTCAGAGTGGTAAATCGCTCCTTAAATTGGACACCGAGGGAAAACTGGGTCAGATTACATGGAGTCCGGACGGAAGACACCTTGCCCTGATTGCGGGTGTCGATAAACACGATCCCCGGGAAGGACATCTCATGGTTGCTTCTATTGACAATCCTAAAACCACTGATTTGTTGGCGGATTATCCGGGGCACATCTGGTCTATCGGATGGCAGGATAATGACACTATTATGTATCTGGGCTATCAGGGAGTGTGGACCACCCTTGCCAGAATTAATATTGACGGCAGCGGGAAAAAAACAATCCTCCCTGTAGGTAAATATACATTATATGGAATGTCGCTTTGCAGGGACGGACTAAGTTGTGCCTTTATTGGGGATTGCCCCCAACATCCTCGAGAAGTTTTTATCATTAAACATGGGGAGGAAAAAACCCATCGGCTGACAGATAGTAATCCATTTCTCGAAAAGATTCGTCTGGCTAAACAAGAGGTGATTGCCTTCAAGGCTCGTGACGGATTAGAGTTGGAAGGTATTTTAATTCATCCTCTCGATGAGAAAAAAGGCGTACGTTATCCCCTGATTATGATGGTGCACGGCGGGCCTGAATCGCACCATCTCAATGGCTGGCTCACGCAATATTCATCGCCGGGTCAGGTGGCCGCCGCCCAGGATTTTGCCTGTTTTTATACCAACTATCGCGGCAGCACCGGACAGGGGTTGGTCTTCTCTAAACTCAGCCAGGCCGATCCGGCCGGCAAAGAATTTGATGACCTTGTGGACGCTGTTGATCACCTGGTGACCATAGGTCTGGTTGATAAGGACAAGGTCGGCATTACAGGAGGATCATATGGTGGGTATGCATCAGCCTGGGGAGCAACTTATTACAGCCATCGGTATGCCGCTTCTGTAATGTTCGTCGGTATCAGTGATCAGTTTCTCAGTTTTGCCCTGGGTGATATTCCCGAGGAGCACCGACTGGTCCATCATATGAAATATCCCTGGGAGGACATTGAACTTATACGGCAGCGCAGCCCCATCAATCACTTCCAGAAATGTCAAACTCCGTTGCTGATCCTGAACGGCATGAGCGACACCCGCGTTCACCCTGCCCAATCACTCGCCCTTTATCGAGTTATCAAAACGTATGGTAAAACTCCCGTGCGTCTGGTACGTTATCCCGGCGAGCCACACGGCAACCGCCGCACAGGCTCCCGCCTGGATTTCTCACTACGGCTGATGCGGTGGATGAACCATTATCTTAAGGGCCCAGGTGGCAAACCGCCTCCATACAAACTTGACTTATCGGGAATCAGGCCCGATGAAAAAAAGGAAGAAACCGATGCACTGAAATAACACGGCTCTTTTGCCTGTCTACTCGTAACCGGTTAGTATCCTTGAGCAACCCAATAAATGGCTTACTCCACTTATTGGTACCTTCTGCCCAAATCACACATTTGGTCTGTGATTAAGCACTACCATCTACAAGAAGCTATTGCTCCCAGTGTCGCAACAAAGTATAATTTGTTTGTTTTAAAGCGTGTAGTCATTTTGTTTCTGATTTTGTACACGCGATGCAAAATACGCAAAGTTAAGGTTATGACAGGCCTTTGACACATCTTCGGATAGGAAGGATGAGTGCTCATGAAACAAGAGAGCCGACAATTAATGACCTGCATTTTTATTTTCACAATCGCATCATTCTTGACGGATGTAAAAGGTCAGTTAACGTTACAGCAACAGGCCCATCAAATCCTGGACGAAACAGCGGTTAAAGGGGGGCTCGTATCCCATATCGGCTGCGGGGGAGGAAAACTTACAGCCGCACTGTATACCAGTGACAGATATCTGATCCATGGGCTGGACGTCAATACGAGCAATATCCAGGAGGCCCGCAAATATATTCATTCCCTTGGAATATACGGCAAGGTCTCGGTTAATCTATTAACAGGCGAACACCTGCCATACACGGACAACCTGGTAAATCTTCTGGTATCTGAAGATCTTGGTACCATCCCGATGGCTGAGGTAATAAGAGTTTTGTGCCCAAACGGTGTTGCATATATCAAAAATGGCCGGAAGTGGACAAAGACAGTTAAGCAGTGGCCGAAGGACATAGATCAGTGGTCTCACTACCTTCACGGTCCGGACAACAACGCCGTGGCCAATGATACGGTTGTTGGCCCCCCGAGGCATATGCAGTGGACACAGGAACCGAAATCGGACCGTCATCATGATACGATTGGAGGAGTACGTGCAGTCGTATCCGCGGGAGGACGGATTTTCTCGATCGAAGATGAGGGGCCGATCGAGCTGCCCTACTGGCCGGGCCAATGGTATGTCAAGGCACGCGATGCATTCAACGGGCTTCTGCTGTGGAAAGCGGCTATCCCTGAATGGGAGCCTGTTTCCCGACCTCATAGGACGGGACCGGTGCAGCAGCCAAGACGATTGGTAGCAACGGCAGAGCGTGTGTTTGTCACCCTTGGGCTGGATGCCCCTGTCTCGGCGCTCAATGCGGCTACCGGTGAAACCATAAAGACTTACAAAGGGACGGAGAGGACTCAGGAGATATTGTTTGAAAATGGTGTGTTGTATCTTATTGTCGGCGATCCGACCTATCCGACCGGCTTTAATTATCTGATTGAGAGATCCGCGAAATACAAACATGACCTGGAAAATGATCCCTGGATCGTGAAAAATCCCATTTGCTCGGTCGCGGCAGTAGATGCATACTCAGGCAGAAAGCTGTGGGAAAAATCAGACGCAGACACAAAAGGATACAAGGCCATGTCACTTGCCGTTCGCGGCAGGCATGTGGTCTTTTTGAATGAGACCCATTTGAAATGTCTTGAAAAGACAAGCGGTAAAGAAATGTGGCGGGTACCGCGTACGACAACAATAAAGAGCCCCGGCACTCCCGGTGTCGTTGTAATCGGAGAGGCGGCGGTTTACTGCGCGGATGGAAAGTCACTCGAAGCATTCTCGCTGAAAGACGGTAGTAAACTATGGAACACCAGCTCGCGGGAAGCCCACCCCGTCTCGGCACCGAACATATTCCTTGCAAGAGGTCTGGTTTGGCCCGGACTTGGAAATGTAGGACTCAACCGGCTTACCGGAAAGCAGGAGGCGAGTCTCGGCACCCCACATAAAGACACCATGAGTCATCATCGGTGCTATCGCGACAAGGCAACGGTTAACTACCTTGTCGCTGGTGCAAACGGCGTGGAATTCTTGCCCTTAGGAACTACGGATGACATTTCGCATAACTTTGTGCGAGGTACGTGTCAGTATGGTGTTGTGCCGTGTAATGGTCTTTTATATGCGACGCCGGACAATTGCGAATGCAACAGGTCGGTGAAACTTAACAACTACCTAGCGCTGGCGCCGGCAAGTCAACGATCAGAAGTCAAAGGTCGGACCGTCCTTCAAAAAGGACCTGCATATAATAAAGCTACGAGTGCGAAAAGTGCAGGACAAAGCACGCAACAAGACGAGTGGCCTATGTTCCGGCATGATGCGATGCGAGGTAGTGCAATCAGCCGCGAGGTTTCCAGGGATCTGAAGCAGGTATGGCAAATTGAGTTAAAAGACCGGCTTTGTCAGCCTGTTGTGGCCGAGGGGAAGGTTTTCATTTCTGCGATTGATTCACATACGGTTTACGCGTTAGACGAAAAGGACGGCAAAATCGTTTGGAGTTACACCACGGGCGGCAGAGTTGACTCTCCTCCGGCCATATACAAAGGACTGGCGCTATTCGGATCGGCCGATGGCTGGGTGAGTTGTTTGCGTGCTCGGGATGGGGAGGTTGTCTGGCGGTTCCGGGCAGCACCTCAGGAGCGTCTAATCGGAGCGTGGGAGCAGCTTGAATCGGCCTGGCCGGTGCATGGCAGTGTGCTTGTTGTTAACGATACAGTGTACTTTACCGCAGGCAGATCAACGTTTCTTGACGGTGGAATATATCTGTACGGGCTGGATCCGGTGAGTGGTGAAAAGCGATATGAATACCTGTTCAGTGGGCCATGGGATAAGGAGGGACGTCACCAGGTAGTCCGCACAGAGGGCAGCAAGGATGTGGAAGGCGGTCTATCCGACATACTGTCCAGTGATGGCAAGCTGCTATATTTGCGTAACAATGCCTTTGACCTTACGTGTAAGCCGGTTAAAGAAGGTATCCAGCCTCACTTGTTTGCGTCGGCCGGGTTTCTGGATGATTCGTGGAACCATCGGACAGGCTGGATGGTTGATACAGTGCTGCGGTATGGCGGTACGCCCCAGTTATATCCTTTTGACGGAAAAAACGACAAACCTGTAGGTGAGATTTTGACGTTGGACGGAAAAGATGTTTTTGGATTGAAAGCCTATCCTTTGGGACGGCATTCCGTGTTTGATCCACGCAAATCCGGCTACGTTCTCTTTTCCGGGCGAATAGGTCCAAAGATCACAACTGCCGAAGCGGTTAAAAAGACCGGGAAAAAAGCCAGGAAAAAAAGAGCAGACAGCTCATATGAATACAACAACAGGTGGCTAAAATATATACAAACCAAAGCCACGGGAATGGTCAAAGCAGGTAACATACTGTTTTTAGCGGGCACACCAAATATTACTGATCCAAAAGATCCTTCTGAGACCGAACATGACGGTGTCACCTCAGGCAATAATGGCGGCGTGCTGTTAGCAATGTCGGCCATCGATGGGTCAAAGCTGGAACAGTATAAACTTGATGCGCCGCCGGTTTTCGACGGTTTAATCGCAGCTAACGAGCGGCTGTATATCGCAATGAAGAACGGAGCGTTGGTTTGCTATAGTGGAAACGATTGATGAAAGGAGACTTGCTATGAGAAAAACCGTCATCGTATGTTTGATGGCAACATTGGCGTTTTACACGCTTGGGGCAAATGCTCAATCGGCTCGTGAGATTCTGTATGAAACGGGCGTTAAGGGAGGACTGGTCGTCCATATCGGGTGCGGCGATGGACGTTTAACTGCCGCGTTATGCCCGAACGACAGATACCTCGTTCATGGTCTGGACAAGGACGCGAAGAACCTCCAGAATGCCCAGGAACACATTCTTTCGCTGGGAATATATGGTAAGGTGTCCGTCGATCAATTGACGGGTGCACGTCTGCCATACACCGATAATCTTGTCAACCTCATTGTCGCTGAAGACACCGGCGAGATAACGATGGACGAAGTTCTCCGCGTTCTCGTTCCTGACGGCGTAGTATACGTTAAGACAAACAACAACTGGACGAAGACTGTTAAGCCCCGGCCCGATGACATCGACGATTGGACGCACTTCTTGCACGACGCCTCAAACAATGCGGTCGCCAAAGATATGCAAGTTGGGCCGCCCCGTCAGCTGAAATGGGTCTGCGGCCCCCTGTGGTCCCGCAGCCACGAGTTCAATTCGAGCTTGTGCGCAATGGTGTCCACAAAGGGACGTATCTTCTATGTCTTTGATGAGGGACTGACCGGAGTCACGACTGAGTCGCTTCCGGAAAGATGGACACTTATCGCACGAGATGCCTTCAACGGGCTGCTGCTGTGGAAACGTCCACTGGCTCAGTGGGAGTCCGGCGTATGGAAGAACAAAGGGCTTCGAAGCGTCCCCGCGACGATTCCTCGACGTCTTGTTGCAGAAGACGATAACGTGTTCATTACGCTCGGTTATGACGCTCCTGTTTCGGCTCTCGATGCGGCTACAGGCGAGGTATCGATGACATACAAAGGAACGGAAGGGACAGAAGAGATCCGCTGTATTAAAGGAGTTCTCATACTTCGCAGGGGCAGTAGCGCAGCGGTGGCACTCGACAGCAAAACAGGGAAGAAACTATGGGAGGCAACCGGGAATATCCAGCAATTATCATTGGCTGCCCAAGGTGACAAAGTCTTCTACCAAGACGGAAAGAAGCTATTATGCCTCCGGTTGAAAGACGGCAAACAGCTTTGGCAGACGCCCTGCGAATCGCCGGTATCACTTCTGGTAGTTCACGATGATCTCGTACTGCTGTTGAGCAAGCAAACGTTTCAAGCATTGTCCGCAGATACGGGCAAGACCATATGGACTGCCGATGCAGGCGTAAGGCGCAACGAGTTTTTCGTCGCAAACAATCAGCTTTGGCATTGGGCGGGCAATCTTGTAGTTGGGCGTGACCTGCGTACAGGAGCGATAGTAACCAGACTCAACACCGATGATGTGTTCACTCCGGGCCATCACCTTCGATGTTATCAAAGCAAGGCCACAGAAAAGTTCATCATTACTCCCAATCGGGGAATAGAGTTCCTCAGTGTCAGAGGCGGAGTTCATACTCAAAACGATTGGGTTCGCGGACCCTGTAGATATGGCATCGTGCCGTGTAATGGTTTGCTCTACGCCCCCCCACACCCGTGTTTCTGCTATCCCGGGGTAAAGCTGACCGGCTTCAATGCGCTGGCCCCAGCGGCTGACAGGGACAGCCCCGGTCACATGCTGTCATCGGCTCAGCGTCTCTGGCGTGGGAGTGAATATCAACAGGCAAAAGAACTGGTGCCCTCCGCTCAAAGCAGCACAGGTGATTGGCCAACCTACCGTCATGACTCTCGCCGTACGGGTTCTACCGCTTTCGAGGTCCCATCCCTGGTTACAAAGCAATGGCAAGTGCCGCTGCAGGGTAAACTGTCACCGCCGGTAATCTCCGGGGACAGAGTTTATGTCGCAGCTAAGGATGAACACACCCTTTATGCGTTTCATATTGAAAATGGCCGTAAGCTCTGGCGATTCACGGCTGCGGGCCGAATCGATTCTCCACCAACCGTCTATGGCGGATTGGTTTT
>Ga0307379_10000690_pt1 | contig 55562 bp, 65 predicted proteins | sample UN2MG_FD_202237 | JGI IMG/M metagenome (GOLD analysis project Ga0307379, IMG submission 202237) | Soil microbial communities from Risofladan, Vaasa, Finland - UN-2 | ecosystem: Environmental > Terrestrial > Soil > Coastal area > Acid sulfate soil | place: Finland: Risofladan, Vaasa | collected... | reverse complement strand
AGGGCCGGTGTATCCCAAGGATCTGCCTGAGCGCGAGTGGCTGGCCTTTTACGCCCGCGAGTTCCCCACCTGCGAACTGAACTTTAGTTATTACCGCATCCCCGACGCGCGCACGTTGGGACAGTTGGCGGCCAAAGTGCCTGAGGGATTCCTCTTCGCAGTGAAGGCTTTCAAGGGGATCACCCACGAGCGGGAGGATCCGCAGCCCCAGATTAAGCAGTTCACGGCGGCGTTGGCTCCGCTGATAGACGCGGAGAAACTGGCGTGCGTGCTGGCGCAGTTCCCAAACTCCTTCCACGCCAACCAGACGGATCGTGACTATCTCAGGCAGGTACGCGAGGGCTTCGGCGATCTGCCGGTGGTGGTCGAGTTCCGCTCCCGCGATTGGATCAGCGAGCGCACCTTCGACGAACTGCGCGCGCTCAACCTGAGCTTTTGCTGCGTGGACCAGCCGCGCTTCGAGAGCCTGGTGCCGCCGGTGGCGGTCGCCACGGGGCCGGTGGCGTACGTGCGTTTCCACGGGCGCAACGCGGAGAAGTGGTGGACAGAACCAACAAAGAAGCAGCGCCCAGCATACACTGAACGTAGATTACCTTTTCGCCGCTCTCTACTGCCAGCGTAGCCCTCACGTCAAGCTCTTCTATCAATCGCCGCTGGGCTACGAAATCGGCGTCAGCAACTGTCAGCCCTCCCACTACTTCTCTTGCAAGTTCTTCGATAGTCTGTAGCTGCTTGTCCGATATTACTTGCGCGTCAAGCTGTGCCGCCAGCACTGTTCGTTCTCTCTTCAGAGCCTCTATTGCAGTCAGCAAATGCTCTCTTCGTTCGATCAGCACCTCCTTGGGAAACCCATCCACCAGATACAGGTCAAGCAGTCTTTCCATTTTCTGCTGATTGTCAGCGAGCAGAGTATCCACGACCGCCAGTCTATTCCGCAGTGGAGCGTTATCTATCTCTTGTCTCACTTGTTGTGCCTTCAGCCCTTCTATCAATACTACGGGGTTGGTGAGAAATGACTTAACCCAATCCCACACCACCGCGTCAACGTGGTCAGCGCGGAAGTGTTTTGATTGGCTGCATTTGCCCACGTAGTCGCGCACCCCAGTGCCAGACTGGGCACAGGGACATCTGTAATAAAGGTACAACTTTCCCCGCTGTATGGTTGATACGCAAGACATTGCATATCTGCACTCACCGCAGGTTACACGATATCGGAGAAGATACTCGTATTTTGTGTTACGCTTGGCATTGCGTTTGTTTTCCTCTAATCTCCCCTGAGCTTTTTCCCACAGTTCACGCGGTATGATTGCCGGGACTTCTACTGCGATCCAGTGCTCCCTATCATGGTAAGCTTGGCCACCTGTGGTTTTCTTACCATAGTACCAGATACCTGCGTAGGTCTCACTTCTCAGTATTCCCCACACCGTGGATTTTCTCCACCGCTTCCCTCCCATACGGGTTGGGATTCCCATACCGTTCAGCTTTTGGATGATGGCGGATAGAGACATTGGTTCGTCGTCAGTGTACCATTGGAAGATCAACCGTATGATCTGTGCTTCTGGTTCGTATGGCATCAACGTTTGTTTGCCGTCCATCTCTTCTAGACGGTAGCCATATGGTGCTCTACTGTGCACCATCACATGTCCAGTTTCTACCTTTCGCCGCTTTGCTCGCGTTGTACGCTCCGTTATCTTCTCCCGCTCATATTCGGCCAGCATTGCTCTAACGTGCTTGTTCAATCTTCCTTCTGGTGTGTCGGGAAAGTCGTATAGGACATACTCGACCTTTACGCCATCGCCCTGTAACTCTTGCTCAACTATCAATTGCTTGGCGAGGTTACGGCTCAATCGGTCGAGCTCGCGCACAATCAGCACATCAAGCTCATTGGCCCGGGCCATCTCCCGCACGCGGTTCAACTTCGGTAGGTCGATTTCGAAGCCTGATGCGCCTCTATCATCCTCCGAGAGTTCGGCTACAACTTGGTAACCGTGCTCCTGTGCATAGTTCCGGCACATCTCTAATTGGCCAGCGAGATTGCGCCCTTCCTTGCCCCGATCATCGCCTGAAACCCTGGCATACAGCACTGCTCTCTTTGTCATCGTCGGCCTCCCGTCTTTGTGTCTCTGCCTTTGTGTCCACGACCCGCCCGACCTTAACCCTGGGATTGCCCTGCATTCCCCTGAAGAACCGTGAAGCGCGGTCGTGGTCGTCGGTATATAAGACATCTTCCCACCGGTCGCTATCCCAGCCCTGCAATTGCACTACGTACCGTTCTTGCATAGCCGTATACCCTCCCTTGCCCGATACTGCTCCCTTCCGGCTACCTCCCACGGTCGCTCTGGCGGGCCAGGCCAAGGGCGGCCTGGCATTACCAGACCGCCCCTGCGCTACGACACGTTGGTCGTGGTGCCAATCACCACCTCTGACTCCGCCTTTCCGACGGGCACCAGCGCGCTCATCACGATGGCTTGCTGAAAGCCCGCCTGTAAGAACAGGTACTCGGCGTCGTTGAAGTGGGGCAGGTCGTCATCCCGTAGCCTCTCCAACCGGCGTGAAGCCAGGCGGATCAGGTCGTTGGCCTGCCCAAACCGTTGGTGCCCCTTGTGTAGTTCCCTCACCTTGAGCGCTATGCCGGACTTGTACATCTCCCACACATTGGCCAGCTTCTGAGACACCGGGGCAATCGGATGTACGACGTCCACGCTCTGGCCCCACGCCTGGACCGTGAAGGTCGCCTCCATGAAGCGGCCCTCCTGCACTTTCCACTCCACCGTGACCGGTCCCAGGTCGGCGTCGGCCAGTGCCGCCGTGGTACTGACCAGGTAACGGGCCACCAGGTCCTTGCTCACGCCCGGCAACGTCCGGCCCTGGGGGTCCAACATCACCGGTGGGCGGAAAATGGCCACTTCGCGTCCTCTCACCGCCGCACCTGGACGCTCACCTTTCCCGGTGGGCAGATCGTACACCATCACACCCGTGTTCTGTTTTTTGGCGCTTCCGCGCTTCTTGGTCAAAGGTAGCCTGAGCATCTGATCTATTCTCCTTCATTTTGCCAGCACGTAGTGCACTCCGCGCTTGGCCCCATTCCTGGCCAGCAGCCCACGCCTGACCAGGTTAGCCAGGTCCAGGCGCAAGGTCTCATCCGACCAGTACGGGCAGACTTGCCTGTAAGTGCCCATCGTGATCCCGCCGTGCTCCCTCACGTAGTCCAACGCCTTGGCCTGTCGCTCATTCATGGACAACCGTGGCACAGGCACAGGGCGGACCACCGTCTCCAGGGTCTCGGTCAGCGCCAGCATCCCCTCGTCTCCCAGGACGATGGCCTGTTCCTTTTCGTCCAATCCCAGCGCCCTGCACACGTCGGACAGAAGCAGCACCATCGGTGCCTCCAGGTGTGTCCAGGGCTCGGATTCCATCTCGGGCTCCAATCCTTCCCGGAAGCGCCGCAGGCGGTCAATGACGGCCTGGTGATGCCGCGCTGCAACCCACCGCTCCAGCCGCTCTCCCAGGCTGGGACCAACCTTCACCAGGTGCATCGTCTCAAAACCTTGTAGTAAACTCATTGTTCATATCCCCCTTCTATGCTATACTGGGGGTGGATGCCCCGCTGTGTCTGGAGACGTGACGGGGCTTCCACCGGTGCCCCGGCTTCGCCGGGGTACTGTCTTGTGAGCATACTTCCACTTGCCTCTGTCGTCCCTCCCTTCTAGCTTTCCCCTATACCCCCAGCGAATCCAGCGCCGCCAGCACGTCTGGTGGAGCGTCCGGCTCGTCCCGGTCAGACAGGGACGTGCTGGCCACGACCACGCTTGTACCCAACTTCCGCTCCAGCGCCTTGACCGCCTGGTACACGTCACCCAGGGTGACACCGCCTTGACCGAGGTGCGCCCGCAGCGCCTGGCGGATCGCCTCTGAGCGCTTACGCCTCGCCAGACCGTCCAGCCAGCGCACCAGGTCGCGGTCCTTCTCGCCGTCTACGGTGAAACTTACCGTCACAGTCGCCATTACCGGCCTACTATTGCTCAGCAATATTGGTGAGCGTTATTGACGGCCCAGATACTGCGCGAAGCGCCAGAAGCCCAGCGCGTTGGCAAACACCGGGTCGTCCACTGCCCGTGCGTGGCGGAAGTGCTGGCGGATGTGCGATCCCAGCAGCAGCGCGCCACCGCCACTGACCAGGATGGCGTCGAGGGCCGCGCCGCCGTTCCACAGTTGTGTTGCCTCGGCGATCACCTGGTCGGCCAAGGGGGTAATCACTGCATCCACTACAGGGGCGATGTCAATCCGCTCCCCGTAGTAGGATACCTGGCGGGCGACGATGGCGTCTGCGACTTGGTGGTCGCGCAGATCCAGGTCAGGGCAGTGATCGGCCAGCCAGGTCTTGACGGCCCGCACGACGTCCCATGCGCCTACGCTCACCGAAGACGTTTCTCTGCCGATCTCCGACAGCCGGTTGACGCTGAGCAGGTTGGTGGTCTTGCCGCCGACGTCGATCACTCCCACCGCCCCTGTCGCCAACGCCTGATCCACGATGCGCCCACCATCGTCGAGGGTAGCGGAGAGAAGTGCCCCGAAGGGCTGGGGGATCACCCGGCAGTCACTCACGCGCAGGGATTGTGCTCGCCGGTTTTCGCGCTGCACCTTGTGCTCGCCCAGCAGTCTATCGCGCACCACCGTCTTGTCGGTGTAGAACGTGACCGGCAACCCGGTCACGATGACCAGGTCGGCCAGGGTGGCGTTGGTGAGTTCGGTCAGGGATGCCAGGGCCAGCGCGTACCATTCGTCACTTTCTACCCATCCCCTGTCCTCACGGCGGTTGAGAAACCGGCTTTGGGCAATCGCCTCCTCCCCCACCATCGCGTTGACCGGGTGGGTGAGCACGATCGCCGTGTTACCGTCGAGTGAGAAGTGGGCTTTATCGGGTGTACCCACCACGCTGGGGAAGGTCACCCGCCTGTCGCCTGAAACGGCCTTGACGGCTGAGTATCCTACGTCCAAACCGACGTTCATTTGTCTGCCTCCTCTTCCTGAAAACGAAAACGGCCTGCCTCTGCGGTAGTCCGCTGGCAGGCCGCTTGAACGCATGTTCTATTGCGTCGGCTGGCTATTCCTGGTAGAATATGCTCAGCCGGTTCCGCTGGCCCTGTCAGCGGGATTGGTCAGAGGTCGTGTTGTGCCACCAACACAGCACGGCCTCGCTTGTGGCTTAGGCGTTGCTACTGATTCTCTTGACTGTCCTCCTCATCACTTGCTGGGTCATCCTCGACCCACTCTCTGAGAAGTCGACGCACCACTTGGCTGAGTGTCAAATCCTGCACTTTTGCCTTCGCTTGCGCCGCTTTCTTCAATTCTGGGTCTATCCTAAGTATGAGGCGTGTTTCTTCTTTCATCCTTTCCGCCGTATTAACCTTGTGCATACGCATTATACACGCATCTTCGTCTGTTGTCAAGAGCCAAGCTGACCAGTTTTTTACTTAGGTATAGGCCGTGCTGTGCTTCAGTTGTTAAGGTATCCTGCGCCTGTTAGTTTCAGGCTGTATTTTCCCTGCATGCACACTGGGAAACTGGACAGTTCTGAAACTGCCAACAGAGACGCAAAATGGGTGAGAGACCGAACAGGCCATCGCCCAAGTTCAACCGGACAGCCATAGTGTGCTCTGGCCCAGTTCGGTTCCTGAGCTGCGTTAGTGTCAGGTTATCCCCATCACGGGAGACAGTGATGGTCACGTCCACGCCATTTCCAAGGACTGTTATCCCCTGTGGGACCTGTGCGCTGTCCTGGGGAGTTCGATGAACGATAACCGCTCCGCCCACCGTTTGGGCGATAGCACTCAGGCGTCTGGCTACCTTCCTCATCTCTACGGTGCTGTTTTCATCCACTTCACCCAAGAAGAAGTCGAGGCTGTCCAGGATGACCAGGCCAGCGTCACAACTCTCGGCCTGATACGCAATCTCGGAAACCGATTCATCACGGTCCAGCCGGGAACTCAAGCCAAACGCGATCGTGATCGGCGGGGGTGTCTCTAGCGCATGCCCGCGCATGACCCGCTGCACCCGATCACGTACTCTGGTAGGCCCGTTCTCCAGGTCAATGACGAGAACTGGGGTCCGTCGCGTGTCCAGTCCCAGCCAGGGCACCCCAGACGAGACGCACACGGCCAGATCCAGCATCACGTAGCTTTTGCAGCTTCCGGCCGGGCCGGACACGAAAGTGACGGCATTCTGTGGAATCAAGCCGTCCACGATGTCCTCCGGGATCAGCGTTTCATCGGCCAGCAGGTCGGCCAAGGCGTGCACCGGCCTGCTGGCCTCCGTACTCCACTTCACCTCGTTCAGCCTGGCGATTGCCTCGCTCACCGCACCTACGAAGTCTCCGTCCCGGTACAACGCCGCTCCCAGGGCCGAAAGCGCCTGTTCAGCCTTCCTCCGCCTGCTCCAATCTAACACCACCGCCGCGTAGCTGTCCGCCTGCATCACCGATAGACAGGCATTGACCATTGCCACCAGACCGGGCATTCCGCCCACGGCGTCCAGTTGGCCGCGCTTCTCCAGCTCGTCGGCCACCGTCACACAGTCCACCTTCAAGCCCCTCCTGACCACCTGAAGGATCGCCGCCCAGGTATCGCCGTGCTTGCGGTCCCAGAAGTCAGGTGGAGTCACCGTCCTGACGATCGGCAACCGCAGCACCTCCTCGCCGCCGATCAGGGCCGCGCCCAGCAGACTGGCCTCGGCCTCCACGTTGCACAGGTCAGGGGGATGCTTGACTCGATTGCTCATCGCTCACCCCTGTTCGACTTGTGCCCTTGCCGGTTCCGATGTACACTGTGCCCGGCGGTCGGCTACCGATTCGCCATCAGGCGCGCCCGCCCCGGTCCTGGCAGACTCGGCGGGCGCGTCGGGTTTGGCTCTGGCCGCCAGATCGAGCAACAGCCGGTACACGGCCGCCAGCCGCCTGCGGGCTTCTTCATCACTGATCGCCGGGCTCCGGCGCATCTCGATGCTGTAGTTACTCATTGCGCCACCTCCTGACATCTGACAACCTTTCTCTGGTCTGTCCCAAAAAGCGTACTGATTACTGACCTAACCTGTGGACAGAAGAGGTATCGGTTCCTCCCTTCCTATCTGCCACCAAACAGGATCGGTCAAGACGTTGCCTGTCCCAAGCCGGTCGAAGGTAGTGAACAGGAAGACTCCGGCTTCGGCCCCGGCCACCTGTTGCGTTTGACGCATCAGGTTTCTCATCCGGCGTTCCCCGGTCGTCACCACCAGCCAGCGCCCGGAGTTGACTCCGAACCGCACCCGGTACTCCTTGCTCTTGATGTAGGCCACGCCCGGCGCCACCTTTTCCCGGCCAAACCTCTCGTTGGCGTGGGTGGCGTTGTCCAACTCCAGCAGGAACCGCGCTCGCGCCAGCAGGCCCTGGGCCAGGCGCCCCTCGTCCACGACTACGAAATAGCCGTCGGGATAGACTCGCTTCTTCGCCTGCCTCACCTTTCCGTCCGCCCCTGGGACCTGGTAGCTAATCGTATCCCCCTCCGAGCGGAACTCGCTCTCGAAGATCCATTCTTCCAGACTGAAACTGGGTACCTCAGCGACCGCTCGCTCCACGGCCAGCCGGAAGTCCACCACGGCCAGGTCGTGCGCAATCTGGGTCCAACGGGGCTCCCGCAGCCAGCGGATGCCCTGGTCGCGCAACTGCTTCTCCATCTTTCGGATATGGTTCTCCCCCAGGTTGGCCGGCGGCTCGACCTCGACCCCCATTTGGGCCGCAATCCACAGCATCCCCTTCCAACCCAGCCAGTAAATTTGGGGTTCGGGTATGGGTTGCGTCCTCCGCTGGTGGGTGGTCGGCCTGGCAAGATAACCGTTGTCGACCAGCTTCGCCAGCCGCTTCTGCAGCGCCCGCAACGTCGTGCCGGGGAAGAACATCTCTTGCAGATGGCGGCGAGCCAGCAATCCGCCGTACACGTAGATCGCCCACAAGATGGCCCCATCGCGCTCTTGAAATCGCATATTTATACTCTAACACATCACTGTCCCCAGAATCCGGGAGGCTCGTCGTCTACCGTGCTGCCGGGGAGAGAGGAACAAAGCCTTTCCAGTAGCTTCGGCCTTTCTTCCTCCACCAAGCGCCGGGCTCCGGACTTGGGGGTGGCGAAGCGCACACCGCTCTGGTCCACCAGCTTCCTGATCAGCGCCGGTGGGGTGTGCAGATCGGGTAAGCTGAATGTCCGATAGAGCCTGGGCTCGCAGCCCTGCCGCTTGTGCCAGAAGTAGCGGGGTTCAAGATCAAGCTTCCTCTGCTCGAGCTCCAGGATCTCGGCCAATGGGCGCCAGGTGATGTCTTCATACGCCACGATCTCGTCGTTACCCCAATTAAGTGGTTTCAGTTGCACTTGTTTGACCTGATCCAGGTTCGGCTGGAACACCTTCCCCACAAGAAGCCTTGCATCGTCCTCTCCTAGCCCGAAGTAGACCTTGTTGACGCACTGAGACAGTACGGCTGCCCGCAGCCTTTCATCTTCCAACTGGCCCAGGTGCTGGTGCGCCAGGAGAAGCGCCAGCTTGTACTTCCCCGTCTCCTCCAGGAGTGTCGAGATCGCAGGAGAGTACGTCTGAAACTCGTCGAGGGCCAGGAAGAACAACCGGCGTCGGCTGGCCGGTACCTCTGCCCGGGTCATCGCCGCCTGCTGAATTTGGGCCACTACAAATGCCCCCAGGAGTCGGCTGTTGTCGTCCATCAACTCCCCGCGGCTGGTGTTGACGAGAAGCACCTTTCCTTCATCCATGATTGCGCGCAGGTTGATGGTGCTGTCCTGCTGGCCAAACATCAGCCGGAAGTCGGGGTCATCGACCAGGGGCTCCAGACGGTTCAAGGTGCTGGCTACCCAGGTATCCGCATCCCGCTCGTTGGATGGAAACTCGGAGAGCCAGAATCCGCGCACCCGCGGGCTGGTGTGGACGAGCAGCATCTCCCGGAACTCCCGGTCGGTCAGAAAGCGGGGCAACTCCAGCAGGGTCAGGCCCAGCTCCATCAGAGCCACGAAGGCATTGCGCATGACCCGGCGCATCCGGACGACGATCGTCGGGTCATCCTGGAAGATCTCGGTAATCACGTCGGCCAGGAACAGAGCTTTGCGTTCGAGCACCTCGCCGGGCCACAGCTGCAAGGGGTTGAACCCCACGCTCCACTGCGGGTCTAGGGGGTTAAGAATGACGATGCGTTCGGCGAGCCCGCGCAGCTTGGTCGAGGCGAAAGCCAGGTACGAGAGGAGGTCGTGAAACAAGTCTCCGTGCGGATCGACTACCGCGACCCCCACGCCGTTGAGTATCGCCTGGAGCACCCAACCCAGGATGCCCTTGCTCTTTCCGCTTCGGGTGCGGCCCAGGCAATGGGTGTGCTCGATGGAAACGGGCCGATGCTGACTGCGACGGGTCATACCCAATCGATTTCCACCTCTTCGCCCAGTTTCACCGCCCCGCCGAGCAGACCTCCAAAGGGATCACTCTCTTTCTCAAGCCAGGGCTCAGCCTGATCGGGAGGCAACCACAACCCACTCCCGCCCAGTAGCACATCTTGTACGGAGCGCGCTCCAAGAGCGGCCAGGAGAACCAGGCCCAGGCCGCCGATGTTCACGTTGACGTTGTAGCTCACGCTCACATACGGCCGATAGCTCATCTCTCCTCCCTCGGATCTACCACAGACCCCATCGCACCTTCTGGCACTCCCACCACATCAACAGGCGGGTCCAGGTCGAGATGAGAGTCTTGCTTACGAGCACATCCGCCAGGCCCCGCTCGTATCGGGGATTCCACCACGCCCAGGCATAGCCAATCACCCATGGAAAATAGAGAGGAACAGACAAACAGACGGAAAGAGCATTGGCATCGCCATGGGTTAGTGCGAGGAAAGGTAGAATCAAGACCCAAAACACGCCGATGACAACCGGCACTGCCACCAGGAAGGCAATGACCAGCCAGATCCAACCCTCGTCAATCGTCTTCCAGTCGAGCCGGTTTGCGCTGTTTCTGAGCACCAGGTTCGTCGCCACGCCCACAAAGAACATCACTACCAGGCTAGCCCCGATTTGAAGCAGCCCGCTGACCAGCGACAGCAGGAAGAGAATAATCAAAATCCAAACCCAAAAACCACCTCCGTCCATTGCCGACCTCCTTATACCAGGGCGCACCGTCGCAGGAAGATCATCACTCCTGCCTCGGGCAGTTTTTCTTGGATCTCCAACGCCCGATCGACCATCCGCTCGAACCTGACAGCAGCGTCAGGATGGATTTCGTCCATGGATGCATCCCGGAAATCACACAGGTCGCTCATATTCTTGGCTGCCTTAGCCAGCAAGTCGTTGTACATCCACAAAGCCTGCTCTCCACGGAATCCGTCCAGCTCCGCCTGGCGTCGGACCTGGGTCATCATCTTGGCCTGGTCACTAGCGGTCCTGCGCATCTGGTGATCTAGGAAAAAATCCAGGGCCTTATCCACCAGCTGAACCTCGTGCGCCGGGATGATCTCATCCCGCGTCCGGCTCTTGGCCAGCCGACGGCCATTGGAACCAGGCTTCGCCTGGGCCCTGTGAGTGTCAGCGAGCGCTTTTTTCTTGGACATCGGACTACCTCCTTTGTATTTGTTAGTTTTACACCCCCGGTTAACCCGAAAGAAGTACTGTTGTTATGGCAGGTTCCGTTTATAATAGGGTTGAGTTTTCACTTCTGAGTACATAGTCCCAGAGTGATGAACAATCTCAAAATGCGGATCTGACCATATCGAAAGAGCAAATCTTTGATATTCCCAGAATTGAGCGAACATACACAAAGCTATAAAGCGGATCTCTTGGGATAAGGAAATCACTTTCATCAATGATATCATAGAGCAACTCCGTAATGGGGTAAGTAACGCTCCGCAATTGCTCCGAGTTTCCGGAGGGTATATAGAATGGCTAGATCAGAGGAAGAATTCGCCCGCTTGTTAACAACAGGGGTCTATGCTATACGGGCTTGTGAACCCGGCAAGTCAATAAGCATAATACAAGATGAACTGGGGTACGCTATTGGAAGAGACGGTGGATCTGCCATCGAGCATTGGCGCAAAGGGCATATCCCTGCTGAAGAATCCGATGTGGAGAGACTGGCGCGAGAGATTGTCAGACGAAGCGACCTGGGGAAAGAATGGCTTGAGTCGTTCTTGGACGGTGCCGGATTTCCAGAGCAACGGGACTTCTGTGATGAACTGTTTCCGTCGCCTCTACCGCGTCAGATTCCTGGCCAGAGTTACCGAAAACTGGTTGGCCGTGATGGCATCATGGACGATATTATCGATGCGCTGAACGACCCGGATGGCAAGTGGATCGTGACGATAGATGGAATGGGAGGTATCGGTAAGACGGCCCTGGCGCGTGAAGTAGGTGTGCGATGCTTGAGGGAACACCACTTCAACGCTGTAGTGTGGGCAAGCGCGTCGAGGCGTGAGTCAGCCAGCGAGAACTACAGAGTGAGTAGCACATTAACATTCGAGACAGTACTCGATGCCATTGCTCACCAGCTGGTTGCTCCTGACATATCCAAGTTCAACGCAAAAGAGAAAGAGAACCGTGTGCATCAGCTTCTGCGTAGACAGCGCGTGTTGATAGTGCTTGACAACCTGGAAACAGCTGAGGATCCACAGCACGAGATTGCTGACCGGCTAAGACCACTGCTCGATCCGAGCAAGTGCCTTCTGATCAGTCGCCAGCGTTTCAAAGGTGACGTCTACCGCGTTCACCTGGACGGGCTGGACATACATTATGCTCTGCAACTCATTCGTCAGGATGCTGATGAGAAGAACATAGCAGCTGTTCAGCTGGCCAAGCCTGACGAGCTTGATAAGATTGCCACATCTACTGGCGGTTGCCCGCTGGCCATTAAGCTAGTAGTTGGACAACTTGATCATTTGCCAATGGATGCTGTTCTGCAACACTTGCGGGAGGTAAGGCCACTGGAGAGTAAGGCTGAGGAAGACGACCACATCAATCTCTACAGATCCATCTACCTCCCCTCCTGGGAGTTGCTCTCAGGTGTTGCCAAAAGACTCCTGATCTCAATGACTTTCTTCATACCGGGCTGGGGCGGGACTCAAGAAGCAATTAAAGCCACAAGCGACTTAACAGATCATGCAATGACTCGCGGCGTACACGAGCTATGGAACCTTTCGCTCTTGGAGGTGGGGGAACAGAAGGTTTTTGGTTTGACCCAAGAATGTTACTACCTACATCCACTGACACAGTACTTCGTTCTTTCAGACATCGTCCCAGTGCCCAATTTGAAGGAAAGAGAGAAATTGTTCCAACGGAGCGCTTTACGTTTCGTTGACTATTACATTCGCTATTGGGAGAATCACCGCGAAGACCACCTGGCACTTCTTGTTGAAGCCGTTAATATGCACACAGCTCTGCAGACAGCATATCGCTGGGGAATCGGGAAGGCCCTGGTGCAGGGAGCCATTGCGTTCAGCGATTTCCTGAGTTGGTGGGCGCAATACGACGAAGCTGATCAATACTTGAGCTGGGCGGAGCAATCTGCCAGATCTCTGGATGACGACGCTGCTCTGGCGACAGTGTTGCACCTTCTAGGGGTCACGGCGTACGAACGCGGGCAGCCAGACCGCGCGGATAAGTGCCTCAAAGAAAGCCTGGCCATAGCCCACGAGATCGGAGACCGCGAGAGAATCCTCGCCGTGCTTCCTGACTTGGTTGCAGTCAAAGCATTTGAAGAAGACCTCGATCAAGTAGAAAAATACGCCCGCGAGTATCTAGTCTTAGCCTGCGAGCTCGAAGCGCGCGAAGACACTGTGGACGCTCTTAGGATTATGGGTGAGTTGGAGTATAGGCGGTGGCATCTCGATCAGGCGGACGGACACTACCAGGCAAGCTTAGCCATAGCCCACGAGATCGGAAACCCCGAGAGGACCCTCGCCGTGGTTTATGACTTGATCCAGCTGAAGGCATGCAGGGAAGCAGATTTCGATCAAGCGGAGAGGTACACCCACGAGTATCTGGTCTTGGCCTGCAAACTCCGATCTTTCCAAGACACTGTGCGCGCAATTACAGCCTTAGCCAGTTTATTGGAACCCTGCGTATTTCCGACATTGGTGTGAGCGGGTTGCCGTGAAAGGGTGTGGCTGGGACGGGAGTGGAAGGTGCATGATCCCAATCCTCAGTAGGCGATAAAGGTAACAGCTGAAGAAGAACGAGAATTGCGGAAAAAGAAGATGAGCTCCCGCAAGGCACCTTATGGGAAAGCACCGCGCTCCTTTTTTGGCCCGCTACGAGCATCCAGAATGGCTTAACCTGCGGATTGCACAGAAAGTGGTTTGCACAGACCGGACTGTTCGCATGTGACAGCAATGTCGGGCGGATAGTAGAAGCATCGAGAATTACCTTGGCGGAAGCCCCCGGCGTTCTGTTCCCAAGTTGCTCCCACAGGCATGGCTTTGGCTTGCAGTCATCCGCGCGGTATGACAGCCCCGTGCACATTTCCTCTCACTACAAGTGGCAGGGAGCGTTGCATCTTTTCGGAGGCCGGGAGGGAATCGCAAGAAGGACCAAAGAGTTGTCCACCGTTCGTTGATAGACGCCTAAACGCCGCCGGTTTAGTCGCTCCTATTACCGCTCTAAGAAGCGAGACGAAAAGCTTTCTCTGGGTCTCCAAACTCGAATTGAGCTCGGATGTGGGCCATTTGAGTGACTAAAACAGTCCAGATGTAAGGTGGAATCCCAGAAAACTCACTAGAAGCCCGGTGTGATTAGGTCATGCTCGGTAGTGGTAAAAGCGAGCAACTGCACCCTAGCGCCACGGCCACCACCAAGCGCCTTTCCACCACCACTCATCAATATTCTGATCAGGATATTCTTGTTTAACCTGCTCATATAGCTCCAGGTTTGTCTCTACGAATCCTTTCAGAACCTCATCTTCTTTCAAGATCATATCTGTTAATTCCAGTATATCAACACCTTTTTCACCCCAATCATCAGGGGGATTTGCCGTCAGAAAGCGCATCAGATGATCTCTGACGGCGCTCTCAGCGACAGCCGGCGGGTCGCCTGAATCAGATACGTGCTCAGGTTTGGCCTGGTTGTTGGCCGATCCTGATGGTATGTCCAGGCTTCCACAGAAGGCAGGTGTTCGCTCAGGTCCTTTCATAGCGACTGGCTATTTTACCAGTAGCTCTATTATCTCATAACGAATCAAGCCCTGCCATCAGTCCTTTTAGCAAATGCCTGTGTGGTTTCTGACTTTCATCTTCGCCGCAGGTAAGCGTAGAGCGTCGGCTTTGAGATCCCCAAGACCCGGCAGATCTCTTTGACGGTATATTTCTTTTCATCGTACAACCTGTATGCCAACCCCACCTTCTTGTCATCAAGCGCCCTAGGTCTGCCGCCTTTGCGACCTCGGGCACGAGCAGCCTCAAGACCTGCTCGCGTCCGTTCACGAATCAGGTTCCTTTCAAATTCCGCCAGCGCTCCAAAGACGTGGAATATAAGGCGTCCTCCGCTGGTGGTGGTATCAATTGACTCCTGAAGGCTCCTGAATCCAATCCCCCGTTTCTCCAGCCCTCCGATGATCTCAATCAGATCCTTCAATGAGCGTCCCAGCCGATCTAACCGCCACACCAACAGCGCATCGCCCTCTCTCACATACTCAAGAGCCGCCCTCAACCCTGGGCGCTCGCTGTTTGCCCCACTGACCCTGTCATCGAAGATCTTCTGACAACCGGCTTTCTGCAATGCATCCGTTTGTAACGTAAGGTTCTGTTCGTGGGTAGAGACCCGAGCATAGCCAATTAGCATAGGCTTATGATAGCGTAAGAAAACCCGTGCAGTCAATAGGTTGCTTAACGTAGATTTCCGAAACGGGTTTCTTAACCGAGGGTCAAGCAGGATTTACAGCGAACTTACCAGACAGGCAAGGGGTTAAGAAACCGACCGTTATCCAGACTCATGCTTTGAGCCAGGCCACCCTCCGCACGTGGCTGGCGCTGGTACCAGTTTGTTAGGGGTGTCAAGGGCAGACTTGACCCTTTGAGAGAAGCGAATACAATAGGACCGGCCCAAGATTGAAGGTTGTGGCAGGTGTCTAGTCGGTCGTTTGTGTACTGTCAGTTTGTGCGAAATTGCTCTCTCCTCAAGTGTTTCGCCAATCACGTCCACTTCAGGCTGATCCCGATCATAAAATACACTCACCGAGAAAGCAAGGAGACCGCAATCGCGCAAAATCTGGCCACAGCCGGTGTTCGGGAATTGAACAGCATTCATCGCAATGACCCTGGTCACAGCGAGAGCTAAGCATTGAGGGACTGCAAAACCTCCCTATCGTCAAAGTACAGCGGGTGTTTTGTAGGCTAGAGCTGTTATGAGGCGCTTTGTTCCGTGAATGAATTGATCAGCTTTCTCAGACAGGCGCTATGTGGGACAACTATGGCAGGGTAGGTCATACTCCACGTGGCTATTTGACCGGACAAATTGTATGGCTCTGCAATGTTGCAAGAATACCTGGAAAGATACTTGAGGCGTGAAGGCCTCTACGCTATCATATCTGAAAGTCGTATGGAGCGGCTACTCCAGTGGTATACCATGCTTATGTGGCTGGTTGTGCTGTTGGGGCCAGCAGTCTACTTCTCGCTTGCTAATAATGCTCTTAACGGGTTGATGGTGATTCTTCTTGGGTCACTCGCTCTATTTCTAAGCTCCACACTGGTTGGAACTATCCTGGCTGCCGTATTCATATTGGGATTCCGATCAGAAAGGAAGCTTACACTAGGAGCAGTATCCACGGCAGTTGTGACCTTTTGGATCGCCATTCTCCCTCTATGGATAGCCACTCGGTTGAGAATGTACTCAGGATCCGGGCTCGTTTCCATTTGGTATGTTGCACTATACACTGCGATCATGTTAATTATTCATGTTGTGACAGTGCAAGAGCATCGGATTTACCTGTTTTTAGAGCTAGTTAGTTCATTATTTAGTGCATTCTGGCGGTCAGTGACTCTGCTCTTGGTGCTGATACCTGTGTTACTGGTGGTCGTTGCGCTATCTGTATTCTCTCAGGAGCTTTGGCAAGCAGTGGGAAGCATTGCTACATCGAGGCTTGTCGGAAGCAGCTTCTGGTTGGTCCTTCCGGCCCTTGTTCTCGTGTTAGCATCGTTAAGACGCGAGGCCTCGGCAATCATCGGTCAATTCCCTGATGTAAGGCAGATTGTTGAGAATTGTGAGAATACTCCATTTATCAGGAGCAGTTTGGACAACGGTCTTATCAGTCAAGAGGAGTGGGATAGACTGAAGAATCAGCTGGAGTGGCGCAATGCGCCTAGACTGGCCGCAGAATTACTGCCAGTGCTTCGGAACAAGGTCAAGCGGTGGCTGGCTTTGCTATTTGTGCTGACCAGCGTGACTCTGTTATTCTCGTTCTTTGCCTACTTCTGTGTTTTCTTCAGCGTGTTGCTCGAACCTTCGCTTGTCGAAGTGTGGACAGGGATAAAACTGGACACACTGATCGTGCCAATAGATTTCTTCGGATACACTTGGGAAGTTGGGCTTCCCACGACTACTATTGCCGTGGCAAAGGTGTCCTTGGTTCTGGCGGTTTTCTTGGCCTCAATGTCCAGTGTCTACGCCCTTACTGACGCAACGATAAGAGAGGTTTTCACGGAGTGGCTGCGCCAAAAAGCCTCTTCGTGGCTAGCCGTGAGTGCAGTGTACTTATGTGCTGTCTCACCCAACTACCAGATTTGGGAGTACCTTGTACGCGACAAAAACAAGGGCATAGCCAATGTGTCTATAGTGGTTCCCAGAGGGCTCTCTGAAAAACTCGTCCAGGAGGCGTGTGAGCATATGAAATCTCGCCTCGAATGGTACAGGAGACTTGTTATCGTCACAGCGTTTGAAGAAAACCCCGAAAGACCATTCTATAAGCTTGGGATGCCTGGTAATCGCTGGCGGCTTCTGAACAACAAAGTCAAGGGGAAGGAAGTGTTTGAAACTATCCCCTTAGTCCTAGATGAGGTGCGCTACCAACATTTCTTGGGAAGGCATTCCTTGCGTGAAGGAGTTGAAGTTCCGGACGAATGGTTTGGGAACACCCCAGAAGGGATAGCACTGGCCAAAGCAGTGTGGGAAGCTGATACTGACCATGAGTGGGTGTTGCACCCGTACACTTTCGAAAGCAACGTGATTCTGTCGGTCGAAATCAGTCTAGCCAAGAGGAAGGCAAAGTCAACTCAATATCGCCAGTATGTGCGGGAGCTACTCACGCTGACAAGACAGATGCTTCCAGGTGCCCAGAACATCTTCGTTGAACTGGCTTTTCGTGACACCGTTGAGATGCTGGCCCGCCTGAGTTGGAGCAAGCAACTATCATACGTTGCCTACAAGGACGAACTGATCGACGAGACTAGGATCGAGAAACTATCGGCTTGGAACTAACCACTGAGTGTGGCGCCCGCTAAACGTAGACACAAGCCTCCCACGCGCATGGTGGCGCACCGACTGCTTTACCTGCGGTGGCCGGGGCAATCACCAACGTAATACCTGGTCTACTCTTCCCACCAAATCTCAACGTTGTAGCCCAGGCGGGTGAACTCTTCCTCCAGCACTGCCACTACTGAGTGATTGTTGATCTCTCCCAGGTCATCCAGCAAATCCCGCAGCGCCTGCTCGGAGACCTCCGGGACAATCGTCTCTTCCTCGATGGGCGCCCAGTCATAGTGCCTCAGCCAGGATTGGCCAGGCTTTTCTCCCTGCCATTCGTAAGCTTTCTCATACAGGGCTGGATAGTCCAAACCCAGCGCTTCACAGAAACGTAAAGCAATCAGATGAATGTTAGCGCTGGTTGTCCCATCGCAACCGTACCCTTGCTCATAGGGCCGGATTGACCACTGGACGTACCCCCAGGCGTGTTGGGGATAGCCGCCTGCTTCATCCCAAACGATCTGTTTCATTTTCTTATTCTCTGCTTTAGCCCGTGCCCGGATGCGCTCCGGTGCTGCTTCTGCTTCACGGCTGTAGGGGGAAAGTAGACGTTCCGTCATAGGTCTCCTTGGCTCGCTGAAGGAAAGAGCGGCGCTCCGTCACACTTGTAGATGACTTCCGGGCCTTCGATAGGCTTTTCCAGGTAGCAGTACTCACCCACAGCAGCCGCCTCCAGCTCATCCCAGGTGACCTGGCGCTCTTTCAGGGTCTCGTACAGGTCCATACCTGCATCTGAATCTGATGACGGGTGATGTATGCAGACGATCAGCCGGTCAGGGTGGCCCTGCAAGGCCATTGCCTCAGACAACCACCAGTAGCGCACCGGATAGCCCAAGTGTTGCGCCTGTTCTATCAGGGTAGTGATGTCATCTTTGCGCTCGTGCGCCTGGTCGAACACGTAGGCCGCGTAGAAATGCCGCGGGTCGAGGTTCTCATGAAATCCTGTCCTTTCTCTAGGCTGGCGTTCAAGATGAGTCATAGCTTTCTCTTATAATGCCCTCCCCTCCTTCTCGTAATGCTCCATCAACTCCTGCAACGTATTGGGCTTGAAATGCAAGTCCCGCTCAATGGGCAAGCCCATCGGTCCCCGGACTTCCTCAAGCTCGGAAAGACTGAAATAGCCAACCTCGGCCACGTAGCCGATCACCAGGCCAAAGAAAGTGTCCTCGCCGTCAAACTCAGACGCGTACCAGGTCCAATTGCTGTCCGGGGTGAAGAACTTGACCAGAGCCTGGGCATTCATGCCCTGCTCCTCGCCACTATAGAGCTCCGGCAGCCGCTCTCGGCTTTTCTGGTCAAGTAGTGGTCCCCTGCGTGGGACACGTGATTCTCTTTCTTTCATAGGGTTCCTCCCCTTTGGACTGCCATAGGCAACCTGCCGTACTGCCGAAGAAACAACCTGGAGCGAGATAATCTCATACCTTGGAATGCAAGTCAGCAATCAGATCATCGACACAACCGAACTTCTTAACCCGACCTGCTGCGATATCCTCATCAACCTGACGCTCCCACTCTTGCCACTGCTTTGACCAATAGCACTCGTGATCTTTAGGGACATTCTTCGGCTTCTGCTGCACCAAGGCAGCAAAACGACACGCCCGCAAATCATCGGCCAGGCTCACCAGTAAACGCCCCATCGCGGCAATACGATCCACGAACGAGACAGGAATAGAAATAGTGGGTTGTGACTGTTGCGCCATCGTTGGTCAATCATACCATAATGGCCAATACATAATCCAGAGGCAGTGAGTAGCCTTAAGGATGCTTGCCTTGGCCGCGAGTAACCAAGTATGCAACTACAGCCACCACGACCAACCCACCCAGTAGCATGAGAACAAGTGGCAGCATTACCCCGCACCTCTCTTCCTGATGTAATAAGCCACCATATATGCCACCGCGATTACCAGAACTCCTGCAACCGCTATACCGAGACGAAACGGGCCGGTGGCGGGGACAATCTGCGCGATTACTAAACCAGCAAAAACCAGGTTGCCCCACTCCATAAGCTTTTCGGCAAACTTTCCGCGCTGTTGCCTGGTAAGCTGCTTTCCTTTCGCCATCGCCAGAACAGTATAGCATATTTGGCACTGCAGAATCCAGGGGCAGAATCTCAAATGGAGTTATTCTGCGCAATCGGGGGGTGGGTGGGAACCGCCGCCAGGAGGGCCATTGGCCCTCCTGGAAGACTTCGATCATTCGGAGTCTTTGGCAGCGGTCGGCTCTGAGCCGAACCGAACCCGGTCGGCAATCACCCGGAAACGGCCGTTGTCGCTGACCTGCACCCGACCATCGATCAGGACCTGTCGGCCCTTGGTCACGTACTTTGCTATGGTCTCACCGTAGTCGCCGAAGACGAGGACGGGAAAGAACGTGGTCTGGTCCTTGCCGTCACTCACCCCGACACCAAATGAGGTGTAGGTCACCTTGCCGTCCTGGGACATTCGTCGCTCCGGGTCGCGTGTCACGTTGCCGACCAAGATGAGTCTTTGGTAGTTCATGGTTGTCACCCCCTTTCTGCGCAGGCGTAACTTCTCGCTTGCCTGCACCCTACCAATGCCCAGCCGGATTCCTTGGAGGGTCAAGGGCAAGCACAGCGAGTCCGCAGGATTGAAAACCCTTGACCCGACAAGGTGGCTGATATAATGAAGAAGCAGGCAAGCGAGAAGCTGGCAGAAAGGTTCTTCTGAGGGTGTCAAGTCTCTGAAGCCCACAGGGCGGAAGAGACGGTCAGGGAGGGTGAGGGGGTAAGAATCACACAAAGCCAAGTAACACTTGGCCAAGTACCTTATTTCCGATTGCGCAGAATGAAGAAGTCGTTTGTCAGAGCCCTAAACAGCCACCACCTCGTATGGTGGCACCACAGGATTGAGAGATGAGTCTTTGCTGGTCGCGTGGTTGTCTACTGCCAGGGTCTCCTGCACGCTCCGCTGGGCCTCGACATACGGGATGCCGTACCGGGCCAGACTCTCGCGACGGATCTCCTCCACCTGCTCATCGGTGGCAGTGTAAGGCGGGATATTCATCGTTCTCAATGACACCACCCGGCCATCCTGGCTGGCCACCGTCGCCTGCCGAGCGGGCTGGAAGCGTAAGCGATCAATCCATTGCTCCCACTGCTCCGGAAGAGGAGAAAACAGCTCGTGCTGGTTTTCCGTCTTCGGGTCTCGTTTGACCGCCTCAGCGTCCACGCGGCCGATCAGCTTGGCGAAGTACTCCGCGTCTTGGCGACCAATGCCAAAGATGACCTTGGTCTGCACGTTGGACAGTGCCCCCAGCATCCGGGGGGTGAGCTGGGACAGGTCCTGGTGCGCCACGGTCATACTCATTCTAAACTTGCGCCCCTCGGAAAAGACGTGGGCCAGGGTCTTGACTGATCCCTCGTTGGCCACGTACCCGGCAAACTCGTCGATGGTCAGGTTCCACAGCTTGCGGTTTCGTCGCTGCCGCATCGCTAGCTCCAGGCCGGTGACCACCAGGCTCCCAATCAGCCGGTTGGTCTCGCCGTCCGAGCGCCCCAAATCCAAAAGCAGGATCTTGCCCTCGTCCATAATTGCCCGGAAGTCCAGGTGGTTGGCCTGCTGGCCCAACATCAGTTTCAGCCTGGGGTTGAGGCTGAAGGCGCCGATCTTGTTCAGCGTGCTCTCCCGCAACAGAGGTGCTTCCCTCCCCCATTGGTCGTAGCGGTCGTGGAAGAACTCCACGATACTGCTGTCGGTCACCCGCTCAAGACACTGCTCCCGGAACTCGGCATTGGTGAGCAGGCGCGGCATGTGCATCAGCGTCAAGCCGTTTTCGATTAGCACGATTAGGGCCGCCATCACGATGTTGGAGAAGTGGGGCGCTTCACTCAGGCACTCCGGCCAGGTCCGCCGGAAGGCTTCCAGCACCGTTGCCGCAATGTCATACGGGTGTTCGGCTTCAGTGGCCAGGACGTTGAAGGGGACGATGTAATCTGTGCGGGCTGGGTCAACGTAGATCAGCCGGTGGCGGATGTTGGGGTCAGCAAGGACCTCTCGGGTGACAAGCAACCGGAGCAGATCATCCGCCAAGAGGGAGTGCGGGTCGATCAAGCCGCAACCTCGTCCAGCAGCAATGTCCTGATAGAGGCAGTGCTCCAGGAGCTTGGATTTGCCCTTGCCCGACACACCAATGACATACAGATGAGCGGTACGGGCTGAAGCAGTAACTCGAAACAGTGGCGAGATGGGAAATCTTCCCAGGCGTCCCAAGACTAGGTCATCACTGTTTTGATGGCGCAAGAAGGGCAGGTGTAGCATTACCCTCTACGGTATCAGAAATGGGGGGAGGGCTCAAGTGAGACATTGGTATATTGATAACCACAACTTGCCAGATTGCACAACTCATGGTATAAAAGTGGAGATGCGAATAAGCGTAGTCCAGGTTTGTGGTATGATACACTCGGAGGGATATGCGAAAATCATGCCCCTGTTCTGGGAAAAAGAAACCATGTAAGGAGGGACACAGTGGCCGAGCAAAATCAAGATAAGATCAAGCAGGAAGAGTTCGAAGCGCACTACAGAGCAAAAACAACACCTTGGGATTTGGGAAGACCGGATTTTAACCTCAGCGACGCAGTGACCAAGAAGCCGATCGAGAGTTGCAGAGCTCTAGACATCGGTTGTGGGAGCGGTCACAATTCTATTTGGCTAGCACAACAAGGTTTCCTAGTAACAGGTGTGGATGTTTCCGAGAGTGCACTGCAAAAGGCCAAAGAGAATGCTTCCAAAGCTAATGTCGAATGCACATTTCTATCGATTAGTTTCCCAGAGGATGAAGTGCCAGGTGCTCCCTTTGGCTTCATATTCGATCGAGGGTGTTGGCATCTCCTCGATTCTGAAGGGCGCGAACAGTTCGCAGAAAGAGCTGCATATCACCTGGAAGAAGGCGGACTATGGCTGAGTATCATCGGAAGCGCCGATGAACCTCCTCGTGGCCCAGGGCCGCTAGCTGGTCCCCCCCGGTATTCAGCACGTGATATAGCCGTCGCAGTGGAGCCATATTTTGAAATCCTATCGCTCAGTGCAAGCCATTTCGAGTCCAATCGTTCAAAACCGCCTAGAGCTTGGGCTTGTCTGATGAAGAAAAGAAACAAGTCCATAGACAGTGGCTGAACACTGTTGAGGCTACCCACTGTTTGACATTGACATCGCCAGGCCGTTGGGAAAGCCAGAGCATACCGGTTGCGAACAGTGGTTGGCGTGATGGTAATCAGTGGATCGCGGAAGGACAGCCCTCATTGGGGATCTGCCGCCATAGGCTCTGGTCCTAGCATCAGGTTTGTACGCTTGGAATGAATTGCATAACTGAAACTCGACGGCCCAGTCTGCTCACATTTTTGGTCGTCAAACGCGCTGTTTCGCAAGGTAGGAATGCAAGTTGGCAAGAACGCTTGATCTTCAAGATGCAACAAGGCAATTCATCTGTCGATCTGCCCATCGAGTCATCCGGGCTTGCTACATTGAGTTGCAACACCGCTCACCGGAGACACTTAAGGCAGGTGATGCCCGGGGTAGGTCGGGCATTCTGATTCAGTTATGCAATTGTCTGTCTCGCGTTCAAAGGTAATGCTAGGATGCCCACCAAGCCACACACAGTGACTAAGCGACCGGTGAAGCGGATCACCCTTGACGTTACCCTGAGGGAAGTAGGTTGCCGTTGTCACATGCTTGATGCCCAGTTCTTCCAGCAATCGACCGAACTGGGTCAAGCTGTTCTCCTAGACCGAGGTGAACTCACAGCCATTGTCGGTGACGATTTCATCTGTTTTCAATTGACAAAAACATTCATCGGGGGCGCCGCCCCTTTCAATAGCCTATGCAGCTGCCTGGGCTGTCCATTCGATGGTCTTTCCCAGCATGACTACGGTAGCCAGGGCATACCGCGAGTAGTCGTCGATGACGATGCAGATGCAGACCTCGGCCCCATCCGCCAGGTAGGTCTGCTTAAGGTCGATGTGCCACTGAGCGTTGGCCTGCCTCTTCTCATGTCAGCGGTACGCGATCCCGTCCGATCTACCCTCCAAAGCATGGACCTTTACGGGTACGCCCAGACGGTCGAAGACCTACACACTGATGCCAGCTTGGTGTTGCAGGCAGGACGTAGTTGGCCTAATTTATCAGACGCTTCGAACCTCAGATCTACGGGTTTAGAATCGCGCTTCTGCCCATTCTGTGAGACCATTGACGGACTCCCTGGATTCCCTACACTGACAAGCATACCAGCCGCATAAGGCGTTGTACGTGCTTATGGGTGCCCCGGATGCAGAGGATTTCATGGACAAGAAAGAGCTTGTAGAATGGTTAACCGAAAAAGCCGGATTGACCAGACTCAACTTGTCAAAACAATCAATTGACGAATTTCCTCCGGAATTACTCAAGCTAACAAGCCTAACGGAGCTTGATATTTCCGATAATAGCTTGACGAGGTTACCTCCAGAAATTGGAAAGCTAGCAAATCTAGAAGCTCTTGATGTTTCTCGGAATAAGATAACGGAGTTACCTCCAGAAATTGGAAACCTCGAGAGGCTCGTGAAGCTTGATGCCAGCAACAATGAGCTGACTGGTCTACCTACACAAATAGGGAAGTTAGCAAACCTAGCAGTACTTCGTCTCAGTGGGAATCGACTAGACAACCTGCCAAGTGAAATTGGGAATCTCAAAGGCTTGGAGATCATCGCTCTTACGTCGAATAGGCTAAGGAGTCTGCCCACAGAAATCGGTAATCTGGACAAGTTACGTATCCTTGAGTGCTATGGAAATCTACTAGCAGAATTGCCCAGAGAAATAGGGAAACTGACTGCACTGAACATACTCTATCTTTCTGGGAATCCTCTAACGAGTCTGCCAGCAGAGATCAGTTTGTTGGGAAACTTGAGGATAGTTCATCTTAAGCATAACAGGCTCAGGAGACTTCCACAGGAAATCGTTGAACTGCACGATCTTCAGGAAATTAGGGTTGATGGCAATCCACTTCGATTTCCACCAATTCAGGTAGCGACGCAAGGCTTCAAAGCAATCAAGGACTATATCTCGTCAGTTCAAGAGGATGAACTTGGGAAAAGAATCCTGTTCGAAGCCAAGTTGATGATTGTTGGAGACGGGGGAGTTGGAAAAACAAGCCTTTTGAACAGACTGCTATTTGGTTTCTTTGACGAAAGAGAACAGCCTACGAAGGGCGTAGACATTGAGATTTGGGACAGGGAGATCACTGGGGCAGGGATAGATATTGAGAGATGGGATTTGCCGATGCCCGGCGAAGGGAAAAGCCTTATTAGAATGAACGTGTGGGATTTCGGGGGGCAGGAGATTTATCATGCAACACATCAGTTTTTTCTAACAAAGGATTCGATATATCTACTCGTATGGGATTCAAGGCAAGGGGATCAAGATACTCAACTTCACCGCTGGCTTCTTAAACTTGAGGCCTATGCCGGAGATAGTCCGATAATCTTGGTCTTGAATAAATGTGACATAGGCGTTCGAGATGTCAATTTGAGGGATTTGAGAGATAGATTTCCTCAAATACATGATTTCTGTCAGGTGAGTTGCAGAGAACCGGAGAAGGGAAAGCACTCCTTTGAGCTCTTAACGGAAGAGATAACACAAGTTGCTCTAGAACTGCTTGAGGAGGGTACAACATGGAGCAGATCGTGGCTGAATATTCGAGGAGCTATTGAAGCTGATAAACGGAAATACATGACTTATCTGGAGTATTTGGACCTGTGTGCACAATATGATGTGGAGGAAAGAGAAGCGAGGGTTTTGAGTGAATACCTACATAGGCTAGGAATAGTCCTTCATTTCCAGGATAGGGCAAGTTTACGCGATACACTGATTCTGAAGCCAACATGGATGACCGACGCGGTTCATGCAGTTCTGGATGCCCAGTCAGTTCGAGAACAAGATGGTGTTTTGCGACATGCTGAGTTGGGGAAGATATGGGACCTCGATCATTATCCTGAAGCAGTTTATCCCACATTATTGGAGTTATTGAACAAGTTCGAACTCGCTTATGAACTCCCGGACAAAGAGAGTCATTTGGTTCCCGAACTCCTACCCAGTACTAGCCCCGAAGCTGATTGGGTTGATGAAGAGGACTTGCGTTTTTTCTACAACTATGACTTCTTGCCGGCTAGTATCATGACCCGTTTCATTGTTCTTGCCCATAATGACCTGGAAAGCGCTCAGGATGGCAGACCTCTGTGTTGGCGCGAAGGTGCAGTCTTGTATTGGGAGGGGACACGCGCTCTTGTGAGAACCAGGAAATTGGAGAACCTGGTTGAGGTCAGAATCCAAGGCCACAGAAGACGCGGGTTGCTAGCCATCATCCGCCATTGCTTTGATGAAATTCATCGTTCTATGAACGTGAGGATTAGACAGCAAGTTCCATGCGACTGCTCGCCCGAGTGTCAGAACAGATTTGACTATGAGCGATTGCTAGATGCAGAGGCGAAAGGCAAAACTTCTGTTGAGTGTCAAGTACGGTGGGCTCATGTGCCGCTCTCGTCGTTATTGGATGGCTACGAGAGAAAAGAAGATCGGGAAAAGCAGTACACAGAAGCTCAATACGGCAGAGGCCAATCGATCACCCTGTATGATGATGCCACACTCGTTTATAGGCCTCAGGATCGAGTTAATCTACTGAGGAAGGAGGAAACCGTGAAGCAAGAAAAAGTGATCAAGATCGGCGACGAGGCAAGCATATCAGCTCCAATTGTCATCGCTGATACCATTGAAAGTAGCTTCAATACGTTAATGGAGTCGGCAGTTGATGATGACATCAAGACCTTGCTAGCCCAGTTGCTTAGAGAAGTCACCGCGGTCAGCAAGAAGGCACCGCAAGATAAAGCTGAGGAAGCGGAAACAATGGTGCGAGATACTGAAGCACTGACCAAGGAGGTTGCCAGCTCCAAGCCACGGCGACGATGGTATGAAGTTAGCTTGGATGGTCTCAAACAGGCAGCCATCAATATTGGTGAAATCGCAAAACCAGTACTTGATATTGTGGGCAGGTTGCGCCCACTTTTGCTACCCTAGCCTTCTTGCGTTTTCTTAGTACACGCTTCCGTAGAGAGGGCCTCACTGCCCCACCAGCGTTTGCAGCTGAGCGCGCTATCGCGCCGCAAATCGGCGGCTTCACGCACTTTCAGGGGGTCTTGTGGCGGGGGCGGTTTCCCGCAACCACGCGGCGGGTGAAGCCGGTGCCGTTGAACGCAAGTGTGCCAGAAGTGATTGACCAGCACCTTGCTGTTGGTCACAACACTATCTCCGCCAACTCCCTTACAGCCGTCGTAAAGTCACACTTCCGCCACTTCATCCAAAAATCAATCACCGATCCGCCACCGCAGCCAGCAAAGCAGTGCCAGTAGTTGCCCTCGGCGTTGACCCCAAAGCTCGGGTGATGGTCGTCGTGGAACGGGCATAGGCCGATGGCACCGCTTGCCATCGTTTTCAACTCCACGTACTGGCCGACAAACTCCAGCACTGTCACCTTGGCCTTGATCCTTTCCGAAACCGTGCCTGTGGGCTCCTCTGGCAGCTCTGTAACCGCCGCCACTGGCTGAGGCGGCACAAACGACCGGTAAGCCTCGAAAGCAGCCTCCGGAACAGTCTCAGGAGCCCTCAGAGCCTGAATCTGCTCCCGTAAGGTCGGCGCCAAAGGGGACCCGTCGGCAGTGTAGAAACCGTAACACCGACCCGTCAGCCGGTGCACACCAAACGGCATCCGGATCAGGGAGCCCGGCCCATCAGCCAGCCCGTCCTGTTTCGGGAACAACTCCACCCCCTCGACCTGGTGGGCTCTCAGCAGCCCCAGGCCGAAGGCCCGCGCTTCGCTTCCGGCGACAGCCTGGGCCAGAAACAACCACAGGTGGCCGCCACGGCGGCTTCTCTCCAGATACGCAGGGATGCTCTCGCCAGCCAGCCTCCTGGCCAGGTGACCCAGGCGCTCCCAGCCCTGCGGGTCGTCCGCATCCAGGACCAGAAACCGCGCCTTGCCCTCCTGGTTAAGCAAATATGCGCCCAGAGTGATCTCACCCCGCAGGTGGGCCAGCAAGAGGCCCACGTTCAGGAGCTCGTGTACACAGACATAGCTGCCGTCATCAACCTGGCGGGCATACAGGTCCCAGCGCTGGACAAACCGCTGGGCCAGCACCAGGGCTGGCCGGGAGAGCTCTGTGTCGGGAACCAGCAAGCGTTCAGGCGAGGCCATCGCAGAACCAGCATAGCACACCCTGGGAGCACGCAGCAAGCGCAAGGGATTCACTCCGAAGAGAGTGGCCACGAACACGAGGGCGGTCTTGCGAGGTACTTCCCCTCATCCGAAAAAGAAAGCCACTTGCCAGACGAACTGTGTGTTCTCCAACAAGTGGCTCATTCGCCGCGGCTCAACCTGGTCCTCGATCACTCTCGGTGCCTTCGATCTCTCGGTGGATGAACCATTGCCAGACCTTGCTGAGGGTCTGGATGTCCATGGCCGCATACCGCCCCACCTCGAAGGTCCCCCGATCTGTGACCACGATGGAATGGGTCACGCACCCCATGAAGCCGCTGTAGGCTACGGGTGCCGGGTCCCACTCCAGGACCTGATGCCGCGTGCCATCGCTCTCTGTCAACTGTACCGGACGCTGAACTCCTGCCCGGAGATAGCGCTCCTCTCTCTCAATGTCGCCCATCTCGGGGCCAAGCTCCAGGGCGGAAGCGGCTTCCTCGTCGAGGGCGAACTCGACCCTCGCCAGCCCCACCTGAAGCGCGTACTTGTCCCTCCTGCGCTGCTCGACCAGAGCTGCCACCTCCCTCACCAGTGTCTCACCGCCAGCCGTTTCTACTTGCATTGTGTCCCTCCTTACCGACGCTGCAACTCGATCACCACCTCAATGAGACGCGCTGCTCCCTGCATTGCCTGCTCATACTTCTCTCTCAGCGTCTCTCCCCCCCTGACCCGGGAGTAGTCGTACCAGAGCCCGGCCAGAAGCTGAAGAAACTCCTCTGACCGCTCTTCCCTTGTTTGCGTCAGGGCCATCACCTGGGTCAGAAACCGCTCGTTTTCCCGGTGATAGGCAGCCAGCCCTTCATGATCTATCCACTGTGCCACGCTGTACTCTCGGTCAGTCTCTGCTGCCGGGCAACTCACCTCCTGAAGGTAGAACTTCGGCTCCCCGCCAGCCTCAGCCATCCTGAAGACCGGAAAGGAGCGGCAGCAACTGGGCCGGTAGGGGTAAACCCCGCAAGCGCAGCGCTCACCCTCCAAAGCCAGAAAGGGGCACGGTGGTGACTGCTCATCACCTCCCCGCCACCGCTGCACCTTCTCAAAGTCCAGCCAGCAGACGGGCAGGCCGCTCTCCGGGCCGAGGGTGATCTGCCCATAACGGTCCAGGAACTCACCGGTAGTGATCCTCAACCCCTGGCAGAGCCTCAGGATGTCGTAGGGCGTCAGGACGATTTCGCAGCGGAAGCAGCAGTCGCCGCACCTCTTGCACTCGAAGCGGAAGCGGTCGTCAAGTGAGACCTGTTTCTGCGCCCTCCTGATCACCTCTTGCGGTAGTCCTCTTCCCATCTCTATTCTCCTTCCAGTCCCCTGAACAGGGGAAGATCATCCGTCCCGGTCATCACTGGCGGCGGTACCTCTTGGCCGACCTCCTCCTCGGGTCGTTCCCCCAGGTCTCGTTTTCTTCCCCAATCGGCGTAGGTCTCCCCGCCGGGCGTGACCATCTCCGTCTGCCAGTCCGGCGGGCTCCACCGGTTGGCAAACCGCCAGTTGGGGCTACCCGGCGCCAGGTCAACCACCAGCGCATCGGCCTGGAGGATGAAGTAAGGCATCGCCAAGGCGTAGAGCCGCATGTTGACCAGGCAGGCCCGATACAGGTCCAGGTCCAGCTCCACCCCAAAGAGGGCCAGCTTCTTGTCGCGGTGCCGCCAGGCCAGATCCAGCAGGAACCGACCGGTGCCGGTGCAGGGATCGAGTACCAGCTTCCATCTCTCCTCATCCCCATCCTGGTCCTCCTCCACCTTCCCGATGGCCGAGTCGTTGATGAAGGAGACGACCCAGGGTGGGGTGATTACCTGCCCTAGCTCGTCGATCGCGCATTTCTTCTCACTGAACAGTTGTCCCAGATAGTCGTAGCGCTCCTCATACCAGGCCTCAAGCAGGGGTTGGGCCAGGGAGATCAGCCGGTCGGCCACCGGATGGTCCTCCTTGGGCATCGGGTGGACCCGGGCGTAGTCGGCCAGGAACCGCACCACCTGGTTGAAGCACTCCCGATCCGACCTTCTGGTCATGGTCTTGCTGATCTCAAACATCGTCAGCGGTATCCGGTATCCTTTCCGTTCCTCACTCGTCATCTCTCACCTCCTTGCTCCACTCCCTCGACCTCCGAAAGCCGAGAGGCCAACGGGCAGATATTCGCCGTCTTCCTTTCTCTCTGGCGAGCGTGGCCAAAACAAAGAGCCGGTCCCCTACTACGGGTACCGGCTCCATCCCTCTGGTTAGCAGTTCTCAAAGAGCGACTGCGGTTAGCATAGCACATCAGGGTAGCGCGCGGCAAGCGAACTGGTTTGCCTGCCGCGGCCCCCGGCCACCAGCCGGATGCCTTAGGAGGTCAAGGGCGAGCGCAGCCACGCCAGACGTGGCACGGGGAGTGCATAGCATTGAAAACCCTTGACCTGAGAAGAGCGAGAGCGAAGCTGCACGCTATAGTCACACGAGAAGGACAGTGGCTGATTTCCACGCCTGAAGTTGATTGACTTTCTTCCAGGTTGCAGTACACTATCTATGCACAATCCACCAAGCGCCTTGAGGCAGTATAAGCCTTGACGGCAAAAATCGAGTGCTACGCTGCCTGCCCGCCGTCAAGGTCGAGGCGGGTTTTGCTCTCCAGACAGCTAGTCAGCGCAAAGATGGTGTCACTGAAGCAACGAGTCTGAGAGCGTGGTGCCAGAAAACGTGTGCCAGGAAACCGGCATACACAGTCTTGAAGTAGCGGTTGGGAAAAGATTCCCTTGCCGACCAAAACCTACCGCGATGGCCGCAGCAACGCCATACAGAATTGTCAACAAAGGCACGCTTGGTGCCCAGAGTCATCAGGAGTAGATCATGCAGTCAGATGACCTAACGGTCTACATTGCCCTTGCCATAAGTCTGGTCATCCTGTTCCAGATTCGTGGCAAAGCTTCATCTGGAAACTCACCCGTGGCATCCATGGTCAGGAAGTTAGCTCTTGTCATTGCGGGTATGCTGATTGCCGTGGGGGTTTGGTATACCCACATACGCGCTCTTGACGACAATCTATCGGCCTTTGACGCTTGGAGCGTTGCGCTTGATATTGTTTTTGCTCATTTAGTCTTAACATTGCCAATTCTAGTAGGATTATTCTACATCACAAGACTGATTGCTCCATGGTTACTGGCCTTATTGGTCTTGGCATTATCTCCTGTGCTAATCGTACTCTGGATACTTGCCAAGATTGTGTGTAAGAGTAACAAAGAAAACTACGAGCTAGTCGACATACTGCTATTTCCCTTCATAGACCCTCTCCTTCCCTTCCACAGACACATACGAGAGTTTGTACAGGCGCTTCTAGCGATACTGGCGTTTCTAGGTACTGGTTGGCTAATGGCGTTATTGTTCATTGAGACTATGGATCTCCAGTTGTTTCTCTTGGGAGCATTCGACAGTTCTCTTGGTTGGAATTACCCAACAACATTCCGATTCACCATACTTTTCGAGCATATAAAGGGTGTCATTCAGGTTGTCAGCGGCAATGAGGCAGTCTCAACTATTGTTAGTTTTGCCACGCTAGCCGTCAGTGTTGTCTTGGGGAGCGCAGCTCTGATTAAAGCAGTAAAGGATATTGGGGAAGCCGTCAAATCTGGAAAAGAAACAACGTAAATCATAGAGCGTCCGGTGGAAGTGTACAGAGACGCTGAGTTCAGAGCTGCAAGGCCACATCGCAGAGATCCATACTCTGATTACAGTTCCATGGATAAGACTCCACGCAGGGACGATTAGCAGCTCAAGTTATTGTCGGTGGGCGGGTCGCCCACCCCGCCGCCACTCCCGAACCTGACGCTGGGACCTGTGCACGAGCTGCCAGGAAACTGGCAGTTCCACTGCGATCTTGGCATCTTTGGAGACCCAAATATGGGAAGAATAATCATAGGCTCGTTCTTTCCAGATCTCACTATGGCTACACTGGATGGCTTGGCTCAATACCACGAGACAACTGAGTCCCAGCTGCAGCTCGCCAAACAGGAGAAGTATAGCCAGATCATTAGCGAGATCAGGAGCTGGAAATTGAGCCCAGAGGACGAATGGACCGAATGGGACCTTGCGATGCAGGAACACACAGCTAGGCATGAGATGCTCTTTACCAACTTCCTCCGTTACTCATTTGTTGTGCTGTTGTTCCTAATCTTGGAAGACAAGCTGCGCGAACTCTGCGAAATCGTAGGAAAATTGAAGGGGAAAACACCGCCAGCGGCAAAGAGGGATATCGTGAAACAATACAAGCGATTTCTGGAAGATGCTGGCGTCAACATCGCACAGCAGGTATGGGAAAGCGTACACGACTTGAACAAGGTCAGAAATTGCATTGTCCATGCATCAGGCAATGTAGCACGCATGCCAGGCAAGGGGTATCTTCGAACTCTGGCTCGACGGGATCCAAGGCTTGACATTAGTGGCTACGACTACGAGGGTAACGACTTTCCCCTTTACCTCGAGGAGAATATGCTCATACTTGCCCCAGACTATTGCAGTCACGCAGTCGCTGATGTTAGGAGGCTGTTTGAGGATCTGTGCCATGCCGTACCACTGCGGGGCATAGTATTTGAAGAAAGAACGAAATAGAGGCCGCGCCCAGTTATGGTCGGCGGTGCGGTCGCCCATCCCGCCCCACTCCTAACCCGCTCGTGACGGTTTTCCCGTAGGAGACACAAACAACGCTCTACGCGAAAAGCCCTGGCCTTCGTGAGCCGGGGCTTTCCGTTTGCACAAGCACGGGCGAGTCGTGGCCGCCAAGGGGGCGATGAGCAGCATGCTTCGACGCTAGCGCGTCTCAGCATGACAAGAAGCCAACTTTGAAAAACCCTTCAAGGACAGCCCGCTCCTTGACACCACCCTCGCCGGTATGCTAGACTGAGAGAAGCAAAAAAAGAGGCCGGAGATTGCTCCCCGGCCTCTTTGCGGCGGAACCCGCCGTTTGCGCCCTAGCTCACAGTGAGCATTGGAGGCACTCCTTCCTGTCTATGGCTTTTCGCAGGAAGGCTTTCAGGCGGTCGTACTTCTTCCTGAAGTACTGCTCGACCTCCGCTCGTGTCTCACCATCGGCTGGCTTCACCTTTGCCAGGTTCGCCTGGAAAACCGACTCTCGATCTTCAAGCAGCCGCAGGAAGGACTCGGCGTTTTCAGGACTCATCTTCCCGTCCTGGTCAACGAGCACCTCCAGCACGTCTTGCCACCAGCTCAAGTCAAACAGCCACAGCAGGTTGGAGCTGTTGTAGCTGTCCCTGAAGTAGCCGCGCTGGTACATCTTGTCGTAGTACTTCAAGACCTGCTTTTGCGCCTCGTCGGCGGCTGCTTGCTGCCCTGCTCTGTGCAAGGTGTCTCTCTTGGCCACCCAGTGGTCGAACTTGGGCGCGTACCTGCCGCGGTTCTTCTGGAAGACGCTGTTCAGATATAGGTCTGCTCCCATATTGTCTCACCTCCCTTCTTGAGCAGGCGCAACTTCTAACTTGCCTGCTCAACTTCTCATTGGTCAGCCGGATCCCTTGGAGGGTCAAGGGCGAGCGCAGGGAGTCCGAAGGATTGAAAACCCTTGACCCGACAAGGTGGCTGGTACAATGAGAAAGCAGGCAAGCAACAGCGCAATTCCCACGTCATCACGCCAGCAAGTCCCGCGGATCCGGTTGACACCACCCCCGCCGATATGCTATACTGAGCGAAGCAAAAAAAGAGGCCGGAGATTGCTCCCCGGCCTCTCCAAGGGTTTCTGTGAGAGCCCCTGCGAGCCACCGCGAATGGCTCGTCAGCGTTTCCACGCCAACCCTGCTTTTCTGGCTTCCGATAGCGTCACTCGCACGACCGGTACCGGCTTGATCTTGTCTAGATCAGCCTTGTCGAGCCAGTACTTGTGCCAGTCGTACACCTCGACCAACGGTTCGCCGGTGTGGGTGTCTATGAAGCCCTGTATCACTCTTCCCGGTTTCTTCGGCTTAATGACGTACACCCACTCCGTATCGCCGTGGATCAACTCCCACCCTTTCGGTGAACCATCAATGTAGATGTTGCCGCCTCCCTCGGTTTTCCAGGCCCGGATGATAGCAGCAGCGAAATCATCGGCCTCAAACCGTGGCAAGGGCCATGCATAAGGAATGGCCAGTTCCAGGGTTGCTAAGACACCTGCCTCTCCATCAGGATAGCCGTCGCCATGCCGGTACAGTTGGATGCGATCGTGGCCATCCTCGACGATCAGATTGCTTCTGGTACTCATTGTCTTCACCCCCTTTCCTGGGTCAACTTGCTAAAATGGGCACTAGGATTTTTTCTGGGTAGCCTGAACCCCGCTGAGCCACTTCTGCGTCAACTGCTCGAAGCGCTCAATCAGTGCCCGAGTTCGCCGGATGTCTTCCAGTTGCTGAGAGAGCCACTTGGCTTTCTCCTCCGGCGTGAGCTTTTTCCAGTCCACTGTGCTCATCATTGTCCTCACCTCCCTTCCGGTGCGACGAACTTGTAATTGTCTTGCCGGTGTCAATACTCCTCCGGCAGTAGGAGTGTGGTTGCGCTCCTGTCAGCCTCGGTGATGATCCAGAGCTTATGTCCCGTACTAAGGGTATAGGCTGAGAGCAACCGGAAGCCGTGTTGCAGGCTCAGCTCGTTTTCCTGGGCATCCTCGGGACAGACGTCACCCCAATCGCCCGCCACGTGCCGCGACACGAATTCATCCGGCTGCTGCTCTGCTTCCGCCAGGGCCTCCAAGGCACCGGGGATGGCCAGCACTCTACCGAGAGAGAAACGGGGCTTGATCAAACGCCTCCTGGGGTCCATATTCCTCACCTCCTTCCTTGAACAGGCGCAACTTATAACTTGCCTGCTCAACTTCTCATTGGTCAGCCGGATCCCTTGGAGGGTCAAGGGCGAGCAAAGCGAGTCCGCAGGATTGAAAACCCTTGACCCGAGAAGGTGGCTGGTACAATGAGAAAGCAGGCAAGCGAGAGCCCGGAGTCAACAGGCGGTTCGGGAGGAACTCAACCCCGATCTGTGATCGGGGTAAGCGGCAGGCCGGGCGCAGCCCGGGGCGTGGGCGGGCCGCCCCCTCGCAGGGGGCTTGGCCTTGCCGAGCGGGTATCATCGGCTACCCGCGAAGGCTAAGGCCGGTCCGCCTACGCTGGCCGCGGCAGCGGCCTCCTGCCGCGCGCTAGGTGAGACGGAACCCAGGGCTTTTCCAGATAGTGCACCTTCATGGCCCGATGAAACGTGATGCAGAAGGCCGTGGTCAACTTCTGTGGATGAACTCGATTGACTTCCACCCAGAATTACAGTACAATATCCATACACAATTCACCAAGCACCTTTAGATAGCACAGGCTAGGGAAAGTAGACTCCCCTGACCAAGTCGACAAGGGGGCGGCTTCGAACTGAGAGCAGCCCAGTCCATCTTTGGCCCGCATGATGAAGACTTGGTCGAGAGTCTTGAGTGTCAAGCAATTCAGTCGTTCACCTTCGGTCTGCCGTTTCGTTTGGCAGTCCTCCTGTTCGATTGGGGATTTCAGCCCCTGATCTTACAGGTACATGCCATTTGGCACAGTGCGCCACGGAACGGCGGAATTGGATCGAGTTCGCAGAACTCTGCAGGAAGGCGCAGGAAACCTACAAGCCCAACTAACTTAGCAAGCGAGGAAACTCGACTTGTGAACATAGCATGTTAGTAAAGCGGAGTGAGGCAAAACTGGCGTAGCCAAGAAGCTCCCGCGAGGGCTGCCGACAAGGTGAAAGCTGTATAGCTTGAATCCCAGTATCCAACGGCCAAAAATGGGGCCTACAGGAAAACCAGTTGAAATTACCTGTATCTTGGGGAGTAGGGGCATTAGTTGTGCCGATGACCTGAATGCGCCAAACCAAGAGTACGCCTCAGTGAGAGGTGGTAAGGGTACGAACGGGGCACCTAAATCGGCCTAGATACGTTCAATCCGCACGGAACGTGGGATCGCTAAGGGGCGCGAGCCCTATGGTGACGGAGTTCTCGTAGTAGTCTGAGATAGGGAAAGCCTATTACACGCAGATATAACTGCACGGCGAAGGGGGACAGGTAAGCCGAGTCTCACAGGACAGGAAAGGCGCGCGAAATGCGAGATGCTCAAACGTACCTGGAGATAGTCAGGCTCCAAACTGAAGTAAGGCTTACTGGAGAGCTGGATGAACGGAAACGTTCACGTCCAGTTCGGAGGGGGGCTGTTGGAAAAGTGCCTGCTAGGGTAACTCGCTGGCAGCCTACCCTACACTATAGTTAGGCAGCGCAACCGTATTCGAAAGTTCGACCTGTTCGCAAGTAACTGCAGACACAGGCTACTTCCAGGCCATCACATGTCCCAAATCCCGAGGAGAGATGAAACAGTCAAGCGAGAAGTGAATGCCGCAGCTTTACGAACAAGTTCAGTGAAGATATTTAGCTGATTTCGATCTTCCAAGCAGATAGCTGTTCATAAGGGCGATCATCAGCTGCGCCGGGGGAGGGGAAGCTGCAGCAGCATTTGGCCGCTGCGCCTTAGTGCGCGCAGATTGAGGACACGGAGAGAAGGTGGCGAGTAACAGCAACTCATCGAAGGTCTCACCGGCCTTCGGAGGGGTACGCCCGTTACCATCTGAGAGGTCGGTTTTTGTCCCTGAGGGCCGTGAAGCCCAGCTTCGGCAGCTGAAAGGGCACTTGCGGTATACTCTAGCGGGCCAGGCGCAGGTCGTCTTTGTGATCGGTGATGCTGGCACTGGCAAAACGGCACTAGTCGATACTTTCTGTCGTTGGGCAGGGGAGGCGAACGATAAGCTGGTAGTGGCTTGGGGGCAGTGTAGTGCCCAGTCAGGACTGGGTGATCCCTATCTACCATTCAAGGAAATCCTTGCACTTCTTGTAGGAGATGTAGAAGGGACTCTAGCCGGACGTGCGTTGACAAGGAGCAATGCTAGCCGGTTGAGGCAGCTTCTTGGACACACTGGCGAAGCCGTAGTCGAACTTGGCCCAGACTTGGTTGGCACCTTCTTGCCAGGAGCAGGACTTGTTCTGCGTGCAGGCGCCTATCTAGCTGAGAAAGTCGGATGGCTGAAGCCTCTTGAGAAACTAGTGAAAGCTCCTCCTTCACGCGAAGGATTCAAGCCCGAGCAACTCTTCGAGCAGTTCAGTCGGGTGGTTGTTAGGCTGACCGAACAGGTGCCTTTGGTGGTGGTACTAGAAGATTTGCATTGGGCAGATGCTGGTACACTCGATCTTCTTTTCTATCTGACACGTCGCATTCGGGAGATAGGAAAGCTCCCGCTCTTGATCGTCGGAACTTACCGGCTGGCGGAACTCAAGCTAGGACGTGCTGGCATGCGGCATCCACTGCAGCAAGTGGTGAATGAGATACAGCGATACTGGGGCGAAGTGGAAGTAGATTTGACCTCTGCACTTGGAGGGCAGTGCGGAAGGGCTTTTGTGAATGCCTTTTTAGATACTCAACCTAACCAGCTTGATAAAGATTTCCGGGAGTCGCTTCTTGCACTTACGGAGGGACACCCTTTATTCACTCTCGAGTTACTACGTGCTCTACAAGCACGAGGGGTGTTGGCTCTGGACGAAGAGGGACGATGGTTCCTTGCCCGGCCGGTAGTCTTTGAGGAGCTACCCAGTAGAGTTGATGCAGTGATTGAGGAACGGGTCAGCCGACTAGACCGAGGATTGAGGAGGATTCTAGATTGTGGCAGTGTGGAGGGCGAGCAGTTCACCGCAGAGGTGGTAGGAATAGTCTTAGGAATTGAGGATCTGCACTTGACAGAGTGCTTGGATAATGAACTAGCGCAGCGACACCGATTAGTAAGTGCATCGGGGGAGGTACAGATCAACGGGCGCCGATTACACTTATACAAGTTCTGTCACGCCTTGTTCCAGGACTACTTGTATGAGGGCCTGAGTGAGATGCAGCGGGAAGGACTACATGGTGCAGTAGGGCAGGCACTAGAAGCATTATATGAAGGATGTGCAGATAGGATCGCAGGTCAATTGGCACGACACTTCGACTTGGCTTTTGAAGTTGATAAAGCGGTCACTTACTACCACATGGCGGCCCAAAGAGCACAGCGAGCTTTTGCTAATGAAGATGCAGTGCGGCTATACAGCCGTGCGCTAGAACTATCGGGCAAATGTGGTGACTTAGAGCTTCACTTTGAGTTGCTGTCTGAACAAGAGAGGGTATATGACTTGTTGGGAAGACGGGAAGCACAGCGAATTAGCTTGGATCAGATGTTAGCTCTGGCTGAGAAGTTGAAGAGCATCAGCAAAACGGCTATGGCCTATGATCGGCTGGCTTGGTACTATGAGCGACTGGGCGATTACCCGGCCGCTGCTCTCGCCGCAGAGCAGGGACTGACAGTAGCTCAGCAGGGGAGCGACTCACGTGTCGAAGCCTGTAACTTGATCAGACTGGCGCGAGTAGCAAACTGGCGAGGCAAGTATCTAGCCGCAAATGATTTTGCTAACACGGCTTTGAATATCGCACGTCAAGCTGGCGACCAACAGGCTGAGGCAAGTAGCCTCAATACCCTAGGCACCATTTCCCGAAACTTGGGCAACTATTTAGCAGCGCAGACGTGTCACAAGAAAGAACTTGATATCCGACGGGCTCTTAGTGATCGTCAGGGCGAGGCACTGGCACTGTACAACCTAGGAGATGTGCAACGCGAACTGGCGAAGCCCGAGGCAGCATTGATGTCCTACAAGCAGGCACGGGTCATCTGGCATTCAGTCGGTGACCGACAGAGCGAAGCTAGCAGTCTAACACATCTTGGTAACGTACATCACGGCTTGGCTAACTATGCGACCGCACAGACCTGCCTGGAGCAAGCACTGTCTATCCTCCGTAGCCTTGGGGATCGACGACGTGAAGCGCTCAGCTTGACCAATCTGGGTGTTCTTTATAGTGAGTTAGGTGGCTATCAAACGGCGAAGGCGTATCTCGAAGAAGCACTGGCCATACGGCGCACGATTGATAACCCATTTGGCGAGGCTAATACTCGCAATGTTCTCGGGGAGGTTCTCTGCAAGCTTGGTGATTACGCTGCTGCGCGGACCTGCCTGGAACAGGCGCTGAACCAAGCTCGATTGATTGGTGCTCGGGCACTTGAGGCAGATAGCTTGATGTACCTCGGTCTGACGCTGGAAGAGCTAAGCCTACAATCCGAGGCGAAGCAAGCCTATAGCGAAGCACTGCGATTGCGCCGTGCGCTCGGGCAAGATGCTTTAGCCGTGGATACTTTGGCTGGATTAGCACGCATTGCCCTGGACCAGGGCGATTTATCAGCTGCCTGGACACATGCTGGTCGAGCACTTGCCTGGATAGCTGAACAGGGAACATCTGGAGTGAGATTTCCCTTACTTGTATATCACACTTACATTTCAGTTCTTCAGGCCAGGGGCAATCCTGAGAAGGCAATGTCCGTCTTGCAGAGGGCACACGCACTACTTGTGGAACGGGTCGAGAATATCCACGACGCCACGCTGCGGAAGTCGTTTCTGGAGAATGTCCAAACCAACCGAGAGATCGCTAAGATGTGGGAGGCACTACAGGAGACTTGCTCTTGACGTGTCATTCCGCATAATAGGTATCACCGCTTTTTGATCAACGTTTGTTTAAGGTGGAGGATCTGTCATGCACAAAGATGAACTCGAATCAATCCAGCACGCTCGCGATAGACTAGACAAGGGTTTCTATGTCAATAACCTGTATGAGCTGGCAAAGGTATTCGGACAGATGTCGTCGTCAACGAAATGGCCTGCTACGGCGTGTTTCGCGCTGCGTCAGATCGCGCTCATCATAGCCTACGACTGGGATGGACGTCCGCTCCCTACAGCTGAAGCCCAGAGTGTAGATGCGCAACTGCGCCCCCTCTTCTCCGAGGTCTTGAGCCTTATGGCCGAGGACACAGATGTTGAGGAGTTATATGCTACCTTAGACAGGCTTGTTCTTGCCCTGCTAGATCTGGAATTCTAGAGTGCCTACAGACTGAACCGTCGCCTTCATGCCACGAGGCCGCGTTAGGAAGATTGTTACTTGGAGGGATGAGATATGGAACACGCAACCTCGCTTGATATGGCTGAGCACGTTGCCCGCTTGCTGATAGAAATGGAAGCAGTCAAAGTTAATGTTGACGAGTTCTTTAGATTCGTATCAGGGATACTGAGTCCCGTGTACGTCGACAATAGGAAACTCATCTCATATCCTGACGCACGTAAGGTAGTCGTTAGCTATCTTGTTGATGTAGTACTGGAGAAAATCGGTGAACCCAACTTTGAACTCGTTGCTGGTACTGCAACTGCTGGGATTCCTTGGGCTGCGTGGGTGGCGAATGAGCTAGACATTCCCTTGATCTATGTTAGACCTAGTCCCAAGGAAAGGGGTACGAAAAAACAAATAGAGGGAGTGCTGAAAGTGGGCCAGCGGGCGGTAGTTGTAGAGGATCTGATAACTACTGGCTTAAGCTCCTCAAACGTGACTGAAGCGATCAGGGCTGCCCAAGGAATCGTAAATCACTGCATCGCGATTTTCTCTTTTGGGGCTCCGTCTGCAGTTGAAAGGTTTCGCACTCACCAACTGAAGTCCTGGACTCTGACTGATCTATCGGCTTTGTTAAGGGCGGCCAAGATCGGGGGATATTTCAGTGATGTGGAGATTGAGGCAGTGGAGCGGTGGGCTACAACATCTTTGGCTTCATTTCAGATGTGAACAGCAGTGGCATCGCTTCTGTCGAATCTGCACTGGAAATACTCCCCCGAGAGGTGAAGGAGGGGGTTTCGATGATTATCTGTGCCGTCAGAAGCAACGCCACCGATTACTAGACTGACCGAAGGCGATCCTGAGCAGAGAAATGTATCGGCTCCAAATACTGCTAGGTAGGTATCGGCCTTTGTCACGCGCTGCAAATCCACCTCCAAAGGATGAACGCTGCTGGACAACAATACGAGTTACTGAACCGAAGTATCCGATCAGGGTCGTGTAGGCCACGTTGCTCCAGGGGGTAGAGAGGATGAAGGTTTTGAGAGAGCGGTTGCTATATACAATGACAGCACGGGGGCTAACATTCGATGAGGTGGCTGGGAAATGCACAATTACGGATGCAGACAAATACTGGATTGAGTCAGGTGGGTCAGGAGACATCTCTGTAGGAACACTGGCGGAGATTGCCAGACAACTCGATGTATCGGTCGACTATCTACTAGGCATCAGTGATGTTTCTCGCCCTCTGCAAGATGGAGCTCTCTCCGATCGTTTCTTTGCTGTCATCCAACACTGTTGGGAGCTTCTCCCTCCCCATAAGCGTGCAGAGTTGGCCTGGCTGGCTCAGGCAGCGGCGCAACATCATAGGGCAAGGAAGTCTGGCACGGACACGGATTGAGCCAAAATGCAGTGAGGATTTTCGGTGTGACTCAGCCTCTGGTGTAAATGATAATCGAAAACAGGGCCACATGATAACCGAAAATAGAGCCACTGACCTGCACTGGCGCAGAATGTGATAATCGAAAACAGGGCCAGTGCGATAACCGACTGGCCTCATTTTCGGTTATCAAATACATCTGGCTCACAATAGTATCTTACCTAACTCCCCTATGGCGGCAGCAAAATCACACGATTGCAGGGTCACATCATAGGGGTGGGACGCTGCCTAAGTTACGTAACAGAGGGTTTACCCCTCTATCTGGCAGAGGTGAGCCTCCATAACCTCGAAGTTCTCTTCGAGGTTGGCTCCCAGGTCTAACCACTCCTCTTCTGGGGCAGGGGATAGTGCCGAGCCCCGGAATGGCTTCTGCAAGGAATAGAAAGAACGCTTTACACCAGAAGCCCCAGCCTTTGTAGATTGGGGCTTTCTGCTTGCGCAGGCGCAGGCCAGAGTCGTGGCCGCCAGGGGTGCGATGGGCAGTATGCTTTGGCCTTAGCGCGTCTCAGCATGAAGAGAAGCCGACTTTGGAGAGGGCCTGAGGCGGAGTCCGAACATAAGGCGCGATCCCGATGCCCCCGACCTTTCCGGTCGCGGCTCTGCCTCTTCTGTAGGGCCAGCCCAGCCACATATTCGCCGGGTGGATATTCGCCGAAGGTATTCGCCGAAAGGCCGCCGCAGGCGGCCCAGCGGCCCGGCCAGAGGGACCGGGAGATGGCCGGGCCGCAAAGCGAGCGAAGCGAGCTGCGTGTCGGCGTCGAAGACGCCGACTGCCGATCCCGGTAGCGAGGGGCTTGAGCCCCGCAGGGGCGAAAGGTCCGAGCGTGGCGGCTCCTCTGCGAGCGAAGCGAACAAAGGAGCCGCAGGGATCGGCAGTCGGGGTCGGCCCCGGCTCCAGACGGGGACGACGCCGACACGCACGGCTTGGCGAGCGGGGGGTCTGGCCCACAAAAAACGCCCTAAAAGGGCGTTTTTGAGGCCATGGCCCCTCCGAGCAAGCCGCTTCTCCCGGCTCAAGCCGAGGGCTCGATGCCCGAGGCTTGAGAAAACCTGTTCACCTCGCCGAACAGGTCGGTGAACGAGTCAGTGAACCGGTCGTAACGAACACAAATCGTGATCGTGTACGGATTGTCTTCAGTAGGTTATTCTCAAGGGCTGCTCTCTACTCCAGCTGTAAGACCATTGCGGAAACCGCCTGGGCGAACTCGTCTGCATCCTCCGGAAACACGTTGATGCTGTTGCGCTCGAACTTGTCCCCTTCCCCTTTGCGGCTCTCCGTGATCCTCAAGTAAGACTTGCCTCCTTTGGTACTCTCGATGTCCAGGAAGTAAGTGCGGCCACTGCCCTTGACCTGCCTGCTTTGCCGGTCGTCGTTCATACGTTTCTTCACCCCCTTTCTCGCTCCCCGCCGGATGCCCAGCGGGTGTTTGTATCCACTCAGTTTCTTGAGGCCCGCAAACAGCTCCTGGGCCTTGCATAGAAGATCGTCGATGGTGATGAATGGTTCACGGTCCGGGCTACTCCCCGATCCTGATTCCTTGTCGTCTAGCATAAGCAGTGATGGCTGCGTCCAGGACCTCCCAGAGCCGCAGGGCTCTACCGGTCTTTCTGCGGTGACGGCGTTGTATTTCGGTAATGGCGTCATAGGCATCCAGGGTGACCCGGGCCGTCAACTTGACCCGCGGCACCTCCGTCTCAGGTTTCTCATAATGTGGTTGGTCAGGCATAAGTGGTTGGGCATCGTTGCGTCTTGGCATCTCGACGTATGGCTGTCCATACGTCACTTCAGAGTACCAGATCGCCGGAGGGGATGTCAAGTAGGAAAAACAGCAAAGCGGAGGCGAAGCAAGCCGCCGGGTCAAGCGGAGCAAGGAGCGCGGACGGGAGCGAGCACGGCGAAAATGCCTGCCGTCCGGCGCAGCCGGGCCTGGAAGCGCAAGCGGCGGCGATGTGGCCCCGCAGGGGCCACTTGGCCGCGGCTCCCCGGGCCGATGTCCCGAGGCCAGCGGAGCCAGCGCGGCTTCCAGGCAGGCAGGCTTTCGAAGCCTGCGAGCGAAGGGGAGCGTCCGCAGCGAAGCGCAGGTCCGGCGGCAGCGGAGCCGGAGCGGAGGTACCGGGCCACAGCCACTACAAGTTTTCAAACTGCATCTGTATCTTAGTTGTCTGCCTGGTATTCCCTGCTTATTATTAGGCGGCCAAAATGGCCGGTCTAGAAGTGTCCTTTTTGGCCGGTCTAGAACGGCCAAAATGGCCGGTCAGCCTCGGCGGAGCTTCCTCCAGAACGAAGCCTTGAGGTGTACCGTGTAGAGGTTGGGCCTGCCCTGGCCGCGCTGCTCGATCGTGATCAGCCCTGCCTGCTCCAGCTCCCTGAGCCAGCGCCGGACGCTCCGCTCCCCGTGCCCCATCCCCTGCGCCAGGCGATCCTGACCGGGAAAACACTCATCCAACTCCCGGGCGTACTTGAGGAGCATCGCGTAGGTCAGCTTCGCCCCTGCCGATATCTCCTGGCTCTCCAGGATGAAGTTGGGCACGCCGGTCCAGCCCTTCCGGGTAGCGACGTCGGCGCCCCTCAGGATCAGGCTGCGGTCTCGAAATGCTTTGATGTGTGACAGTCTCTCCATATCCTCCTTCAGGTGGCTTCCTTCCGCTTCACCTTACCCAGAAACTCACCCAGGATGAAGCGGTACAGCTCCAGCTTCTTCACGTTCAACTCCCGCGCGATCTCCTCCAGTTCTTTCTGCCAGCGGTGGGGCACTTCCGCCTGTACCTTCACCTTCAACTCGTCGCGCAGGCTGAAGCTGAACTCCTGGATCTCGTCTCGGGTCGGCAGGCTGCGTGGTTTTCTGCGTGGGTTCTCACGCCGGGATTCGCGCAGGTTGTCACGTGATGGCTCACGTACCTGCGTAGGTTTTCGCGTGACTTCTGACGTGGTCTTCTTCGTGGTTGGGAGTTGTTGTTCCTCCTCCTCCTGTTGGCGCTTCAGCGCCTCGGCGTAGACGGAAATGGCTCTATTGGACATCTTCCTCCTCGTCACCATCGCTCAGGTGATGCTCTTCGACGGCAAATCGAGCGCTGGCCAGGTTGACGTTCTCCTGCCGCTTGGCATAGGCGTGGGTGAGGGCCGAGTTGCTCACCTTAATGACGTCGCGGGGGAGCCCCCTGGCTGCCCGGTAGATGAACTCCAGGGCCTCACCCGTGAACGGCAGCGGCAACGTGCCACCGGCGGTCTTCCAGCGGTGCTCCATCATGGCGACCGCGTCCTCTTTGGTCAGGGGCGAGAGCACCCCGAACTGGGCCACCCGGCTCATCAGCTCCCGCCGGGCCTTCAACAGGGGAATCAGCTCCAGTTGGCCGAACAGGATGATCTGGATCAGCCGCTCGTTCTCCAGCATCAGGTTGGTGAGTGCCTTGATCATCCCCAGCATATCGCGGTCGGCGCGGATGCTGTTCCGCAGGTCCTGCGCCTCGTCCATCAGCAGGAGGGGCGTGCGCTCGTCCGCCACCTCGTGGGCCAGGAACTCCTGCAAGTGATCGAACGCCCCCTGCTTGGTGCGCGGCGGCTTCAAGCCGAACTCGGCGGCAATTGCCTTCAGCAAGGCGGTGTCGCTGGTCTGGTTGGGGTTGTTCATCACCGCGATGGTGTACCCCCCGTCGCTGAAGCGCTCCCGGAGCTTGTTCAGGATCGTCGTCTTGCCCGTCCCGACGTCGCCGTAGACGACGGCCAGCCCGCTCTTGTTGCGGATGGCGTACTCACACTTGGCCACGCTCTCGGCGTGGCTGGGGGCAAGGTAGAAGAACCTCGGGTCAGGCGAGGTGGTGAAAGGATTCTCTTCGAGATTGAAATAGGCTCTGTACATCGTCATTCAGGTGGTCGTGTCACCCACGTGGACACAACACCTGCATCTATCACACCACACCGGCGCACCGGTTGTCAAGACCCAAAAAACTTGAACACCCACGACGGTGGGTTCGACCGTGTCGATGTGAGGGGCGAGAGTGGGGGAAACTCAGGTAAAGGGAAAGCCTGCCCCCGCAGTTGGGGTAGTATCATTGGTGGGCAATATTGGTCACCAATGGTAGAGGCCTATTTGCTCCACCATTCCGGGCAGGCCGGGTCCGGTGCGTACCCGAGGCGGCTCAGGAAGTCCGTGTAACCTTGCTCGAAGGTGGGCTCGTGGGGTTGGGTGAAGAGCTTCACCACGCCCATATCCTCCTCGACCGCTCGCCAGAACTGGTGTAACTCATCCTGCCAGTGGGCTGCCCTTCTTCCCATCTCGTGGAAGTAGCACTCCCAGATCACCCCGTAGGTTTGCCCCTTCCAGATCTGGGCCTGGCCGACCGGTCGAAGTTGTATCTTGAGATCCCCCATCTCTTCCACCCTGCCCGTCCCCGTTGCCTCATTCCAGGAGACGATGACACTGGGTATGGGCAAGGGTTGGAAGAAGCTGTACAACCGGTACGTGGTCAGCTCCAGATTGATCTCTGGCAGCAGGCCATAGAAGCAATCGCGGCGAGCCCGTTCCTGGCTGGCAGGCATCGCAGCCAGGTAGAGAAGAGTGTCTCCTCGCTCCATACGCCGGACGAGCTCCCATTGATCCGGGAAACTCACCAGAATTCTGGAAGCCGCCCGGTAGTCCTCCGCTGCGGCCTCGGCCAGTGTCAGTCTTTGTGGTCGGGGTTCTCTCTCCATAGTCCTCCTCACAACAGCCGTGGCTGCGAGCGGTTAGCATCGCTGCCCTTTGGTAGCCCTTCTTCCTGCGCCTGCGCTTCCGCCTTTCGCCGCGCCACTTGCTGTTCGACGATCTCGGCCTGGCCCTGGTAGGAGAAGGTCTCCTCAGAGAGCAGCGTGAGGCGCTGCTGGTTCTTACGAAACCTGGAGTCACTGCTCATGCCGAAGAACATGCCCAGGGCCAGCAGTTCCACCCCCTCGCGCTGGTCCATGATCTCGGCGTGGGTCAGGGAGTATTCTGACAGGTCCTTCAGCCTCCGCATCATTCCATCGAGGTCGAGTCCTTCCTGCTGATTCTCGAGCTCCCAGAGGTTGTACATCGTTTCGGCGGCAGTGATGGCCAGGCAATAGTGATCCCGCTCCAGCATATCAAAGTCATTATATCATCCCCACCTCGCTGTATCGCCGCATGAACTCCGCCTTGGCCCGGTCGAAATCTCGCTGCTCTGCGGGGATCCGTTCCAGGCAGGCAGTGGCCCCGGCCACCAGTTCGTCCAGGTATTGCCATTGCTGCCGGTCGTGCTCCACCACCTTGGTGAAGCGGTGGGTGAGGTCGTCGCCATAGAAAGCCAGGTAGAACCGATCCTGGTTGGCCAGTTGGGCCAGCATCCTGGCGTGGTCATCCTGGGCCACATTGAAGAAAGACTCGAACTCGTAGGTGGTCATCGGCCGGTCGAGGATCGCCAGCCTCAGCCTGATCAGGGGAGAGGTAGTCATCTCGATCAACTGCCACTGGTAGGAGACAGGTTTGCCCGCAAAGCCCTCGACGTCGGCATCGGGCGCGTGGCAAACGTGGACCACCCCGAGATTGGTCTCTGCCGGCAGGCAGCCGTAACCGGCGCTCTCGAAGACCTCCCGCAGTTCCACCGGCAGCTCGGCCATGTGAGCGAACCGGCTGCGCCAGACGCGTGCTTCCTCGTCCCAGCGCAGGGTGAAGATCGGTCCGGGCAGCTTCTCAAGCAGCGGCTCCAGGGCCGTCTGGATAGCGGCTGCCTTTTCGCCGGAGAAGCGGCGCAGGTAGGGCAGGCTGCCTGGCTCGATCTGCATCTGGCAGACGATGCCTCGTTCTCCGGCAGGGGTCATCGCCACCAGGTAACACTCTCCGAAGGTCGCTTCCACCTCTGCGAGTCATTGGGGATCGGCGGGGTGAGGGCGATCCACCATCAGGAGGCCGACCAGGATCTCCGCGCTTCCCGCTTGCGTCGTCAAACCGTAGCCGGAGAAGATCTCCTCCGTCCCCGGATGCCAGAGGAAGAAGAGCTCTCCTTTGCCGATGGTTTCCTTCTGTGGTTCCCGCTCGTGCATAGGGTGATTGTATCACGGGGCGCAAGAGGCAAGACAGGGTCAGATCAGCCCCAGTTTGAGGAACCAACTGGGGTGGCCGTGAGGGCAGGTGCCATCCGGTTCCACCCAGCAGTGGTGGGGGCAGGCGGCCTCGCAGCCCCCTTCGGCCTCCCACTCCATCAGCGTCTCCACGCCGGGTGGCCTGAGCTTCGCATCGGCTACCGGTTCGGAGGTGTGGCCCGGTGGAAGTTCATCCGCCGTATCCTCTTGAGGCCCTGGCGGAAGGTAGCGCACCCGGTAGGTGCTGGTGCGATCGGCGGACTTGAGCAGCACGACGACGAGTTCATGTGTGGGGTCGTACTCAGCCACCATGCGCCTGGTGTCCTCGTTGCCGTGTTCCTCCACCTGCTCCTGGGAGAAGTACATGTAGGGGTTGCCCTTGCCGGGGATCGGTTCCAGCGTGGTGTCCACGACGATGGCGCCCCGTCCGGCGTTCTCGAAGCCGGCGGTGGCAGCCGTCCAGAACGCGTCGAGGTTGTCCGCGAGCCAGCCAAGGTCGGCCTGGCGCTCTCGCTGCGCCCAGGCTGGTATGTTGCGGTTTTCGAGTGTCATAGGGAAGGTTGTCAAGCTGAAGCTCAAAGTCGCTGCGGCCTGAGACCTGTGATTGTGGAAGATAATAACAGATTGGCGCTCTCATTTCAACCACGAGTGCTGCGAGGAACATCTCCCAGAGGGTAATCGGTCAGGAAAAGGCCCGGCGGCTAGAGATCACGGAATTGCAACGATTTCACGGCTAGCCGACTCACCAGCAACAAGGTTTTGTGGTATACTATAGGACAGTGGTTTTGGCTTCAATAGAGACAGCGGGCTTCGAGCGGACACGCGTCCTCAAACCCGTTGCCCACACCCTAATCGTGATTGGCGACGCCATCGTCAGCGTCCAGCCCGTTCCCGTCGCCAACCGCTTTGTCGAAAACTTCCAACGTCTTGGCTTTTCACTCGCCAACCGCTGGCTGCGGAACTTGCAAACGTCCGAAGAATCCTTCAACCAACAAGCGCGGATTAAACAGGAGCACTCGCTTCTGTTTACAAAGTGACGGTGGTAATCCCTTTGGAGTCTAGACCAATGGCTCAGTGGCTCGTAGTTGACGGTGAAACTGAGGAGTTCATTTGTCGACGTTTTCTCTCTAGCAACCAAGTGACTATCGATCTCGACGACGACCTTTTGCGGGATTTGGTTGAGCTATTCGTTGGTGCGCAGCTAGGGTTCTGGAGACAAATCAACCATCTTGCCCAAACTAGGTTTCCTGAAAGACGAGTTGATCAGAACGAGATTCAGACGGTTCGCGAGTTTATCCAGAATAGAAGCGATGAATTCGTCAGGTTATTTGCAGAGCACATTCCCCACTATCTGATACTGAATCTCCGACCAAGGGACTGGGAGCCGTGCACACAGAAAGAACCGCATTTCAGGCCAAACGATCACTATGCAGATCATCTCGCGGTGTGGCGGACACTGGCGGGCGACTACCAGCTTATGGTGTCAGAGTCGAAGGCATCCGAGAAATACCCTCGCGCTCTGGTAAGAAGATCGCCGCCCGACGGGGAACACAAGGACACCATGTTCGACGAATTCTACGAGATCGAGACAAGACAACATGACCTCGCTCTCAAGCACCAACTACTTGACCTGGACTGGACGTTTCTTACCAACGAAGAAGAAGTTGCGAAACTGGTAGAGGTTGGTTTTTGGAAAAAGGATTGTATCTACCATGGCTGCGTTGTTACATCCAAGCCCGAGTCTCGCCTCAGCATCTTCAAGGGCTACAGCGAGGTCGCGGCTATTGGGCATAGCTCGTCAAAGAGACGATGGGCAACCGTTGTGCCAATTTCACAGTGGCAGCAATGGGTTGAAAAGGTGACAAGTGTGGCCCTAGACTATCTCACTGAGCGCGAAGCCGAAGGACACCTCTGATGTTGAGCAAATACTTTCAAGAGCGTTTTGCGTTGATGCCGAAGCCCGAGGACCTGTCGACAGACGAAGCCAGGCAGTTGGTAATTGATGCCTACCGCTTGCTGATCAGTAACCGGCTCGAAGTGGCTGGCGTGGACGTGCAAGTTAAGGACGCTATTGAAACTACCGAAAATGAACTGGACATCTTGCGCCGACTCGCGGATTACCTGAGTGCCTTCACAGCTATCTCTGCCGATCTCTCACAAACTCAGATCCTGCTATCTACTGTTTCCTCTGCCAACTTCGTGGCTGCTCAGATCTTTGAATTTCTCGCCGAGTATCAAGCCATTGGATCAAGAGCCTTAGAACAGGAAGCGGATGACACAGAACCACTCGTGTTCAATGGCTTCGAGTTCTGGACCGAGGAAGGATACCTCTGGCTTAGCGCTATAGCCCACTACCTATTGGCAGGGCATGATGGGAACGCCACTACGCTGGCACGTCGGTTTAGGGGATTGCCAAAACGAACCAATGGTCTAGATTTGTCCACTTGGTTGGTTGGTTCTGACTCAGGGTACAAGTTGGCCAGTGAGGTCGTCGCCATTGTCGTTAGCTTTTTGGAGTGTGATTTCCTATCAGTCTCACAAGGTGCGAAAGAGCGAGATGCCATATTCAACATCATTCAAACAACCAGTAATGACTTTGAACTGATTGACCTGGTACTGATATCGGTACTTTTCGATATCTCTCAAGCTTGCATTCAGATGGCCCAGGCCCTGATCTCTCTGACTGAGGCTGAGGCCAGAACAGCAAAACCGTGGCTGGAAACATTGGACCAGGCACAACAAGCTGCCGATTTGTTAGATGATGCAGCTCTAAAGTGGACTATTGACCTTCTCCGGCGCGTGATGAAAGATTTCGCCGAGCGAGGGCTACTGTTCGTCAGATTTCCGGATCCATCGCCTACAACTGATGAGTGGTACAACTATCTCGAACATAGGGCTCGGGCGCGTCGAGCGCTTCTTTGGCCTGCTCACCTAGAAGCGATCAGACGAGGTTCTATCAGTCCCAAAACGAGTATGGTCATCGGTATGCCCACAGGCAGTGGCAAAAGCTTCATCGCGGAGATGAGAATCGCGGCAGCGCTACAGAACGCGCGAGATGCCTGGGTTCTCTATATTGTGCCTACCAATGCCCTTGTTCGCCAGGTGACTCGTGATCTGGAGCAAGCTCTGGAACCTCTGGTGACAACTGTACGAGGCTTTGTGACGGACAGAGAGTACACGTATCTCTCCTTGGAAAGCCTGTTGCCCGATGAGCTACCGGCAGAGCCGGTCAACTACGTCGCGGTGATGACACCGGAAAAGCTCAGATTGGCCGTTTCTCTGTGGCCAGAGACCTTTGAGACCTGTGTGCTCTGCGTGTTAGACGAGGCTCACTTGATCGGTGAGCCTAGACGAGGAGCTCTACTTGACCTAGCGCTTGCCCAACTTCGCGTGGTAAATCCCCAAGTTCCATTTTTGTTACTATCAGCAATGATGAGCAATCCGGGTGACCTGGCGAAATGGCTAGAGGGAGTAGATTACCTCGACGAGCGTCGCCTCACGCGACAAGTCCTTATGCTAGGCGTTCCTGGGGACTCAGAAACGGCTGCACAGGTGAGCCAACGGGAACGTATCGGTGATCTCCTGTTCGCCAGCGTGTATCAAAGCGATTGGGAACCAAGCCGCGACAACATAAAGTGGATGATTTTGAATGATACCTGTGTGTTCAAACAGACAAAAGATCACCTACCCTACAGGTTTCAGCCGACCGATACCGCCAGGAATTGCGTCGAGAGCCTGGTGAGGGCTGGACTGAAGACAATCCTATTCGTCCCCACTATCTGGGCAGAAACCTCAGCTAGATTGCTGGGTAATACTCTCAGCCTGCCAAGTCCAAGCGATCCGCGTTTGGATGTGTGGGAGCGACTACTCCGGCGCGAGTTGGGAGTGGACCAGCCAGAGATTATTGAGCGTCTGCGACAGGGAGTATGTTACCACAAGGGACCAATGTCATCCCAAGAGCAGGTGCTGGCGGAGCACTGTTTCTCAACGTGCGAGCAAGTTCGGCTTATGATCTGTACCAGCACACTTATTTATGGTATGAATCTTCCTGTAGAAGCCTTGGTGTTTGCTGGTACCAAGCGCTACGACCCAGAAGCCGATGACATGGTCGCGATAACCAGCAAAGACTTTCTGAACATCGCTGGCCGCGCTGGCCGCCCCGCGTTTGCTAGTCAGGGATTGGTTCAGGTCTTGCCTAACTGGATTCCCTTTGATTGGAAGTCTTTGGGAGAGCAATATCGTGATTTGCAAAAGCTGTACCTCGCGCCATCTGAGGATGAGCTAAGGGTTGGTAGTGGTTTGGACATAATTCTTGATCAAATAAGCACTGCTAGCAGTGTAAATATAGTTCCTGATCAAGTATCAGCCGTGGCTACCACGTGTTTTGGTCAAACTGAAACAGAAAACTTGTTTCGACATACCTTCGCTTTTTTTGTTCGCACTCACCCGTTAACCATAAATGAGCAAACCCCCAAAGAGGATCCGGACCAATACGCCCGCCAGATTACTACTTCAGTAGCTGAGTGGATTCGCCGTCAAGAGGAAGAATTTCCGTTGAACTCAATCTCAAGGGAAGCGTTCCGCCGTAGTGGTCTTCCAAGCCGTGCGTGCCGCCACTTGTACGTTGAAGCAGGCAACATTCTTGAAACCCTTTCGCCACTCAAGAGTGATAAGGCGATCATTGACGAAGAATCTTTCCAATACTGGCTGGATAGACTGGTGAACTCGGTCCAGTCTGAAGATTGTGACTTTTTCTATCAACCACGTGTCAAGATCGGTGATAAAGAAATACGAGAGAATCAAGTTTGGAAAAAGACATGGGAGTATGAGTCAGAGGCCCTTCGTCTCTGGCTTTTGGGAGCAACTCGAGAGAAGTTGGCAGCCTCGCGTTTTGCTACGGGGAAACGCAAAGACAACTGGCCCCAACACCGTGCATCAATGTTCATTAATCGCGTGACACAGCAATACGCCTTTGCATTGGGATCCCTTTTGTTCTTTTTGGAGTGCCGGTGGCGAGAACTGGAACCAGACTCCAGGTCCTGGGACAAAAAGCCAAAAGAGCTACAACTTGAGTGGAAACCACATTTGGCTCATTTGCCATTGGCAGCCAAATGGGGAGTGAATACCATATCAGCTCTGACCTGGATCATTGCTGGAGTTCGCTTCCGTTTTGCTGCCAAAGCATTGGGTGAAATCTACCCCAGTGACGATGTTGATCACGAAATCGAAGAGCATCTGCGAAGGGTAAGAAGGCTTCTCAGCGAGTATCGGAATAACTACCCCGACCGACCAGATTTGACGGTTCAGGCGCTGAGGATCCAAAGTGAGATGAAGGGACTAAACTATGACGTGGAATTCCTCAGAGATGTTGCTGATGCTTGTTGTGGGGTTGATTTATGACTACCTATACCACCGAATAAAGGAGGGTCACAATGTCCAATCAATTCACCCATAGCTACGCCCTCCTCATCGGCGTCGGCAAACACGCCTACTCCAGATGGTCCCTCCCCTTGAGAGTCGACTCTGACATCTTACAGTGCGTATGACAGCAGCCAGCCGAGCCTGGAAGATCTGATATCTCTACGATAGGCTGCAAAGCTCAGTGGGCTGTCCGCAGGCCACCTTCACCTGGTGGTCCGCCGAAGGGAGATTGTTATAGGCCAGATTCTTTGGCCGGAACTGGGTCACTACTGTCCAGGCGGTCGAGAAATACCTGGCCCATAATCGCAAACTCAGGCTAGGCCAACCCTCACCTGATTTGACAAATCGACTCGGAGAGATGATAATCTGCTCGACTGTTTCGACCACCCATTGATTGCATCCATATGAGCGATCCGGGAGGGCCAGACCATTTGGTCTTGGACGACTGGATCACTTCTCGGGAGGCAGCTGAGTTGATAGGCGTCACACCTAACCAGGTACGCCATCTAGCACGTCAAGGAACTATCGAGGCCCGAAAGTTCGGCCACGCCTGGATGATCAACCGCGCTTCGGCGGAAGCCTACGCGGCCAGCGACCACCGTCCTGGCCCCAAGTCCCGAGAGTCATCCTCGTCCGATTGACCGCATACTTTCTTCAGTATTACCCTCTTTTTGCATTTGACAATTATTGGCGTTTCGCCTATAATTAGATCGAGCTTCTGAACCGTTTCCATTTCTGCTGATTGACTGATCTCTACACGTGCATTCGTCGGTGACGGCCGTCCAATCTATCGTGTTCAGGAGGTGAGGTCATGGGCGGCGGAAGTGGAACCTAGAAGCCCGGAAGGTGGCAGGTTCCGCGGACCTGCCACTTTCCCTGTTGTTCACCATTCCCACTGGAGAATGTAGTTTTCGTACAGCCGAGCCTTGCGCGTCTCCCACGTTACCAGCCAGCGACCGTCTGGTAGCAGCATCTGGGCACCCTTCCCCAGATTGTGGCTGCGCTGGCGGTTGCCTTCAACAAGCGTCGCGCACCGGGGTGGCCTGGACTTGGGAAAGATCACGTTCATCTTGAGGTGTCTTGTCCGGTGCGTGACGTCGGTTTCCCAGTGCCCCGTTCGCTTCAAGAAGCCCTGGCGGACGCCCCACTCAATGTTGAATTCATCTACTTCTCCCTTGGTCTTTACCTCACGGCGCGAGATGAGAACGTAGGTCTTGTAGCCGGATCGGTATCGGTCCACCGGCGTGCCAGGAGTACAGCAGTAGTTGACGAGGACCTTTCCATCCCCCCAGGCTTGATCCTGGTAGGCGATGACGTTGTCTTGCAGATAGCGAACTCTTTCGCGCTTCTTGAAGGTGGCTCTCTTCCCTCCCCGATCTTTCAGTTCGAGTGTTGACTCATAGTCGAGCACCTCGTACATACCCCTATAAGACCAGCCTTGCATCATGTTCCGCATGATCTTCCACAGGTCCCCCAACGCTTCCGGCCAGGGCAACACCGATAGAACGGCTATCAGCTTATCAAAGAGGCTCTGGTCATCGTTACGTTTCTCGTCCGCCATCTGCGACTATACTCTCACGCTGCGATGCTGCCTGTCAAGCAACTTCGGGGTTAGAGGATGAATAACATTTGACAAGACAGGGTTTTTGGTTACACTTGCGTTGAGTTGGGAATGGAAGGAGGAGGATCGAATGACAGTCCTGGTCGGAACGAGCGGCTTCAGTTACAAGGATTGGGTCGGGCCAGTATATCCCGAGGACTTGCCCGAGCAGCAGTGGTTGTCCTTCTACGCCGAGGAATTTCCCACCTGCGAACTGAACTTTAGCTACTATCGCATCCCCGACGTCCGCACGTTGGGGCAGATGGCAGCCAAGGTGCCCGAAGGGTTCCTCTTCTCGGTCAAGGCCTATCAGGGCATCACTCACGAACGGGAGAATCCGGGTCCTCAGATCGAGCAGTTCACCGCGTCGCTCGCCCCACTGATAGACGCGGAGAAGTTTGCCTGTGTGCTGATCCAGTTCCCCTACTCATTCCACGCCAACCAGACCAACCGTGACTACCTCAAGCGGGTGCGCGAGGGATTCGGTGATATGCCAACGGTGGTCGAGTTTCGTTCCCGCGATTGGATCAGCGAGCGCACCTTCGACGAACTGCGTGCGCTCAAGTTGGGCTTTTGCTGCGTGGATCAGCCCCGCTTCAAGAACCTGGTGCCGCCGGTGGCGGCTGCCACGGGTCCCGTGGCCTACGTGCGGTTCCATGGCAGGAATCAGGAAAAGTGGTGGCAACATAGTGAAGCCTGGGAGCGCTACGACTATACCTACAGCGACGAGGAACTGATGGAATGGGTGCCCAAAATCCATCAACTGGAGGAAGAATCACCGCTGACACTGGTATACATGAACAACCACTGGCAGGGCCAGGCGGTGGGCACAGCACGACAACTGAAAATGTTGATGGAGGGAACGGGCACCGATCAGTGATAAGGCTGCACACTTGAGTTCACTGCCTGTCCGGGCGGGGTAGAATTGAGCACCAGGCGGGCGGTCAGGACAAAGGACCTTAATGCATTGCGTTCGTCATTATGACAAGTGGTGGAAGCACGACGAGGCGTGGGAACGGTACAACTATACGTACAGCGACGAGGAACTGATGGAGTGGGTGCCCAAGGTGCGCCAGTTGGACGAGGAAGCGCCACTGACGCTCGTCTACATGAATAATCACTGGCAGGGACAGGCAGTGAGCACGGCACGCCAGTTCAAGAGGTTGTTGGAGGGAGCAGGCTGATGGCGAAAACGGTGCGCGTCAAGTGGGTCGAGAAACGGCAGTTCGTCGGGACCGACAGCAGCAAGCACACCGTCGTCATG
>Ga0307379_10000689_pt1 | contig 55563 bp, 53 predicted proteins | sample UN2MG_FD_202237 | JGI IMG/M metagenome (GOLD analysis project Ga0307379, IMG submission 202237) | Soil microbial communities from Risofladan, Vaasa, Finland - UN-2 | ecosystem: Environmental > Terrestrial > Soil > Coastal area > Acid sulfate soil | place: Finland: Risofladan, Vaasa | collected... | reverse complement strand
AGCTTCTAAAAAATTAAAAACCATCTTTTAAATTAAAAACCCCTCACAGGGGTTTTTTGAGCTTAGCCCGGCTTAACTCAGGTTCGAAAAGGGGGTTTAATGGGTCAGGAACCGAAAGAGGTTCGGAATGTTATCAGTATCCTTCAGGATCACGAATATATCCGGTTCCTTAAAGGACAGATCAAGCTCATAAAAGAAATTGCCAAGTCTCTTAAATCAGTTCCTCAAGCTGCTTAGATTTCTTATTCTTCAAGCTTTTCTCGTAGATTAGCTGCTTAACGAATATATCAGCCAGCTGCTCAGCTGCCAGGTCTATCAATTCTTCTTGAGTTAGATCATCGAGACGATTTGTTTTTGGTTGAGAACCTGGTTTTTGGTGGGATTTTTCTGACATATCTTATTCTACTTTCTAGTTTATAAGTCAGAAAAACCGCAACAAGGATGACAAAATTGCTTAAAAGTGCAAATTGTGGAGGATAAGCCTGAAGGAAAATAAAGATGCACGGGTATAAACCGTGCATCTTTTACCTTAATATTTTTTGTCTTTAGGTGGACAAAGGTCATCGCCGTAGGAATCTTTATCCCTTATTCGGTTCTTCACATCGTGGATTACTAATTCAACCTTATCCTTTTTTGCAATCGGTCTTCCAAAATTGATTGCTTTTTCTTGCGTCGGAAATATTCCTGAAGCTTTCTCTGCCTTTTCCTTAATCACCGCCCATTTATCATTGTCCCGATGGGTAACGTGTATATTTTTAGCCATTATTATTGACATTATCACAAATACTATGGTAAAAGTTACCTACCTCCCGTAGAGAGGCTTCCTGTGGGAAAGTCCTATTGGAAACACTCCCTACGTTTGGTAAGATAAATTAAGGAAGTTTAATCTTCCTTTTCCGAAGACTGATTCTCCTCAAGAGAATCAGTTTTTGTTTTACGCCTATGGTAAAGCGGAAACTTGTAGAAGCCGGTTTGACGGCATTTTTCTACGCCGTTTCGCGTTATACATTCAGCATATACAAATCCTTCTTTAATAAAGACTCTACCAGTCATAATTGTGAATGTGCTATATTGCCCCACACAGTCGACTAATCTGGCCAGAAGGCTTGGGTTATTTATTTCCTCCTGGAGAAATAATCTAACAGTAGATTACTTTTCCAGAAGTTTTTGTATTAAACAAAAAAGCTCCGGAGGCCGGAGTTCGTAGGTTTTATCCTTTCGGATTAGACCCTGGTATTTCACAGGGCCTTTTGACCCTGCGAACTACCGCCTCTAGAGCTTTTGCTATTTTTACCTATTTTTTAAGTGTAATTCGCATACGACTCTCCGGCCTCCCTTGTAGCCCTTGCTCAAGGGAAAAAACTATTAAGTTTCTTAATTTTAGTAAATCAAGAAATACTGTCAAGAGATGAAAGAACCAACCTCAGGATTCCCTGTTATTATTAAGACGCGAAAAAGGGCATTTTATTACAGTTTTGTTATTAAGGAATACTTATCCTATACTGGGATTTTTTTATTCTTCTGAGTTATCCCCAAGGGGGAAATTTGCTCCGGGCGGCAGACGACATTCAAATTTACTAAAAAAATATCAAAACATATTTCTACATACCTATTTTCGGAAACTTTCTTTTTTCCTACCCAAAATCGCCTGGTTTTTATTTTTTTTCCAGTCGTTTTGAAAATTTCTTTTCTAAATCCAAATGGTATTGATGAAATTCATCATCGTCGCGTTCATTATCGAGTTTCATAGCATTGAACGCTCTTCCTCTACGATATGGACCAAAAAGTCTGGCAAACTCACCTTGAAAACGATGAAATGTATTCCAATCATCTCTGACTCTATGATCTTTACCACTATATCCTTCTTGCCAAGGACGGCGGCCATATTCGTCAAATCCCGTTGCTGTTCCATTCTGATGTCCAATTATTATTTCAGTAGAATATGTCACAGAACGAGGATCGGGCATCAATAAATAACCATGGCCATAACGATACCAATCTGACTTAGTCACGTATTTCTCTGGATACAGCCATTCTTCTTTGGCTGCTCCAATATAGCGCATTGCTCGGTTCTTAATAATGAAGTTAATTTCTTGAACCTCTTTTTCGCTGAGATATCTAAGCGTTTGTATGTCTGTTACCTTGAATATTGTTGATCGAAAAAAGTTTGGGTTAGGACGCATCGCCGTTTCTGACTGATAAGGATTTCTCACCCAAGACAAATTCGTAAGTATGAGAATTCTATTCAAAGAAAGTGGAAATAATGTATGCGTCGCATGAAAACGGATATCTGGATCGTTATATCCGCGACACCACTGAGAACGCGGACCACACCGTCGATTGTAAACCGTAACAGGATGATCCGAAACAATAAATTTTGTCTCTGATTGGGAAGCATCAGCAATAAGCCATATACATTCAGTCCAAATAGCACAGTATAGTTGCTGAAGTCTTAACATAAGGCTCAAAATCTGATTTCTCTCGGAAGTACTAACTTGTTCACTGAGCCAACCAAGACCCTTTGGTGTACGGAGTTTCTGAGTACTGATATACATCATCATTTCATGAAACCGATCAGTTCCATCCAACGGGTATGAAAAATTTGCATAGTAATCAACAGCCCGACGGCCATTGTAATCAACTTTACCAAAGAAATGTTTCTCAATTTCGGTAGATTCGTTAGCGCCAAATCGAACTGTGTATAGATCCTTTTCTGAAAAACAATATCTAAATCCTAATCGACGAACAGCTTTTTGGGGATGTGATATTACTCGCGAGTCGATAAATACTCCGGGTTTAAGATCTAAATAGTATAATTCTTGATCTTTTTGTCCCGGTGGGAGAAACCTTTTCTGGTACCACATAGGGACATAATGATTATTTTTATATTCATTCGACATCGATAAAATGATATTACCCTTAATAATAAAAAACCACTGATTTATTGGCAGTTCTTTGCTTTAAACAGGAAAGAGAAAAAAGTATCAGATACAGGTCTGTTTTTATTTTAAGGCCTAATTTGTTAATTCCCAGAGCCATATATAATATATTTACTGAAAAAAGAAATGAAAAAGCCAGTTCATAAGGCTGGTTTTTTACATATAGATACTTATTAATAGAACTTCTCCTTCCAAACATATTCACAAATAGCTCGTGCCAATCGTTGAACATTAAGGCGCATTCCATCGATTTCCTTCTCAGTCAATTCTGGTTTTCCAAGTACTTTCCGATAGTCTTCATAAATATCTTCTTCTTTTGATTTTAATTGCTTTCTCATTTTTTTTAGTGAAATAGTATTCATTTAAACTTGGATAAAGATCGACTCCTAATATCGATTGTAGCGAGCTACTGGGAGGTGGTCAATTTTGGTGGATGACTTAAGAATGTTCAAATCCTATTGTGCCCCCACAAAAGAGGATTTTGTTCGAATCCTTCCGGGCGCGCTCAAAGTTTCCCTTTATGGCAATTTTTCCCTCTTTATCCAACAAAACAAGTACAGGTTAATGAGCAATAAACGTTAAATAAAACAAATGGATAAAAATATTTTCGAATCAAAAATATATGAGCTTGCTGCTGTTATCAGAGATGTTATTGCTAAAGGATTACCCCCTTTATTTAGGGTCCACCGGGAACTTTTAAAAAAGACTGAAAATGTCAATTCTGAAGTGATCTGCTCAATTGAAAAATTAAGTGAATCTCTCGGTTACAAACCCCAGGAATTAGAAAGTATCCTGAAAGATCTCGCCATATTAAACTTCATTGATTATCAAATAATTGACGAAGTAAGTGGAACATGGAAGATTAAAATCCTTGTTCACTGAACTTCTTCTATTTGAAAAATGAAAAAAGCTCTCATTTACTGCCGGGTTTCAACCGAAGAACAAGCTGAGGAAGGACGCTTCTCTCTAACAACCCAGGAGCGTATCTGCAAAAAAGCCGCAGAAGATTTGGGTTATACGGTTGCCGAGATATTCAAAGACCCTGGTAAAACCGGAAGAAATCTTAAACGGCCCGGGCTTCAGGATTTGCTTATCCGGTGCCAAGAGGACAAGTCCATCGAAGCTGTCTTTGTTCAGGATACCGACAGGCTCTCCAGAAATACCAATGATCATCTGACAGTAAAAGCCCTCTTGCAGAAATACCAGGTGAAACTGATTTCAGCCTCCCAGCCGACGATAGACGAGACTCCCGAAGGAACGATGATTGATACCATCATCGCTGCGGTTAACCAATTCCAGTCAGATATTACTGCCAGGAAAACCAAGAAGGCCCTGGAACAAAAGGTGAAAGAAGGCTGGTTTTCAGGGGTAGCCCCGATAGGGTATAAAAACGTGGATAATCCTAATTTGGGTAAAGGTGAGATCAGCAAGCGGATTATTGTCCCTGATCCCGAGGTAGCACCTTTAATAAAAGAGCTTTTCAAAGTTTACGCTACCGGTAACTATTCCCTCTATAAGGTAATAGAGATTATGTACGAGAAAGGACTGAGGTCGAGAAGAGGGAAAAAATTGGCGATTAGCAAAACCTACGAGACCCTCAAAAATCCTTTCTATGTCGGTGAAATCCACTGGGGAGACATCGTAATCAAAAATGCCAAACATACACCTTTAATAGACAGGGCAACATTCAACAGGGTTCAGGAAGTGATAGATGACCACAATCATCATGTTTCCCGCACCCATAAATACCAGTTTTTGCTCAACGGGTTTGTTTACTGCGCCAAGTGCGGGGCAAGGTACTCAGCAGAAAATCACTTCAAGAAAAACGGGCTTCATTTTGCCTACTATTTTTGTCCTAAGAAGGAAGGCTGCAAACACAATAACTATATTCCTGTTAACAACCTGCAAGAGCAGGTTGAAGAGAAGTTTAAGGAACTCCAGTTCAGCCCGGAGTTTGCCGATCAGATAGTGGCGAAAGCGAGAAGCAAATTTGAAACACAGGAAAGTAAAATATCGACCCGGAAAAGCAAGCTCTATAACCAAAAGAAAGCCATAGAACAGAAGAGAAACACTGCCGAGGAAAAACTCCTGACCGGGGTTATCTCTGACGAGGATTTTACCCGGCTGAGAAACGGATTCAGGGAAGAGTTGGAGTCTATCCAGTCCCAAATAGATGGATTGGAAGAAAAAAGAGAGATCAAAGTGGACGAGCTCCAGGAAATACTGAGATTCGCCCGCAATACCTACCAGGCATACAAAAAAGCTCCCTTTAATTTAAAAAGGCACTATTTGTGTTTTTTCTGGGAAAGGTTCGAGATTAAGGGCAAAAAAATTGCCAATTCAGAGCCTACAAGGCTGTTTAAAGCCCTAATCGAAGCTGATAGAGTTCGAAGAAGGGGTTTAATGGGTCGGGAACCGAAGGAGGTTACTAACGTTATAAATATCCTCCGGGATCATGAATATATCCGGTTCCTTAAGGATCAGATCAAGCTTATTAAAGAAATTGCTAAGTCTCTTAAATCAGTTCCTCTGGCTGCATAGTTTTCTTATTCTTCAAGCTTTTTTCGTAGATCAGCTGTTTAACAAATATATCAGCCAGCTGTTCAGCTGCCAAGTCGATCAACTCTTCCTGGGTTAAATCATCAAGAGGACTTCTCTTTTGTTGAGAATCCGGTTTTTGATTGGCTTTTCTGGCATATGTCATTCTATCTTCAGTTTAAAAGCCAGAAAAATCGCAACAAGGATGATAAAATTGCTTAAAAGTGCAAGTTGTGGGGAAAACCGAAATAAAGCCAATCAATGGGCTTATTCGTCCTTAATTATTCAAAATATTCGTAACGACCCAGATTCTTCCGAGAGAAGAAATCAACCGAAGGATTCGTGAAAAAATCCGCTAGTGTAAGGAAACCTTCAGTTCCTCGATCAATTGGACAGGGAAATAATGCATGAGAATGCTGAATTCTCTTGTTTCACAGGGTTCAGGGTTTCCCTGCCGAATCATCAGGCACGCGCTGGCACCGGTTTGCTTGTCTATCCAAATCGATCCCAGGTCTTCGCCCAGCCACATGGCAAAATAATCCACCTTCGCGGAGCGGACGACGTTCGAACCTACTGGAAGAATGCTAAAGTATATTTCTATATACCTATTTATAAAATGTCCAAAGCTGCCTGAGAATTGCCCGCCACGGCGGCGTCGGGCCGAAGCGCCGGACGGGAAAATCTAATTTTTCCTAAAAATGACGATTTCGTATTCGACTATCTGGCTCCGCATCGTGAACAATGTTAGAACCATTTTTGAGAGACAAAATGAGTATATATAGATACCTGATTTGAAAAATTACTCTAACGCATAAACTTACCCTACCCTGCTACTCACTATTTATTTTAACAAAAAACTCCCAGAAATGGGAGCTTTTTGTCGGAATAGCAAGCTACTGAAAGGAAAACAAGATTTCGTCGCTTGTTTCGCCCTTTGTTCACTCCCGCAAATGCGGCTCTTGGTATATCCATAAATCAATGTTGCTTTTAACCGCACAGGGCGGACTTATTACACAACATCGTTTTCAGCCAAAAGACCGAAAAATACCAACTCTCATTATTCCAATTTAACTATACCAAATTCTTTTTATCATTTCTACTGTTTTTTTAATAAACAAAAACACCTCTTATGGGGTGCTTTTGATGTATTCAGATTTTATTTCTTTCGATAAAATTTTCTACCGACAAAGTAAAGTGCAGCCAATACTAACAATATGATAAGCAAAATGGCAGTCGGACTAAATAAAATATCTCCCAATGAAGCCAAGAGGAATTTAGTTACAGATGCTTCCGCAAGACCTGCTGTCTGTTCGGCTTCTACTGGAGTTGTTGTTTCTGGGGTTGTTGTTCCTGGAGTTGTTACTTCTGGAGTTGTTGTTTCCGGGATTGGGGTAGGAGTAGGAGTTGATTTTGGAGTAGGCGTTGGTGTTGGTTTTGGAACGGCATTAATTGTGTAATTTCCGCCTATTGAGGCTGAGCCGACTGATACGCCCTCACCTATTATATCAACGACTGAGAAGCCAATAGAGGTTGTGCCAGCGTTTCCTGTTTTAACTGACACTGTAAGTAGTGTCTTATTTGATGTGGTACAACTTGGTATACCAATTAAGAAGTGAGGATTTGAACAGGTCGGTGAAGATTGAACCATAACATCGCCTGATACGGTTATGCTCTGGCAAGATAGGTTGTTGAAAACTAATGTGCCCTCAACCGCACAAACCTTGCTTCCCGAAGCGTTAACTCCCACAGACACGCTGAAGGCATTCCCAACGGTTTTAGTTAAACTTGCTGGAGAAACATACAAAGAAGCACCTGCTGCGATTGCTGTTCCAACAAAACAAACAACCGACAAAAAGATAGTTGCTGATAATATAATTTTGATATTAGTGTTTTTCATATTTTTATTTTTTTAATTTTATATACTCCACTTTGACATTAATAAAGCGAAATCATACTTATCAACTTTATTGTCTCCATTAAGATCAGAGGTATTAGAACCAGTTTTGCCCCAAGCTGCCATCATCATAGAAAAATCATATTTATCAACTTTGTTATCTTTGTTAATGTCTCCAGTTGTATAACTTGGAGGAGTAGTTGCCCCACCTCCGCCTCCGCCGCCCGTAGTAGCAGCGTTTACATTAACAGTATAGGTTGTTGTCTTTCCATCAACTGTGATGGTTAAAACCTGACCAGTTACAGGTGCTGAGCTATTAAAGCCAGTTATATTTGCTGTTGTAATTGTTTCAACTTTTGTGCTGCCATCGTTATAGGTTCCAGTTACTACCAAACCAGTAATATCTAATGAATCTCCTACGGTATAGACCAACTTAGTTGCCGGAGTTGTGATTGCTATGCTGTCCAACACTGCTTGGACTGTCACCTTAAAAGTTGAGGTAGCTGTGTTACTTGCGGCATCAATAGCTGTGCAGGTTATCGTAGTATCTTCTATAGGAAATGTTGAACCTGATACCGGCGAGCAAGTTACTACAACAGAACCATCAACTAAATCAGTGGCTGTTGGATCGGTATAGGTTACAACCGCTCCGGCGGCAGAAGTAGCATCTGTTGTTATATCTGAAGTAACTGCAATTGTTGGGCCCGTTGTATCTATAATTGTTACCCTTGAGGTAGCAGTTGATGTGTTCCCAGACGCATCCGTGGCTGTCCAAGTAACATTTGTATCTCCTAATAAGAAAGAATGAGGAGTATAAGTAATAGTTGGGTTTGGATCGCTAACATCTATGGCTGTAGCTTCAATTAATGTTGGAGTTGTGCTTGGACCTGTGGCTTCGAAGGTTTGATCTATTGGGGCTGTTATGGTTGGAGCAGTAGTATCCACTACATTTACGGTTCTGATAGCCTCTGGTGCGTGATTTCCTGAAGAATCAAAAACATTATAGGTGACAGTATAAGTGCCTAAAATATTTGAATTAACATTATTAACTACAACAATATTACCGGAAATGTCCCCGTCAACGTCATCAATTGCTGTAGCTCCGGCATCGGTGTAAGGAGTGCCAACCTCAATGGTTATGGGATTGTCTCCCAAGAGAGAGATTATAGGGGTTGAAATATCAACTATATTAACAGTCCTGATAATCTCAATAGCTGAATTTCCAGACGAATCAACGACATTATAGGTTACATAATAAGTACCGATAATGTTAACGTCTACAGGGTTAACCGTTACGATATTGTTTGTTATGTCTCCATCATAATTATCGTTGGCCGTAGCCCCTGCGTCATCGTAATTTGTATTTACAGAAATATTAATTGGATTATCTCCTAACAAGGTTATAACGGGTAAAGCAGTGTCTACCACATTAACTGTCCTTATAACCTCTGTGGCTGGGTTGCCAGAAGAATCAGAAACATTGTAAGTTACTGTATAGCTACCTAAAATGTTTGAATCAACCGAATTTACAATTACTATGCTTCCAGTAATGTTTCCATCTTTATCATCACTGGCCGTAGCCCCTGCGTCATTATATGTTGTCCCTACTTCAATGGTGATTAGATTATCGCCAAGCAATGTGATTATTGGAGGAGTTGTATCCACTATTACTGTTACTTTGAATGTTGAATTGGCTGTATTGCCAGCGACATCAGTAGCCGTGCAGGTTACCGTAGTATCTCCTATTGGGAAGGTTGAACCTGACGCTGGGTCGCAAGTTACTACAACTGAACCATCAACAAAATCTGCAGCTGTTGGATTAGTATAATTAACAACTGCTCCGGATTCGCCAGAAACAATTTCTACATTAATGTCAGTTGGTGTTCCGGTGATGACTGGGGCTGTGGTATCTGTAATAGTAACGTTAGAAGTAGTGGTGGCTGAATTTCCAGAAGCATCTGTTGCTGTCCACGTAACAATTGTATTGCCTACTGGAAAAGTATGGATATCATAAGTAATAACTGGATTTGGATCAACATTATCTAAGGCAGTTGCTTCAATCAGTGTTGGAGTGGTGCTTGGCCCCGTAGCTTCAAAGGTTTGATCTATTGGGGCTGTTATGACCGGAGCAGTTGTGTCAGGAACTTCTGAAACATTGACTGTTCTGGTTACCTCGTCAGCTAGATTGCCAGCTGCGTCTGAAACATTGTAAGTGATAGTATATGTTCCTGCTGTGTTGACATCAACAACATCGCCAGCAACTGCAATATCTGCTGTGATGTCGCCATCAACATCATCTAAGGCAGTAGCTCCTGCGTCAGTGTAAGAATCGCCAACATATAAGTTGACTGGGTTGTCGCCCAATAAGGTGATGACTGGAGGAATAATGTCAGGCGCTGCAACAACATCAATCGTATAGGTTGTTGTCTTTCCACCGACTGTGATAGTTAAAACCTGGCCGGTTACAGGCGATGAGCTATCAAAGCCAGTTATATTTGCCGTTGTTATTGTTTCAACTGCTGTACTGCCATCGCTGTAAGTTCCAGTTACCACCAAGCCAGTAATGTCTAATAAATCACCAACTGTATATTCCAGTTTGTCTGCTGGCGTGGTAATGGCAATACTGCTCAACACGGGTGCATTTACGGTCACCGTATAAGTGTCTATCGTTACCCCATCTTGAGCGGTAACCACCAGCGTGTTTCCAGTTACTACTGGATCAGTTATATCTGTATCATTCCATATTTGATCGGCTTGTCCTTTGGTTAATGCCGCCAAGAAAGTAGCTTTTGCCGTCCCAAACGGAACATCAGTGATAGTTTCAGAAGCTGTTCCACCTGTACTTACCGTGTAAGTTGCAGAGGTAACAGTAGCATCTGAACTGGCTGGCAATTTTAATACTGTTAAATTAAATACTTTTGTGTCTGTTACGAGGCCCTTGGTTAGAGTAGCTGTTAGGGTCACTGCAACATCACCCGATGCAAAATCAGGCCTGTTTACCGTTTGGCCATCATTACTTATTACTTCCGTGTTTGAAGAAGCCCAAGTGATTGTTGAACTGTTTGAACCGCTTGCCGGTAATGGGTTGGTAAGAGTTGTCGTTATATGCGATAGATCGATATTTTCGCCTTGTATAAGACTATCTACTAAAGCTGCCTTATCTGCAGCCACTAAAGCGGTGTCAGGATCAGATTCCACAGTTACCGTGACTGTGTAGGTTTGCGTCGAACCATCCGCAGCAGTTACGGTGTAGGTGACGGGACCGGTAAAGTTCTGGGCGATGCCAGAAGCCGGAGAAACCGATGCTCCAGTAATAACAATCGTTGGCACAAGGGCAGTTACATTGGTGCCAAACGGAACGTTAATAGCGATATTGGTTCCAGTGATTACGCCCGAACCTTCGGGAAAATCGAAGGCCGTAATATCCATATCGGAACTGAGAGGCGTGGCGGCTTGAAGCGCTTTTTGCGCATTGATTCTTGCGCCGGAAACAGTTTTACCGGATAAAGTTGTTAAACTATCTCCCGTTGTTAAAATTATATTTTTTACTTGTGAAGTTGTCAGGTTGGGATTATATCCTTCAATTAAAGCCGCTAAACCTGCAACATGCGATGCGGCCATTGATGTCCCGTTACCATAATCATATTTTTCATCCGAACCGTCACTATACTTCGTAATTTTTATATTATCAATTGTGCATCCAAGATTATTATCAATGGAAGAATTTGTAATCCAATCAAAACTGAATCCAAAATCGCTAGAGAGAATGCTAGATATATCTTCCGTATAATTTTTATAATATCCGACATGACCAGAATCAATCCATGATAAACCTCCGTCCAAATAAATTTGAAGTTCATCGTATTTTTTTGAATTATACCAAGAGCCGTTCGAATAATAAGTGGTTAAAATGTAATCATCAAAAGTTGCGCTAATTGGAGTATCACACCAAATAGTAAAATCTAAAGCAGCCCCTTTGATATTGCTACTCGAAAGATCTATAGGATTTTTTGACATTAACCAAGTGTGGGCAGAGGCCTCGTATGGTACAGTTTTATCAGAATAAGCTACCATAGAACTACCGTCATGGCCAACTACCCAGTGATTGGTTGTGGATCCACCAACTCCAACGTTGTAAGTACTTCCTTCAAAATTTTCTGAAAAAGAAATAGTATCTGCAACGGTGCTATAAATATTAGTTCCAGGAGCGCCAACATCAACAGAGGTTGCACCATAATCTGAAAAACTGGCCAGGTTGTCATTTTGGTCGGTAGCAGCAACCGAAATAATATTTTCTAAATCATAATCCGATGGGTATAGATGTACTTCACTATCATGATTATCTCCAACATTTGGGTCTCCGAACTCTTCACCGTTTCCAGCTGCAGCAACAAATAAACCAGTAAAAGTTTCAATAGCTCCTCTTAATAAAAGATCATTATTTGAACCTCCCCAACTGGCGTTAATAACTTTTGCGCCATTTTGTTGAGCAAAATTAATACTTTTAATAATATTGTCGGTTGTCAAAGATGACTTGATTGCCATTATCTTTGCTTGCGGTGCGACACCTATAATACCCTTACTGTTATTTTTTATAGCTACTATTGTCCCAGCAATATGAGTACCGTGAGATGACGTAGTTGGTAGCGGTGTTTTATCACCATCTTCATAATCATAGCCGTGATTACAAGAGCCTAAAGAATTACCATTTTCATGCTTACAATTTGTTCCATCCCACATGTTCGCAACCAAATCAGGATGGTTATAAGCCACTCCGCTATCTATAACTGCCACTATGGCAGCGCCATTTATTCCTTCATTTATTGCCCAAGCCTCTGGCGCATTTATATCAGCATCATTAGTGCCGGTAACTCCATTAATTAGTTGGCCGGTATTATCTAATCCCCATAAAAGAGCCTTATTTGTATCGTTGGTGTTAATTTCTGAGGGATAGTATTGAAAGTTTGGCTGGACATACTCAACATTCAGATCATTTTTTAATTCAGCTATTTTCTGCTCAACGGTTTTACCATCTTTAATTTTTAAAACTGATATATTGTTTTTTCTTATGTCTTCTCTTTTCTCCATTGATTTAGCAACGGCAAAATTTGTGGCAGCAACTCTACCCGAAGATGTTTCCAAATTTATCTTATTCTTTTTATACTTAATCAAAATCTCTCCTTCTACATAATCTTTTTTATTTTCTTCTGCTTGCCGAGAATTACCTAACTCCAACCTTCCTTTTTCGGTTATCGATAAGTCTGAAGGAAAGCTTTTAGCCTCTTTAGATAAAGAACTTATTTTATTAAAAATTGCCCCGCTACTATCAGGCGAAGTTTCGATTCTGACTTGTTCGAAATCAATGCCCCTCTTTTCGTAGGCCAAAGCGGTAGACAAGCTAAAATTGCCAAGAATAACAGAAAGGGTTAATAAAACCGAAAGAACCGAACTAAACTTTTTAATTTTATTCATATTTATTAATATCTTTTATAATAATATATATTACTATATATATAGTAATATGTCAACCGACATGTAATGGTTCAAGACTTTGGAAACACTTGTGCTAAAATCTATGTATATAGCATACTCTACTAATCCTAACCTTCCCAAGGTCAGGCAACAAGCGGTTAATTTGGTCTATCGGGGTTCCTGAAAGCACCTGTAAGGTTAAGCCATTATCAAGGTAGATGCTTATGGTTTCGGTGAACTGGACAGTATTAAAAGCGGCTGAAGTAGTGAGGGGCAGGGATAATAGAACTATGACGAGAAAATACTTCTTCATATGCGTGAGGGTATGGGATGGGTAAATGTAAAAAAAGACGAGAGGTCTAAGTTAATATTAGCAGTTTTTGAATTGGCGAGTCAATATCTTTGTACCTAAGTACCTAAGTTTTTGCATAAAAGCCGATGTCCGTTAAAACACCGGCTTTTTGAAAATTACCTCATCAGCAGCATCTTGCGCGTTTTGGCAAAACCTCCTGATGTGAGACGACAAAAAAATTGACTCGCTCGGGTGGATGATGCGCCGGAATTGACTCTGGGGTAATTCATTTTAAATATCACTTTTTAAGTGCTTATCAATAGTTCTGCGGAGATGCACGGCGAACGACCCGGAACCCGAGGTCATGGTCACGGAACCACTCGAAATACGATTTGCGGTACGCTGACCGGCACTGCCAGTCACTGAAGTACCAACCGCCACCCCGACTCACCCGGCAGAAATTCGTTTGTAGACCTATCGGGTTCGTCTGGCCCCCACTTCTATAGGGCTCTTTCCCATCGTGGCACCACTCCTCCACGTTCCCGCTCATATCATAAAGGCCAAAGGGATTCGCCGGGTAACTCCCCACAACGGCAGGATGGTTAACAATTTGGCTATAGTTTGCTTTTAACCCATCGATCGTCCCATCATCTGTGCCGTACATGTATTGACGCCCGCCCCGACAAGCATACTCCCACTCCGCTTCCGTCGGTAAATCCAATCCATAGTATAGCGCAAACGCTTTCGCTCCGTACCAAGTGATATACACCACCGGCCAGTTCTCCTTGTCAGACACTACGGTGAAGGTGCTGGTGTCACTACTGTATGTTATCCAGCACTTGTTGTTCAGCCAGGAACTTTCCTGAAGGGAAAGATACACACGCCCGCTATACACTCCCATCGCTCCCTTCACATATGTACTTGTAGACGTTATGTCTCCGGAAGCTATCGCCTCATTCAGAAACTTCGCATATTGCGCGTTCGTGATTTCATACACACTCATCTCAAACCCTGTCACTGTCACCGTATGCACTGGCTTCTCATCAGAAGAATACGTGACGTTTTCCACGTCCCCCATCTGGAACGTCCCGCCGGGGATCGTCACGAAGGTAATTTCATGGATATTATGAGTGGGAGGAATAATTGAATGCGAAGCCAAGATGTCCTGCGCCGAGGCGTTCGTATTGTTCACAGTCACGGTTACACTCGGCGGAGAAAACAAATACTCTGTTTTCGAAGCAGTAAGCGTGTAGGTGCCGTTGGGTATGCCAGTGAAAGAGTACTCTCCGTTGTTGTTTGTTATCGTCGAGGCATTGACATCGGTTCCCGTGATAGACACAGTCGTGCCGGGAAGCCCGGAGCCGTTTTCAAGAACACGGCCTGAAACGGTATAAGCTTCAACAAGATTGCTTGTTAAAAAATCAGACGGGTGGCGAAGCCCAGCATCCACCATTTTCTGCGGATTTACGTAATAACCGTTTGGCGTGCCGGTATCCGGGAAAACACTCCAGTTGGATTGATCTCCAACAAGTGTCCAGTTACTGCTGGGTTCACTCAGCGGGAGCCTGATCTCAAAATGCAGGTGAGGACTCAAGGTTGTTTGCGCGATCGTGGCGATCTGCTCTCCTTTCATTACGGATTGATTCACCTTGAGAGAAGGTGTGGGAACAACATGGATATAAACGGAATAAATATTTTTCGCATTCTTGTCCTCGGTGTATGCGTATTGTTGCCCGTTAACCATCTCTGTTCTTGCTGGTATATTGAACGAACCTTCATGCTCAAGAGCGATTAGATACCCCAACCCCGTTAGTTGCGAAATACGAACAACACGCCCCTCTGCTATAGAATACACCGGTGTGCCGACAATAACCCCTATATCCTCACCGGCATGATATCCGTTGTACACTTTCCCGCCGTAGGATGAAAGGTATTCAGCAAATCCTTGACTGACCGATTCGAAATAATCTTGAACAGGAAGTACCACCTGGCTTGGCCCATCTTCATTGTCCAATCCCGTTGGATTTTTTGAATCCTTTCCGCACGAAACCGCAAGCAGCATGAGAACAGCCAGTACTTTACCCCATGATGTCTTCATGATAATCTCGATTACTCGCATAACGAGTGAAGTTACTACGGTTCAATCTTGTTCCTTATTCCACACGTTTTAAGATCCTATGTTTCTTTTGGATTGCCCCGCTCGTTTTATTGTTTCACATACGTGTGTCCAGAAAAGTCACGGATATCTTTGCCTCTCAGGTCAAAAATATCATTACCAATCCGAATTTTATCATTTGAGAGCGGCTCCCATGTGCCAGTGCCAGTGTCTCTGTTTTCCGAGGGCGAGGGGGCATTGACATATAAGTTCGACCATGAAGTCCACTGAAATGCCATAATCCTCTCAAAAGTGCGATCTGGCTTAATTGTTATGGTAGTGGTTGTCTGAAATATATTTCCCGGGCTGCGTTCTTCAGTTTCTTTGTATATATATGGTCCTAAATACTTTTTCTCACTTTTCCCGCAGCCTACCACGATTCCGTCCAAGAGCAGAATCGCACATAGAAAAAGCATTAATCCTGTTGTTTTTCGCATTTCAATATCCTTTTATTCAAAATATTTTATTACGTCGCCCTCAATCGTGTATGTTCGTGATGTCGGTACGATATACATAGCTAAGAACAAACGAGGATCAACAATCGTGGCCACAGAATAAATGCCCATGGGAAGCAGGTAATCAATAAATGTTGTTTGCCCTTTGATTTTTATATTTACAATCGCATCTCCCTGGGCGGAATCCAGTTCATTCTGTAGTATTTTTTGAATGTTGGTATCCCTAAACGTGTATAAACCAGCGAGTGTAAACCAACCTTTCGTTTCTATGTTAAAATGCTTCACGACCCCATACTTCTCGCTGATGATGGAGTTCAGGCTGGCGGGACGATTGAATCCTCCCGACGTCAAATGCACGGTCGAGCAGCCAATAAACAACAGGCTGAAAAGACAGAGAACGAGTTGTACTCCATGCTTTTTCATTGCAGTTCCTCCTTCGGGAAATAAATAACCATACAATGCCGGTCGGTCAGGGTAACCGATGACGTTTCATCGTTCCGAAATGTTATCAGTAGTTTTCTGTGAAATTGACCGTACCAGGAGCAGCTGCAACGAGATTTGGAAGGAATTAAAAATTGAAAACCCCGAAACCTCCAGTAGTAGCAACCTGCTCCGCGACCAAGCAGAAGACAGGAGCACAACCTTCAGTTTCGGGGTGGTAGCATTCCGCGAGATACTGCTGGCGGTTACTACCACCGTGGCGATTGTGCCCGTGTCTGGTAGACAATCTGCTTCTGCTTGGTCGCAACGGATAATATCGAGGCACCGGCAAATAAAGTCAAGTTGTTTCCCCGCATCGAGGAATAGATATAACGACTTATTCCCACGGGTATTGTAACCGCATTAAAATCGGGGAAACTTGGAATTGGAAGGAATTAAAAAGGAAGCAGATATTTTTCTACTTCCTTTTGGGAGAGAGGGTTATTCACTCCCCCCTCCATGTTCGGCAGGCATTACTGTATTCGCAGTCCTTGCACATAAAGCTCTGCCGTGGAAAGAACACTCCGGATTGAATCCCCTTGAGAATCTCCTTTGCCAGGTTGAAAAATCTCCGGTAATCGAGGTTCTCACATGAAGTTTCCAGAACGACCACCCTGGGTTTCTTGGTCTTGACGAAATCGACCAGTTTTAGCCGTTTCGGCGGCTTTTGGTAGAGCATTTCGTAAGCGTAGCTGTAGGCCGTCAGCTGGAGATGGTTGTCAACCTCATTTTGATTCATCGTCTGGCTTGAGGTCTTGAATTCGGCAATGGTGTCGTTTTTTTCAACCAGGTCGATGAACCCCTCGAAATTCACGTCCAGCTTTTCACCACTCGATGGATTGACCAGAGGAACCACGAACGGCATCTCCGCTTCCAGCGGCTTGACATTATTGTGGTTAACGTAAAGAGACAAAAGCTCTCTCGCCATAGCCTTGAATTTCATTTCCGAGTCGCCGCTCTTGTAGCGGATTTCATCCCCGGTTTTCTGGGCGTACCAGTCAGCGTCGAAGATTTTGAAAAGCGTATCCAAAGCTGCGTCATTCCCGTTCATCCGCTTCCTGTGAAACCAGGCAAGGGTGGAGTGAAAGGCGCTTCCAAACGCCAGACCAGAAGATTTGAACGGCCTGGGAAGTTTATCGAGGTACAGAAACTTATACTTGAGACTGCACTGCATGTACAGGTTCATCTGGCTGCAGGAAAGATGGTCCACGAAAATCACCTCCTTTGTGACACTTTAAGATTAGACTTGGTAAATCGAACAGTATCTCTTGCGGTACCTGTTGGTTCATTGCGAACTGCTTCACGATCAGGGCAACGATACCGGCAATCACTGTCGGACAGTAGATAATGGAACGGGCTGAACAGGGCAGGCGCTCCGCCTCGTCAGCCCCGTAGAGGTTCTGTTCGTAAAACTCGACCTGCCCGATATCCATCGGGTGGATGGCATACATCCGGGCGAACTCCGCTCCCATCCGGGCATCGATAAGCAAGGGTATCCTGGGATTGAGCCTGGCTCTCTTCCAGGCAATCTGCCGTGCTGTCATGGTATCAACGGCCATAATAACCACTCCTTGGAGGAATTGTCCGCCGTACCGCTTCGGAATTCCTTCGATCTTCACCCCGGTCAGTTCAAAAACCAGTTCTTCCAGCGCGTTCACCTTTAACTGTCCCACCAAGTCAGGTTTGCAGAGTTGATTGGGAATATTCATCTCTTCGAGCCTGTCATCATCCCAGACAGCGATTGACGAGCAGCCCATTTTGGCCAAACTCACCACCGCCGCTGACCCGATTGCCCCAGCACCGATCACGGTGATCGGGAAACAGAGCCTCTCCGGTGAAACAATATCGAGTTGTCTCATAAACCTGCTGTGGATATATTCGTTATCTCTCACGCTAATCCTCCTTTCTTTCAGAATAAAAAGTCGCTTCCATCATCCATATCCGGCATCATGTACATGTCTTCCACCGGGCATTCTCCTGCTCCGTGGAAATTCCCGCAGAATTCGCAGTAGGACACGGGAACGAAATCATCCTTTTCTCCCGGGTACCTGTCATCTTTGCCGGAAATCATCAGTATTCTCTCGGCAACCGCTGCTTTAACCTCGTCACCATACTTTTTCATCGCCTGAATGTCTTCCGGCATCTCGTAAAATACCGGCACGTTGTCGAATGAAACCGGGAACGGCGACGCGCTGTCGATCCGGCAGCGGATAGCATAGTTGTTGCTCACCACCAGGCTTACCAGGTAGTCGCTCGCCAGAAGCTGGCAGGTGTGCTCATCGGTCGTTGACCAGAACACGTCCATACCAGGATGGCTGTGTGCCCAGCATTTCAGACTCTGAGCTTCCCGGGACTTTCCCCCGGTGAGAAGCCTCTCCATGAGTTCTTGCACGGCATCAGGATCAAGCTCTGTCTGTGCAAACGATCCCGACTGCCTGAGGAGATAGAACTTGTCGATAAAGAACCTGTTGCCCTGCCGTTTGACAGCACCGAGGCAGCTGATCTCAAGCGAGGTGGCGTATGCCCAGCCGAAGAGCTGTTCAAACGTTTCCTTCGAAAGGACAACAGCCACGTCATCAGGAATGGAGACCTGAATTTTCTTACTGCCGGTCAGGGACAGGCCGGGCAGTTGCTCCGGAATTTTCATTATGTTTCCCTGCGTTTGTTCCGGTGGTTTCTTGTTATCATCCGGCTGCATTCTCAATCACCTCCTTCATCTCCTGATTCTTCGCGTAAAACGGGCATCCTGTTTCGCAGGATTCCCGCTCGCAGCTGTTACACGGGTTGCGAAGCTGCCACTCCTCGTTGTACTCGCACTCGAGGTAGCAGTGTTCTGTTCCTAGGTCTTCGCAGTCATCGCAGGGTTTGAATCGGCTGAAATCCTCGTTGTAGTGGCATTCGAGGTAGCAGTAGTCCGTCCGGTAGTCGTAGCAGTCCTGGCAGTCGTACTGGCCATCGTTGTTCCCGCAGTCGAAGATGCAGTAAGTGCTGCACCGCTCATCGCAATCATCACAGGGATTTTCATCCTCGTCCTGATATTCCCCGGTCGGATCGAAATGGCCGATCTTCTCGTAGGGACCATCAGGATTGTATTCGCAGAGAAAGGCATGAAGCGTTTGGAGAGCTTCAGCTATGCGCAATGCGCCGAGCATCTTGGGGATGTCTCCCCTGATGTTGCCGAGGCAGGGCCGACCATCCGTAGCCACGTGCGGGTGAGGATGTTCGGCATTATTGTGGGGATCGAGCGCCTCGATGATGATGTCGCCTGACAATTCGAGGTTAATGACGTACCTTCCCATGGGAAACCGCCAGCCGTCGTGCTCGATGATAATCGGTGAGGTCGTGGCCGAAAGTTTTCCGTCACCGGCAATAACAATGCTGGTAAACTGACCCGACGCTTCGAGTTCGACCAGCGTGTGAGCCTGAACGCGGAAGAGCCGAGGCTCCTTGATTTCAGCCAGTTTCTTGAGAAAATCGAGTTCTTCCCTGATGATCGGCTTCTTTCGCTCGCACTCGACAATCTTGTAGTAGGCCTGCTCCGCTTCGGACTCGTTCTCCCGCAGTTCCCTCTCGATATCAGTAATGCGTTGCTGAACCCTTGAAGCAAACGCCTCGTGGTAGCGCTGGACCATTTCCCTATGTTGTATCAAAAGTTTACCGTCCACCATGAAATCGAGAGAATCAATCGACCGCTCGATGATGTACGGCAGCACTGTCCTTGCCGCCTCGTTATCCGCTGCGGTGAACTCAATGGGCACGATGATCCGGTTGTGGTCGATATAGGCAAGAACCTGCGAATCATCGTCAACAACCTGGCTTTGGGAAGCTATGTCGCCGTCGAGAGCGACCCGGACATGGTATTCCGAGAGTTCGAATATCTTTCCATTAAGCCGCACCCGGCTGACCTGAGACGCGCTTTCATTGCCATCGGCAACCGCCACCCGGATACTGATCGTGGTTTTCGAATACCCCTCGTTTGGGGTATACCTTCGGAATGTCACCGGTCTCTGGGTCTTGTAGGCAAGAAAGGTAAGCAGGTGCTCAATTTCCTCGTTAGGCAGGGCGAGACCGGGCCAGGAGTCAATGGTGACCTGGGGCACTGCACTTGTTTGAATCATGTTTTTCACCTCCTATAAAAAATCAAGGGTCGGCAAACATTTATCATTCACCGACCCTCTTGGTTGACAGCAGCATCACGCTATCAGGCACACATCACGGCTCCGCCTTCGACCTTGGGTATAATCAGAATTGTCGAACCGGCGGTGACCGGCGTGTCGAGCGTTGCCGCTGAACCGTTGACACGCAGGGTACCCAGTTCCTGGATACTCCCGTAGGCTTCCTCTGCTGCTTTGAGCAAGGAACCTTCCCTGCCGATAACCTTGCCGCTGTCAGGATTGGAAAACACGTCCCTGACCGTTCCGTTCTCCTGAACGTCAATCGTCACCGGCTGGCCGGTGAGCCGAAAAATTTCCACTTTCATTGTTCATTTCTCCTTTCTTGTTTTTTTGAAACATAGTTCCCGAGTGTGCTCCCTGAACCCAATTCGCACGCTTTCTCGGACGAAACTTCTTCTGCTTGGTCGCAGGAACAGGTGTTTGCTTCTTTCAATATTGAAAATCTCGGGGATTTACAGACTCTCAGCCAAGCCGCGTAGGAAATCGATCATGTTCTGAGCTTGCTTCTGGCGGGAGATGGGATCGGACTCGCATGCCGGGATAGGGGTGCCAATCACTTTAATCTGGTCGGGTTCCAGTTCGAGGACGACCCGGCCGTTTTCGTTTTCATACCACTCAATGTACGGGTAAGCCACGTAATCCTGCGGTGGCAAACCAGCCGTGATGTCACCAACCTTGCCGGTTTGGCGGGAAGAAAAGCATTGCATGCACTTTCGGGCTTTCTCGTCATCTTCTTTACAGCCGTTACCATAGAGATGGATTTTCGTTCCGCGGATGTCGCGGTGGAAGTTGCCATCCAGATCGAACATCACGTTCTTTTCCAAGCCCGCAAACTTCATCCAGCCGGTCACTCTCCCTGAAACAGTATTGTCCAGTTCACCCTCAATGAGATACTCAGTCGGTCGCCAGGCCATACCTATCACCTCTCCACCTTTTCGAGTAACTGCTCGATCATCCGGCTGGCCTCGAACTTGGTCACTTCATTGAGGCCTTCAACCTTGAAGAGTTCCTTGAGATACTCGTGGGCATCATCGCCTTCAGTTCCCTGTTCAGCCAGAATCCTGAAGAGGTAGCGTTTCTGGGCATCCGTCATGCCATCGTCGTTGGATGAGCGGGAGTTTTCCGAATTGTTCTGCTGGCCGGATTTCTGGTTCTTGTTGGCAGCAGTTGACTGCCTGTTATCACGTCCCATCTGCTTTTCAGTGAGGTACAGGCTCAGAATCAGCGTTCCATCAGCTGTTCTGACTTCGATACATCTGGCGTTCTTGTCCATTGGTTATTTCCCTCCTTTCTGATTGTTAAAGTTCTGCCTTCATTCTACCGGCTGGAAACAGGCACATAAGGAGGGAAAACTTGCTTAAAACAACTATTTTTTCACTCTTTTGCGGGAAGAACTGGGGATATAGAATTGAGAATAACAACTATGAAACATGAAGAAAATCAGGTCACCCCCTTCGCCATCACCAACTATCGTGATATCAGGAAGCGATTCGGGATCAAGAAAAAGAACCGTCGTGGCCATATGTACGTTATCGGAAAGACCGGCACGGGCAAATCAACACTGCTCGAAAACATGGTGATCTCGGATATCAATTCGGAGAAGGGCATGTGCGTGATTGATCCTCACGGAGACCTGGCTGAGGATTTGTTGAATTTCGTGCCAAAAAGAAGGGTGAAGGATGTCATCTACTTCAACCCGCAGGACATCGAGTACCCGGTTGCCTTCAACCTCCTGGAAAAGGTCGATACCAACCAGCGGTTCCTTGTCGCCTCGGGGCTTATTTCCGGATTCAAGAAAATCTGGTCTGATTTCTGGGGACCGCGACTTGAGCACATCCTGAGGTACTCTCTCTTGACCCTGCTCGAACGCCCGGAAAGTACTCTCCTTGATGTGCCGAGGCTGTTAACTGACAGGGAATTCAGGAAATGGGTTTTAGAAAGTGTCCACCAGCAGCAGGTGCGGGAATTCTGGTTTTCCGAGTTCGAGAAGTACTCGGCCTGGCTGAGACAGGAGGCGATTTCTCCTATCCTCAACAAGGTCGGACAGTTCCTGGCCAGTATCCCGTTGCGCAACATCGTCGGCCAGAGAAAAAACACCTTCGATGTACGAGAGGTGATGGATGAGGGCAAGATTTTAATCGTCAATCTCGCCAAGGGCAGGATCGGAGAGGACATCTCTTCTCTTTTGGGAGCGATGATGGTGACCAAGATTCAGCTGGCGGCTTTGAGCAGGGCGGACCTGCCAATAGAAAAAAGAAGGCCGTTTTACCTCTATGTTGATGAGATTCATAATTTCCTCACCCTCTCTTTCGCAGATATGCTCTCCGAGGCGCGGAAATACGGGTTGAACCTGATCTTGGCCCACCAGTACATCGAGCAACTGGACGAGAAGATACGGTCAGCTGTTTTCGGCAATGTGGGAACGATCATTTCCTTCCGGGTGGGCGCTGAAGACGCGCAGGTGTTGGCCCGGGAATTCCATCCGGCCTTTAACCAGGATGATTTTGTCAGCCTGCCGAACTACCACATCTACCTGAAGCTGATGATCGACGGGATTACGAGCGAACCTTTCAGTGCCGTTACCCTACCTGCACCGGAGAGAAAAAAATCCTTTAAAAAGCAGATTATTGAAGTGTCGAGAGAGCGGTTTGCCATTCCCAAGAGGGAAGCAGAAATGCAAATTCTCCGCCGTGTTAATCCGGAGTCCGGGGTACTGCCCTTTCATTTTCCAAAGTAATAATATGCAAAACGAAAAAAATAACATCCCCTTTGATAAGTATTCGGGCCAGTGGGTAGCTTTCTTAGGCGGCAGAGTAGTGGAAAAAGGAAGGACGCTGAGCAGCCTGATGAAAAAGATCGAAAAGAAAAAGCTGGAAGACAAGACCGCCATTTTCTGCGTACCGAAAAAGGGGCAGATTCAATAACGATAAATGCATAAAGAGTTTTCCTACATTCACAATCATCCCCTGATTGAAATCGTTCTAATCGGCCCGAAAGAACAGATCAGGATGCTGGCCCTGCTCGATTCCGGGGCAGACTATTCGCTGTTCAACCTTGAGGTTGCGGAAAGACTGGGAATAAAGAAAGAAGACAGCGAGAAAGTCGAGCTTCAAGGGGTGGTCGGCGAACCGTTTTTCGGATACCTGCATAAGGTGCCGGTCCAGATGGAGAATAAGGTCTTTAACTGCAAGATCGTGTTTTCCAACGTCAAAACTACGCTCCTTGGCAGGGATAATTTCTTTCTGCCGTTCCTCGTGACGTTTAACGAAAAACAGCGAAAAGTCTCGCTCAGAGAGTTTGAATCATGAAAAAAGAGACTTCTATTTGTATATCTTCGGAATTGCTACTTTTTACGGACGAGAAGGTCATATTCCGGGTCCATCCCCACTGGCTGGTATTGGCGGTGTCGGAAGTGTGCCTAGGGATTGCAGTTGTGTTATCGTTCAGGTATCTCCCCATCGTGCTAAAAGCTATGGAACCAGGCTTTGCAGGAAATATCTGGGTAGTTCTTGCCGGAGCTTTTGTCTTTGTGGGAATCGCGATATTCCTGGACTGGCTTTGCACCAGCTATTACCTAACCAACCTGAGACTCATTGATGAGAGGGGTATCATCGGCAAGAGAATTGTCAGCATTTCTCTTGACAAGGTGCAGGATGTGACCTGTCGGTTCGATATCTGGGGGAGAATCTTCGGCTTCGGGGATATTGAAATCGAATCGGCGGGAACCTATGGTAAGATCGTTTTTGAGGTTGCGCCTCATCCAGAAAATTTACAGAGGAGAATCGAAAGAGCGATTTTTAGGAATATCAGGAAACATCCTGTATAGTATGTTGAAAGAACTGAAGTAGCCGACAGGTAATGAGCAGATGACAACGAACAAGAATTACCAGAAGGAAAACGAAATTGCGATAAATATCTCTTTATTTTACTGTTTTCTATTTTTATAATAAGAACAACTATATTGAAAATGTGAGCATATTATGAACAAGAAAACCGAATCATCACGATTTTTTGAAGTAAAAGGAACTCAAAAGTTACCCAAAATAGGCCAATGTATTTATTGCGGTACAAAGGAGCATCTTACCGATGAGCATGTTATTCCGTTCGGGCTTGGCGGTCGTCTTATACTTCCTAAAAGCAGCTGCAAGAAATGCGCTGTTATTACCTCCTCATTCGAAATGAAAGTATTACGCGGATTCATGTATGAAGCAAGAGTAGCAGGACTGTATCCCACCCGGAGACAGAAGGATCGACCTTCAGAACTCAATGTACAGTTAGGCACTGATGAAAAGTATGACCTTTATCAATTGCCAATTTCTGAGTTTCCGGGGCTTTTGCAGTTGCCTGTTTTTGAACCGCCGGGCTTTTTAGCAGGCCGAGAAGCAACACGGGGAGTGAAAATCTGCGGTATTGAGACAATAAGCTTTGGTAAAAATCCCGTTGATGTATTGAAACAGCGTGGTCTTAAATCAATAAAGCAAACGACCGACCTTGATGCCACATCCTTTGCGAGAATGCTTGCTAAAATTGGCTACAGCTATGCCGTTGGAATTCATGGCCTTCTGCCGCTTCAGGATGTTCCGGTGCTCCCCCTCATTCTTGGAGAAAGCGATGACGGCAATGTCTGGGTAGGTTCGGCACCTTATAAAACCGAATCGGAGCGCAGGGGAGCAACTCATGCGCTTGCAACTTACAAACATATTCCCGAAAATATGCCCGGCTGTCGGATGATTATTTCGAGGGTGAAACTTTTTGCAGGCTCCGGTGCTACAGGATATGAAGTGGTTGTATATTACAAAGATTATACCATATGATTTTTACCATCATACAACTTATCTTTTGGGAGGGATAAGTCCTTTGAGATTTATTCAAAGCCGGTATCATTGACTTAATATTATCCTGGTTCAATAGTCAAAAGGTGGACGATATATTGGAAATCAACTTCAACAGCATATATGAAACCTATGTAAGGGTGCCAGTTCCCTGCAGCTGGGACGACTATATCTGGCTCCTACGATCCAAGGCTATCCCTCTTATAACGGATTTGAGGAATAGGAAAGTAATCGGCTGGTACTGCTTTCTTTTCCATCCGCTACCCGGGCACAAAGACAGGGCAGGATTACACATAAGGATGGAACTTCTGAATGATCCTGGCCCCGATGGCCTCAGGAAGGTGCTACCGGATTTCTGTGAACTCACTAAAAAGCTGGATAATGAAACGCTTCTGGATAAGATCAGCGGAATTGACAAGGGCATATTGAAGGATTCCAACCTTGCAGAGGCATGGCGGATTATCGGGGAATGCTCGGAATGGATCGTCAGCATGCTGGGTGCGCACAAAGAAGGTGCGAAAATCCCGATGCAGCAAGTGTCCCAGTTTCTGCATTATTTTGCCAATGCGTTACAGTGCGATGTGCGACTTTCATGATTTCATGCAGATTTACAGGTAACTTTCAGGAATTCAGGATGAAATACCTCTTTCGTATTTTGTCATTTATCGCATTTCTGGGAACGCTCTATTGGATTTACAGGGAGCAATCCCAAACAGAACCATACATTGCAGCATTGGCTGCGTTTGCAGCTTTTATAGGTTCATTGATCGGGGAACGCATGAAAGAAGAAAATCAGGATGTTATCGTTTCTCTTATCAAGGCAGGACATCTTGATCATCGTATGGTCATAGAAAACCGAGGGAATGATTCCGTTTTCGATGTTGATTTGCATCTAAATCTTAAGGGCGAACAGCGGAATCCTTTCCCCCAAGGTATAGAGGAGAGCACTTTCCCCATCAAGGAAATATATCCCGGAGACTTCCGTGAGATATTGGTTGGGCTTACATTTGGGACAGGTGTGGAGTTTGATGGGAAATGGACATGGACGAACAGAAAAGGAATGAAATTCGAGCGTCAAAACATCATTTCAATTAAATCATAATCAGAGCCATTCAGAATGAAAAGAATTAAACCGGAAAGCTTCAGAGGGCCTCGTGCATATTTTACTGGATTTGACTACAGAATCATATCCCGAACAAAAAATCATACCCTTCTTAAAAAAACCATTGAACGAAAACTTAAAGTGTTACTCCTTCTTAAGTCAAACGTTGTTTGTGCTGCATCTCATCTTGCTTCCAGATTTGCATATGGTTTCTTCAAAGACAATCCTGAACTCCTCAGTCAGGGCTATATTATACCCGCCTTTCGTTCGGACAAGCATCAAATCGAAGAGCTATTCGAGAAAAAGCGTTTTAAGGACAAAAATGGGGCAGCAAGATTTTTCGCGGACAACATCATTACTACCGTTGATTGGGAGTTAGAGGAAAACTCAGCATGGTTCAGGGACAGATTTGTTGAAGAATTTGAAAACGAAAAATCCGTTATAAGAAGCCATTTGGAAAAATATTCAAAGGGTATAATTCAACAAATATTGAATGAAGTCCGTTCTGAGGAATTATTAAGCAGGGACCAGATTAACCGGGTTTCCATCGACCTTCCACCAGTTCCCCGCAGGATACTGCTAAACTACAGAGAATTGATTTATCATATGTCCGGTGCTCGCGTAGTAAATTGCGAAAGTTCCCTGCCACAAGAGAATTACATTGACTATGATCTCGCAGATATCCGGCAAAAAAGAACAAAACTCTCTGAAGAGCAAATACTTCTGAAAATGCTGATTGAATTCGTTATTGAGTCTTTTCAGGGACACGCATTCCCAGTCGAACTTCTTGATATGTTGAGCTTTCAGGATATACTCTGGATACGCCAGCCTTTACTGGAATCCGATTTTCAGGAAAAGTACGATAAGCTGATCAGAAGTATTATCGAGGAAACCCAAAAAGGCAGAGGAGGATTCCTTCTCAACTTGAATGAGATAGAAAAGATTAGAAACGACCTTTCTGCAACATTCCAAAAGGTATTTGAAGAAGAACTGCCCTTTTATTTGAAAAAACGTGCGTTTGCACATGCAAAAGAATTATCAGGCATCTCGTGTTCTCTTGGGCTGGGCTTTTTGGGCTTTATACCTGTTGTGGGCAGCCTTGCAAGCGCTGCAAGTGTTCTTAAAGATACACCAGCTTTTTTGTTTAATCTTGGACAGACCTATCAATCAATCAGATCCCTGTCAGATTATAACGAATATATTCTTGCGAAAGAAAAAATTCTTAAAGATAGTATCTGTTCATCAGAAATCAACGATAAGTCGTCAATTATTGACGTGGTGGAACTGCTGACTTTGGCGATTTCTAGACGGATGAAATTTTAGAGTTTTTCGATTTAGATTTTGAGGCAGTTTTGCTTGACATAACTATTTTATTTCTCTCACCAGAGATACTAAGAACTTGACGAACCCAAAATTAAATCATTTATTTATAGGAGAAAAACACATCCTGTTTTACTTATTGAATTGTCTGTCAGCCTGATTGGTATTCACCGAAATGAAAGAATCGCAGGGAAAGCACGTCGGCATCTGGATTCGCGTCTCCACCGAAGACCAGGCCAGGGGCGAAAGCCCTGAACACCATGAAAAACGCGCCCGTTACTATGCCGAATCCAAGGAATGGGAGGTAAAAGAGGTCTACCATCTCGAAGCGGTCAGCGGCAAATCGGTGATGGGCCTCCCGGAAACCGAGCGTATGCTCGAACATATCAAGACCGGCCGCATCACCGGTCTCATCTTCTCCAAACTTGCCCGCCTTGCCCGGAATACCCGGGAACTCCTCGAATTCGCCGATATTTTCAGAGAGTACAACGCCGACCTGATCTCCCTCCAGGAATCAATCGATACCTCGACTCCGGCAGGGCGGCTGTTCTATACCATGGTCGCTGCCATGGCCCAGTGGGAGCGGGAAGAGATTGCCGAACGGGTGGCAGCCTCTGTCCCGATCAGAGCAAAACTGGGCAAACCCCTGGGCGGCCAGGCCCCGCTCGGCTTTCAGTGGAAAGACAAGAAACTGGTTCCCGATCCAAGTGAAGCGCCGGTCAGGAAATTGATCTACGAGCTTTTTCTTGAGCACAAGCGGAAGAAAACGGTTGCCAAGATTCTCAACGATCAGGGTTACCGCACCCGGAACGGCTCGAAATTTTCCGACACCACCATCAAACGGCTCCTCAGGGACACGACAGCCAAGGGCATCCGCCGGGCCAACTACACCAAGAGCCTCGGCGATAACAAGAAATGGGAAATGAAACCCGAGTCCGAGTGGGTTCTGACCGAAGTGGAGCCGATTGTTACCGAGGAACTCTGGGAACAGTGCAACCGGATACTCGACGAGCAGGAAAAACTCAACAAACCGCCCACCCGTAAAGCCGTCCACCTTTTCACCGGCTTTGCCTTCTGCCACTGCGGCAACAAGATGTACGTGCCTTCGAGTTCTCCCAAGTACACCTGCTACAAGTGCCACAACAAGATCAGGGAAGACGACCTGGAAGAAATCTATCACCAGCAGCTGAAGGACTTCTTCTTCTCTTCAGAGGAGATATCCAAGTACCTCGACAAGGCGGATGGAGTCATCAAAGAAAAGCAGGAGCTTCTCCACTCTGTGCTTGACGAAGAGAAAAAGATTCGGCAGGAGATGGACAAGATATACCAGCTCTATTTGGACGATGAGATACCAAAGAAAGGATTTGGTTTAAGATACAAGCCATTAGAGGAAAGATTAAATCAAATCGAGGACCAACTGCCGGAAATCCAGGCCGAGATAGACTTCCTCAAGATTCAATACCTTTCCAGCGATCAGATACTGCACGATGCTCAAGACCTTTACTCCCGCTGGCCCACCCTTACTTCCGAAGAAAAACAAAAAATCATTGAAAACATTACCGAAAAAATAACCATAGGAAAAGACGAAATAACCATCAACCTCTGCTACGTCCCCTCTTCCTCTGAATTGGTTTCAACAGGGCAACGCAACTTCACTCCTGCGTTGCCATTCTGCAAGATCGAACTGAAAGTTGAACGACCTCTTTCTCCGGACTATCCAACAGCATTGTATACATTAGGCGACCACATTCGCAAGAAAAGACTTGACTTGGGACTGTTCCAGAAAGACGTTGCCCAAATAATTGGGACGTCCACAGACACCATCTGTTACTGGGAGAACAATCGCACAATCCCTTACATTTCCTACATTCCCAATATAATCAAATTTCTCGGGTATGTGCCATTCAATACTTCTTGTAACACTCTGAGAGAGAAGATAGTTACTTCTCGTAAATTACTCGGACTCAGCCAGAGTAAATTCGCCCGGCTTATCGGAATTGATCCAAGTACGCTTGGGAAATGGGAACAGGGAAAGTCCACGCCAAGGCACGAAAAGCTTGAAAAGCTGAGATTATTGAAAAGAACTATCTGACAAATAATCAGTTACTTAATTAGATTATTGGGCAAAGGCAATGCAACGTATGTGTTGCCTTTTTGCATCCCCTTTAGAAAACAGTTCTAGTGCTTATTAAACCGCCGTTGCAGTCTCAGTCGCTTGTGTATATCTCACCGATTTTCTGATTGCTTCCTTATCGCTTTAGCTAATTCTTTTTGGTTCCACGGCACAATTGGCACTTTGTTGTCGGCCACCGCTTTTGGAAGGCGTGTCGGAGGAGCATCACCTTTATACATCGCTACAACACCCTTACCCATGGCGATACTCTCTCGGATTTCCCAATTAACCCATTTGCTATCAGCCGTCTTGGCAGACAAATAGACAACCGTGACGGAACATTGCCGGATGCGCTCCCTGATGCCTCGTTTTATGTACTCGGCTTTATCGCTATCAAACGGCTCTTTGAGAGACCAGTCATTAAATTCAATATCCGAATTTTGATTCTTGGCTTGTCCCCGTAACATGTTCACAACGTTGAGATCGTCGGTGTCGAAGCTGATAAACACATTGCATTTTCCTGTCACACCAGGCTCTTTCATCGACTTTTTGGCCTTCTGTTCAAGGTCTCTAAGTTCGTCTGGGGTCAGTCCGCGACCACCGCCGCCTCCTCCACCCATAGCTACCTCCTTTTTTCAGCATTTGAGATTTCCATACACGCCACGCATATTCCGCAAGGTGTGTCGCCTCCGGCATGGCATGAGTAAGTGCCGATTAATCCTCGTGCATGAGCCATAGCCAAGACATCCATTTTGGAAAACTCGATTAAGGGCGTGAGAACATTTATCCGCATTCCCATTGCAGTTTCGATCATGGTTTCACAAGCTTTAACGAACTCACGCGTTTGATCCGGGAATAAGTGTTGATCCGGATCAAGCAGACCAAGGGCAACACTGTTCGCTTGAACCTTGAATGCGTACGCTGCTCCTGCCAGAACGAATAAGAGGTTCCGACCAGGCAAGAAGGCATCTTCATTAATTCGTAAATGCTGATTTGTGATGCCGCTTGGAATTGTTTTCCCAAATCCAGACATATCCATTCGAGTCACACTCGGCAGGCCGTATTTTTTATGAAGGCTCTTGCATGCCTCCCACTCCTTAGCCGCTGCTAATTGCCCGTAATCCACAAAGAGAGGAAATAGCTGAATTCCTTCCTCTTGAGCCATCAAGCTCATGAGAGTGGAGTCTATACCACCGGATACAAGTGTGACTACTCCCATATTGCCTGTTCCTTCTTGACGACTCTTAAAACAACCCATACGGCAAGGTCGAAGCGGTCAGGGGTATGGCCGAACGAGTAGGCATGCTCGATGAAAGCATCTTCTAACACTTCGTATTTCCTAACTGTAGACACTGACTTCATCAGTTTATTAGTCAAACCAACCCAACTCATGTAGGTCAGAACATGAACATCCAAGACCGCAACTTCTGTTGCATATCCGATGTTCCGCAGAAAGAGACTGGCCTGTTTTGGCCCTAAACCCGATAGTTCTGATGCCAAGCGTCGTCGTGCATCTCGAATATCGCGCGAGTTCTCCAAGAATGTTCGAATGGTTTCATGGCAACCGTAAAGACGCTCTGCTGAGCGCCGAATCTGATTGGCTCGCACCCGAAAGAAGGGATACCGGCTTTGCATACCTGTGCCCTCTACCTCAGACAGGACCCTTGCGATATCCTGTTCATATTGCTCAAACCGGGATGATCTTCGAGACTCACAAAACAGATATTTTCTCTCCATCCGCTCAACGGCAGAATGTGCTACCTCGAAGCGAACGCGGCTTCCCAGAATGCAGGCAACAAGTTCACGCCAGAGGTTGTCTTCGGTCATTATAGTCCACGAAGGCGACTGATAATCCTTTTCTTCAAGAGCGAAGCACACTTGACGAATGGCATTTTCAATTGCAGGAAGCGGAATGCGTGTGCCGGTCATTTCAATCGCCTCCTTTGGCTGCGTTCATCAATAGCGTTGCCTGCCGCTCTGGGATATATCGTCTCAGAGTCTCCTCAACCGAATCATTCATCAGAGCTTCGCGCAGTTCCACCATAAATTTCCGATAGAACTCCAAATTGTGCATCAATACAGATTGAATATAAGGCAATGCGCCGTTATTTCCCCAATCTGTCTGCTCTTTGAATAAATCCCATTGCTGAAAGTGAAACAACGTCCCTGTTTCATGGTCTACGACTGTTTGACACCATTCCAAACCGTCGAAACTATCAGCACCAGCCATTGAGTAAGCTATTATAGAAATAGGATTCCCCGTCCCGAGTAGATGTAATGGACAATAAAAACCAAGCTCATTGAGCGTTTCACGAAGTCGTCGCACGGTTTGTGTTCGCGCCACAATACCGTTTCCCAACGCACGTTCTGGGACAGCAAGCAATACTGGATACAACTGTTCTGCAACCTTACGCGCCGCAGAAGGAAGTAACTCAGTCGGACCATGTATAATTGGTGCAACCGTACCCAAGGCATGATCTTGGTCTCGCAGGACGCTCGTGACTACATCCTCAGCGATTGCTTCTGCGGAAGATGGTGGTTCTTGATTGTCATAGCAGAAACACAGATGATGTTCACTCGTACTGACAATTTCTCGAAAACGCTCAGGAGTCCATACAAAGTCACCTTTCCAGAAACCTTCATAATTCCCGCTATCCATCAAGATTGCCGTCCCGTGTGCTTTGCTTCTACTCAGCGCGGCATCTATGCGCGCCCGCTGTTCGGGTGGACAATGGGCAATATCATATGCCGAAGCAAGAAAGAGCGGATATGCGGCAGCATCGAGAAGTTCCACGTAATCAACCGGCATCAAGTTTGTCTTCACACTGGATACTGACGGAAAGAAACATGGCATCGGTATAACCGATTGGGCGATGGACAAGTCAAATGTACGACTCTGCGCCATATTTATTCCCCTAACGATAGTACGGTTTTTCCGTAATCTCTACGCATTTTCGATAGCCTTCTTGATTGCGTCGAAAGTGAATGACATTGCCCACGATGCTCCTGCATTCAGGAGTCCGCTCGGTGTGGTATTACTGGAAGAAATCTTCACCGCAACGAGTTTTCTCTTTAATTCCTTTGCTTTGTCAATCTCCCACGCCACCCACCTGCAATTATATGTTTTTGCACCGACAAGACACAAAAAGTGAGTAGCAGAATTAATCTTTACCGATATAGCCCGCTTGATAACATCGGCGTTTGTGCTTTGTATGGAAATATCAGCCGACTGGTCGCTGAACGAGAAATCGAATTCGTTGTTCTTATCCCATGCCAACAACATGTTCTTGTAGTACCTGTCATTATCATAATCGTAGCTGATGAAAATCTTTGGCTTCGCCATGTTTCCATTCCTCTCTCTGAATCAATGCCCACTACTTCATGTAAGGCGCACATCCCGCCGCGCACACCACATCGTGTGCTCACGAGAAATTGAATTCTCTGCCTGTTCTACAAGCTGTGTGAATTCCTCAACGGTCGTCTGGCTACATGCGAGCGATTCCAAATCTTCTAATTCCTGAGCGGCAAGATAGTATGATTGAGCCAGTTCATCGTAACGTTTCATCTGGCCCCAGGCAGCGAAGGCAGCCACAGACGTTGTGATCACTGGGACGATGTTAATGTTTAATCCCTTTGCCTGAATAATCGCTAAAACGATTGCTGTAATCTGTAAACCTGCAACAACCCAGAACCAGCGAATGCTCGAAGTAGCATTCTGTTTTGCTCTCCTTGCGTACCATGACCGTTGATCGGCAAGCCGGTCGTTAACATAAAATTTCTTTCGGTCTTCGAGTGTGGCAGTTCTTTTCTCACGCATGAAGTCTGTTATGGACGATCCACCAGAATCCTGCACAGCAGCCAGACACTTTCCCATATGCGGCCTTGCTTCTCGAATCTCCTTCAATTGTGAAATAAACAGTTCCTCGACTTTATTGTCTTCTTGATATGGGGGCACTTTCATCATGAAACGCCAGGAGGCGGTTTTCACGGACTCAGCAATTGCCCGACCATCGAACCATATCTTGTCATCTGATCGTGCACGCATTATCCAAAGAATCAAAAGCCCGAGGACAAGGATAATAGCCATTATCGTGAAAGACCACATATTCCACACAGACATACCCAGCGTTGCTGTGGCACCTACCGCACTACCGACCACAAGGGAGCCAAGGTACAATTTATTGAGACACAGGTATGTCCGTTGTGCATTGAGCGATGCAGAGTCTGCGCACCGGTACAGTCCGGGATAATGGTCATTGCTCATCATTTCAATTTCCTTAATACCGCCAGTGAACGATCTCCCTATACTGACTAATCATCGGAGTAAATTACTCTTAATATGAGCATTATTAATCTATTAATATTTTTTCATAACTCAAAGAAAATTCTTATTTTTCTTTCTTCAACCGCCGGTACGAACTAATAAATACGTCGCTCATCGTTTTTGAAATGCTTTTCTTCTTTTCCATCGTCACCGGCTTGTCCACCCGCTTCACGCGATACCCCTTGATCACCTCTTCCTTGGTCACCACTTTGCCCGCTTCTGATTTGATATACAGGGCGATCTCTTCCTTGGTCTGGAAACACACCACCCTTTTCTGGTCAGGCTCGCTGAGTTCTTTTGCGACCAGTTCCTTTACCTTCCTTATGTTTCGTTCGTAGGGGGACAGGAACACCACTGTCCCGTACCCGGCTTCCAGGCACTTCTTGATGTTCCCCAGTTCGTATTCCTCGGTCGAGGTAATCGAAATCTCGCAGGCGATTTTCTTCCCGTTCCTCTCCAGAGCCACGTCGATGCTTCCCCCGCCGCCTGGCGTCGGCTGCTCGATGATCGACCGGAACCCGTTCTCCTCGCCCGCTTTCTTGATGAAATACTGGAGGTAGCGGTGTTCCCGTCCGCCTTTGCCCTCGAGTTCGGGATGTTCTGCCCCGGCTTTTTCTATCACAGGTGAAGGGACAGGCTCTTTCGGTTGGCGGGTTGTTTCTTCAAACACTTCCCGCACCGGCGGTTTCGCCCATTCTTCCTCTCTTGCCAGGGCTTCTTCCAGCTTCTCCCTGGGAATGGCATATTTCTCGCGGCAGCGGGCAATCACCTGTTCCCGGCGTTCCCGGGCAAGTTCAGGATCAATTTCGGGGGGCATAGCCGTTGTCATATTGAAATCGTGGTCAGCCCGCTCGATACGGGCGATGGCCTCGCCAACGCCGAGGTTCTGCAGGTCACGGGCGTCAAAATAGGAGAACCCTTCCTCAAGCTTCTTGGCGTCGAAGTCTCCCAAGCGGAAGCAGACCCGGGTAGCGGGATTTGATATGACGGAACTGGCCAGGTCCCTGTTGCGGGACATGAGTTGCTGCATTTCCTGGTGGGCAAGGACAAGCCCGAAATTGTATTTCCTGGTCCCGGAGAGTATCTCGGTCATGGACTCAGTGGCGAAATTCTGGAACTCATCCACGTAAAGAAAGAATCCCTCGCGCGCGCTTTCCTGTTTCGCCTGCCGGGCCATGGCAGCCTGGTGGAGCTTGGAGACAATGATGGAACCCAGCAGGTAGGCATTCTCCATGCCGATCAGCCCCTGGGCAAGCTTGACGAGGAAAATCTTGCGGTTATCAATGACGTCCTGGAAGTTGAGCCCCTCCTTCTGGACAACCATTGAGCGGATCGGCTTGGGCCGCAGGAAGGTGTCGAGCCGGGTGAGAATGGGAGCCTGGAGACGGCCGGTGAGGAGCGGGAACTCTTTCTGCCAGTAGTAGAGCACCTCATTGTCCCTGACCGTCCGCAGAAACCGCTGCCGATACTCTTTCTCCACCAGGAACCTTCTCAAATCCCCCAGCGTACCACCCGTGTCACTCTCCAGGAAAGCAAGGATGGCGTTGCCGAATATGGAGTTCATCTGATCGCCCCAGCTGGTCGAGAGCCGCCGGAACACGCCGATCAGGTCCGAGGCAAGCACGGTCTTGTCGAGTTCCGAATACGCAGAAAGGATGTTCAGGCCCACAGGATAGTCAATGTCCGAAGGGTCGATGAGCACCACGTCGTCAACCCTCTCTTCCGGAATGTATCCCAGGATACGGTCGATGAGATCGCCATGCGGGTCAAGCACGCCGATGCCGTTACCCTGGGTAATGTCCTGCACGATCAACTGGAGAAGCAAGGTAGACTTGCCGGTGCCGGTTGTCCCGATTATGTGCATGTGCTTGAACCGCTGCTCGGGACTGACGGTAACCGTCGTTCTTTCGCCCTGGTGGAGGTTTTCACCGAGCACCAGCTGGTGGCCGGAGGCAATGGCTGGCGGAGCTTTCGTCTTCCGCAACTCCCGGCGCAGCTTGGGAGACCGGACAGAAATCGACGGCGGATGGACGAGCGAGACCAGTTCCTCGCTGTTGAGCAGCATGCCGCTCCGGTGGGTCTCGCGGTAGAACACATCATCAGCATGGGCGAGATCGTCGTAGTGGTCATTCGTCAAAGGAATCAGTTCGTTGACATATGGATTGGCAACCAGGGACAGTCCGCTGCCGACCGTTTTCGCAATCTCCCATGCCCGGTCCATTAAGGGACTCTGGCCAATAACTCTGACGACCGAGGCAAACAAAGGCTTGCCGACCTTTTCCTCGGCCAGACGAACCATCTCCGGGCTGTCCACGAAAAAACTGTGGCCTTGCCAGTCGGTTACTGACCGGAGAATATTCTTCGGCCAGGGGTGGCGGCTCTCCTGAAAGAGCACCTGGAAGATGGCCAGTTCGTCTTTCTTAAGATTCTCCATGGCCCCGATGATGCCGGTCAAAGGATCCGGCTCAAAGTTCTTGAAGGTGCAGAGGGGCCGCATGAACTCGTTGGAAAGTCCGAAATCAATGACCGCTGTGTGCCCGGTATAATCCCAGAGGCGTCCCAGCGTTTCTCCTTCCTCGTAGAGTACCAGGTCGGGAAAGTAGGCTTTCAGTTCCTGCCTCACCTGCACGAGGTCGGGTTCGCGGCAGACCAGCTGGATGAGAACGGAATCCGCCGTGCCGATGACTTCGAAAATTATGGGCAGGGAGCAGTACTTGAGGGTCAGGAGAAACGCCTCGGCGTTCTCTCTTTCGACCTTCTGGTTGGACACCGGGGAAAGGATCAGTTCGTGGAAAGGCGAATCGTCGAGAAAGATGTCAGGTTCGGACTCGCCAGTATCCTTCTCTAAAGGTTTAAGAACTCCCTCATCTTCGGCCTTCTCCATTCCCCGCAGGCGGTTCCAAGCTCGCTTTAGTAACGAGACAGTGAAGGATGGGTACTGGCCGTCATCGACTACTGGAGGATAAATCCGGGGATCAACTATGAACGGCGCAAAGGGAGGCTCAAGCTCGATAGAGGCATCCCACACCTGCCAGCCTCTTCCCCGTTGTTCCCATCGGTAGAAATTGGCGGTGAGCTTTTCACTCAGGGTAAGACCCGAGTAATCAATTTCTTCTTGCGCTTCATTCATTTTTCAAATCTACCGTTTGAACAATTCCCGCATAACAGGTTTCCGTTCAAGCTCTGACAGCGCCCTTAGTCCTTGAGCTTTTATCAGATCGTCGATAACCTCAAGGACCGCGGCATGCACGGAATCCTGAAACATCAGGGCAGTGTCAGTGCGCCAGTAGGTTTCCCGATGGAAAAGCCACATCACCAACCGCCCCAGTATCGGAATATACAACAGAAACCAGAAAATCGTCGGACATTCACCGAGCCACCAGGAAACGAAAAAGCCTCTGCCGTACGGGGCAGCGCAAATATCAAAGATAAGCTCTTTCCGCCCGACGCGGAAGTACAGGCGTTTGGGAGAGAATAATCCCGACTCCCGATGTTTCACCCGTGAAAGCTTTGCCTTGGGCAGATCCCGCTTGGCTATCGCCTGATCCAGTTGGGTATAAACCGCCTGAGGCGATTCCTGCAACCCCTCGATGAGTTGATGCCAGTGAGATATGATATGGGAAATCTGCCGTGCCATTCGCAACACCTCCTCAGTATTTTGTTAGAATTGATAGAGTTAGAGCGGCAAGCCACAGTCGCCCAGCTTAAAATTTAACGGATTTATTCTCAAATACAAGTAAAATATGCAAATATTATTATCATCACCTGTCGCTGCGGATTAGTTTATCATCGATACTCTTTCGATCCCGCCATGATCCCCAATGCCACCGCGTCGAACATGTTCTGGTGGAACCGCTCCTTCCATGCCCGGTCCTGGGTCAGGAACACCTTCAACTCGGGATATTTCAGGACCACCGCCCGGCTCACCTCTATCTTGCTTGCCCTGCCGTTGCCGGTAGTGAATTTCTTGAGGGTGCTCGGATAATAGTCGATGAATGTAATCTGTTTCCTCCGGGCGATGGCCCGTATCTCCGTGACCACCACGTTCATCAGGGCAGCCCTCTGGTTTTTACCGAAAAACGCCTTTTCTGCCGCAATCACGCGGGGACTGAAATCCTTGACCAGCCGGAGAACGATCTTCCGGACGTGCCGCAAGGTTTCGTGGGGAGAGTTTTTCGCTTTAATAATCTTGACCCCGTGGTAGATGAGTTTTCCGTTGTCTATGTAGGCAACGCCCATGAACCTGGTGCCGGGATCAATAGCTAAAATCTTGTGGTGGTTCATATTGGTGGGGCAGGTTAAACGTCAAAACTTTTCCTGTCCCTGATAAGTATTATCCTGACCGGTGAGAACAGATCGCCCCGAGGGCAACCGCCTCGAACATTCTCATGTAGTAGGGACTCGCGTTTTCTTTTTCCTTGTTGAACTCGGGTATTAAAACCGGGTATCTACTGACGAGAATCTCGGCCAATTCCCGCCTGTTCGACCTTTTCTTTCCCGTAAAGAATGCTTTCACCTCACCGATTGAATATTGATAAACTTTTGCTCTTTTCCTTCTTGCCAGCTGTTTAATTCCGCTGGCCAATCGATTCAGGTAGGGAGAGCTTCTCGAACGATGCAACCTCTTCACCACCAGGATGTCCGGATTATACTGGCTGATATATTTCAAGACGATACTTCTTGCCTTTTTCATTCTTTGGTTTACGTCTATGCCGCTGATGTATTTCATTCGCCAGTCATTGAGGTCAGCGCCGTTAAAGACGGCCATTCCCAGGTATCTCGAACCGGGATTGATCGCCAGGATTTTAAAAAGGTTTTTTGACATACTGTTGAATGAGGTGGTTAAACAGGGCTGCCCGGCTTTTGGTGATCTTCTCGGAAGGCATCTCTTTGACCTGCCCGAGGACTTTTCTGATCACCGGTTCGGGATATTTCTTGGTGCAGGAAAGGTAGAACGGCAGGCCCTTAGAATCATGAAGCTCCCTGGCCAGGTCACAAGCCAGAAGCTGCTGTCTATTTTTTGGTTTGAAACGAGCTATCCCCTTTAGAGGCATATCCGTGGAACAGTTCCTATCGATATCGATATTATTTATTATTTTATTAATTATCGAATCGATAAGGCCGGTTGTGTTTTTGTCACTGTTACGTTCATTTTGACTGATACATGCCATACCTGTAGTTGGATTTTTCTCCCCGCTCCAGTTGGATTTCTCCTGCTCCTGCTGTGTCATGTTTCCGACACCTGGTGAGGGATTTTCCCATTGCCTGACCTGTATGAATAAGCCCCTGCCGGTGTTCCTGGCGACGATGTAGCCATGCTTCCTGAGGACGCCAAGCCACCGGATGATGGTATCTCTCTTGATGCCCGTTTCCGAGCTTATAGTCTCTACCGTGCGCGCCAAAGAGCCGGACCTCCTGTCAGCGTTGAAAATAAGATAGAGAAAAAGCCAGACGGCGTTTTTCATCCGGTGATAGTGTCGTGCCTCGACATCCATGACCAGCTTCATCCATATTAGGGGCCACCTTTGTTCTTGATTCTCCATGTTAGTAAAACTTCCTGCCCCACGCGTGCTCGCAGATGGCGCGGGCAAGACGGATAACGTTTTGCCTCATCCGGTCGATCTCTTTGTCGGTCAGGTCAGGCCTGCGCAGAACCTCGCGATAGAAACCGCGGATATCCTTTTTGCCGGTCCTGCTTCGAGAGGCACGATTCACCCTACCCATAGTGTCGATTCTTGAGAACTTTTTCCTCCGCCTCGAGAATGTCTTTCTGTAATTCTTTCCGGAGATCGATGAACAGGGCATCGGCCATGGTGCGGTAGAGCACGGCCATTTTCAGGACGTTCACGGTTTTCGGCAGGTAATGACCAATTTCCCACCGGGAAACAATACCGCCACTTTTGAGACCTAGGATGCGCGACACCTCGCCTTGGGTGAGGCCTCGTGATTTGCGGTATTTGCGGAGAGAATTGTGTACCCTTTGGTAATCGATTTTTTTCATCTCTCATGCACCGTATGTTGCTTTTGTTTCTTTTTTTAAATGAAGAAACCGACGCTTTTATTTCAGGATACCAGAGGAATGCACCGTCTATAAGGAGTGAAAAATGGCAGTTTTATGCAAATTCAAGATTTTTATGGGGATAAGCTGGGGATAAAAAAACACCCACATGGGCAATAATACTTATATTCTTAATATTATAATGTGATATTAAATACTTTTAGACGGCGCTATATCTAAATTGTGTTGAGGTGTATAAGTCCAAAAGTTGATGGGATTTTGAGGATTCCAAGTAAGAAATCTCTTGTTTTTTTTAAGACTGACGCCAAGATTATTTTGTTTACATAATCCATCGAAATGTTTTATAACTTCGAACCGTGCTAATTCACTGTTGGAAAAATAAATATTTTCTCGCGGGAAAAGGCCGAGATTGGGTTCACTTAATTCGAGCCATGCAATATATTTTTCAAAGTGCGTTTTTGAGAAAACAGTCATTCCTGCAAATAAATCTGATACCTGGCAGCAGGGAGTTGTGCAAGATTTAACCTCTCGAAAAGAGTTAATTTGATAATATTGATCAGTGAAAAAGTCGCCGAACAATGGTGAATCAATATAATCTCTCCATCTCCCGACATGCTCCAGACAATCATGTACTGTGCTCCAATCTATACCGACCCTTTCATCAGGAAATAATTGCCAACTCGAATTTTTTGATCGTTGCTTCATAGAGTATTTCATTAAGTGAAAGAACATTCTACAAAAATTTGCGTCGTCATCCCGTTTTGGAATGTTATGTCGTCTATCGTGAGTGTCCCAAGTTATAACATCAATTCTTATTTTGTGACTATGCAGGTTATTAATTATAAAATCTACTATTTTCTGAGCACAGAAACGATATTTTGCATTTCTCACTTTCTCCCATTTGAATTCATTTATTCCAGAAAGCGCCAATATATCAGATAAGTTGGTGTTTAAATGTTTGTAACTCTTTAAAGGAAAAGAGAATGAACAGATACTCCTGAATCGGTGTGCTGTAATATAGCTCTCATCTGTAAATGATATAAAATTCATTGGATTTCTCACAATTATTGCGGAGTTGATATCTTATTGATAAACGCAACTTATTGTGGTGGTTTACATCTTGAACAAGGCCCATAACCACGAGTCTTTGCCTCCTTAAGTGGAATTGGAATCTTACTCTTGCTCAATGAACTGCATCCTTCCCGATGATATCTATTCCCGGTTTTTGTAATGTAGACAATAATATCTTGAGAATCACTTTTAATATTCGGTTTGTCCTGTTGACCAATGACTTTTGCCTGGTCTTGGTGTTGCCAGCAATAGCCATTCTCATTAGTGGTCATCCGCTTGCAGCGTGTACCATTTTTTGTAATTCCTTTGCACTGAACGGACTTCGTTGTCGATTTTTCCGGTAATTCGCTCCTTGATACCGTAAAAGACCATTTATCCAATTTCAAAGAGGATTCAATAATATTTTCCATTGAGTCAGGAATAGCCGGGAAAAAGTCAATACCGGTAAAACTTTCCACGGAATCAATGTTGACAGCATAAGTCTGCAAGACAAGTGTTGATGACTGATTCGGTAAAATAAAGCCTATTCCTTTTAATTCAGGCTCTTGGTAATCAAGTATGACCTTGTAATAGAACTCAGGGACAGCGACTTTATTTAAACCAATAGTGGGGAGATCACCTTTTAAAGCCGGTCCTGTGACAACGTAAATTTCGTTATTATCCACCGCCCACGATCTTACCAAAGATTCTAAATTTCTCCAAATACCTTGATTGAAACTCGGCTCTTGCGGACTCATATTGCTCATAAAGAAGGATTCGGACATCGCTATCTTGGACCAAGTCATATCTCCAGCTGGCGCAAGGTGTCCTCTATCATATCCAGAGCCTTTATAATCATCGAGTGAGGCTGATCCTGTTTTTACCTCGGGATCAAGACGAAAATTATCTGTTCTTTCGATACTACCCGAAGCTCGTTCCTTTGTTAGGAAATAGATCACCCATTCAGCCTGTTCATGCTGTTCGTTATATTTCAAAGTATAAGCAAAATGTCTGATAATTTGATCTTTAGGGGAATAGCGAGGCAAGAAATTCTCAAGAGCATTCGATTGGCAATGACCAATCGAGGTATGAGGCGATAAACGAAGAAAAGTAATTATCAACACAAAGACAATTCTTACAAAATTCATCGGATCGCCTCGGTTGGGTCAAATTTTTCTCCACCAAAGACGCATGCGTTTTTTCATAAGCATATGATTGTCACACCAACATATCAAACGCTGTATCAACAAGTAAAGCATATAATTGACCTTTGAATCTATTGATTTCCACAATGGCTATTCCTTTTTGTTCGAGGGAATGCATCTCCATCAGATTTTTCTTCCCTTGAAGAAGAAATTCGAACTCTTGCTTGGTAAGCTCTCCTGTTTGCAACTGTTTTATCCAGCGTTCAAGGTCGTCTTTTGTTTTTTTGATAAAGACACGAGAATCTCTGAGCGCTTCTGCCTTAAAACCGCCTAATAATTCTTTGGCAAGTTCTTTTATGCCAGTCTCCAGCGCCTCGGTATATTCATTAAAAGTAGCCATGACCACCTCGTTTCTATTCCTTTGGAGGTTTTATCTTTCTGCTTTCCAATCCAATGATTGTATCGTAAGCATCTGAAATCAAACGTTTTGCCTCATTAATAAATGTTGGACTCAGTTTTCCCTGGTCTTCCCACCGTTTCATAAATCCGCCTAAAAGATTTCTATCAAGGTCTTTCAAAATCTCCCATTGTCTGGTCGAATATTCATTGTGGGGGCGGCCTTTTGCGAATTCATAGGATTTTTCCACTCGATTCATCAATCCTGAAATTTCTTCTTCATGATCAGTATATGACTCCGCAGCTTTACTCATTAAAACAAGTGAATCAACTTTTAATGAAGTCGCCTGTTCGTAAGCGATGGGAGAAAAATGAGATATCTGCGGCGCGCACCCTATAATGCATAATGGTACCAGTAATTTAATGAAATTCTTTAAGTTACTGCCCATTTTCAAGATATACTTGTCATCCATCTGTCTTCTCCAATTCCGACAGTCAAGATAGCGGGACTTTTAACCCGCTTCTTCTGTCCGTATCTGCTCGTAGACTTCCTTAAGAAGATGCTGGCTTACCGCCTCGCGGAACTTGTCTTCATTCATAAATTTGGCGGTGATCTCCTCGTTCTGATCCATGCGGTCGATAAAGAGACCCTCCAATGCCTTGCGGAAAACGTACCCAAAGTTTTCCATCGTGTTGGCAAGCGCCGCCTGCCGAAGACTGTTATCCGCTACCGCGTCCTCTCTGATCGACTCGAAGAAAAGTTGGTCACCGGGTCTGAATTCAGTGCCAAACCGCTCGTTGAGAATATCAATCAGCTTTGATAACTCAATTTCATCTTCACGCGCGACACCGGTCCCCACTGATGTCGGACCGGATACCAGTCCTTCCTTTCCGTCCTCCAGTTTTATCGATCCCTCAGCGATTTTCTGAAGACGGTAGTATTTGAGGATCACATCATCGTCGAAATTGTAAATAGGTCCGCGGTCGCCTCTGGGTAACTTGGTCAGCAGAAAGCGGATATAGGAATAAAGTTTCTCTAAGTCAGTGTCTTGGAACGGGATCACCTGCGCCATAAACGAATATAAATTCTTGAAAGCAACAAGCGTCTTGCGGTATTCCTCCCGCACCTCTTCCGTAAGCTCACAATACCTCCCCACTGCCGGATCTATGCAGGCATTCATACGGGCATGGTCGGACGGCAGCTGGTTCCTTGTTGGCTTGAAAAATATCTTACAGAATTCTTCAACCTCTGTCTTGTAATAGACTTGTTCGGCATCAAGTTTTGCCTGGAGTTCGTAAAGTTGCTTCGGTTCGGCGCGTTCCCCGATTAATGCCTGTTCGTAGTATGGCTGGAATGCTTCAAGAATCTCTTCCGGATCGTTCACGAAATCGAGAATAAACGTATCTTCCTTGCCCGGATGCGTGCGGTTGAGACGCGAAAGCGTTTGAACTGCCTGAAGGCCTGCCAGTCTCTTATCAATGTACATCGTGTGGAGCAATGGTTGATCGAACCCGGTCTGGTATTTCTCCGCGACCAGGAGAACCTGATACTCTTCCGTCCCGAAACGCTCTGGCAATTCTTTTTCGCGGATACCCTTGTTCATGCCGACTTCGGTATATTCAACGTTCGGCGCATCCGGATCTATCACCGTGCCAGAGAATGCGACAAGCGTCTTGATACCCGTGTAACCCTTTACGGCAATATATTTATCGAATGCCTGCTTATACCTGACTGCGTGGAGGCGGCTGGACGTTACTGCCATCGCCTTTGCCCTGCCGCCGATTTTATGCATGGTGAAATGGCGAAAATGCTCAACCATGACTTCTGTTTTCTGGGCGATATTATGCGGATGCAGACTCATAAATCTGGCCAGGGCATGGGCGGCTTTACGTTTATCCACTCTGGGATCATCCTCAATGGATTTTAACAGGCGATAATATGTTTTGTACGTCGTGTAGTTTTGAAGAACATCAAGGATGAATCTTTCTTCGATGGCCTGGCGCATCGTGTATAGGTGGAAGGGATACGGCTTGCCGTCTGGTCCCGGAGTGCCAAAAACTTCCAGCGTTTTGTATTTTGGCGTTGCAGTGAACGCAAAAAAGCTGATGTTGGGCTGATGGCCTCGCTTGGCCATGGTCTTAAGAATTTCTTCCTCGTAATCAAGTAATCCTTCTTCCTCTGCCTTTGCTCTGGCCTCCTCTTTAATGGCCGCTCCCGCAAGCACTCCTTTGAGTTCGGTCGCCGTTTCCCCGCCCTGTGAACTGTGAGCTTCATCGACAATGACCGCATACCGGCGCATTGGTAAATCACCCATTTTCTCGGTCACAAAGGGGAATTTTTGCAGGGTCGTGATAACGATCGGTGCGCCCGAGGCGAGTGCGTCGGCCAATTGAGTGGAGTTGATGTCGATTTTCTGCACCACACCCTGTTTGTGCTCGAACTGGTAGATTGTGTTCTGAAGCTGCTGGTCCAAAACAACCCGGTCGGTCACCACGATGACCGAGTCAAAGACCTTTTCGTCTTTCTCGTTATAAAGACTGGCCAGGCGATGCGCCAGCCAAGCAATGGAATTTGATTTGCCGCTTCCCGCCGAATGCTGGATAAGATAATTGGTTCCTGCCCCGCGAACGCGGGCGTCAGCTACAAGGGCGCACACGCTATCAAGCTGGTGGTACCGCGGGAAAATCATGGTTTCACGCTTGACTTTCTTTTCGCCGAGTTTCTTTTCCTCAACCTGCAAGTGAATGAATCGGGCTAAAATGTCAAGGAAGCTGTGTCGCTCCAGCACCTCTTCCCAGAGATACGCGGTTTTATAACCGTTGGGATTTTCCGGATTTCCTGCGCCACCGACGCATCCTTTGTTGAAAGGCAGGAAATAGGTGCTCCGGCCAGACAACCGGGTTGTCATGTAAACTTCGTCCGTGTCCACGGCGAAATGAACGAGCACCCGTTTCTTGAACTGGAAAATGAGGTCTGCCGGATCTCGGTCGTTCTTGTATTGCGTGACCGCATGACGCCACGTCTGGGCGGTCATTGGATTTTTGAGTTCCAGAGTGGCCACGGGAATGCCGTTCAAAGCAAGCGTTACATCGAGCGTATTGCCGTGCTTGGCCGAATATCGGAGTTGGCGCGTGATGGTCAGACGGTTGGCGGCGTAGAGTTTCTGCGTGTCAGGATTGAGGCCGCTCGCCGGGGCGAAGTAGGCCACCCGAAAGAGTTTTCCAAAGCATTTGAATCCATGCCGCAATACTGAAAGGCACCCCTCGTGTTCGGAATTGAGCGCCCGGCAGAGATCATCGATAATTGTCTCTTCGGCTTTTTCTTTCTGGATATTGGACAGATACTCCCACTCTTTGGGCTGAGTTCCCCGGATGAAGGCGATTACATCTTGCGGAAACAGGGCGCGTGCCGGATCGAACGTCTCACGGTCGCCTTTTTCGAAACCACCTGAAGTGGTAAGGTGGTGTTCGATGGCGGTTTCAAAAGCATATTCGGTGTGGTATCCCGGCATCAGTTTGGTCTCCTCCATTCATACCGAACATCCAGCTCTTTAAGCATCATGAATGTGTCCTTGTTAGTAATGTTGAATTGAACACAAACATCAGGCAATAAAATCCGGTTTCGTGATTGCGGGCGAGGCTGTTCGTTTGTTACGACAATTACATCGTGAACCATAGCATAAGCCGCCAGCCAACCATCCGCTTCGGTAGCGAATTTTGCTTTGGCTTGATCGAAATATTGCGGGTTCCGCTGAGCCCAAAGCATGACTTCCTCATAGGCGGAGATTACGTTTTCATCTTCTGTATTGATAAAGAATTCGGAAGGCACATTATTCTTAACCCATTGGACAAGATCTTCGGTCTTTCGCCCGGCAAGCAGTTCGCCTCTGACTTTGTCAATGCTGTAAACGTTTCCTTCTTCATGATGGTGGATAAGGCTATCCCAAAAACCAGGACAAATCGTGAAAGCATAGTAACTGTTCTTAGCCGCAATAAACACATCCGAGTCCAGAATATAGGGGGAATTTATGCTCATGGCAGACCGACCCCCAGACGTTGGGCGTATTCCTGAAAAGCGCCACCCCGAAGCCCCGTTAGATCATACGCCTCCTTGAAGCTCAGCCGTCCGCCTTTTGCGGCAAGAACAACCTGCCTGGCGAACAATTCGCCAACGCGCGTATTCTGGTTGTTATAGAAATCACCGCCACCCGACCCAGAGGGTTTATGGCGTTCTCTTGTAATGTATTCCTCGTAAAAGGTGAAAAACGTATCCCTGTCCACAAGGCGCAAATCCAGCGCGCGACGGCCAATTACGATGGGGCTGACTTTAAAACGCCGGGCCAATATTTCGAAGGGTGCTTCTCTATGCCGGATATCGCGCCAGTATGCTTTCAGTTCTTGCTCGGGCACGAGGAATTCCGCCGCGGCACGGTCACACCACGATTCGATCTCTTGAGAGGGGTGCAATTTCAAACTGGCATCCGTCAAAGCGCTTTCTCCAAGCCAAATGTGTGCCAGTTCGTGTGCCAGAGTAAACATCTGCGCCGATTTCGCATCAGCTCCATTAACAAATACAAGTGGGGCGTATTTGTCACATAGGGAGAAGCCTCGAAACTCCTCAATATCCAGTTTGCGATGCGTGTTATTCCCTACGACGCCATTGATGACGGCCATCACCCCCAACTGTTCGACAGCGCGTCTCAGTTCGCCGACCGCTTCCTTCCAGGTGCGGATTTTGGCGGCCCAGCCATCGTCAAGGCTGGTCAAACGACGCATTTCATGCCCCACCCCTTGCGGATTGTCTGTTATCCGTGCGCTTCCCACGAAATCCAACGGCTCAGCCTCGCAATCGATCAGTTCTTCGCGAAGCCACCACTGCCGCTGTTGCATGGCATGGATCGTGTCCAACAGGTCGGGGCTTGGATGTCCAATATGAACATTGCCGACAGTACGAAGATCCGGAATGGGGACAGACTCCTCCAGTGGTTCGGGCAGGAAAAAGTATCCGAACGGCGTAGAGGTCGCCCGGGCTAAATTTTCGAGCTGTTTGAATGTAGGTTGCAATTCGCCGCGTATCCAGTCGGGCAGCTTGCCCAGGGACTGCTTCTGAGCAAGCGCTCCGACGCTTTGCCCGGCTCGCTCGCAAGCCCATAGCAGCAAATCCGGTTTCACATCAACTCGCATCGGGAACCTCCCGGTGTACATCAATCTTTCCCGTCACTGCTGCTGAAATGAGAGCTGTGCGGTATTCACAAAGTTTGTCTATAGTTAGAAAAATCTTCTTGATTAAAGCGTCCGTTTTATCTGATTCTTTGTCAAGAAATGATACTATCTCATTTTGTTCAGGAATTGGAGGGCAAGTTATTATAAGATTTTTTGTGTCTTCCTGATTGATAATCGGTAGTGTTGTGAACTTCCCACATAGAATCACATAATCTCGTATAATTTTAAGAAAATATGTCAAAAATTTGGGTGTTATTGCCGAATTACAAATAATTGTATTTATCTGTTGATTACATGAAGCAGATTCTCGCGACAATGCAACTTTGCCAATTGTAGCACCAATACCAATCATCATGACTGTCATTGCAGGAAATATCCTAACTTCTTTTTTCCCTAATTCTGAAAGTTTGCGATGTGATTCCTCAAGTGTAATTTTATCGTTAAAATCACTAGGAGTATACCAATTAAATCCATTTTGATCAAAATATATTTCATCTGCACCTGATGGTGTACTGCCTGTTTTAACAGAACTTGCTATCCGGCGTACAGATTTTACCTCCCAATTCTCCGGAATCTCTCCCAGCCATTCAATACCGGAGTCCTTCATTCTCACATCCGGGTCAAGCCCCTTGGTGACAGCATGGCTGATCATGGCGGAGCGCTTCTCCTGGAGTAGTTCGATTTGCCTATGTTTTTTCTCGATGAGCGCATCAATCCGGGTGGTCTCGCGGTCGAGGAAGGAGGCGATGGCGCGTTGTTCTGTGAGGGAACAAAAGGCAAGCCGATTTTCATAGGCATCTTCGCGTGATAGTCCCGGAACAGCTGAATCCTTTGAAATGGTATCAAGGCGTAGCCATTGCAGAGAGAAATACAACCATCGGAGATCATTGGCTGTTAGACGTGAATCAACAAAGTAGGTGGTATCGATTGCAAAGCATGGTTTATCTGAGAATGACACTTTACCAAACGAGCCCTTGCGGCCAATAATTAGACAAGGCGACTTTGTGTTTGCTTGATTATGTTGATCAACGACACCGTTTGAGCCATAAACATTGTAAGGCCCTGCAACACGATCATCAGCTGTCAATGAATCACCGTAACCGAAACGTGCAACCGTCTTCAGTCGGCGCACCTCCCAATGTTCCGGTACATGCCCCAACCATTCGATACCCGAAGGTTTGTACGACTGGTATGTTTGCCAATGGCGTTGTTTTTGTTCAACACTCAACTGATATATGCTCCTACTCTATAAGCGGAATCACACTTCAATAACACAAGAAAATAGATTACGATTCCCCACCAGAGTCACGTTGTGAGCTTTTTCCGCTTTTGTGTGTTCCCTGATTGCCGCCGGTTCTTGTTGTTACAACATTTTCCGGCGGCTGTGGCGGTTTCGATGTTTGGTCGCCGGTGTTCCCGCTTGACTGTGTGCTCTCGTCCTTATCCATCGTTAGTCCCCTTCTTTATTTATCGTTTCACCCTGATAATCGGCGGTTTTATCCTTGTTGGAAGGTGGTGGCGGTGGTGGTTTCGTCCGTTTCTTTTCATTGCCCGACATTGTTATATCCCCTGAATTTTCAAAACAAGATAAAAGAACGCCTGAATTCCTAAAGCGGAAAGAGCAATGGAAGAAAAAAGTATAGATTTTTTAAACGCTTTTCGGCGACGTTCATTAATTTTTGCGTTAATCGGTTGGGACTCGATCAATCGTTTTTCAATATTTTTGACAAGGGTAGTTTCAATAGATTCATCACCACCATTTCTTTTTTCGTTTTCACTGAGATACTTCAAATAGTCGTCTCGCCAGGTACTCCACACAGCCATATCTGCAAGGGTTTTATAGTGTCGGGGATAAACAGACATTACAAGGAATATGACACTTACAGTTAAAGATATAGCTGCCATGACTGTAAACAGATAAAAGGCAAACACATCGCACCGTAAAAAAGCAAGATTCAGTATGTCAATTCGACCCAATTTTACCATGAACGTACCAAGCAACGGAATAACAATAACCATAAAACTGACTTTTTGATAAAGCCAATCAGCGTCGTTCATCTCTTGTTTATACTGATCATAACAAAGTGTAAAGAAATCAAAGCTCATAATTACTCCGCGCAAAGACCAAGCGCCGCAAATCAGCTAGTATTCATTGCCGATAACTCTCCGATGTATTGCCGATAAATTGCCGTTAATTCGTAGGAACGTTTCCTCCTGGAAGGATCGGCCACAACAAGCCAGCCGTCTTCAACCCATCCCGCAAGCAGAACTCTGGCCATGCGGTCTGAAAGACCCAAGACTTTTGCTACATCATTTGCTGTGATGCGAGCGGTTTGTGAAAATAATCCAAGCACCGTACGGGCGCGATGGTCCAGATTTCGCAATGGTTCCGGCTCGACAGGTGCCACTTCTGTGATAAAACGCCGCGTTTCTCTCAGGACAGCTTCAAAAGTTTCTGCGAGCGTCAATAAAAAATACTCTGCCCACAAGGTCAAGTCCGCCTTGGCCCTGCCCTCATAATAATTGTGGTGAGGGTGGACCGCCAAGGCATTATAATAACCCGTGAGGTCACGAGCATGATGCTCTTCAAGAGAGAAAAAACCGTGCATACCATACCCGCCGCGGTGCAAAAGAAAAGTGGCCAGCAAGCGGGCGGTTCGTCCATTGCCATCATAATAGGGATGAATCGTCACAAACTGGTAATGAGTCAGTCCGGCAATCAGCGGGACAGGCACACCGGTATTTTCAGCTTCTTTAATCCACCGCACCATCGAGGCCATCAACTCCGGTACGTCTTTGGCTTCGGGCGGCATATAGATAATAGCCCCGGATGCGGAATCGCGAATCACGTTCTGGCCGTCCCGGTAGGGTGTGGGGCGGGAACGTGGACCGCGTTCAACAAGCGCGTGAAGCCGCCGGATCATTTCCTCGCTCACCGGCCTTTGCGCGGCTGCCCATTCCTCAATGCGGAGTAAGGCATTCCAGTAATTGCGGACTTCGGATACATCGCGTTCTCTGCCGTGGAAGTCGGTTTTGGCATCTTGAATAACTTTCTCTGCCTCCGCCAAAGTCAACCGGTTCCCCTCAATACGGGTGGAATAATGCGTGGAGCGCACCCGGGCCTGGCGGCGCAACTCCGCTTCCGCTGTCGGCGGCAGAGGCAAATGCTCAAGATCGGCGCGGGCGGCCTCGATCTCCATTAAGAGACGCGCTGCCTTTGGCGTGATGGTGAATACTGGTTTCCAGATAGGTGCCTGTCCGCTCAATTGGTCACCTCAGAAAGCATATCCGCAATTTCCTTTTCGATCTTTTTCAGGTCGGCCTCTATTTCCTCCAGGGGACGCGGCGGCGTGTACTTGTAAAAGTAGCGGTTAAAGTTGATCTCATATCCGATTTTCGTTTTTGACGCATCTACCCATGCATCCGGCACGTAGGGCAGGACCTCACGTTGCATGTATTCGTCCACGTCCTCCTTGAGAGGCACATTTTCAAAGTCTCGAAGTTCCGGATCGGGTTCGGGATTGCCCTTGGCATCGGTACAAATATCCGCGCTTTCATCCCTTTCGGAGAGCGCCATGAGAATGTCTTTAAAGAGTGCCGCTGGTAATGACAAACCGTACTCTTTGAATTTCTTTTTCAACACTTTCATAAAAGAATCGCGGTTTTTGTAGATAGTATCGGACAATAGCGATTGCAACGCGTCGATGATACCTTCCTGAATGGCCAGGCCTTCCGCCATATCTACTCTGGCGCTTGCTGTATTTTTCTTCTTGCTGATCGTGAGATTTTCAAATGCCTTTGATGCTTTTACCCTTTCAATTCTGTCCTCATTAACAACGAAATTAAGGCGGAGTGGCCGCTCAAGCGTAATGCGCCGGGAACCGAAATCAGTATTGTCAAAAATCCGAATATGATCGCCATCCTTGAAGCTTCCGTATAGCCGGGTAATTTCGTCCCGCTGGGAATCACAAATCTCATTGCGTTTGTTGCCGAGGCTCTTGCGCATTTTTTTAAAAAAGGATGTGCCGTCAACCAGTTGAATCTTGCCCTTATGGTTGTGTTCCTTTCGGTTGGTGATGATCCAGAGATAGGTGTAGATGCCGGTGTTGTAAAAGAGTTGGTCCGGTAAGGCGACAATGGCTTCAAGCCAGTCGTTCTCGATAATCCAACGGCGAATTTCGCTCTCTCCCGATCCGGCTGAACCAGTAAATAACGGCGAGCCGTTGAACACAATAGCCAAACGGGTTCCGCCCTCCTTAACATCTTTCATCTTGCTGATCATGTGCAGGAGAAAAAGGAGCGAACCATCATTAATACGCGGCAACCCGGCACCGAAACGTCCGCCAAAGCCCTGCTCTTCATGCTCGCGCTTGATAAAGTCGGCCTCGGGTTTCCATTCTACGCCAAATGGCGGATTGGCTAACATGTAATCGAACGAGTGACGGGGGAACCGGTCATCGGTAAAGCTGTCGCCAAAGGCAATGTGCTCGATATCCTGCCCTTTTATCATCATGTCTGAGCCACAGATGGCGTAAGCTTGGTCATTGTAATCCTGGCCGAAGACTTCCAGCCGGGCGTCCGGATTGAGTTCTCTGAGATATTCCTCGGCCACAGACAACATGCCACCGGTCCCGCAGGACGGATCGTAGAGAGTCTTTACAATACCCTTGGTGGTGAGGACATCACCATCCGGCATGAAAAGGAGGTTCACCATCAGGCGAATGACTTCACGCGGCGTAAAATGATCGCCAGCTTCTTCGTTCGAAGCTTCGTTGAACCGCCGGATGAGTTCCTCAAAGATATAGCCCATCTCGAGGTTAGAAACGATGTTCGGGTGCAGATCAATGTCACAGAATTTGGAAACAACGAGATATAACCGGTCGGCTTTATCTAGTTTGGCGATATTTTCTTCAAATCCGAAGTGCTCTATTATTTCACGAGCGCGAGAAGAAAAGCCTTTGATATAATTTATAAAATTCGCAGCGGTGTTGTTTGGATCGCCTTTGAGTTTTCCGAAAGTATAACGGCTCGTATTATAGAAAGGAACGCCGGTAACGCGGCAGAGAAGCGGATCGATATTCTTAACCTTGCCGCCCGAAAGTCTTTTCTGCTGTTCAAGCACTTTTTCTTTTGTGGACTCCAGAACACAATCGAGTCGGCGTAAAACTGTTAAAGGCAACATTACATCCTTATACTGATTTGGTCGAAATGGCCCCCGAAGGAGATCGGCAACTGACCAGATAAAACTTGCCTTTTCACTGAAATTATTCATCAACAACTCCTATCGCGCTTTTCCCCGTTCAATCATATCATCAGACAGAGACAATCTTCCCTTTTTGATCATTTTTTCGAAAAAGGATTCAAACTGAACCTTGGCAAGTTTTGAGGGTTTTGACAGCCCCTTTTCCCACCGATTGATGGTTGTATAACTTACGCCCAGTTCCCGAGCCAGGTCTTCTTGGCTTATGGCAAGCTGTTTCCGAACTTCCTTTACTAAAGCTGGATAATCACGTTCCCGTGAAATCATGACAGGATACCTCTGCGATTTTTGATGGTCAAAAGACATTTATTCAAGTACATGGGCATATATTATAGCAAGTGAGTGCCTAACGCAAAGGAAATCTTTGTGTTTTTGAAAAAATTCCTCAAAAAAACCGCCAAACCTTTATTTCCAGTCTGGCGGTCGATTGTGCTTTCCCAGTTACAAGGAAGAATCACAATTCGGTACTATTACCGTACCGTCTATGTGACTATTCGTCAATCTTCCTCGAACAGGTGGATTGTGGCGTCCGGGCTTTGGTCGTTCTGTTTCTCCGGATTCTGGAACACGGCGATCTGCACCTTGCCGAAAACACCGAGGTCAAGCGGGCCGGTCAGGTAGTCCTTGCCTTGTTTGTCCGACTTCTTCCATAACGCACCGATTATTTTTAAGCTGTTTTCTACCTCCTATTTAGAGCATTTAAGTTTTACCCATTGACAAGTGTATTTACTAATCTTTGATAAGTGGTAAAATTACATAAGAATATTACTATGTATCGCGTAGATAGAAATAATTTTTATAAGCACCAAAAGAAAGCCACTATATTCACTCCTGCTTATGTCAGCGAGTTCCTATACGCTTTGGCACATAAGCATATAAGAAAACAAGGTATTATACTTGACCCTTGTGTTGGGCAGGGTTCATTAGTTAAACCGTGGAAAGCGGGTGGTTATAAGGTTAAAGGTATTGATATTGAATATCAGGGATTTCCAAAAACAATAGTTAAAAATTATTTGGAAATCAAAAAGGGGGAAATAAAAGACAAGGTGGCATTAGTAATAATGAACCCTCCGTTTAATATTGACGGGAAAACTAAAAAGTACATAAAAGAGAATTACGGAGGAAGACCATTATTGCCGGAGGTTTGGTTTCAAAAAGCTGTGGAATTATTTGGAAAAAATGTCCCGATTATTATGTTCACACCTTACGGGTTCAGATTAAATCAAACAGACCAAAGTAAAAGGTGGCAAAAGTTTAAAAATAATGAATATCCTGGTATTACAAATATTGTGTCGCTTCCAAAAGACGTTTTCAGAGGTATTTTGTTTCATAGCGAGGTTTTGATATTTAATATGCCGAAATTAAAAGGACATTATTTTCTAGAAAAACCTTATGTCGACAAGCGAACAGCTTCGTAAAAACATAAAACAGCACAAAGCGAAGAATATCCAATCAAAGAGAGACGAAAAAAAAGTTTCCGAAGCAATGGAAAAAGTCATTGCCTATTTAGAGGAAAGATTGGTATTGAATGAAAAGGGTTACGATCTTGAATATATAAAGTCAATTAAACTGAATGAACTGATAAACATTATTAGATCTTACGAAAAAAGATTTGAGTTTGCTAAACTCACCAGCGAAAATTCTTTTATCAAGCCAGACGGTGGAATATTGATTTTGAAATCAAAAACTGATAAAAGCTTTAAGAGAATTGTTTTAGCGGTAGAGGTAAAAAAACAAGGAACTAATGATGAAAGATTAAGAGAAGGTAAAGATATACAATCAAAGGGAAATGCTATTGAAAGATTGGGGAAAAACTTGATAGGAATTAGAGCGACTCTGCAATATGAAAAAATTACTCCTTTTGTTTGTTTTGGTTGGGGTGTAGATTTTGCACCCAACTCATCTATTCTTGACCGAGTTATTACAATGAACGAATTTTTCCCTCTTAATAAACCTTATGTTTTTAAAAAAGAAGGATATGCCCCAGTTTCAATGTTTTTCAGAGAAAGAAAATGGGAAGTGGAGGAATTGTACGATATAATGAAGGAAATCGCGGAAACAAGTATAAGATATTATATTTTTTAAAAATAAACCGCCAAACTCGGTTTAATTTGGCGGTAAAATGTTTTTTCTCCTTTATAGAGAAAACATATTCGGAGGATTATTACTGTATCCCCTTAGTCAATCCCTCTTGGGTGCGTGATGGAGTCTGAACTATGTTCATCTTTTTTTTCCAGACTCCAGAACACGGTGATAAGCATTACATATTTGTACTGCCCGGCATGAGGATGGAGTGCAGTTTTATGTGCTTTTCCATCACCTGCAAGGGCGGCGTTGACTTCAATATCTCCGTGCAGGAATTGTAAAAACTCCTCATGT
>Ga0307379_10000688_pt1 | contig 55648 bp, 46 predicted proteins | sample UN2MG_FD_202237 | JGI IMG/M metagenome (GOLD analysis project Ga0307379, IMG submission 202237) | Soil microbial communities from Risofladan, Vaasa, Finland - UN-2 | ecosystem: Environmental > Terrestrial > Soil > Coastal area > Acid sulfate soil | place: Finland: Risofladan, Vaasa | collected... | reverse complement strand
ATAATGGACTCCTTTCCGACAATATTATCTTTGTCAGTAATAAAAATCGGCAGGAGTCTACTTATTACGATAGTGTTTCTTCTACCCATCAGCCGGCAACCCTAAAAATGGCAAAAGTCGAGCTAAGCTCCTCTTAGATAATATATTGGGATTTCGAAACCGGCTCGATCAGCCGCTCCGACACCTCTCCAAATTATTGTAATATAGGAAGTTATGGTAGCCCTGCACAAAACTTTTTTTAAGCTTACCACAACTGCATTTGAATTATAGCCAGTACCTCCGTCCTATCAAGTACAAAAAATACACGGGCGTCAGCGATACATTATCACAGAACTTGAAATTTTCCTTGGTGGCCTATGATAATTCAAAAACAAAGCTTATCCTCTTCAAATTTAATGAGTTATGGCAATCGCTTGTTTATCACGCTAACCTGTGTATTTACAGGTACTTCTATCAGCCTTACCGTGATGATATGGTTCGGTCAAACTGCTCTGTGGATTGTGACAGTGGTGATTTGCGGATTTTTAACGGCCTGCCTTCTCGCATCGGCCTTTTTGGAAATCCGTACTCAGACTAATAATGTCTGTGGTGTTATTACAGTTCAAGAAGTTGTTGCTCGTCAGGGTGATGGTCAAAATTACCCGGAAAGTTTTAAGGATCAGCTGCATGCCGGCACAGAGTTTGATTTACTCGAACGTCAACCCGGGTGGCTGCATATAAGACTTTCTGACAACAGTGACGGTTGGATACCCGATAATTCGGCAGATTTTATTTGACGCTACAACTCAAAAATACAACCAAAGTAAATTCAGCAAATGCGGTATCTTCCAGAATTGACAACATTCACTACTTCCAACGTCAGGCTAAACGCATATTCATTCCTCGTAAAAAGTCCCTTGTATTTTTTTGAATGCCTTCATAAACTCTGCTGAAGGCTTATTAGTTTAAAGAAAGGAAAAATATCATGCCGGCTAACGTGACACATATGCTCATCGCCCACAAAACGCTTCAAAAGCTAAAAGCAAAAGGGATTGAAGAATTTGCAGAATTCGCCACAATGCTTGATGATACATCCCGGAGCAAAAACTACAAGGCATACGTAAATCTCGCAAGCGTTGGACCCGATCTTTATTATTATGCTAAAATATCCAGCTCCGTCAAAGACATGCTTAAAGAAGGCTTCGTCCAGGCTAAGGGCGTAACGCCCTGGTCGTACCATTTGCACTCGCACAGGCCAAATGAGTTTCCTTTGAAGCTGGTCGAAATTATTTTCAGCGACGTGGTAAGAGAAAAAGGTCAAGTCAGACTTTATGACAACGATATTAGAAAGCTCGCCTACATTGCGGGTCACCTGACGCATATCGCCGCTGACCAGATTATCCATCCTGTAGTGAATAGTGTTGCCGGTCCTTACTACCGCGAGGGCCAGAATCGTAAAAAACACCGCGAGTGTGAGGTCTTTCAGGACTACTTTTTGTACGAAGAGATCTACCGTCTGGAGGAAAAAAGCGGCTCAAAATACGACTTTTTTAAGCAGAATTTTCGCGTGTGGGCAGACTGCGTCAGAGGAGTAACTACCAGAAACACCGAGGAATGGTTCCGTTATTTCTTGCAACGGGGATTTATAGAAACTTACGGTACATGCCCCTCCGAAAAGGAAATCGAAGACTCCGTTGATAATCTGCTTTTGACACTGCGAGCGTGCCAGCAGGTTGGACCTTATAAAAAGGCGGCAAAAGAGTACACTAAGGACAAGGATAACTCCAAAATGTATCGGGAGTACATAAAGGATGTAAATTATATCAAGTACTACCGACTTGCAGTAGAATTAGCAGTGATCTATCTTATTGCTTTGTACGAGGTCTATTATATACTCAAACAGGGAAAAGATTTTACCGACAGGCACAAAAAACGCTTTTTGAGCATCGTCAGCAACGCAGATTTATCCTGCCCGCTCAAGCAGAAGATATTCGAGAAGGCACAAGCCGCGCTGAGAAACAAAACGAGCATGGAAGCAGTCGTTAAGATGCATTCATCAGGCCTCTTGACGAAAACAAAATTCCTCACTACAAATCGTATTTTCAAGACCGAAAGTGACAGAGACATTTTAAAAGCATAGCAGGGACAACCTGAGAACAAAGATATTAACACAAAGGGATTGTAAAAACGCAGCACTGTAGGATATAATTCATTGATGGATTTATCGATTGTTATACCGGCATATGAGGAAAGTAAAAAAATTGCTCAGGATGTCAAAACAGCGACGGCTTTTTTAGAGACCAACCACTTTGCGGGTGAAATCATAATTGTCGATGATGGCAGCAAAGACAACACCGTTGAAGCTGCCAAAAATGTTGAAGTTCCCCCGGGTATTAAACTCAAAGTTATCCGCTATGAACAACATCGGGGCAAAGGTTATGCCGTCCGCAAAGGCATAAAGGACTCGAATGGTAAATTTGTAATGTTCGCAGACAGCGGTTGTTGTGTACCGTACAAAGATACTCTCCGAGGACTGGACCTGATAAAGAGCGGGGCATGCGATATAGCAAACGGCTCAAGAAAAACACGCGGATGCCATATCGAAAAAGCTCAGAGTCTGTATCGGCGGATTTGCTCCAAGATGTTCCACTGGTTTGTTATCCATGATATGAAAATTCCCGCCGAATTCACCGACACACAGTGTGGATTTAAGATATACAAAGGTGATATCGCACGACACTTGTACGGTGAGTGCATTACCGATGGATTTACGTTCGACATAGAAATCATAATGCGGGCACAAAAAGAGGGCTACCGAATAAAAGAATTTCCTGTCGACTGGACGTGCGATCGTGACAGTCGGCTCTCGCCAACCCGCAGTTCCTGGCGTGTCCTATCCGAGCTGTTGACTATTAGGCGGACCATGTCAAAAAAGTGAAATCTTTTTTTAACACCGGCGAAAAACTGAGCTCACCGTTATTCAAGCAGTTCATCTTCCTTCCATGGACCGAAACGCATAACTTTGCTTTTCTGTGTCCCTTTGTCTCGCTCTTGTAGTATTACCATAGCCAGTATATTTGGATGGAGCAGGCAATATTGTCTGATTTCATCGGGGCTCATAATGATAAAAGCAGTCGAGAGGGCATCGGCAGTTGCGGCGTTAGGGGCAGACGACCAGGCGGCAAGCTTACCCTCAACTGGCTGGCCTGTTCGGGGATCAATGATATGCTGGCCCTTCTGCAGGCCTGAGCCGCTCAGCGCTCTGCCTTGTAAAGAAGTCCGAACTAATACCTGTTTGCGATCGGCCGGATTGCTTAACGTCAGAGGCCACCCTTTTGTCCCGGACGGGGCATCCAGAGCCAGGACCGAACTGTATCCACCGGAAATCAACGCAGCATCAATACTCCATTCTTTCAACAGCTCAGCTATACGGTCAACGGCATAGCCCTTGCCGATGCCGCCGAGATCAATTTGCACCGGACTGGCCAATAGCTGGACCGTATGCTCCACTTCGTCCAATTGCAAAAGTTCTGTACCGGTAAATTGAAGAGCAAGATTTAACTGCTCTGCTGAAGGTGTTCGGGGACTTTCATTTTCACGCCAACAGTTCAGCAGAGAACCGATGGTGATATCGAAAGCTCCGTTGGTTTCAACGTAAATTCGGGCGCTAAGCTGCAGGCACTCGAACGCATCCATGCCGAGTAGCAAGGGTTGATTGGCGGGCAGGCTGTTGATTCGGGAGATGTCGCTATTCTCGATGAATCTACTCAGCTCGCCTTCGAGTCGATCAACCTCATCGAAAGCCGCTGTCGCCGCTTGTCGAGCATATCGATCATCCTCATGCACAATAATGATCTCGAAGGTGGTCGCCATTGCTTCATGCGAAAAACGCTTCATCCCGGGGATTGAATCACAATTGCTCCGGACAAAACAAGTTTCCTGTCGCGGCTCAGTCATTTTTCGCCTTCCGTCTTTTTCTGGACCTCTGTTGCCTGCTGTCGTTGGAAGCTCTCCCACAAATCCTTTCTCACGAAGCCAAGCAATTTAACTTCCGGACGCAGCCACACATAATACGGCTTATCAAACAAAAGCAAGTACATCTGACGCTGTTCCAGAGGTGTAAGTGTATAGAGCTTATTGGCCAACGCTGTCTCCACCTTATCGGAGGCGATAATTAGCGGTGCAGAAGGTTCATCATCAATAACTTTGTTCAACCACATTACATTTGAAAAGGAGCGTAAATACCAGGGCAAAGGCCAATAGTCGTCCTCCGGACAAATGACCTGAAGTTGTATATTCTGGCCATCTTCCTGAAGACCTGCATATTCTTTTATCTTTTGAACGACAGTAAAAACCTCCGTAGTGGGGTGAGCATAGACATACGGATTGCGACTGTCGGCATACAACCTGTAATTGCTCAGGTAAGCCTGCCAAGACAAGTGAGCGGAAGTTTCGAATAGCAATAGAATGACAATCAGGCGGGGCAAGACATTCGGCACCAGCCTCACCAGCACCACTGCCCCGAGGCCGGCTAACAGAATCATGCCATGTAAAAAACCTAACATACACCAGGGAGTTTTGTATGGGATAGCAGAATAAACTACCGTTAAAATGAGTGTGTAAAAGGCGATAAATCTATACAGGCCAATGTTGGCAGAAGACAGGGCCTTTTTTGTCATAGAAGCTATGAAACCAACCACAGCTAACAGGACAATGAGGGCTTCGGTCCAGAACGGGCCATCGCCGTACCTAAAGTAGATTAGCATTTTGAGATAGTAAGACCACGGGTGAATATGCAGAGTACTGTTGCCCGCACGGTCGAAATAGGTCGTATAAGTGCGAACCGAATCCAGGATTCCGATGGGATTGGAAAGGAATGATGAATAGAACGCACCCGAGACAACTGCACCGGCTACAAGGCCGCCGACAAGATGGGATGGTCTAATTGCTGTGACGGCATTTACGAGAGAACCTTTCTGACGCCGCATCAAGAGAGTAAGGAACAGAGCCAAAAGCATCGCGCTAAAAGCGATGATACACGTTTCCTTGGTGGCGTGCATCAGCCCAAGGAATGTTCCTGTCAACAGAGCCCAGGCGAAGTTCTTGTTCCGAGTATACCGGTAGCCGGATACAACCGCGCCAAAAGTGAAACAGACCAGGAGTGTTTCCTGGATGTAATAACGGCTGTAAAAAACCATGGCCGGTGAGATAGCGGTCAATACGGCGGCATAAGCGGCAGCCCCCCTTCCCAGACCACCGGCCAAAGGCAAGAGCAGCAGTACCAGGCACAACCCGAAAAAAACGGGCACAATGCGCAGGGTGAACTCGTTCACCTGTGTCAGCTTCTCGGCGCCGGCGAGCTTGGCAGGTATCAAGGTCAGGTAGTTAAGCGTCGGGCCGTGATACTCCTCAGGCTCGTATTCATAGAAGCCCTCTTCCAGTAGCAAACGGAACTTGTCGGCGTGAACCGCCTCATCGCCATGCATGGGCCGCTGCTGGAGCCGCGGCAGGCGCAGCACGAGCGCAACAACTGTCGCGGCCAAAATAAGGACGCAACATTTTTTGGCCATCTTATTCTACCGGCTTGCCGAAAACCGCTACCTCAATATAGTGGTTTAAATCGTTGCTGGTATTGCCGTTGCTGTAGAGGCGGACATAGCGAGCCTTGACACCTTTGGCAAGTAAATCTAAAAGTTTGCCCTCATTAGTCTCCGTGTAGTGCATATCTTCACCTACACCAAGGCCCGCAGAATTATCAATGTCATTGTTAAAAAGGGTTTTGACATTCGTGATAAAATCCGGGTCATCGGCAACCTGCACTACAACATCAAAATAAACTAGGGCCTGCTTATGATAATGCCATATCAAAATTGCGTAAATCTCGTGTATAGCTTCGAGATCAATTGTCACGTGCTGCACAAATGGGCCTAATTCAACATAGCTGCCGTCAGCAGCTTCCATGTCGCCATCAGTGATCATTTCGATCTCGCCTATGATAGGTTCTTCATCGCTGCTGGCAATCGGCTTGCCTAAGGCTACATTTTTTGTCCCAACAGGAACCAGGAACGGCGGACGTGACTTGCCAATTGGTTTTTCAAGGTTAGGCACCCGTGTATCCTGCGGTGTTCCCACGAACATCGGCTTTGGCAGCTTTATATCGAGCGGCGCCAAACCCGCAGTCTCAGCAGCAGGAGCTTTCGATACTTTCGGCTCCGCTGTAGCTGAAGTATCAGGCGTTGTTTTTTTCAACTCTGTAGCACTTTCTTTAGTCTCTTGAGACTTCTGCTGAGCGACGCCCTCGGACTCAGGTTCCTGCGGAGATTTTTTGCAGGACTGAACAAGACACAAAGACACCACAAACAACACACAAACAGAAACTTTCACAATTGAACTAAAATCTTTCTTCATCATTTCCTTTTTTACCTCAAAAACCCAAATTCTTTACAACTGACTTGATTATTAATTGTCAGTAAACTACCGGATATCCGTTGAAACCAGAACCAGCAAAATATCCTATTTGTATGACGTTGTCAAGTTGCTTAAAAGTATATTTTTTTTCTTTTCTTTGGATAATATTTAGAACATTGTCCCGACAAGCACATGTGTAAGAAGCTTTCATTACTATAGTTAGCTTTGATCCTGGTTTTCTCAAAAAAGACAAAAAAAATACGGCAGGGACTCAGTATTTTCCCGAATCCCTGCCGTACTGAATCAACTTCTTCAAGCAAAAACTAAATTCACGGAGTTTTGCTTTTCACTCGCACTAAGCCTCTTGTGGTGCACTTTCAGCCGGAGTTGTGGCCATCTTGAGCACTTTTGATTCGAGCCCTGCTTTGGCAAGAACATAATACAGCACGGCACCCACAACGAAAGCCACCAATGGTGCAGCCGGAACGTTAGCAAGACCGACCAACGGTGCTATTCCAACAACAAAGCCAACCGCCCAGGAAATCCAGCCCGCAATGTTCCAACCGGCTCTCGGACCGGCCCACTTCTTGCCAGCCATAAGGTAATCGACCATCATGGCACCGCAAACAGGGCCGAATGATGCCCCGATTACTGTGAAGACAGCGCCAGCCTTGCCAGCCCAACCTGTTACCGCGAGAATGATACTGACAGCAGCACCAACCCCCACCGATATGAAGGGATTAATTTTCGGCAGCGTTGTCTTGAAGCTGTTGGCCGCAATGAAAGACGAGAAACAAGCCGGTGGAAAGGCCGCGATAGCCAAAAGCAGACCCATTGTCTTACCGGCCCCCGCAGAACCCATGAGATCTCCCATAAAACCAGGATCGGCAGGGTTCATAGCATACTTTCCGGTCGCGCCGAAAGCCCCTGCAGCAATCAGAATAGCAGCTCCTGCGGCAACGATAGTAGCCAGAGCAATTCCGATCAGACCACCCATCTGGACATCTTTTTCGTCTTTGTTGTTCATCCCGAAATCTACGCCGGCAGCTCCTGCTGTAGCAAAGAAACCAACGACAAACGTTATACTCAACGCGATAACACCGATGAAACTCAAACCAACGGTTGGACCACCCTCAACGGTACCAGCGGCAATCAGTGCATCAGTATCGAAATCGCCGATCCCACCCAAAGTCTTACCCAACATAATGATAAGGATCACTAAAGGAAACAAGGGAAGGAACGTGGCTATTTTAGCGACGTATTGGATACCTTTCAATCCCACGAACGCTGCAATCACTACCCACACTATAGCAATAACCTTCTGGGCCGCCACACCGCCGCCGAACATAGGTGCGAGGGCTTGTGACGAGAAGTAGGCATTCACACCGAGCCATCCGAATTGAAGTACGCCCATCATAAAACCCGGCATCAGGAAGCCTCCCTGCACGCCATACGTCGAGGTCCCCACAACGTAGAGCGGAAGACCCGTCTTCATACCAAGCAGACCCGGAACCATATAAAACAGATAGTGGCACAGAAGTGCTGCTACAATCAATCCGAGAAGCGCCACGCCGATACCTTGGCTCAGCACTCCGCCCGGCGCGCCGGCCCCACCGCCACTCGGCGCCTGGCTCCAAAACACGAACCAAAGGAAAATACCGGCATAAGTCGGTGCCGTGTTCTTGTACCAAGGCGCCCTGTTTCCCGCCGGATTCGGCTTGGCCATGCTTACGTAATCTGGCAGTGCTCCATTACTCATAATTTTTTCTCCTTACTAAACTACCTCGATTATTTTCCCCCGGCACCTCGCCGGACTTTCCGCAATATAACAGTTGCGCCTCGAAACCACCAGTTTTTTAATGAGCTTGCGGTAAATTTGTAAGCGGCGCGAAAGCAGCTAATCCGTCTTTGGGATTTGAATTCTCTTGCCGTCATTCATTGCCGATTCGTGGGCACAGATTCCCACCATAGTCCAGTTCGCCGCCGTTCCTGCATCAACCAAGGATTTCCGGTTTTCAACAATCGCACGAATAAACTCGTGAGTCAAGTGGGGATGAGAGCCGCCGTGGCCACTGCCCTGAATGAAGGACGTGTGCTCGTGTTCCTCGTCATAGACGCCGTGCCCCGTGAAGGGAGCTATCTCCTTTGGCAGCAAGTGTCCATAGTCGGGGACCTCTATTCTTTCGACGTCTTCATAGCCGGAATAAATGGCCGGCCCTTCCCCTGCCGTCTGCTCCCATTCGAACGACAACTCTGTGCCGTATACATCGAAACTCTCTCTGTACTGTCTGATTGTATTAAACAGGGATCTGGTTACCTCACAGGCAAGGTCTGAATCGGCCAGTTTGATAATGGCGGTTTCAGCCGCAAAAGGTGAATTGTACTTCTTGATATAATCTTCCTGAATCCGGCCCGAGCCGTGACAGACGACTGATTCGGCCCGTTTTTTCGCAAGGCATAATAGTGGACTTACGGCATGTGTTGCGTAGTGCATCGGCGGAAAACCGTACCAGTATTCCGGCCAACCGGGCAGGCCCATATTTTGCTGATGTGAACCCCTCAAGAACTGTATCTTGCCTAATTTGCCCGACTCGACAAGCTCTTTCGCATAGAGAAATTCGCGGCTATACACGGCTGTTTCCATCATCATATAGACCTTGCCGGATTCCTCTCTCGCCCGGAAAATTGCAAGACAGTCCTCCTGGGTAGTAGCCATTGGGACAGTGCAGGCTGTATGCTTGCCTGCCTTCAGGGACTCCAGTGACATCCAGGCATGATCGGCAATGGGTGAAACGACGTGGATAGCGTCAAGCTCTTCAATGCTCAAAAGGTCTTCAAAATTTGTAAAGCGTTTTTCGATACCAAACTGGTCGCCTATTTCATTAAGGTGCTCTTCTTTTCTCTGACAAATGGCGTAACACTCGGCATTGGGGTGTCTTTGATAAATGGGGATGAACTCGGCTCCAAATCCAAGTCCTACTACAGCTACCTTTACTTTCTCCATCTTTTGCTATTCTCCTTTCCGGCCCCTCTGGAAGAGCCAAGCTATGCATAAGAAAACTCGAGATATAAAATTAGAAACCTATCACAATGAATAAGGCTGCAATTTGAGTCAGGATATAAAATGGGTCACAAACATATTTTTCTGCGCCGGGGACCCTATAAGTATATCAAAGAATAGTCAATCTTGACATTATTGTTTTATTTTAGCAAGGATTAACAGGCAGGCATGTACAATCGCAAACAGCGAAAATACCATAGCAGTATAACGATGCACACCCAAAAGAAGTTCCTGCCAATGCGTTCCCAAAAGCGGGAACATGCTCAAAACAATCGACAAGATTAACGGCAAAGCCAAAATGACAAGCAGCCAAAAAACTATTTTCTGTCCGAGACAGGAACTCTCGCAATGCGCCTCTTCGTCGGCGCTTTTGACCAAAGTAACACGCTGAACAATACGTTCAAACCAAGGCCAATCGCCACGAGTGAAACGGCAATTGCGCGCCCACATGACGGCCAGAACAGCCAGGCAGATCGCGAAAACCGGTGCGAAAGTGGCATGGATCATCACCAGATAACCGGAAATGTGCTCACCCAAAATGAGCAGCGGATAAAAGCCGGTGACTGCCAATACTGCAAAGCAAAGCAGCGATAACAGATATACCAGCATCCTCAAAATGCTTATGGGGCTTCGTTTTCGTATCGAAATCGTTCGAGACATATCACTCACAAAATTTCAACAAGGGCTACTAATTTTCTCCGGCCAGCACCTTCACAACACAGGTCAGGGCCTTTAGAGCATATAACAATAAAACCAAAGTCAGAACTGCACATGAGCCAAGAGCAATAAACTTCATCCAGGGGCGAAACACAAATGAGAAAGCAAAAGCCCATGCATAGAATGGATCAATACCCTGGAACTCAATCATTTTTTTATCTTCTCGGGCCGTAACAATCGGAGAGTCAACTGTAACATCACCGAAGAAGAAAGGCGCATCTGTAGCGTGGCAGTCGGTACAGTAGCGAACGCCCAGCGCCTGGGCAGCAGGCCTGACATTATGGGCGATGGGCCACATATAAGGCTGGGCCGCCGAGTGATTATCCTGTTCGTACAGTTTGCCCGCATCATCGAGGCCGTAGAGTTTGCCTCCGCTAATATAAACGGCCTTGGACTCAACCGATTTCTGGAGTAATGTTAGTGCTTCATTGATGTGTTCATTAGTTAGGGCCGGCCAATCACCGGAACGCGGAAGTTGCAGTTCAGCCAGAGCCTTACCGACGATACCTCTCACTGTCTCAAAGGCAATTGGAGTAACAGCCTTGCCTTCCATACTGCCCCAGAAGGCGGGCCAGATGAGCTTATGAGGAGCAATTTTGCCATCGGGCTCTTTGGCAAAAACAGGTGAGTTAATATGTGGAAGAGCCTCAGGTGATTTGTTCACACCAATGGTTCCCAATCGGTGCGCCTGGGCAGTCTTGGTCAGAATTGTCTTTTCTTTCGGCCAGGGACCCGAGTGGCAGGCGGTACAAGTGAGTTTTTCAAAGTGAACCGGCGGGATACCCTGGTGTTCCGGTACTGGCGCACCTAAGCGACCAGCTACCGGTTCCGACGAAGATTTCTCTCCGAGGTGGCAGCCTTCGCACGTGGAAGTAACAGCCATCTCGTTCGTCGATACGGTCGATTCGCCTTCATAGCCGCGGTTGATATTGTGGTCGATGCCGTTACGGTGGCAATCAACACAACTCAAACCTGCCTTAAGGTGAATATCCTCATCCGACGACCACTTCTCCGTATCTTCTTTGTCCAAGTATAGATTGGAATGGCAGAAGTAGCATCGATTGTCGGGCACTTCCCGGAGTATGTCAAAGAAGACCTTGTTATCCTGGTCAAAAGCATCTTTTTTATAAGTGACGGTCGGTGGAATCTTCTTCTCCACAGGCTCCGGCATAAACGGATCGTATGTCTCCGGCATATCCTTGGCTGAACCGGCAACAGAAGCAAATTCACAAGTGGCAGCCGCAGCCCATCGGAAATTCTCACGGACCACCTGGAGGAAATATTGGCCCTGGTTATGGGCCGGAGCAGCATTGTGGCAACTGAGGCAGTTGATTTCGAGCTTGCCCGAGATGAACTCACGCATAATCTCACTATCGTCTTCGCTGCTTTTTTCTCCGACACCTCCGCCGGGCATATGTCGGCCAAAATACCTGGTGAACTCACGCGATGTCCAGCCGATTTGATCAGGTTTGAAGGTGCCCGGCCAGGAGCGATAAGAAAGAGGAATCTGCGTACCAGTCCGAGCATCCACAAATATCCAGGGGTGTCCCGGCCGACCAGGAGCAACATTTGGGTCAGTAGCGTTAAAGTGCAAGCCTTTGCTGATTATGCCATAGCCGTGACAGGACCCACAGGTCCAGTGAGTCGAAAATGGCAGAAGTGGATCATCACCGGGAGTAATCTGTCCACCCCTTTCGCCATCTTCATTTTCAGGAAATAAAGGGATAAGATGTATCGGATGTGCCCTGCTGCCGTCACTTTCATCGCCGAGAAGTTTCTGCTCAGTATCAGCAGCGGCAGCAGCAAGGCACATTACCAGTAAACACACAAAGCCTGTTAATATCAATCCTTTTCTCAATTTATGCTCAATCCTTTTCTTTCAATTCGTTAAAATTCATCGTAGAAAACGACTACCTTAAACGAAAGCTTATGCTCCAAAGTCTTCCGGCTTGAACTCCAGCTTCTTACCGGCGGCTACTGCTTCGTTGACTTTCAAAACAGTGACAGCCGTTTCGTATCCGATTTCAGCAGGGCAATTGAGTTTGGCTTTGCCGCGAATTGCGTCGAAGAAATTCTCAAGGTGCGGCTGATGATACGGCTTGCCTTCCATTGTTATCGGTATGTCATAACTGGGCGGTTTCGGTGACTCACGCACATCCAGCACAGCGTCACCGGCGGGTTTTTCCTCTTTTTTCTCGACCGGGGTGTTAATATAGCCCATTTTGATCCACTTTTCCCAGTTCTCCGCCGGAACCCATGCCTCACGGTATATACTGCCCCGTCCGGCAGCTTCAGATATTACCAGCGTACCTTCATCACCCATAAAAGTCTCAGAATATCCGTTGCTGCTATTGGTCGTTATCGTCTGATAAAACGCCCTGACAGTCCGGTCACCGAGCTCATACTCATAGATGGCCATAACGTTGTCATACCAGTCGTGCCCTTTCCAGTAATCGATGCCACCGCTGGCCATAACAGCTGTGGGATTTGCGCCGAGGAACCAGCTATAGATGTCAATCTGATGCGAGCCGAGGTCAACGATCGGCCCGCCTCCGAGCCCTTTATACCATCGCCAGTTTCTGAACTGCTGCATTGATTTGAAACCGTACTTTTCTAAGGTCGCCTGGTCAATGGCAGCATTTTTGGGCGAACCTAAATCTTCACACGCTGCCTTGCTGCGGTTCCACTGGCCATTTATGCAGGAGATTTTACCTAACATCTTTGCACCGCTGATTAGCTTCTCATAGGCGTGCCTATATCGCGGATTACTGCGGCGCTGATGGCCTATCTGTAACAGTTTGCCGGTCTGTTTCGCAGCCTCCACCATTTTCTTGGCACCTTCGAGGGTGTTTGACATCTCTTTTTCACAATAGACGTTGAGCCCGGCCTTGAGACAGGCAACAGCATGCTCAGAGTGCCAGAAGTCAGGTGTCGCGATTATGACCGCGTCAAGGTCTTTCTCTTTATCGAGCATTTCCTGGTAGTCCACATAGGTATTATGCTCGTGGCGATAGGCCTTGAGTGTGCGTGAAACACGTTTTTGATTCCATTCCGTCCAGATATCACAGACTGCCTTAAAACGTATGCCCGGAATCCCCCTGCAGGCATTCATCAGGACCTGCCCCTGGGCTCCGGCTCCGAGCAAGGCTACGTTTATATCATCCGATTTCCCGCCGCTGGTCTGTCCTAAAACCATTGGTGAAAATGCCAATCCTGCCCCTGCCGCTGCGGTTGAACGAAGGAAACTACGTCTATTTAGCTTCTTACTAATCTCTTGATAATTCATTTTCTTCCTATCATCTCCAAAAATTTAACACGGAAATTATCGCCAACTTTAATGTTGTCGCATAAAATAACATTACAATATATCACTGTCAAGCACGTACTTGACGTTTTTTCCGACCGTATTCTCAAAACTGTGTCAGTCTTGCCAGATGTTCATTACATCGAACTTTTCCGGCAAAAATAACGAGAATAAATAAGCTCTCTGGTTCTCTTTTGCACCAGTTGTTACTTTGCCAAAGGCTTCACGATGATATTGCGAAACGCCACAGGTCCATGGTTGCCCTGGAACATGAGCGGCCCGGTTGGTGCTTCTTTGCCAACCAGCGCGCTGCCCGTCGATCCTTTTTCCATTTTGATATTCTCGTGCAGTAACTGGCCGTTGAGCTCAATCTTGACGAACTCGGCGTCTTTGCCTGCAATTTTTTTCCCGCTCGCGTCGAATCTGGGGGCTTTAAAATCGATAATATACCTCTGCCACTGACCCGGTCTCTTGCAGGCATTGACGCGTGGTGGTGAAGCACCATAAATCGCACCCATATCACCAGCGCCCATCTTTACCCTTCCCCAGCTATCCAGTACCTGTATTTCGTATTCACCCATAGCGTAGATACCGGAATTGGAACCTTCGGGCACCATCAGTTGCAACTCGATACGGCAGTCGCCGAATTTCGCCTTGGAGTATATATCAATACTATCTTTGTGTTGACCGGCGAGATTGATCATTTCACCTTCGCCGCCTTTATTTACAAGCAATTTTGGATTTTCAGACGACACCCCGGCTGTACCAACTACCCATTTACTCTTTTGCTTGTCTTTGCCCTTGACCATCCAGTCTTTAAGATCCCTGCCATTGAAAAGGACGACAGCATCACCATACTTCGGCTCTAAATTTTTGATACGGATGTCCTTGAACTCCACGATCATTGGCGGGCCTGCATGAATCTGCAGTGCAAGCAGACCTTCCCTCGCGGCACCTTTGCGGTCCTCGGGGTCGTTGGGACTGGTCAACCTGTCGTTATCGATCAGCTCAATCGTCTGGTAGCCATTGAGATAGTGTATCAGGTGGTTGCCCTGGGCGATGATGTGGTATTCGTTCCAGTCTTTGTCTTTGTAATAGCCGGCCTGGATAAGCTCATTGACATCCGAGACATTGCCGATGACGTTTTTATTGCTATCCTTATCGACGACCATAAATTCCCCGACTCTTGCGAGCCATCCCCGACCTTTCTCATGGTAGAGGAAGCCGACCTTGCCCGGTGCATTCTGAACCTCGGCCTGATAGCCGCTGGCGACCCACTTGTCGATTTCCTTGCTGCGATACTGGATGCCGGAGTTGCCATTCTGGATACGGAACTTGATTTTCAGTTCAAAGTCCTTGAGTTGGCCGCCTCGCCAGAAAAGGAATGTATTGCCACGGGCGGGATTTTCAATAGTGGTCTGCCCTCTTATGGCACCATCGGCCACCGACCAGAGTCGAAGATCACCGTCCCAGCCGGTAAGGTCTTTTCCGTTGAACAATGAGACCCACTCCCGGGATGAATCTGAATCGCCTGCGAGTGCAGGCTGCTGGCAGCCGATCATAAACGTCCCAAACAAATTGATTGCCAATATCGTGATGACGAGAACTTCTGCGCTGCCGACGATGAATTTGTTGCTCTTGTTCTTCATAAGTATGTACCTCATTACAATTAGCCTCAGTCAAATGATTTAATCTTAAGATTCTTGAACCAGATGGGATTCCCGTGATATTGGAAGCCAAGGTGTCCTTCACGTGACATATCCTTGTAGGCGTAGCGGAACTTGTTCTTGGTTCCCGGGGGATCGGGATTCTTGCCGGCTTCGGTCCAGCGATCCAGGTCCATATCGATTATGTCTTGGCCATTGAGATTTATATAAATCTTATTGTCCAGACATGTGATTATGTAGTGGTTCCACTCTCCGGGCTTTTTATCGGCCTTCTTTGACGGCGAGAGGCAGTCGTAAACAGCACCGCACTGGCCGTGTTTGGTTCCGTCAGTAGTGGCGTGAATCTGGACCTCGATGGCCGTGTGGATCCATTTCTCTATATCGCCGGTGCGGATAAAGACACCACTATTGCCTCCTTCGGGGACTTTGAAATCGAGTTCGAGGATAAAGTTGCCATAGCGTTCTTTGGTCCATATGTCAAGACCGCGGCCGCTAACATCCGATGCGGGTGAAAGGACGCCATCCGCATTAAAAGCCCAGGAGTTGGGCTTCATTACAGCATTCGACAGATCTTTCTTAAAGACTTCCTTATACTCGACATCACTTAGTTCGGCTGCGACCTTCCTAAAGAACGCCACGCACCCTGCAATCTCCGGCATCGAGTTGAGCCAATTGTACTCATACTCAATCGAGAAAACGCCCTTGAAATTCTGACGATCGAGTTCGGTTAATATCTCTTTAAAATTGCCTGCTCCCGTGCCCCATATCACATCGTGTGCCTTACGATTGCCAAACTCGTTCAAATCCTTAGTATGCAGGCTGATAATGCGACCTTTAAGCTTTTTAATCGCTTCGAGCGGATTCACGCCCGAACGCATCCAGTGCCCGGTATCAGCGCAGGCACCGATTCGCTTGCTGCGTCCCTGGCAGACTTTAAGCACGGTATCGGGATTCCAGTAACGCGAGGGCTCGGGATGATTGTGGATGACGACGTTAATCTTGTATTCCTCACACAACTTATCGATGAGGTCGAATGCTTCCTCCGGCGGCTCTGAGACAATGCTTTCGATGCCCATCTCCCGAGCAAAATCAAAGACTTTTCGGCATTTTGCCTCATCGTTCGGCAACGGCACCACGCCGTAGTTCGTCAGCTTGACCCCGACCTGTCGCAGCTTCTGAAGCATCAGTTTCTTGTCCTCGGAAGACATGTCGTGATTGGTCTTGACATCAGGTTTTTCCTTGCTCAGCGTCTGGCCCGGATAAACTTCAATATAGCCCATGTAAAGCGCTTTAGTCTTGTCGACCGCCTCAAAGAAAGTGAATTCCTTGAAGCTATACGCCTGCATGCCCAGTCTCCAGTTTTCCTCGGTCGCCGCATCGGCTTTCGGTAAGCAACATATACACAAAGCAAACGCCAGCACACCCACAGTTCGTTTCATTCTCTTGTCCATTTCTGTTTCTCCTACTAATTAAGACGTTGTTAATACCAAAAATAATATAATTATAATGTCCAACCATCCCGATATTTGCGTCTGAGGTGCTTATTCGCCTCGGGCAGATTGGTAACTTTAAGGTTCGGGCCGTCCCAGGACAATTTCTCGCCGGCAAGGGCTGAAACATTGCCGAAAAGAATGGTCTCGCTCAGCGGGCCGGAGTAGTCGAAGTTGGCCGACGGTTTCGGACCGCCTTTACAGGCATTAATCCATTCCTGGTAATGATTTACCCCCCTGCCGAGAAACGGCTCGGGCATCTTGAAACCTTTCATTTTCGATTCGGGAATCAGGCGTGGATTGCCCATGTGCGGGGCGAGTAAAGTGCCTTTTTCGCCGTAATACAGCCCGCCCTGTCCGGGCAGTTTGCGTTCGGGCTCAAGCCCCTGCGGCCTTGGGGGCCTGTTGGCGCCGTCATACCAGGTAACAGTTACCGGCGGCAGCTCGCCGCGTGCAGGAAATTCCCACTTAACGACCGTCGCCGTCGGATAAGTTTCGTCGTTAAATTCGCCCGGCGCGGCCTCCACGGTCGTGGGGTAACCCAAATCCAGGGCCCACCACACAGGATCGATGATGTGACAGCCCATATCCCCTAACGTGCCGGTTCCGAAATCCCACCAGCGGCGCCAGTTGCCGGGCAGATAAGTCGAATGGTAAGGCCGCCACGGCGCCGGGCCAAGCCATAAGTCCCAGTCAAGCGTCTCGGGCACAGGCTCGGACTCGGCCGGTCTGGTTCCGCCGCCCCAGTTCTTGTGACTGAATATATCCACCTTCCGTACCTGGCCGATCAGCCCCGACTTAATAATTTCCACTACACGCTTGACGGCCTCTTCGGCATGAATCTGGATGCCCATCTGCGTCATCACTCTGTACTTGCGGGCGGCCTCGGTAAGCCGGCGGACTTCATAGATATCGTGCGCCAGCGGCTTCTGGCAATAAACGTGCTTGCCCATCCTGATGGCGGCCATTGCTGCGACGGCGTGTATATTATCCGGCGTCGATACCGTGACCGCATCGATGTTGTTGCCTTCCTTATCCAGCATTTTGCGGAAATCGCGGTATTTCTTCACGGTGGGATAACGCTCGAATGTACCGGCCGCACGTTTGAAGTCCACATCGCACAGCGCAATGATATTTTCCGTGCTGACCTGGCCGACATCGCTGGCCCCCATGCCGCCGACGCCGATACAGGCAATGTTGAGTTTTTCACTTGGCGAAATTCGACCACGTCCCCCAAGCACATGGCGGGGAACAATCGTAAACGCTGCCACGGTCGCCGCACTACTTATAAAATCACGACGAGTTATTTTTTGCTTTTCCACACCTGACTTCCTTAAACTTCTGAGCTTTCTTGTGAACTATAGACTCCAGCCCTGCCGATATTCGCAACGGAGGAATTCGTTAGCCTCGGGCAGGTTTGTAATCTTCAAATTAGCGCTGTCCCAAAGCAGCTTGAGGCGTGTCAGCTTCTCCTTAATCGCCGGTCGCAGGGCGACATTGCCAAGCAAAACGGCCTCGGCTAGCGGGCCTGCATGGTCGAAATTGGAACCGGCCGGCTTGCCGCCCTTGCAGGCGTCGATCCATTCCTGATGGTGGCCCGGCGAGCGATCGAGCACTTGCGGCGGCTTGCCGAATTCTTTTCTCCTGGATTCCGGTATTATCAGGTATCCGAACATTTTTCCTCTATCGCCGACGAACAGCGTGCCGTTCGTACCGAATTGCTGGCCGTCGTCCAATTCATCAGGACGCGGCGGCCTCATCCCGCCATCATACCAGTGTAGCTTGACCGCCGGCATGTCGCCGCGAGGGCCGAACTGGTAGGTCACGCGTGACGCAACCGGGTATGTTTCATTGTTGACCAGTGTGCAGGAGGCCTCGACGCTTAAGGGGACCTTCAGCTTGAGAGCACGCCAGATCGGATCAATACTGTGGCATCCGATATCACCAAGAGCGCCGGTTCCGAAATCCCACCAGCCTCGCCACTTAAATGGAACGTAAGACGGATGATAGGGCCTCTCCGGCGCCGGACCGAGCCAGAGGTCCCAGTCCAGCGTATCAGGCGGCGACGGTGTATCCTCGGGGCGTCCTACTCCCTGAGGCCAATATACGTCCGAAAGACCGCGCAAAGGCCTGTCAGTCCAGACGTGCACCTCACGAACCGGCCCGATCGCTCCGCCCCAGATATACTCGCACAAAAGACGGGTTTCCTCGGAGGCCTGGCCCTGATTGCCCATCTGGGTAGCCACCTTGTGCTCGCGGGCGGCCTCGGCCACCATTCGCGCCTCATAAACCGAATGAGTCAGTGGCTTTTCACAATAGACGTGCTTGCCTCTTTTGATGGCAGCTATACTCGCAACGGCATGGACATGGTCCGGTGTGGCAACCACTACCGCATCGATGTTCTTATCCTCCTCGTCGAGCATACGGCGGAAATCTTTGTATTTTTTAGCATTGGGGTAGCGTTTGAATGTCCCGCCTGCTCGCTTCCAGTCCACATCGCACAATGCTACAATGTTCTCACTGCTTAACGCGGTAATATCACTACTTCCACGGCCGCCCACTCCTACACCCGCTATATTCAGCTTCTCGCTCGGAGGGACATGACGGGGACCTCCGAGAACATGTCGCGGAACAATCGTGAAGGCTGCTGCTGCCGCCGCCGCACTCACAAAATCACGCCGTGATATCTTTATATGTTTCTCTTCGTTCGGCTTCTTCTTGTCTTTCATAAAAATATTCCTCTTGTATCTTTTTATTTGCCGCTAATCGCTCGGAAAGCTGGGGAGTAGTTCAATGACCGGTGAAGCAAAACTACAGGGTCCAGGCCTCGCGATATTTACTGCTTATATAATTGTTCGCCTCAGGTAAATTCGTAATCTTCATACTCGGGCCGTCGTAATACAATTTAAGACCCTTCTCGTACAACTGCTGGCCCATGCGCAAGGCAACATTGCCCAACAATACCATCTCGGTCAGCGGCCCTGCGAGGTCGAAATTGGAGCCGGCCGGTTCGCCTCCCTTGCAGGCGTTAATCCATTCTTTATGATGCCCGGGTGAGCGGGGCAGGACTCTCGGCGGCCTGCCGTAATCCTTGCTCATCGATTCAGGCAGCAGCCTGTGGCTTAACATCTTGCCCTTCTCGCCGACAAATAAATTGTCATCGGCGTTGCCGAAACGCAGCCCGTTCTCAAGCTCTTGCGGCCGGGCTGGCATCAACCCGCCGTCGTACCAGGTCAGCTTGACCGCCGGCATCCCCTCGCGAGCAGGAAAATCATAACGAACGATCGATGCCAGAGGCGCAGTCTCGGAATTTATGCCGCTGGAGCAAGCTTCGACGCTCGTCGGGTATCCAAGCTTCAAGGCCCTGAAAATCGAAACGAGCTGATGGCAGCCGATATCGCCAAGAACGCCCGTTCCGAAATCCCACCAGCCGCGCCACTTGAACGGCAGATAACAGGGATGATACGGACGCTCCGGCGCAGGACCAAGCCACAAGTCCCAATCCAGCGTCCCCGGCACAGGCGGGGTTTCTTTGGGTCGGTCAATCCCGCGAGGTGAGATTGGCCTGTTGCACCAGGAGTGGACCTCACGAACCGGCCCGATCGCACCATCCCAGATAAATTCGCATACCAGGCGCGTCCCTTCAGACGCCTGACCCTGGTTGCCCAATTGGGTAGCTACCTTTGCCTCTCTGGCGGCTTCGGTAACCCTGCGAACCTCATAAATTGAATGGGCCAGCGGCTTTTCGCAATACACGTGCTTGCCCATTTTTATCGCTGCCATCGTAACGACGGCATGTGTGTGGTCGGGCGTGGCAACGATCACTGCATCGATGTTCTTTTCTTTATCCAGCATCCTGCGGAAATCGCGGTACTTACCGGCATTAGGGTAGCGCTTGAACGTACCCGCAGCATACTTGTCATCCACATCACACAGAGCGACGATATTTTCGCTGCCGACCTCGTTGAGGTCGCCCGCTCCCCGTCCCCCCACTCCGACGCCGGCTATATTGAGTTTCTCACTCGGCGGGACATGGCGGGGACCGCCCAGAACGTGCCGGGGAACAATCGTAAAGGCCGTAGCCGCTGCCACATTCATAAAATCACGTCGCGATATCGTTAGCGTCTGTTTTCGATCCAGCTTTACACTGTCTTTCATGACAGCATCCTTTTTTTACTCTATAACCTGGTGCTCTCCGCTCATAAAATTCGGTGAGCAGCTAATAAGCGAAAACTACAAGGTCCAGCCTGCACGGTAGAATTTAGTGATGTAATTGTCCGCCTCAGGAGCGTTGGTTGCCCTCATTTTTTCGGCGTCCCATTCAATTCTCTTACCCAGCCGCACTGCCAGGTTACCAACCAACAGTGCTTCGGTAAACGGGCCGGCGTACCAGAAGCCGGACTTGGCATCCTGTGGTTTCCCGTCCTTGCAGGCCTGTATCCACTCCTCGTGATGGCCAACGGAGCGTTTCAGCATTTCCGGTGGACGTCCGTATTCCTTCATCCTGGATTCGGGGATTAGTCTCGGTGCGCCGGCGTGGCTGGGCCCGAGAAGCTTGCCCTTATCCCCAATGAACAGAATACCGTTGCTGCCCATTTGACGTCCTTCTTCAAGCTCAGCCGGACGAGGAGGCAACTTACCACCATCATACCATACGAGTTTAACAGGAGGTTGCTTGCCCCTGGCCGGGAAGTAATATGTGATGATCGACCATTGAGGGAAAGTCTCATTATTGACAGGGCTTGACTCAGCTTCGGTGGCGATTGGTGCCCCAAGGTCCAAACAGAAAAAGGCCGGGTCAGCATTGTGCACGGCCATATCACCTAAAGCGCCGCAGCCGAAATCAAACCATCCACGCCAGTTGAACGGACAATAGGCCCCAATTCCCTTTTTCGTTGGAAACGTGGCATAGTCTCGCCAGGGCGCCGGGCCCAGCCACAGGTTCCAGTCCAGCGTCTCCGGCACAGGTGAGGATTCTTTGGGCCTTTCAATACCCTGCGGCCACCAGGCACGATCCGCAGTACCGGCCCGATCACTCCAAACATGCACCTCATGGACCTTGCCGATTGCCCCATCATGAATGAACTCATAAGTCAGCCGGAGGCCCTCACCACCGTGGCCCTGGTTGCCCATCTGGGTAACGACACCGGTTTCGCGGGCTACCCTTGCCATTTCGCGGGCCTCTAAGATTGTGTGCGCCATCGGCTTTTCACAATACACATGTTTGCCCATCTTCATCGCCCTTATCGCAGCGGGGGCATGTATGTGGTCCGGCGCACCAATGACCACCGCGTCGATGTTTTTATTTTCTTTGTCCAGCATCTTGCGGAAATCACGGTAAATCCTGGCGTTTGGATACCTCTTTAAAGTACCTTCGGCCTTGTTCATATCCACGTCGCACAAGGCCACGATATTCTCGCTCTCGACAGCCTTTAGATCGCTGGCGCCCCTGCCACCGACGCCTATGCCGGCTATATTGAGCTTCTCGCTCGGGGCCTTCCCGCCGGGCCCACCAAGCACGTGCCGAGGCACAATCGTGAACGCCATCGCCGCTGCCGCGGCGCCGCCCATGAAATCACGGCGAGATATTTTCTCGGCCTTTTGTGTTGCAATTATCTGATATTTCATAATAACGTTCCCAATTTTCTAACAGTCTTTTTGTTTCTATCCGGTACAAAAATGCTTCATACACTCAGGCGCCAAGACAATTATAAGTTCCATCCCTCACGATATGAACGGTGTAAATAAGCATTAGCTTCTGGGCTATTTGTAACCATCATTTTTGGACCATCCCAATACAACTTTTTGCCTGCACGCAGGGCTACATTGCCCAACAAAACAACTTCCGTCAGAAGTGATGCAAATTCAAAATTAGACCCGGCTGGCTTTCCTCCCTTACAGGCCTCGACCCACTCTTTGTGGTGACCTATAGACCTTGGAAGTGTTTTAGGAGGTTTTTTATATGCCCCCATCTTCGACTCAGGGATGATCCGAGGGGCACCGCTGTATTCATCGCTTATGATTTTGCCCTTGTCGCCTATAAATATAGTACCGCTTTCGGGCATTCTTCTGCCGGTTTCCAGCTCCTCAGGCCGGTCCGGCAATCTCCCGCCGTCATACCAGGTCAGCTTGACCGGCGGCATATCACCCCGCGCAGGAAACTCATAATAGACCGTGGAGGCGGCGGGATAGGAATCGTGATTAAAAGCCGTGCATTCAGCCTTCACACTTGTCGGGTGTCCGAGCTTCAAAGCCCGGAAAACGGAATCCAGAACATGACAGCCCATATCGCCCAGGGACCCCGTACCGAAATCACACCATCCTCGCCATCTGAATGGCAAATAGATAGGATGATACGGCCGATATGGCGCTAAACCCAACCACATGTCCCAGTTCAGCGTCTTTGGAACCTCTGGGGTCTCTTTGGGACGCTCGACACCCTGGGGCCAGCGGCCGCCGGGCCTGTCGGTCCAGGCATATATCTGCCGTATCGGGCCGATTGCACCATCCCAAATCCACTCACACATCAGGCGAGTTCCTTCCGAGGCCTGTCCTTGATTTCCCATTTGTGTGGCGACTTTGTATTTACGGGCCGCCTCGCCGAGCTTTCGCGATTCTTGTACAGTATTGGTCAGGGGCTTTTCGCAATAAACATGTTTGCCCATTTTGATTGCTGCCATCGAGGCAGCCGCGTGGACATGATCCGGCGTCGCTACCAGAACCGCATCGATATCTTTCCGTTCTTGCAGCATTTGACGGAAATCTATGTAGGTATCGACCCCTTTGTATTTGCCGGAGGGTTTTTCCTTGGCGTAGAATTCCTCTGCAATCTGACGGGCAGGCTCACGACCGCCCGAGCCCCCAAAATAAAACTCGCTATAGTCACTGACCTCGTTGACATCACAGACAGCGATAACCTTAATCTCGGGAAAACTTAGCAGCCTTTTTAAGTTGACGATGCCCTGGCCGCCTGTGCCAATAAATGCCAGATTTATTCTTTCACTTGGAGGCGTGTTGGCAGGCCCACCCAAAACGTACCGGGGGACAATTGTAAATGTAGCCACAGAAGCTGCCACACTACCAACAAAATCTCGCCGGGATATTTTCCTTTCCCTTTGTTTTGAGGTTTTTTTCTGAGCTTTCATATCGACACTCCCGAATAAATAATTGCCAATTCAAAATTTATAAAATCATATTGATAACAATTAATTTAAACCGTCATACCCATAACCACCCGAAAACGGGCACGACAAGCTATAATTCAACCAGCCAGATATTACGGAACTGCACAGAATTGCCGTGGTCCTGCAGATATAACCCGCCGGGCTCGGTTACATTACTATCAAGAGCCCCGCCGGTCGGCTTGGGAATTTTTATTTCGTCATGTATCGTAACACCATTGTGGACTACTGTTACAACTGCGTCTTTTTTAACTTCACCGTCGAGACGTGGGGCACGGAAGGTAATATCATAAGTTTGCCACCGCATCGGCGGCGCGCACATATTCACAAGCGGAGGCCCGACCTTATAGATTCCGCCGCATTCATTGTCCTTGCACTCGAGAGTATAGCTGTCAAGTATCTGCACTTCATACCGACCCTGCAGGTACACCCCGCTGTTGCCGCGTGCCTGGCCACGTTTTTCGGGCATAAATGGCGTGCGAAATTCCAGATGCAGTTTGAAATCGGTAAATTTCTTCTTTGTTACAATTGAGCAAGTACGAGGTTTAACTTCCATCGCTCGGCCTTTGAGCAGTTTCCATTGCACCGAATCGTAACTCGGTTTTTTCTTTGAAGGTGTATTCTTCCAATGGTTGAAGTTTGTTCCGTCGAACAGCACAATTGCATCTACCGGAGGCTTTTCCCCCAACGTGGGCGATAGCCGAATCACCCTTTCAAGGATGAAACTGCCACTCTCATACTGCCCTTCAAAAGTCCCTGTTAGCTTTTCACCTTCAATGACCGCCTTGGCCTCGAAGTCGGTATCTCCGGCTCTTCCAGGTCCTGCGAACCGGACCTTTTTACCTTCGCGCCGGCCTTCCAGCACCGCTATAGGCTCTTGGCGCATATCAAAGGCCCTAAAAAAAATGACTCTGTACTCATCATTACCTAAAGCTATCACCTGTGCTACCAACGACCCCGAATCACTTCCATCATCCAGTTTCCAACTCCCCTGCCAGTCCCCCATAAAAGGGTCGGCATCAGCAATTGCTTTTTTCGCCTCCACGACCGGATCACCTCCCTGCAAAGCCGTACACGAAGATAATACTAAAGGCAAAATGAACAGCGAAACAAAGGCAATTATTTTATAGCCGTCCACAAAACGATAACTGGTGTAATTCTTTCTTCCTTCTGAAACCACAACTTTTCTCCTATATAAATGACGGTAGCTAAGCATTAGCTTTAGTTCGTAGTTAATTTCCTTTTTCGTTTATTTCTCCACCGGGACCTTTACTGTCTCAATCTGGTTTATCAGTTCTTTCGCCTGCTGAGACAGTGAATCATTTTTTGAAGTCTGGACAATCTTATTCAGCAACTCCTTAGTCTGTTGAGGGAAATCTTTGTTAATATCAGCAGCGATTTTCACCACGGCAAATTCCGCCTCCCTGAATAAGGTCTCATCGTCAAGGTATTCTGCCGCCATCTGTAGTGCATTTAGAGATTTAGTATTAGCCAGCCCTGAAAGCACTTTTCTCTTTTCACCTGCATCCGGTGCCAGTTTCATTGCTGCCTTGTACATCTGAATTGTTTCTTTGGCAGGCCGCTTACTCTCCAACCCAAGCAGGCGTACAAATCCCCGCAGTGCAAGAATCCGGTGTACCTTGTTCTCGGAGCTTTGCGCTACATTCAGCAAATCAGCCAGAGGCTCCGGAGAAGGCCAGTCGGCAAGCGCCCGAACAGCCGCGGTCTGCACCTCGGCGTTTTCTTCCTTCAGGGCAGCAGTAAGAACCGGCAAAGCGCTGTTGTCGCCTATCCTGCCGAGAACGCTTAGCAGAGAACATCGGCCTGGAGTCTTTTTAACCGAATCCAAAACAGCAAGTACGGCTTCGGCCTGACGGTTTTTGTCCTCGACCTTGCGAGCGACGGCAGCCACGGTCTTCTGAGCTTCATTGCTCTCGGATGAGCTTTGTACGTTTATCAAGAGCTCGACCAGCGCCGGCAAATGCGGCGGGCCGGCAATGACCTTTAAGACCCTGAACGATTCGATCCTAACTTTGCGGTCCGAATCCTTCGCCGTTTCCAACAAAGTATCAACACCTGAAATTATATTACGCTCGCCTACACCGATAATAAGCTCGATCTTGGGTCCGGCCTGAGCTTCCGATATGCCCCCCAAAATCGTCTGGTCAACCTTTGAACCCCGCAAACGATAAAGGCTGTCGCGGGCGGCTTTCTGCTCTTCGTCCGTAGCGGTTGCTGCCGCCCCTGCCAACAAATTAACGCTCGAATCATCGCCGAGTTGGCCTAATGCCCTCAAAGCCGCAATCCGAACGAACTGGTCCCTGGATTTTACAGCAGTGACAACAGCCGGCAAGGCAGCAACGTCACCGCGGTCACCGAGAGCAGACAGAAGCTGCACCTGACCGGCAGGCGAAAGATTAGGCAGTTCCACGGCCAGGGCTTTTGTTGCCTCGGTCCCGGGCATATCTTTAACCATCGCTATGGCCACGGCCTGCATTTCCTGGTCACCGCCTCTTAGAATATCGAGAACGATTGTAATGGCATCGTCCTGCGACTGCTCGGAAGCACCCACGCAAACAGCATAAGAACAAATAAACAAAACAGCCAATAAATTACAAATGGCGCCCTTGATTTTCATTGTCACCCTTACTATTTCGTGGCGTTAATCATACCTTTCAGTGCCGCGGTACGAATCGGCTTGGGCAGGTTTGCTTCCTTAAGCTCCTTATAGATTGCTAAAGCCTTGGTTTTTTCGCCCTGGGCTGCAAGCTCGTCGGCGCACTTCAAATAAGCATCCAAAACCAGCATTTGCAATTTGCCGCTTGTTTTGTCCTTTGCTGCCGCAAGTGCCTCTGTGGCCGCAGAATCAGCGATCTGGCCAAGAGCAGCGGCGGCGGCAGAAGCAATCTCCTGATCAGGTCCGACAACAAGTCGGCTTAAAGAGCGAACAGCCTTCTTGTCACCACGCTGGCCCATCGAGTTGATTACGCCAATTTTTGCCTTACCCTTTGCCTGCCTAAGAGACTTTCGCAAGACATCATCCACTGCCGAACCGGGTATCCGCTCCAGGGCATATCTTGCCATATCCGAGGTCTCCTCATCGGTCAGCATCTTCCCTAAGGTGGGTACGGATTGCTCGGTGCCGATAATACTCAATTCTCTGCAGACGAACTGCTTGCCGGCCCGTGTCGCATCCGTGTTGAGCACACCCAGCAGGGCCTTCTCAATATCCTTTAACTGGGTATCTGAGCCGTGTGCTTTACGCACAATATCGCTAACTTCGGTCAGAGCCAAACGGCTTTGGCCCCAATCATACGTCTTTACATTTTTCAATAATTCCTGTAATTCTGCCATTTCTGATCCCTTTCCTGAACTGACGATAGGTTTTGGTTTTGTGTCAACTTTATAGTCGCCAAATGCGAATTGTATTCCGTCGAGATAGTGCTGCAAGATCACCGGATTCCAGAGGAGATGATCGTTGTGCCCCAGCGAGCAGTAGAATATACGTCCTTTTCCCCAGGTCTTGATCCAACCGGTGCTGGTATCCGCATCCGTCGGTTTGGACGCCTTGTCTTTTGTCGTCCGATCACTCATATCCAGGCTCATCAAGACGAGCTGCTTATCTCTTGAATAAAGCGGAGGCTCGGTTCTGTAAATCTCGTCGTTGACCTTGAAGCCTTTTCCCTTGAACGCAGCCATTAACGGATGGTCCGGCTCATCAATCTTGATTGCCCAAGTCCCGCCGCCTCCCCAGGGATGACCTGTGAACCTGCCGCCCATCATTTCCTGTGCCTGAGGCCACTGGTTGAAGTTGTCGGTCGCGGCGTGAATCCCGACAATGCCCTTTCCACCTCTGACGAAGTCCATCAGACTCTTGCAGAGCTCGGGCGTCTTCTCCGGATTGAATTTGAGACCGGTTGTGTTGTTGAAACAGACCGCATCAAACTGCTTGAGCTTCTCCGGCCTGAATATGGACATATCGTTGGTTATAAAGGTCTCGTACGCCCCGGTCGTCTCGCCCATCTGTTCGAGCGCCTTGTTCACCAGGGGGATTGATTTATGGAAGAAATCTTCGCACAGCCAGAAAACCAGCAGTTTTCGCGGCTCGGCCGGTTTAACAGTCGCCTTCTTCGGCACGGCGCTGTCTATCTTCTGCACTTCTTCGGCCGTCAAGTCGCGCAGCTTTGCCGGCGAGGCCGCCTGTAAAGAGCTTGTAAGTACCGACAAACACCAGAGGCCAAGCAAAGCAGCGCCGATAAATTTTGACCTCTTACTCATTTTTGCTCCTTTCTTTCTCAAAACCATTTCAATAATCAACAATCTATTTCACAAGTGCCAGGGGCTGCGCATCGGCCGGGAGAGCAACCTGTTGGCCTGTTCATCGTTGAGGAAGATTTCTTTCTCAGGATCCCAGTGCAGCTTTCGCTCGGTCAGCATCGCAATCTCACCGAGCAGTCCGACGCTGATTGACCGGTGACCAACCTCTGCTGGCGCAATCGGTTCTTTACGGCTCTTGATGCAGTCCAGAAAATTCTGTTTGTGGTCCTGGCTTTCGTACAATTTGATTTCGTCGGGACCAATAACCTCTTTCAGAACGCTCGGGGGATTGGCCTCAAGTTTTCCACGCTTGACATATATCCACTTTCCCGATTCCCCATACCACTTTGCACCTTGTTCAAGCTGCTTGTTATTTGCTACAACCATCGTCAGGCCATTGGCGTATTTGCAGGTGAATTTATACTCATACGGAACATCGTAGAGCCCCTCACGGGGATAGACGCCTCTACCCTCGATCTCGACAGGTCCGGTGCGCTCCAGGCCCAGGCCCCAGTGGGCGATATCGATATGATGGCCGGCCCAGTCGGTGAGCTGCCCCCCGGAGTAGTCCATAATCCACCGCCATTGGTAGTGGCAACCGCCCCGGCCAAAATCACAGTACGGCCTCCAGGGCGCCGGACCCAGCCACATATTCCAGTCCAGACCCTCGGGAATGGGCAACATTTTTGCGGGCCCATGGGTCCCGCCGGTCGGCAGGCCGACCTCGACTTTGTTTATCTTGCCTATGCGCCCGTTGCGAACAAGCTCGCAGGCATGGTGGAAGGTCGAGTTTGACCGCTGCTGGCTGCCTGTCTGCCAGATCCTCCCGTAGCGCTCGACCGCATCACAAATAGCCCGGCCTTCACGAATCGTCCGCGCCAGGGGCTTTTGGGCGTGAATGTCCAGACCGGCTCTGGCGGCGGCAACGGCAGGAATGGAATGCCACTGGTCCGGCACCGCCAGCTGGACGGCATCAAGATCGCCGCGCCCTATCAGATCACGGAAATCCAGGTACGTTTTGCAGTCACTATTGCCGTATTTCTCGTCCACCAGCTTCTTGGCCCCGTCGCGATGAGCCATGTCAACATCACAAACGGCTACCATCTGAACCTCTTTTTTGCCTAAGAAGCCTCGCAAGTCACCTGTGCCCTGGGAGCCCACACCTATTGCGCCCATCACAATTCGATTGCTTGGGGCGACGCTGCCGTCTTTACCCAATGCTGACGAAAAAACAATATACGGAAATACAATTGCGCCGGCAGTCATACCAGTTGCGTTCTTTAGGAACTGCCGCCGATCGATATTTTTATTTTGTGACACTTCTCCATCTCCTTTCCGGACAAATGTTTACAGATGCCACGGGCTGCGCATTGCGCATGAAAGTAAACGGTTGGCTCCGCTGTCGCCAAGAAAGACTTCACGCTCAGGGTCCCACTTCAGCGGTCGTCCAAGCTTATAGGCCATATTACCCAAATGACAAACGCTCACCGAACGGCAGCCGGTTTCTATGTCGCAAATCGGTCTGCTGCGTTTGCGGATAGCATCCAGCCAATCGGTGTAATGATTCCTGCTTTCGTACAGGTGTATTTCATTGGGGCCGATTTGCTGATTCTTCAGCTCCTCGGGCACGGTGCGCAGATGGCCGCGATTGGTCTCAACCTCCCCCTTGGTGCCGGTGAATAAAACGCCATTGGCCTTGTCTCGCGTCATAGTAACACCGTTGGCATATTTATAGGTAAGCACTTCGTAATCCCTGCTGTCGGGCGGGATGATTTCAACCGGGCCGCTCTGGTCCATACCCAAAGCCCACTGGGCGATATCGAAGTGGTGTGCACCCCAGTCGGTCATGCCGCCGCCGCCGAAGCTACTGTGATAGCGCCAATGCGGAAAGCCGTCCCAGCTAAGATTCGGGGACAGTTCCGAGTTATACGGCCTCCACAGCGCAGGGCCGAGCCACATATCCCAGTCGAGATAATCCGGTACCGGCTCTTCCGCCAGCGGATTATCATCAGGCGGCCCACTAACATTAACGGTCACGTGCTTGAGCTGGCCGATGTAGCCGTTGCGGACCAGTTCGCAGCCTAAACGGAAGTGCCAGTCCGAGCGCTGCATACTGCCGGTCTGGAAGACCCGCCCGTAGCGCCTGACCGCATTAACCATGGCCCTGGCCTCGACAATGGTCTGCGAAAGGGGCTTTTCGCAATAGATGTCCTTACCGGCCTTGGCCGACTCGATAACTATGATCGCATGCCAGTGGTCCGGCGTGGCAATCACCACGGCGTCTATGTCGTCTCTGGCAAGCAGGTCTCTAAAGTCACCATAAATGTCGCAGCCTTTATATGTGCCGCCACTTTTATCGGCATAGTGGTCTTCGACAATCTTCTTGCCCCGTTCAAGCTTGAGCCGGTCCACATCGCAGGCGGCGACAACGTGAGTGCCGGGCGAACTCAGAAAAGACTTCATCAGGTGCTTGCTCTGCTTGCCCGTACCTATAAATCCCAACGTAATCCGATCACTCGGCGCAGCATCGCCGGCTTTGCCTAATGCGGAGGCAGGAACAATATAAGGAAAACCTATAGCTGCCGCTGTAGTACCTGCCGCTCTTTTGATAAACTGACGCCGACTAATATCTCTTGTCTTCATCATAAAAAACGCTGCCTTCACAACATCTCTAATCAACAACTACTTATCAATAATCATCGTTATAAATGCCATGGGCTGCGCATAGCATTCCCGAGCAAGCTTGTTGCTGTTGAGTCATCAAGTATTTCTTCGGTGTCGGGATTAAAGCTTATCTTGCGTCCCAACAGCATGGCAATCTGCCCTAAATGGCCCGGTGTTGCCGAGCGGTGCGCAACCTCACAGGGCGCTATAGTTGTTTCTCGGCTCTTAATACAGTCGAGGAAGTTACGCCAGTGGCCGGGAGAATGGAACAGGCGTATATCGTCAGGGCCGAATTTTTCCTCAAGCAGTTTCTTGGGCTGTGCGTCTATATCCCCGCGAGTAACCCAAACCCATCCGTCCTGGCCTATCCACTTCGTCCCCCCGCGGATATCGTTATGCCCGCCGGCAATAATCATCTCAATGCCCTCTGGGTATTTGGCTGTCAGCCGATATTTTGTCGGGCTGTTCCACAGGCCATCTTTCGGGTATTCACCGGAACCTTCTATTTCACTGGGCCCGGTGTAATCCATGCCCAAACCCCAATGAGCGATGTCCACGTGGTGCCCGATCCAGTCCATAAGCTGTCCGCCACCGTAATCAAGGTGCCATCGCCAGTTCTTATGCACGCGAGCAGGACAGTATGGCTCATAGGGTGCCGGCCCAATCCAGAAGTCGTAATCGAGCTCTCCGGGCGCAGGACAAATCCCTTCCTGACCCTGTGTCTTTCCGAAGTCGGTATGGCCGGAGGGTAGTCCTACCTCTACCGTATGCACTTTTCCGATACGATCATTGCGGACCAGTTCACAGGCGAAACGGAAGTTAGCCTCCGAACGCTGCCAGCTTCCGGTCTGCCATATCCGGCTGTAACGCCTGACCGCATCGCAAATGGCGCGTCCTTCCTTTAAATTGTGTGAGAGAGGCTTTTCACCAAAAATGTCCTTGCCCGACCTTGCGGCCTCTACCGCCGGTATAGCATGCCAATGATCGGGCAGACCAAGAGAGACCGCATCGATATCATCGCGCGCCAGCAACTCACGGAAGTGGTGGTACGAAGCACAATCTCTGTTTTTGTACTGATCATTGACACGATCGACCGCGCTTTGCAGATGATTCTTGTCGATGTCACAGACAGCAACAATTCGACAGTCTTTTTCCTTAAGGAATGAATTCATATTGCTGGTTCCCTGCCAGCCCACACCAATACAACCCATAGTAATCCGATTACTCGGCGCGATACTGCCGGCTTTGCCCAAAGCCGACGAGGAAACGATAAACGGAAAACCCATTGTCCCTACGGCAATGTCGGCCGATTTCCTTAGAAACCGACGCCGACTGATGCTGTTTTTACCTGTCATAAATAGACTTCCTAAATATTTACAGGCCCCCGAACGCAGGATTATATGCTCCGGGAGCCCAAAAAAGTTCTATCTCGATTCTTTATCGAAGGCCGCATCGAAAGCAACCTGCGAGGGCTTGAAGTCCGCCTTCTTGAAGAACTGGCAGGCTTCTGCGGCCCCGTGCTCCCGGTCCATTCGGCTGTCTTCCCATTCGACGGAAAGCGGGCCCTGATAGCCGATATCGTTCAAAGCAACAATGATTTCCTCGAAGTTGATATCGCCGTGGCCGATCGAGCGGAAGTCCCAGTAGCGGCGAGGGTCGGCGAATTCGGTATGACCGCCGAAGACACCCACTGTGCCGTCTCCGTGACCCCACCAGACGTCCTTCATGTGGGCATGAAAAATGCGCTTGCCGAAGGTCCGGATGAATTTGACGTAGTCCACACCCTGATAGCCGAGATGGCTGGGGTCATAATTGAAGCCGAAGCATTTATGTCCCTTTACGGCATCGATCGCCCGCTGAGCCGAGGCGATATCAAACGCAATCTCCGTCGGGTGCACTTCCAGGGCAAACTTGACGCCCTCGGCCTTAAAGGCATCTAAAATAGGTGTGAAGCGCTTGGCAAAGTCCGCATAGCCCGCCTCGATCATCTTCGGTGAGGCCGGTGGGAACGAATAGACCAGATGCCAGATCGAGCTGCCGGTAAAACCGTTGACGATTTTAACGCCGAGCTTCTTTGCGGCCTTCGCAGCATTGATAACACCCTTGGCCGCCCGCTTGCGAACGCCCTCGGGGTCGCCGTCGCCCCAGACGTCCTCGGGCAAAATCGACTTATGGCGCTCGTCGATCCTGTCGCAGACGGCCTGGCCCACAAGATGCGTCGAGATCGCAAAGACCTTCAGACCGTGGTCTTTAAGAAGCTCACGCTTGGCCTTGCAATAACCATCATCCTTAAGAGCCTTATCGACTTCGAAATGGTCGCCCCAGCAGGCTAACTCCAGCCCATCATAGCCCCAACCTGCGGCTTTTTTAGCTAATTGTTCCAGTGGCAAATCCGCCCACTGGCCGGTAAATAGTGTTACAGGTCTTGCCATTTGTTATTCTCCTTAATTCGAAATATGTTTCAACGCCTCTACAAAATGTGTCATTCCAAACGAAACAATTTCTACATATATTGTTTCGTTACGATTTCCTCCTTTTGAGCGCGACTGCTACAACTGCTTTTTTCAGAAGGGCTTACGCTCAAGAATAACCGGATTTATCTTTGCCAAAACTTCAAAAAAATAATCCATAAATTATAACCTTCAGCAAACGATACGCAATTCAAATTTACAACGAAAATATTGCCGTCTCTGAAGTTCTGAATCTTTCAATGCAAATCTGATACTGCTTCTTATTTTCCGAAACTTGCCTTACAGAGGCTCAATCCAGATGTTGCGGAACCAAGCTTCATTACCGTGCTCCTGGAGCAGTATCGGTCCGGGCTCGGGTCCTTCCTGCTGGCCTGCCCCGGTCTTGTTCGGCACATCCACATTATCATGAACCAAAATCCCATTGTGCCACATAGTGATCCGGGCGTTTTTAACCTTCTTTTGTCCCTCATAGCGGGCGGCATGGAAGATAATGTCGTAGCTTTGCCACCTGCCCGGCATCGTGCAAACATTTTTGTCCGGCGCCTTGTATTTGTAGATTGATGCGCACTCATTTTCTTTGAGTGGCAGGCCATAAGAGTCGAGAATTTGAATTTCGTAGCGGCGCTGTATATAGATGCCGCTGTTGCCCCGGCCCTGCCCTTTGACGTCAGGTGGCATTTGAGGTATCTTGAACTCGATGTGCATCTTGAAATCAGTAAAGTCGCGCCTGGTCATTAAGCTTCCGGACTTCGGCACAACTTTCATCGCACCATCGACGAGGTTCCATCCTATCTTCTTATCGCTTCCGGCTGTCCAGTGCGAAAAGTCCGTGCCGCCAAACAGCATAATCGCATCGCCGGACCCAGCAGTTTCAACCTCAATCTTCGGGGGATGAGCATAGTCGTTCCAGATCTGCTCGGTCCTCTCAACATCAATCTTGCCTTCGTGCACATAGAGACGATATCGAAACAGATGGTCCTGTCCGGGCTTCATCTCGAAATCACCTGTTTGCACGGGGGCCCAGTTGAAGAACACCTCCTGTTCAAATTTGGGCCAGATTCTCATCGCCTCGGGATGCCTGAAGTTATCCGGATGGCTAAAATGCGTTACGCCCTTCCATTTCCCGTCGGAGACTCCGGCCGTATCACACCAGCGTGCTCGAGTGGCGTGACCATCTTCTCGGGTCCTGCCCTCGCTGGTCAAATAGCTTGCGTTCTCGCCCTTCCATTCGGCAGCACCTCGAAATCCAAAACCGCCGTAACGATATTCGAGTAAACGAAGCGGGCTCTCGGCGACACAGCGTTGTGCGGAAACAAAATCCCAAAGCCAGTAGCCCTTGTCCGGGCCACCGATATTATAAACACGCACATCCCAAACCTCATTGAGCACAACTTTCTCGCCCTCGGCTGTCTGCAACACCACGTGGTCTTGCTCAGACTGAAAACCACCGTAAACCGGGCCGCTTGTCATAGAAAGAAACCTATTGAATCGAACGGTCCCCTGGCCTTTCTTGAGATTCCAGAAATCAACCTCTTTGCCTTCAAACTCAGTAAGTGTCCAGGGCATCCAGATACCTATGTGATGGTAATGGTCTAATGGATGCATGTTAGTCATTATCGACCCTGTCGGTGACCATAACGGATGAATGAATCCACTGCGGTTATACAGCTCGCTTTGTCCTTCGGGCGCCGGGACGATTGCGTGATTGTAGCTTAGGATCTTGGTCTGGTCTTTTTGAACCAACAGAACCTTATCGTCCTTTTTTGTCCTGATACCGGGTACCCCACTTGCCTGGCCGACGACAAGTTCATACGTGCGTTTGCTTCCGGCCTCAGTCTTGCCTGAAAGGACCCACCACAATCGCGGTGGACTACCCGCCTCGAGTTGTACCGGAACATCGAGACGTTGCGAACCTTTGACTTCCACCAGGTGAATCTCATCTGACGGAAAGCCCAACGCCACACCGTCCAGCTCTGCCATTACAGGCGTATCGGTTCGCGTGTAATCGCCTGCCGCTACAGTAATTCTTGCAAGAGGCTCGGCGCAATGAGTCGATTGAGGTGAGAAAACGCAGGATAAAACAAAGACAATCATCGAGGATGTTAGTATCGATATGGATTTTCGCATTTCTGTTCTCCTTTTCTTTCAGACTTTTTCTCGTTTTGTTTGTTTATTAACCTTTGTAAATCGAAAACCTTAATACTAATATTGATAATCCCCTTAATCAAGCATTATCTCACAAATTTTCCAACAGTTGGGAAGCCGTTCATGGGCTCTTCCTTGCTTTTTTTGGGCTTTTTTGTTATTTTCTCCTTCGCTCAAGAGGCTCCTTCGTATATCTCGTAAATCAGGCTTGTAAGGGGACAGAATATGATTCTTGAAAACTGCTTCATAATTCTTTTATCTGTTTTTAATACTGCTTTCGGTGGAAATGCCCCCACAAGCCCGTATGTCAAATGGGAGAATGGGCCATCACATAATGTTGACTTCTTTCCGATAGCCGTCTGGCTGCAAAATCCAGGCAAGGCAAAGACATATAAGCAGGCCGGCTTCAATACATACATCGGACTCTGGAAAGGACCAACAGAGCAACAACTTGCAGAACTAAAAAAGGCCGGCATGAAAGTCATCTGCCACCAAAATGAAGTGGGACTTAAGCATGTAGATGACCCCGCGATTATTGGCTGGATGCACGGTGATGAGCCTGATAACGCGCAGTCGCTGGGAAATGGCAAAGGCTACGGTCCGCCGATTACACCCAGGAAAATAATAGACGACTACCATAAGATTCGCATGGCCGACCCTACCCGACCGGTGCTTCTCAACCTCGGTCAGGGTGTGGCCTGGGACGGCTGGGAGGGCCGCGGTGTTCGGAAAAACCACCCTGAGGATTATTCCGAATACATTAAAGGATGCGACATTACCTCGTTCGATATCTACCCAGCCGTGCATTTAAAACCGCAAGTTGCAGGAAAACTTTGGTACGTTGCAAGAGGTGTCGATCGGCTGATAAAGTGGACCGAAGGGCGAAAAGTGGTCTGGAACTGTATCGAATGCTCCCGGGTCCACAACCCGACAACAAAAGCCACGCCACAACAGGTCCGATGTGAGGTCTGGATGTCTATCATTCATGGCTCGATGGGACTAATTTACTTTGTCCACGAATGGGAGCCGAGATTCAATGAATCAGCGCTTCTGAGCGATCCCGAGATGCTTTCGGCCGTTACCACATTAAACCATCAGATTATAGGACTTGCGCCTGTTCTGAATAATCCGACAATTAAAGGCACAGTAAGCGTATTATCGGACAACGAGGCCGTTCCTATCGCTATTATGGTCAAAAAATACGACAGTGCCACGTATCTTTTTGCGGTCGGGATGCGGGACGACAGTACAACTGCAACATTCACCCTGCGAGATTTGGCTGGTGTGAAAAAAGTGGAAGTTCTTGGCGAGAATCGAAAAATTGACTCAAAGGATGGTGTTTTTAAAGATATTTTCAGGGCGTGGGACGTGCATATTTATCGAATCGGGAGCAAAGAGGCAAATTAATTTTACATAGCAGAACTTCTGGACAAAATACGATTGAATTGGCATAATCTCTGAGGACGACAATTATTCACTATAGCTCGTCGGAAGGGACAAAGCAGGAAAGCAAAAATAATGTGCAGTATTTGGCTCTATTGTGGGAGAAAGAAAGGCAGTATTATGAAAAGAATTGCTATGGTTTTGGTAGTACTTGTGCTCTCCGTCGGGGCTTTGGGGGCTCCCACGGTGCCAAAAAAAGTGGAGTTTATCAAAGGTGAAAATAAAATCGACGTGACTATTGGTGGAAAGCACTTTACCAGTTATGTTTATTCAAGCGAATTACCCAAGCCTGTGTTGGTTCCGTTGTGCAGCCCTTCGGGAATTGTGGTAACTCGCAGATACCCGCTGGTGGAAATGAAAGGCGGCAGCAAGGACCATCATCATCACGTTGGTATCTTCTTTACCGTCGACAATGTCAATGGCACTAATTTCTGGAATAATACCGAGCCGCCCCCACAGATAAAACACATAAAAACAACCGAAGCGACCGGCGGGACCGGCAAAGGACAACTTTCAGCTATCATGCACTGGATAGACCAGAGCGGCAAGGTGTTGCTGGAAGAAAACAGAAGCATGGTCTTTCTGGCGAGTGAGAATGAAGATGAATATGCCATTGATTTCAGCATAGACCTTAGGGCCGGGGATACGGAGGTTGTGTTTGAGGACACCGAAGAAGGTGTGTTTGCAATTCGAGTTGCTGATTGTTTGAGAGAGGGGGACACGAAATTGAAACTGCAACCGGGACAACCCCTACCTGAAGAATCAGTTGCCGGGACCGGCAGGTACTTCAACTCCAACGGAGATGAAACGGCGAAAAATGTATGGGGCAAGCGAGCACGATGGGTCGCTCTGCAGGGAATAAGAGAAGGAAAAGTGGTCGGTGTGGCAATTCTTAACCATCCGGCGAGCATCAACTATCCGACATATTGGCATGTGAGAAATTACGGTTTGTTTTCCGCTAATCCGTTGGGACAGGGTGATTTTCAGAGGCAAAGCAAATACAAGAAGAATCCTGTACTACCGCTTCGGCTTACGCTTAAACCGGGCGAAAGGGCGCATTTCAGGTTCCTCGTGATTGTTTACGAAGGTATCAGAACAAAGGAGCAAATGGAGGAACGATTCAGGGAATTTGCGAAGTAATTGATGTAATTACTGAACTTTCTACCAATCACAGTATCCGGTCATAGAAAGTCAGGCAGTGCTTATCAATATAAGATTATTAAGGGAGACTGATTATGAAAGGTGTGACACGCCGAGATTTTGTGAAAAGTTCGATAGTTGCCGGTGCCGCTTTGACAGTACCGTTTTCCCGGGTTCGAGGGGCGAACGAAGATATACGCGTGGCCGTTGCCGGTATTAACGGGCGAGGCCGTAAACTTATTGACAATTTCCATAATACTCCGGAAGTGCGTGTAGTGGCATTGTGCGATGTGGATGGGGATGTTTTAGACCGCGAAGTTAAGAAATTCAAAGACCGCAACGAAAAGATCGACGGCTACAGCGACTACCGGCGGATGCTCGAAGACAAGTCGCTGGATGTGGTATGCATTGCCACACCGGACCACTGGCACGTCCCTTTGGCGGCGTTCTCAGTTATCGCAGGCAAAGATGTGTACGTCGAAAAGCCGCTGAGCCATACGATTTCCGAGGGACGTCTGCTTGTGAGTCTTGCCCGTAAGCATGGCAGGATCGTCCAGCACGGCACACAGTCCCGCAGCACCGAAGCCCTGATGGATGCCGTCGAGTATATGCAGTCGGGAAAACTCGGTAAAATCCGAATGGCCAAAGCGATCGACTGCCAGCTGCGCGGCCCCATTGGAACCGTGCCCGACAGCGAGACGCCGGCGCACGTCAACTATGATCTCTGGCTCGGATCGGCGCCGAAGCGCCCGTTCAACAGTAACCGGTTCCACTATAAATGGCACTGGTTCTGGGACTACGGAACGGGTGACACCGGCAATGACGGCATACACCAGATAGATATTGCACGCTGGGGTCTTGGTGTTACACTGCCTAATGCTGTCTCTTGCAGCGGGGGGCAGCTGTTCTATAAAGACGACCACCAAACACCGGACACACAGATCGCTACGTTTGAGTATGACAATGTGTTTTTGATGTATGAAATGCGGCTGTGGACACCCTATCCCCATGAGGGACACGATAACGGAAATGTCTTCTACGGCGACAATGGAACTGTGTCTATCGGCAGAAAGGGCTGGCAGGTAACTTTCAAGGACGGCAAGCAGGGCCCGGGCGGTTCGCGTGACAGTGATTCGCACACGTTAAATTTTATCAAGGCGGTGCGCAGTCGCAAGGCCAGTGACCTTAACGCCGACGTCGAGGCCGGACATCACTCTGCAACGCTTTGTCACCTGGCTAACATCGCGATGCGGACTGGTCGGCGGCTCAAATTCGATACCGAAAAGGAACGGTTCATTGGCGATCCAGATGCAAATACATATCTGACGAAACAGTACCGTAAAGGTTACGAACTGCCAACGCTGTGATCCAAATAATCGCACGCCGAGATTACACGCTGGAAATTGCCTGAAACGAATCGGTCACAGAGAACGCTTACAATGCCTTGTTATAAATATGCAAATAGCTGTTTTTGACTTAAAAATCGTGTTTTAAGCCCGCGAAGCCCGCCGAGTAATACCGTAACAGTGGTTCTATAATTTTAGCCACTAAGACACTAAGGCACGAAGTTAATTGAAGAATGAAGATTTATGGAAACGCCGATTGCGCTAATTACACGGATTTCAATAAAGATTTTACTTTCTTAACATGTCGATATAAACGAGTTCGCCGTTTTTATCTTTATATTTCCAGAACCTCCAGCCGTTCATTGTCCTTTTCTTTGTAATTGCTAATCCTGCCAATGAAGGGCTATCGAACATTTCGCCGTTTACTTTGATTCGACCATTTGAATAAACCCATGCCTTATATTCATTCCCTTTATAATTAGCATAGATTACTTTTCCTCCCGGGAAATATCCTTGCAAAGGTTTCTTGCCGGATTTCTTAATTTTTCCTTTTTTAATTTTGCCGGCAGGCCTGATTTTATTGCCGATTATCCCACCCCTTTGTTTTACCCACTCATCATCGAGTTTTCTTTTCAACAAAGGGCTTAAATCTTTTGACTGTTTAAGTTTTCCTCTGACTATGTTTCCTTTCGGGTAAGCGATTCTAAGCACCAGAGATTCAATTTCCTTTATATGGTCTTCTTTACGGATAATGTAAAGGCTGAAATGTGTCCATTTATTCTGATGCCTGTCTTTGTTGTGAGCGTTTATCCTTCTCTTTAAGTTTCTTGCAAGACCAACATAGTAAAGCCTGTCTTTTTTAAAAAGAGCATATATTCCCTGATGGCCTTTTATTATGTCGGTAATGACCGAGCTGAAATTATCAAAAACCGTTGCGCCTATCTTTTCAAGATGGCCTGCGATAATTGCCCTTGACTTATGTTTTTTCTTTTTCGCCATTTTTTAGCCATCCTAAATCTTCAGTTTTGTAGAGACTGTATTACTTTTATTATAGACAAAATATAGCTCAAATGTAGTTATGGTTTCAAACTCTGAATTTTCTTTTCAATCGATTTGAGGCTGTTTGCTATCGAGCAAATAGGAGATTCACCGAGCTTTGTTATGCCAAAAAACTCTGAAAAATCTATTATGAAACTTTCTTCGATTGTTTCATGTTTACTATTTTTATAAACAACTTTAATCAAAAACGAATCATGGAATTTCACCGGATCCTTTGTTTCAGCAGAAAATTGTGTAAAGAAAAATTGCCTCTTTGTGCCTGGTGCAAGATACTTAATTCCATTTTTTATTAAATTCAACTCTGACAGAGGCTTTTTATAAAAGTCTTTTATATCAGGATCCAATGCAAAGTTAATGTCATAAGCAGGCCCTAAGCCTATATTTTCTATTATCATGTCGCAATAAAGCATACAATTTTCTGTCGGTTCTATACGAATAGATATTTTAGGTTCTGTTTGGGCTTTTCTTAGTTTTATAGTTTCATCTACCAATTTCCGTGTAAGTCGCGCATAAATAACAGTTGAAAAAGCGACTGTAGCAGAAAAAATTATGGTTAATATGCTTTCTAATGTCATAATTAATTCTCTTTTTATTTTACACTAGTTTTATAGGGTGGATTTTAGCCCATCGAATCCAATTTTTTATACAGATAAAAAAGTAGAGCAAGCACCAAAGTAACAGACTTAACTATTGTTTATTGTAATATTTACACATTAAGCGGTCAAAATGATGACTGAAGTCTCTGATATTATAATACTTATTTATAATGACAGCCTTAACCTCCAAACGCAGCGCTTCATTATTTGGGGCTTTATTAATTTTCTCCAAGTTTACAGCGTCTATTTTGCCGTCGAGAAAAAATTTATCTTTTTTATCCGGCTCAATTTTTGCGCCTAATAATTCAATCGCCTTCATCGAGGCGCTGCTAACATCACCAGATATTTCTATTCTATCTATTTCGATTGGAAATGGATTATTGTTTTTAAAATCAAGTATAACGGTAAATTTTGATTGATATTTATCACAAAAAACTTCCACGGAACCCTCTTGCGCAGACACAGACACCTCCACATGCTTTTTTGTTCTTTCTGGAGAATATAGCCAAAAACTAATGATTTTAGGCAAATGAGAGATTAACTTAAAAAAGATATCAATAACCAATTCCATAATATATTCACAAAAAAATGTTGCCTTTACGTCAGTTTGTAGGCGATTTGCTCCTCTAAAATATCTTTGACGGTTAGAGCAATAATGCTTTTACTGGACTTTTTGAAGAATGCCTGTATCTCGTGCAAAGCATCCTGAGAATAATCGAATGAGACGAAAAAGCCCTTGTTGCGGTCTTCGCGTATCATAACCGCCTCGAACGAATCAATATCGGGCCGTCCGACTTTGTCTTTCTGTTTGACTTGTATGGGATACCAAACGTCCATAAAATCAAGCTCATCTTCTCTTTTCTTAGGTGTGGCCGAGACGGGATATATTCGGCCGTCGATACCCATATCACCGACCTGCGCCTTGTTGGGAATACCGCCGAGGGCGATAACGGCCCAGTTCTCAAATTCAAAGTGAGGGATTTCTCTAAGTTGCTTTTCACTCCACGGCAAGTCGCGGACGACAAAGCCCCGACCGATACGCCAAAGTTTTTCATCCTCTTTCATACCGCAGACATCACGCAGACGCTTTGCCATTACCCGGCAGGCGGTCGGCGAAATATCAATACCAATCCACTGCCGACTAAGATTTTCAGCGGCAACAAGAGCCGTCCCACAGCCACAAAAGGCATCAAGAACAATATCATTTTCATTCGAGCTTGCTTTGATTATGCGGTCAAGCAAAGCAAGGGGCTTTTGTGTCGGATAACCGAGTCGTTCGGCTGCCGATGATCCGAGCGAGGGCATGTCCGCCCAGATATTCTGAAGCGAGACGCCCGGCATTTCGTCCAGATACCGTTTGTAGTTTGGCATCCCTGATTTGCTGTAGACCAGACGGCCCGCGGCGCTAAAGGCCTCCATCTTCGCGCGACTGTACGCCCAGTAGCGTCCCTTGTACGGCGTCACCACTCGACCATCGGGCGTTGTCCATTCATAGCTTGTATCGCCGCCGGGTTTGGAGGCAGTGAGGTTGTCAAGGCGATACCTCCGCCCAGTCCCTTCCTCAACGTGCCGGTACATAGTCTTGACGTACTCTTCGTCATACGATCGGTACTCTGGATTGAAGGTCCACGTCTTTGCGCCGCCGGTATAGAAGAAAATCGAATCTGAGACTATGCCAAAGCGCTTCATGCCTTGCTTCGTATCGCTATGAGCTCCACTTCGGCGCCAAACTATCTCATTCTGAAAACTATTTTCACTAAATATCTGGTCGAGCATAACTTTGACATAGTGAGAGGCGTGCCAGTCGCAGTGAAAGTAGAACGAACCGGTTTTCTTTAAAACCCTGTGCAGTTCAACACAGCGCGGCCGCATAAATTCGATATAGGCCTGCGTCGATGCGTGCCGGTCTTTGAATGCGCGTTTTTCCTTGGTCTCACCCCAGAAGACCTCATAGTTGCGATTGGAGTTAAAAGGTGGGTCGATATAAATAAGGTCAACGCAGTTTTCGGGCAGTTTCTTTAATTGTTCGAGGTTGTCGCCGCAGTAGATAACCCTTGTATCAAGAATCGCAGAGGGTTTGCCCGCTGCCGGCACCGCCGATACCGACTCCGTTTTTGCCTTCTTTTTCTTTGCCATAGGTCAGATCCTTTCTTGATACAGAACTTCTGTTTATATGGTTCCGGATGATACTCGACTCTCAGGTCTGCCTAACAATGATTATTCAGTTTTATACACCTTTAATTCAACGGAGTTTCAGCTCAGGTAATCGCGGTTGATGCGCCAGCCTACATAGACTCCGACAATGCTGCCGATGGTGCTGATTAAAAAGGCGGTCATGAATCCACCAAATCTGGCTCCAATCCACCATCCAATCCAACCAAAGACCATCATGCCAATGAAGATACAGAGCCTGTTCATATCTTATCCGTCCGACTCGAATTATGGCCAACGATAATTATACAGTCTGTATTAAACACAAAACCCCATTTTTCTACAACCATTTCCAGAGCAATTTTTTTAGGCGTTTGGCTTTGCCAAAGAAGATAAGGCTTGCAATCGCTATCGTTTGGGTCTATATTTGTACTTCTTGTTCATATTTGAAAGGATTAATAAATGAAGTATGACGTAGCTGATTTATCGTTGGCTGGGGGGGGGAAGAAGCGGATTCTATGGGCGGATAACGATATGCCGGCATTGGCGGCAATCCGAAAGAGGTTTGCAAAAGCCAAGCCCTTAAAGGGCAAAAATGTTTCAGCCTGTCTGCACGTAACCGCCGAGACGGCTAATTTAGTCAGAACACTCAAGGCCGGCGGGGCGAATGTTGTTCTTTGCGCATCTAATCCGCTGAGCACTCAGGACGATGTGGCTGCTTCTCTTGTGAAGGATTTTAAGATAGCGGTTTTTGCCATTTGCAGGGAGAATCGCAGCACATATTACAAACACATCAACGCAGCAATTGACCACAAGCCGGTTATTACGCTCGATGACGGTGCCGATCTCGTTCACGAGCTTCATACGCGCAGAAAGAAAGATGCCGGCCGGATTATTGCAAGCATGGAAGAGACAACCACCGGAGTCATTCGCCTGCGGGCCATGGCGAACGAGGGCAAGCTGAAATTTCCGGCCATTGCAGTAAATGACGCCGCGACCAAGCACCTGTTCGACAATCGCTACGGCACCGGCCAATCGACTGTAGACGGCATCATTCGTGCAACCGATTTTCTCATGGCCGGCAAGAAGATCGTCGTAGTGGGCTACGGCTGGTGCGGCCGGGGCTTTGCAATGCGGGCAAGAGGAATGGGGGCGATCGTCATTATCACGGAAATCGACGCCGTCAAGGCGCTCGAAGCGGCCATGGACGGCTTCGACGTTATGCCGATGGCAAAAGCAGCAATAGTCGGTGAGTTGTTCGTGACACTTACGGGCAACAAGCACGTCCTGAGGGCAGAGCACTTCCGTGCGATGAAAGACAGAGCGACAGTCGCAAACAGCGGGCATTTCGATGTCGAAATAGACATACCGGCCCTGAAACAACTGAGCAAAAAGGTGACCCGCAATGTGCGCAATCACGTCGATGAATATATCCTGAAAAATAACAAGCGAATTTACCTTCTCGGCGAAGGGCGACTGATTAACCTTGCAGCCGCCGAGGGGCATCCCGCAAGCGTAATGGATATGAGCTTTGCAACACAGGCGTTGCAGGTTGAATATGTCTTAAAACAACAGGGAAAGCTTTCTGTTGCCGTGCACGATGTTCCAATAGAAATAGAGCAGCAGGTAAGCAAGCTTAAACTAAAATCAATGTCGATCGGGATAGACACACTTACAGCCGAACAGGTTGCTTATCTTGCCAGCAGCGGCGAAGGAACATAATTTCGGGCCTCGTCTCTCGTAACTCGTGGTTCGATTTCCGAGCCATTAGTAACGAGTCAATAGCGAGGTGAGACATATGGATAATAAAGAGACGGAAAAGACGTCAATAGCAGTCTCGAAGTCTTTTATGGCTGTTGGTCCAACGTTGCACTACAGTCATAAAAATGTACAGATATGCTGGCTTCTCTCTGTTGCAGCTTTTGGTGTAAGCTGTCTTTTCTGGTCAAAGATTATAACGGGCTCATTTTGGTCGTTCGACCCTCAAACCGTAACAAACCCGGCATTCTGGCGTTTAGACCAGCCCATCACAACCGGTGTTAGCATATTTGAATATCCCTGGCAGATTCTTGTTTTAGGCCTGCTTATGGGTATTTTGGGCGTTGTGCCGGTTTTGATATCGCAGCTTATGAGCTTTCGCTACAGTATCATTTTATTATTGGAGGTGTTTTTTTTAGCCAAACTGCCGGGTTTTGCGATTTGTCTTTTAATAAGTTGTATAGCAGCGGCGTGTCGGCCGCTTCGCTTTCGCTCACGATTCATTGCGATAGCACTGTGTACGGCACCGCAGCTTTTGTATTGGGGCTACTTCGGCGGTGCCAGAGGAGTTGAACCTATTGAATGGGGATTTTCCTTTGCACCCTGGATCTGGGCATGGCTTGATGCATTAATCATAGCGGGTTTTGTTCTGGGTATAGGACATTTTACACGTTATAGACCCGGACTGGTCTGGATTTTCACGGCGATTACACTTTTGACAGCCGTCACCGTGTTTGAATTAAGTATCGGCTTTGACGAGCTGGACTACCAGCTTTACGTGGCCAAGAATAATCCGGAGCACGTTAGCGAATTTCACGATCACAGCATAGCAGAAACGCTGGATGAAACCATGAGAGACTATACAACCAAGAAATACCTGGATGATTCCTTTTATCCTTCCGACCCAATAGCACGTCGTGCGGAGCTGAAAAGGGAAATCCGGGATCAGTTAACTTACGACCGCTGGCCGGTTTGGTTGATAGTTCCTCAGGAACTGATGTATCGGTCGAAAAGAAACTGGCTTCTTCAGCAGTATGATTTGTTTATAAACAAACATTCCAACAGCCGCCGAATGCCGATAGCGCTCTACTACAAAGCGCTTTTAAGCGAATACAATCCGGATACTAATATAATAGAGCAAAAAGAAATATTGCATTTCTACAATGATTACCCCCATGAAAAGTCGCGAAAGATATGGTGGATGTTATACCGGGATTTCAGAAACAGCCCGGAATCGCTGGAAGCAAGATGGCGCATTGCAAAGCACTGGTCCGGCCGGGGCATGTTTGACCAGGCTGACGAACTTCTTGCCGAGGCCCAAACTATGCTGGCGACCGAGCAAACGAAACTGCTCGAAAAAGAACAAACACCCTCCGACAAAATATTTGGTCTATTTCGTTCGCCCAATGAGTCAGCTATAACCGGACCTAAGTTAAGTGAACTGCAACGAAAATTAAACCAGTTGCGGACTCTCATAAGCTCGGAAAATAGAACCAGCGAGCCGGGATCAATTGAACGCCTGGCAAAATTTGTTATGTTAAATCCACACGCTTCTGACTATGCCCAGCAGTTCGACGGACTCCTCGAACAAACAGAGGATGGAGATAAACTTCGTGATAACATTCTGCTGGCTCAGGCAAAACTTGTCGCCGACGAGCAACTTCGGGCTGAAAAGTTAGGCGAACTACACAACGAATACCGCCAAACTGATGGCGGGATGCAGGCACTATACGAACTGGGACTTTTGAACATTAGTTTGTGGCATAAACAGGACGAATCAAATCCTGAGTTGAAGAAAAAGTATTTAGACGAAGCGAAATCAACTCTGACAAGCTTTATAAGTTTGTATCCCGAAAGCTTCTGTGCTGAACAAGTCAAAAAAAATCTTGCCGGCCTGCCTGCCAATTAACCATTGTTTTCAGGCCTTTACCTGTTATCTGCCATAAAATACCGGTTAATTGCTTACGGCAAAACCGATTGTACATCGGGTTTTAGTTGACTTTTCTGTGAATTTTGTTAGGATAAAGGCTGGCTGGAGGCATTTTCTTTGCTTTTTTTGGCCTTTTTAACGCTATTAATTAAATTAAAATTATAGCCGTGGTGAAGGGTGATTCCAATTTGCGGTTTCAGGTAATCATAAATGGAAAGCTATAATTCTTCTTCCGAAGGAAATAATCAGAAAATTCTGCTGGTCGGTGACATCAGCAAAGCGTTCTTAGATACCGGGACCGTTACAGATGAACGCCGGCTGGTCTGTACTAATATGCCTGAAGCAATTGATGCTGCGTCGAAGAACAACTTCACGGCAATCGCCATTGTGATGTTCGGAATATCATCTAAATTAGGTTCCGGCCTGAAAATCTTAAGAGACAACTGTAACGCGAAGATTATCCTACTGGCACAAATGTACGAAGAACCGATAGCGATACAACTTGTCAACTCGATTTACAACGGCGCAAGCCTGGCGGACGATTATCTGATTTGTCCGGTCCACCCGGATACATTTTACGAATCTGCTATGACCGCCCGGGGCCAAAAAGCAATCGAGGCACCACTGCAACCTGCTATTGACCAGACAATTGAAACGAAAATCAAACACCTCGAAAGATTAGCTACAGAGGACGATTTAACAGGCCTGAAGAACAGGAGATATATCTGGGAATTTTCACGGCAGATTATCGAGCACGCCAGGGAAGAAAACGGGCGGGTGACTCTGCTTGTTTTCGATATTGACAACTTCAAGCAATACAACGATGTTTACGGCCACTTTGCCGGGGATGAGATTCTAAAACAAGCTTCTGTCCTGATGCAGCGCTGCTGCCGGGGCCACGACGTAGTCGGCAGGATCGGCGGCGACGAGTTTGCGGTTGTCTTCTGGGACGACCCGCAGCAAAAACCTGTTGGAACAGTTGCCAAAGGCGCTGAAAGGCGCTCAACAAACGCCGACCATCCGAAGGAAGCAATCTTCATAGCAAAACGGTTCGTGGGAGAATTGGAGAAGGCCGAATTGTCCACCTTCGGCGGATTGGGCCCGGAAGGAAAGGGAGTGCTGACAATCAGCGGCGGCCTGGCAAGCTTCCCACGTGATGGACAGACAATACAGGAACTCTTTCAACAGGCCGACAAGGCACTGCTCGAAGCAAAACGCAGCGGAAAAAACAGAATCTACCTCGTCGGAAAGCCCCAAAGCGACATCACCGAAATAAACAATTGACCGGACAGGCGAACGACAGATAAAATATCAAACGATCGTAAAGAACCGGGCCCAGAGGACCCGGCTTTGATTTGCCCTCCATAGGAGGGCTATGACATGCCCTCAAAGAGGGCATGCTTAGCCGTGTCCCCGCAACGATTATCTTCTTTTAGTAGTCAAACTTCATCTGCTCTTGTTGCCGTTCTTTGGCCTCTTGGTACTTGACGTACTTACGGATCTTCTCGGCGTCCAGACCAACCGTATCAACACAGTAACCCTTGGCCCAAAAATGGTTGCCCCAGTAGGGCTTCTTCTTGAGATCGGGATACTTCTTGAGCAAGCGTATTGCGGTACGTCCTTTCACAATGCCAACATAGTCAGATATGGACAGCTTTGGCGGAATCATACACACCACATGGACATGATCAATCTGGACACTTAACTCCAATACTTCACACGATTTCTGACTCGAAAATGAACGTACACATTGTTCTACTTCATATCCCAACGCATCCGTTAAGATTCTATAACGATACTTTGGGACCCACACGATATGGTATTGACAGTGCCATATCGCATGCGTTAGCTTGCGGAATCTGCTCATGGTTTTCTCCTTATGCTAAGGTTGCGGGAACAACCCATAGTATAGGAGTTCCATGAGCAGAGTCTTACGGCAAAGCCTTCAGACTCTGACCACGTGCTAAGCACGTGGGTTTTCAATTCGGACTAAAACAGGCCCGGCCGGAAAACCCAGAGCGAGATACAACAGAACCTCAACAAAAGTGAGAAATAAACGGTTATATGATAAAAATTTCGGAGAGGACATTGCCGGTAAGTCGTCCAAAGAAAAAACAACCAAAGCAACAGATAAGCCTATAAAATAAAATGAAGTCAATACAAATCGGCAAACGTTTAGAATATTAATGAAGATGAAGCGACATAAGAGGCCCGTTCTTAAAGTAGTTGTCATTGGCGCGGTGATCACTTTGGTGATCTCTGTCGTTTCCATTTATATTTTGGGTGAATCGTCGGATTATCTTCTCATTCGCAGATTAGTGTGGTTCGCTGGCAGAGACATCCCACATAGGCAGGTGCGCCTGTTGTACAAGACGGATCATCAAGCCCTGTTGGAGGCCTGCAGAGAGCTTTCAAAACGCGTTGCCACAGGAGATATGAAAGGGGGGAGTTATTACCTCCGTGGTAGTCAGCGTCTTCCTGTGGTATCCAGCTTTCCTAAACCAATTCTCGATCTGAAGCCAAATTACGTTTATATAGACGAGAACAACAGTGGACGCGTCATGGTGGAAATGTATGGAGGTTTTGCCCATTTTGGGGTGCTTGCATATACTGAGGATTATAGAAAACCTTCCTGGGCCGAATATGGTGACAAAGAGCTTATTCCCGGGCTGTGGTATTACGATGACGGATATATGGACAATCCCGAGTACGACAAGACCGTCGAGGCATTGAGGCCAAAAGAGGGATAATAGGGAAAACACACAAAACCGGTGACTGTGGGGCTGTTGAAAAAGTACCCTGACGTTTGGAACCAAAAGCGAAAGCTCTCGCGCGTGCTCGCCGTTTGCGAGACGCCGACGGGAACGGAGTCTGAATCCGCTGCGCGGGGCCGCATTGGAACTCCTTTGAAGCGGTCAGTTGCCAGCGATCAGCTTTCAGATATTTTGAATTGTCTTAATATTACATAAACTCATATTCCGGTGTTATCGAGATAGTGAACATTCTATTTTTCTACATTTTTGTCGTCAATGGCCAATTTCAAGAATATCTTATCCTGTGTTCTCAGTAAAAACATATAATAACTTGTTATGCTTGAGGTGCCCAATGAGAAAGTTGCTTGTAAATCTGTCGTTGCTCCTAACGCTGTACTTCACAGGATGCGCAAACGAAACACCCGTTCCAAGATTTGCGGGCACGATCGTCTCCCACGTCGACTCGTACGGATCGGGGACCGGAGTGAGCAGCGAACTTTCAGCCACGGGGCAGATGCGGACTGGCTTCGACTACACCGACGATTCGAAGACGGACTGGAAAGCGGACATTAAATGGTCTTTCCTGCGAAGAGAAGGCGGCGCAGATGTGTACCGCATCGAATGGATATTCCTTGATGGAGATGAGTCATCCGATCCAAACAGCGCGGAGTTGTCGTTCGACGGGGAATCACCAGCCAAGCTGCCCGTAACCGACCAGCTAATCATCTCCATCGAACCGGAACGGTCAACAGACAAAGCATAACTAAACGCTGGACCGGAGCTGCCGAACCGGTAGGAATCAGATCGTAACGCTGACTGCGGCGGCCTGGCAAGCTTTCCCCGTGACGGCTCGACAATACAGGAACTCTTTCAACAGGCCGACAAGGCACTGCTCGAAGCAAAACGCAGCGGAAAAAACAGAATCTACCTCGTCGGAAAGCCACAAAGCGACATCACCGAAATAAACAATTGACCGGATAGGCGAACGACAGATAAAATATCAGACGGTTCACAAGAGGCCTGTCCGGAAAACCCAGAGCGAGATGCAACAGAACCTCAACGAAAGTGAGAAAGAAATCAGGTACTTCAGAATTAATTGTTTGCGTTTTTTAAAGTGTTTGATTACATAAACCTGATTTTTTAGAAACTTTTCATGATGACTGAAGAAAAATGCATTTATTGCGGAAGATCCGATAGACTTTGCCGTCGAGCACATGCCATTCCAGCATGCATGGGCACTTTCGAGAATCAACCAGCTCTAAAGAACCGAGTGTGCCAGGAATGCGATACTGAAATTGGCAAGTGTGAAGGTCAATTAATCAAGTGCGGTATCGAGGCAATCTTACGTATTAAAGCTCGTATTAAAGGGAGAAGTGGAGAAGATTACTCATCAGTGTTCGCACGAAAACACTATGGACATGGGCCTACCAGACTCAAAATGAAGTTTCCATATACGGGTTGGGAAGTTCTAGTGGAACCGACCAAAGACGGCGAAAACTGCAAACCACTTCCTCAGATTGTAATGATCGATTCAGATGGAAATTGTGAGCAGATATTAATAAAGGATCCAATGAAGTTAACAGCAAAGGAACTAAGTTCGAGAATTAAAAAGTTGAAAAGACATAACTGGATAAAAGCATGGGCCGTTCAGTTAGACGATAACGCAGCAGACCATATCTTTGGCCTACTCAAGGAATTGGGCATGTATGATAGTGAGGAAGTTGTCACAAATATCCGCCCAATGAATGGAACTATAAAATTGAAAGCCTCGGGTGAAATAACCTATGGACGAGAGTACTTCAGAGCTATTGCGAAAATAGGATTTCACTACTTTCTACTCCACAGCAAACTCTTCAATGGTTCTGAACAAGAATTCGAAGCTATAAGACAATTCATCCGGTACGGAGAAGGTGATGTAAGAAAATTTTTAGCAAAAGGTAGTAGTAACCTTGCCCACGACACATCCGGGAGAGATCGCCCAGATTTCTACGCTCATGTTCTACGAACAGATATCTCGTGTGAGCAAATAGCGGTTTTTATTCAACTCTTTATTGGTCATGACTATAAACCTAACTGGCATAAGGTTATCCTAAGTGTAAAGAATCATCCTGTATTACTCACGTCAGAGGAATTCGGACACTATTACAGATATCTCGATCCACAGAATAGAGTTCAATACGATGGTGTAATAGAGAAAATTTCGGTTGCACAAACTATCAAAATGCCCAAAGGAAATCGGTAATATGATTCGATGAGTCGGACCGATCATTTTGGAATTTAATCACGCCGGAATAAAGAGGGCGTCTTTGTGCGGGTTTACTGCCGGCCGGTTTGCCTGACAGCGTCGAGATTTTCCCAGTATTGAGCCAGCGCCCTGGAACCTTCCCGCGTAAGCTGGTAGCTGGTATTCCGGATTTTGCCCTTGAAGGACCTCTTGACCTTTAGATAGCCCGCTGTTTCAAGTTTCTCAACGTGACTGGACAGGTTTCCCCTTGTCAAACCAAGAGCCGTTACCAGGAAGTTAAAATCAGCCTGCTCAACTCCGGCGAGAATCATCATAATCCTCAATCTTGTCGGCTCGTGGATAATCCTGTCAATCTTCATCAGCCGTGTCTCCTTCGAGATGAGTGATGCCTCTGAGCTTTTTTAATGCGTATCGGCTGTAGAGATGACCGATTAAGAAAGTCAGGAAACCATATCCAAGCAGAGGCAGGGACATATTGAGAGCAGCGGCGTTTCTCGACGTGAAAAATATCGGAACGCCGGTAAGAATCAAAACAGCATGAATGGCATAAAGTATCGGACTGAGCAGAAAGACAGGCCCTATCCTCGGACTTCGCCAGAAATACCAGGAAACAACCATATACGGAACACAATAAAATGCAGAAACAGGCTGCAGGTATTTAGCCGGAATTAAATCTACCATGCCCAGATACATAGTCCCCATGAACAGACATCCCCATACAATTGCTATGGTAATCTCCAGCCATTTGTTTCTCTTGGTTGCTTCAGGCATCGGGATCGAAGCGATACCTTCACGGCCGTATATCCAGTCATCTATTATCTGGTCCAGCAAACCTTTGTTTTTGCCGCCGAACTTTGCAAAAATGAAAATATAAAACTTCACTAACGCAGCTAATACCGCAACTAAAACAGCAATACCAACACAACCCAATATAATATTGCCTTTCCGGAATGCAGCGACTGCTAAAGCCAGCGGAAATCCCACAAGAAATGCGACGAACATGCCCAAAAGCGTTGTCATTATAATAAGCACAAGGATAGTCAGCGTTCGGTTCTGTGCATACTTGCGTGTCCATTTCGGAATTTCTCTGAGTCTCTCCCGATAACTGGGAATCTGATTTTGTTTTATATTCATAATATGGCTCCTTTCAGGTCCATAATTTTGCCTCATCCGGCTAATGAGCAGGCGGGCCGAGCATATCGGTGTACGGGTGTTTTTATCAGAGAAATATCTTCCGGGCAGATACTCAAATTCGGGACAGGGGGGAAACTCGTGCCCCCGGGGCCCCGACCGATTTTTCTGCATTGCCACAAATTTATTCTGCACATGTCCATTAGCCGGATTAACCTCTTTTGAATCTACCGCTTTGTAATATACTACAAACATGTCTGCAATGCAAACATATAATCAAGAATTCTTGAAAATTTTTATGCTCTTCGATTCAACCTTAAATAAAACAAATTTCTGCCCCCGCTCTTACCTTAAAAAAAGGAAATTTGAGCCTCCGGGGCCACGAACGACTTTTCTCAATTGTCCGAAATATATGATGCACATATCCATTACCCGAATGAACCTTTATTGAATATCCTGCTTCACATACAATATACCACAAACATGTTTGCAGAGAAAACATAAAATCAAGAATTCTTGAAAATTTTTTGTTCCCGCTTTGTCCTTAACAACAAGAATTCAGGAAACTTTTTTTCCTGCCCTGGCCGAAAGGCTAATCGTATTCCGATTTCATGATCAAGCTTGAAGGGATTTTTTGTTCCCGATTCAACCTAAAATTTCTGCCCCCACACTTACCTTAGAAACAGGGAATCTTCACTGCAGATTATCGAGCACGCCAACCACACCAATCCCTACATGTTCGCCGGCCGGCGTTATGATATCGAAATAGGACTGTACTATAACCTCGCCCGTTACTATAATCCACACATCGGCCGTTTCCTGCAGGCCCACGACTTAGGCCTCTGCCTCGCGGACGACCTGCAATAGATGGGGCCTGTGGGGCTGTTGAAAAACATGAGATTGCTTCGTCGCTATGCTCCTCGCAATGACAAAGGGTCCAATTGCATGTCATTGCGAGCGATTCGAAGAATCGCGCGGCAATATCAAACTTTACTTTAGGACTTTTTCAACAGCCCCTCTGTCCCTATTAAATACTCGTATCGTTGGATAATGCCCTTTTTAATGGACTGTAAAAATTCAGGATTTTAACTACTCAGTGACTCGTAGCGAACCAACAATGGTTGTCACCATTGCCCTTCTCAATCCGGTAGATACAGCCAAAATTCGCCCTTTACTGAAGATGTCGGAATATTGTTGATATTGAGATGAAATTACGTTATTATGAGAATCGAAACCTGCAAGAGTAGTTGAGTAAAATCTAAATGTAAATCCTGGACTTATATGCTTCAGATTGATTTGTGGTGACTAATGCGTGTATATAACGGATTGTTTTTGTCTGTCAGCAAAATTGAAAGACCTGTCTTGAAAGCAATATAGTAGTGCCTCAACCCAAGACTCCATTTGAGGTCGTTGACTGCAAAGTTGATATGTTCACTATATACGATTACTGAGGCTTAATGGGAGATAAGAAGATGGTACAATTCATACTCCTGATCGTGGGAATCATCTATTCCAACAGGAGGCCAAAACTAAAACGTATGCAGGCGAGCGATTTCCCCGATGTTCCCAGCGAAGAATTTAACAAATGGAAAACGCATGAACTGATCAGTATCGATATCTTCCTTTGGGCGACTTGGGGCTTATTCATCTTAGGTATTCTCGCAGGAATATTTATCGGCTCCATTATCCCTGGCGGCGTTATTGGGCTTCAGATTATTCTTATAGCTCTTTTTCTGCTGGGATTACTGGTATCCGCTATCTATGGTAGCAAGGCAGCTCAAATACAAAAGAATCTTGGCATCGATTGGCCGCCCCAAAAACTCAATGTGTCATGTCCCAATTGTGGTAGAAGATTAAAGGGTGTAACAACTGATATGATTGGCGACACAGGTGTATGTGCGAAGTGTAAGACTGAGTTTGAAATAAACCGCTGACCGCAGGATTTCTCCCATTGAAAAAATTGATCTTGCCATTGTCACAAACCCTCACATCAGTATTAGTTTGTCACTAACTTCAACCAAAAGTTGTTGTTCAACGTACATTCGTAGCTACACAAGTCTTTTAAGAATTCACTTGCTGGACGAGCAATTCAATTCTGGTTGCGCCACCATTGTTCCCATTCATCGACGGTCCACTCATTTTCCCGGGGTTGATTGTACCCATGTTACTGACCGGTAATTTCGCTTAGGGCCATACTTGCTTCGTGGAAAGGGAAGACCCGGCACCAAACAAGTGGTGTGTATCTATTTTACGGGCCTATCGGACCACGAAGGAGAGTGACAAATATCTTGGATCCTAATAGGGGCGGATCCTATTATTTCTATTAAATAAATTACAGGAAGCAGCAAGGTTATGATTTTTCTATAATTCGAATATCAGTAAGATCATCTCGGATTATAAGATTGGTATAATGAGGTAAACTTTCCCACCGGTTTACCGGTGTAGAATCAGTCTCAGCAAAAAATCTGTGCCATTTCTCGCTTACATTGATGCCGGGCTCTTTCTTGAACGATTCGTCCGCTTCTATCATACCCCAAGCTGGGATATCAGCATGTTGGAGAGCATTTGTAAATTCTGAGATGCTTTTTGATTGCCTCATCAAGGATTTTATCTGTTCGATATGTTTCATAGAATTTTAATTCAGCCCGGCCGCCCCTATCATCCGTCGGCTGAAGCGTCCTGGTGGGTACTG